>Ga0179591_1244457_pt1 | contig 14247 bp, 12 predicted proteins | sample CZOMad2_1_08_16f_FD_182891 | JGI IMG/M metagenome (GOLD analysis project Ga0179591, IMG submission 182891) | Vadose zone soil fungal communities from Angelo Coast Range Reserve, California, USA - CZOMad2_1_08_16fungal (PacBio error correction) | ecosystem: Environmental > Terrestrial > Soil >...
CCAAGGACTCCAGAAACGGCAGACTATTAATGACTGTAAAAAATAATGATTTCGCGGAGGAACAGGGCAAGCGTGATGAACGCACCTGTTTACAATGGGAGAAGGGACATGCATAGATTCAGAGAATCGTGGCAAGAGAACTGATTTCGCAATTAGCGGTGCGCGGACTGCCAGGGAAAGAAAGCCTAAAGGGCAAGGATAACGGTGACGACCAACGCTGTAGGTAATGAACTCCGCCCGCTTCATCGTTCGCAAAGGTTGTAGCGGAGGTTATTAACGCGTCAGCGCGTAACGCCTCCACTACTATTGAAAGAGTCACTGACTTAGGCGCTGGAAGAAGGATAAGTGGGTGTTCATCTTAGGGATAACAGCGAAAGTGACTGACACGGAAGGGGGACAGCTCTCTATCTATCGGAAGAACTTGAACAGTCTTTCTCGGATAGGAGGGGGGTCAACGCATAGAGGCTAATCTCCTCACTAAGGCCTTCTCAATCACTGAAAAAAACAGTACTACTCATTATCCGGGGGGCCGCAAATGAATCGTGAAGCTGGAGTGGGACCCTTTTCAGGAGCGTGGATTCGTCAGCAATACATCCCTGAATTCAGGCGGAGATAAAAAGGAGGGGGATGTCGACCAGAGATGGTGAAGGGGGAAGGGAGTGCGTAGGAAAGTAACACAGGGGGGGCCTTACGGCTCCGAAACCACGGTAAATAACGTCACGCTGAAATTGAAGGGGGCGATCGTAAATCGAGGAGAGACCGGGGTTCGAAATCAAACATGTCCCAGGTGCAATCCACTGGCGAACGGGAAGATTTCTAGATGCGAAAAGATAAAGTCACCGAGATGGGAAGCTGGGTACGTACTGTTTTAGACCATCTGAGGGAGCGAGGGGAGGATAGTGCAACTGTGCACGCTGAACAAGAGGAAGAATAAAGGGCAAATTGAGGAAAAGAGGGGCGAGTCTTGGATCCGTGCACTCTGATAGAGAAGGAAGGAGCTGGGCGTGAGTTGAGAAAGATTTCCTCATCGCTGGGGTTGGGTGGGGATCGAGGAGATTGAGCCGGGTGGGCAATTCACCGTGCTAGGAGGAAAAGGACATACACTTTTGGAAGGGACGGGTGTAATACAAGGGGAGAAAAAAGACTGTTCGGACTTCGCTCGCACTATAAGCAAAAAGATCTCTGATGCCAAAACGGGGGTCTCTACAAAAGAAAAACGACCAAGAGAGTTGTGTCGGGAGAGGTCTCGAGAAAGGCTGCGGTATACAGACTACTTCATAAACGTTGAGTAACAATCCGAGAGTACCGCCTGCACTTGAGGAGAGACATGACCCATATTTCTAAGGCCTCTGATGACAATAAAAGTGCCTAAAAAAGGTAGATGCAGAGACGGGAACGTTCACGGGGGACCGGTGGAAGGAGACCTCATAAGCTGGTAGGGGCAAAGGTCTTTGGATGCGCAAGAAGGGAAATCTGATTAATTACTCGGAGCGAGGAGAGAAAGATTCAATGCAATCCCCGGTGTAGAAGGAGAGAGAAGTCCAAAAGTCTATAGCTCGAGAAAACTCACAATCTTTGGTACAGGGAATAATAGACGCTGTGATAGGGGAAATCCGAGAAAGGGAGAGGAAGAATCAGAGGGGGACCTCTCCGCATCTTCCTCTCCCAAAAAAAGGAAAGGAGGAAAAAAAAATAAAATAACGTTTGACAGAAGAAAGGAAGCAGGAGATTCCCCATTCGACCAAGGCGTTATATTGTCATACAGAAAAAGGTATTTAGAAAATCACACTGTGAGCAGCGGAAGAGGCTCTACAAGGGAGACTCGCTAACGAAGGAGGACCGGGAGGCAGTCATCCCGGCGCTGCACACGTGGATTCGGCGAAAGCTCTGCAAAGAGAAGAACTTTAGGCTCAGAAAAGGGGGGGAGAGAGGTGCCAAATGGAGACTTTAGGGCTAAAAATAGCAAGAAGGTACTCGACGAAAAATCAGAAGTGGAAAAATACTCAGGTCTACAGGGGGAGGACTGTTGTCGACTATCTGACCTCATGGCGTGATTTCGAACGTAGGGGGTCCTGCGCGATAAATTACAAAAAGGGTCGTTGAAGCGGACGCCAGCGCGAGAGAGAAAGATTGAAGGGACAATAGAAGGAGGGAAAGTGATAAATGAGAGAACTCATCCAACTGTGCTCAGTCAAGGCTAGAAGAGAACTGTGAGGCAAACGGCGCAACAAGCACGAGATCCCACAACACAAAACAGAGTACCGAGAAAAATAATTCACCCGTTTCTCACCGCGACAAACTGGGTCGGGGGCTCGCCTAACAGGGGGCTAAGACTAAACGGTCAGACGAACAACTAAGGCCGGAATACAGGGGGAGAAAGACATCTATGGAACGAAAGTACGGAGATGGATGAGTTCGGAGCGCGAGACGCGAAAGTCTATCGCGCCGTCGCGACAGAGGACGATATTTCTTTCTACCAAATTTTCAAGTCTTGGCGCCGATTCTCCGGACTTACGGGGTTGATGAAGGATATAGAGGAAAGAAGACGATCCAACTACGCCATGGGGGTGGGGGTGGTTGGTGGGGTATCGCCAGCAACCCGTCTCAAGTATTCTGTGGGAACATGCAGGAGGACTTGAAATGGAGCGAAGACGCGTAAGGTTTACCAGGTGCCAGTCAAGGCGACTGGGTTCAATCATCTGGGCCGAAGGGGAGGACATGGGGAAAACGTCGGGGGCGTCAGGACTTCAAAACTCCCGGTGAACGCGCCTGACAAGCAAGGGCCAGACGGCAGACTAAAAGAAACGAGCGGTGACGTAGAAGTTTGGGCTCCCTCTACACGCCAACCAATCCCTGCTTATAGCCGCCCGGGGAATTATTAAGTACATCTTCGTGAGGAGGGGGTAGCGTGGAAACAGATAGCGCCGTCGTGAAAAAGAAAAGAAACAGAGCCGGAAGGAAGGCCGTAAGGTCCCTTCATCGAAAAGGAGGAAAAAATATGACCTTGGGAGGGAGGGGGCACCTTCGAAGAGAGGTCAGAAGTAATGCATTCAAAAAATGACTCGTCGGCCCGCAGAAGTAAGCAAAGTGAGCACTGACCTGTAGTCGGCTCTTCGATGCCCGCCGTTTCAGAAGCGTTAACTACATTTCCAAAAGGAACTAAGAAGTCGCTGGGAAAAAGAAGGAGTCTGAAGACGGTGGGATCCAGAAAAGCTGGGAGGGAGGAGAAAGTTAGGGTGGGACTACTCCTGCGCACGCTGCAGTTGAAAAGGAAAGTTGGAAGGTCACCAACGGTTGGAAAATAGGGCGATGGAGGCCGAGGGGGAAGAGAAAGAAAACGGGGACTAAACGAGATCTCTCAAAAAAAACAACGTAGGTATGATGAGTCTCGGCGAGGAGACAAAACATTGCGATCAAAAAAGACGGCAAATAAAGATGCTCTACGCGCCCGCTTTCCGGCGTGGTCTACCAGGACTAAAAGTGGCATGACTAAGAAAGCTAGGTTCATAAGTACCTATCAGCACCGAAAAACGACTTTGATCCTCGGAAGCCCGCAGATCGGAAAGTCGACGCGGTCCGAGTGCACCGGATGAGCTAGAAAGAACCTACAAGTAATCAAACGCGTTCCGAACGGAAGGCTCGGAAGCGGCGCGAATTACCCGGGGGGAGGACTCTCCCTTGGGACAAGAAAAAGCCCGTAGGTTAAAGCACCTTCGGGCAGAGAAGAAGAAAAGGGGGAGGCACAAAAATGAGACAGTCAAAGGAAGAACATTAGTGACGGGAAAGGGAGACACTTTATAGTTTCAATTACGAAAAAGCGTGCACTCCTTCCTTCAGGGAGTGGGAAGGGCTGAAAGGCCCTGCCTCTCACACGGAGGAAAAAAAAAATTGAAAAGGTCTTCTAAACGCAAGGAGGGGGAGAAGGGCTTACCGCTACTACGTCACAAAAGCTTTGCACGCGAGCGGAAAAAAAATGAAAGAGGTCAACTTGGGAGCTTCAGCTTTCTTTTGGGGAAATACGACCAAATACTAACGCAAACAATGTATAAGAAAAAGGGTGACTCAGCTGAGAAGTTGCCGACTCGAAATGGGAAAAAGGGGAACTGGCAGGAATCTAAAAAAGAAAAAGGAGATTGAATTACGTACGGTCGCGGTCACCGGGTAACGCCGCCGATGGGCCGAGAGGCGAGCCCGAGCGCTGGTGAAACAGTACCGGATAAGGAAAAGGTACACCTTCACGATTACGGGATCTGTCGAAAATAGCGATGGAGGGACACGGTCGTACAGCAAGACGGCTGAGTGTAAGTCAGGAGCACGGAAGGGGAGGATAGCGTGTCTGAGAGAAGGATGATCAGGGGGGAGGAACAAGCGTCTTCTCTTGACTTAAGGGGGGAAGAAATCTAGCTGCACGTGAGAGATGTATAGAGGAGGAAGTGTGGAAGGGGGGAAACGTAAGCAGAAAGTCATAAAAAATTGGTATTCTACCGAGCACGGGTTCGCAGGGAGAACGAGGAAAGAAATCTGCGAGAAGAAAAAAGGGCTTGAAAGACGTCACGAGCAGGCGGTCATATAAGGTATATGGGATTGCGCCGGGGGAAAAGAGACTGCTCCGTATGACGAGACAGGAGAAAGGGGACGGTATCGTTCAGAGGCAGTCGACAGTAACAGCGCGCTCGGAGAAAGAAACCGCAAGAGAGGAGGAAGAAAGGAACTATACTCTTGAACACAAAAGGAAGTTTCTCTCGCGACAGAAAGAAAGGGAACAGAGAAATCGCATTCGGTATGAGAGGGGATGAAAGTCAAAAACGGCCGCTCTTAACGGAGAGGAGTCTCCTCTACGAAGGGGGAACGCAGGATTACCGGGAAAAGAGGCTGTCTCTAATAAACCCACAAATCTCTTTCACGTTAGGGAGGTTGAGCGCACTAGCTCGGGATCATGCAAGGGGAAAACTGAGAAAAAGGGGAACAGGAGAAAGGGAAAATGACGACCCTACAGAGGGAAGGGACTACATGCTATAGCCCGTTAGAAAACAAAGGAGTGCCTTAGATTTCGAGTAAACACCATGAAGCGGAAAAAAATCAGAAAACCAGGTCTCTCCTAAGAGGAGGGCTATGTAAAGCTCTGCCTCTATCATAACCACACTATTGGAAAAAGGATCGAAAAGAGTCAGTACCTCTGGAGTGCTATCACTCTGACAGGAGGGGAAAAATGAGGAGGGAAAGGATGGGGTTTTTCTCCGCATAAGGAAAGGAGCGGGGGATAACGCTGACGAAAAAAAGAACTGGATAGATGCTTCTTCAGCCGCAAAAGGGATTTCCTGTCAGGAAACAGATTCAATTTTAGCGAGGGGAGGCATCTGCTCGAGTAGAAAGCTGGGGGGAAAGGAACTCGCGGACCGGGCTACCTTTAAAGGGAAAGGGGAGAGGAAGGGACTGTCTCCATCAGAGAAGGGAAGAGAAGGTACGCCGCGCTGCGAGGAAAGGGGAACGCCGCTTGAGCCTACATAAAACTTACGTGGTGAACCTTAAACGAAGAAGACGAAAGTATGCGACGTGCCTTTCAGGCAGGGGAAGAAGAATCCCATCTGTGTTCGGTGAAGCAAGGAAGAGGAGCCGAACGCAGCTTGAAGAGAAGAGCCTGGGATCCAGAAGGGTTCTTCTAGCAAGGAAAGGGAGCCAAAGAAACTCCTTCTCTGCTCGGATAACTACCACGGACTTGCAACGGAGAAAGAGAGAAAGAAACTCTTACGAAGCTCACAAAAGAGATCGACCGATGTGGGGGGGGAGAAACGACGGGAAAAAAAAAAAGTCTGTTGCGAGATACAGGGGAGGGAGGGGATTCTGCACCTCGCGTTCATCGCACGGAACAGAAAGACAACTGCGCGAAAAAAAAAGAGGAATACTGCACGAGGTCGAGGAAGCGGAGGGAAATCTATCTAAAGGTCCGCTAATGCCTGCCTAAGGGAGAGTCGAGGGAAGGAGGAACTTGTATTTCTTACGCTGTGAAACATAGAACTTCTACCGGAAGTTCAGTGAATTGGCTGTTAGGGAAGGTTAACAAGTCTTCTAAGGAATATCAAAAATCTCCGAGTGCCCCCTTCTCCGCAACAGGACCGGAGGATGTGCGGCTTCAGCTGTAAAGGGGAAAAATTTTGACCAGGTGAGGTCAGAGGTGAAGGGGTAGGCCAAAGATCGAAAGAGGGTAGTTTTCTTATCACTGGGGGAGGTCCGGGAGAGGGATCGATCTTAACCAAGGATGGAGCGGAACGAGACCGGTCGAAGAGAAAGGAGAAAGGGGTCAAACTGCGGAGGGGTAGGAGAATTTTAGCCTACTCTTAAGGGAAAACGAAAGGAGTCTCGAGCCGGCCGTAAGGAAAGGGGGGAAGGGAAACTGGCGCGTGTCGCTGAACAGTCGGACTAATTAGTCCCAAGGGAAGCAGATTAAAAAGGTGCATTGCCTTCGGAAAAGAACGGGGTGCTGAAAGGGGTGGAGACGTGGCAACCTTTTAGTAGGGGGTCTTAGGAGAACTTCCTTCAGCAGTAGAGAAAGGGAAGGTGACGCTCGGGATGCTCCGGCGAGGAACCCCCTCGCTTTCATAAAAGAGGGCTAAGGAAAAAGGAACCAATTCCCTCCCAGGTCAGGAAAGAGGGGGGGGACTAGCCGTTTCCCGCGAAGAAGGGGAAAAGAAAAAGGGTATAGAAAAAGAGGGAAAGGCGAAGGATAAATGGGGCCAAGGCTTAGGAGTCTCACGGGAGGAAAGCAAGGAGTCACGGCATTGCCACTGCGAAGGGGGAGGAAAAGATCACCTTACGGGCGCTAGAGCAATAAAGGGAAAACTGAAGTGAAGATCCAATACAGTTTGAGGAAAGGGAGGGGTCTCAACACAACTTATTAGAGGAAAGAAAAAGAAAGGGGGGAAGAGCGTTCCGGCTTTCGATGGAATAAAGAACTAGTGCGTAATACCATGGGAGATAAACCAAGCTTGTAGGAAAGGGAAATGTTCATTGGAAAAAGAAAAGTCTTTGCAGGAAATTCTTTGACCAGAGAAGAAAGAAGGGGAAAAAAAGAGTTATCCAACATCGAATCAGATATTGAAGCACCAGAAGACTCGAAGGTGAAAGGATTACGGAACGGGGTAAGAAAAAGGAACTAAGGCTCAACTCTTGAAAAGGGGGAGGGGGAAATCTAGTCTCGTCGCCATACCAGGGTAAGGAGTACTCGACGGGGGGACCGAGCAGAGAACAGGGGGAGGAGAGACCCAAGGGGGGAAGGAAGGATATCATGTAAGGGAGAAGGAAAACGCGAGGGAAGGGAGAACCGTTGGACGCGACGGAAGGAAAGAAGGAACCTCTGGGAAATCGGGAGGGGCATGTGGGCTCATTTCTTCGTGAGAAGAAGGAGACCGCCGGACAATCAAAAAAACGATGAGCACGGAAAAAATTGAGAAGAAAAATGAGTCACCGAGTAGGGAGAGAAAAAAGATACACCCGAGACGTCAGCCTCTCGAGGACGCAGAATAAAGGGAGGGAAAGAGGGAGGAGCAGTACCCTTGCGTGGGAAGGACTAAAAGACTCCTCTTACAAGAAGGGGAGGAAACACCTTTATCCAAAACGGCCGACACGAACCAGGGAACTTATATTGGGTTTCCGAACAAGAGAGAACGATTTCCACTTTTCAAAAGGAGGAGGGAGCCTCTAGAGGAGTCCATAGGAGCCAAAAGGCGGTACTCTAAAGGGGGCGGAGCTTTCAAGAGGAGGGTTTCTCTTTGGGCTCCGAATCGAGGGGGAAAGATGGCCCGATAAGCTCACGACTTGAAAATGCGTTGAGCCAAGAAGATTCCCCCGGGTCAACGTAAAGAAAAGAAGTTAAACTCGTATACGTTGGAGGGGGGAGGAGCAGGGAGGTCAGCTATCGTAGAAGAAAAGGGAGCGGAACTAATTGGTGAAGACAAAGGCTTTCAAACTTTGGAATCTTCCGTAAAAGGGGAATTACGCGATCGGCCCTCCTCCTCCTCACCTGTGGGGACGGAGAAAGGGAGTACAGCCGGCGGGATCAAGAAAAGGGGAATAGATTCCGAGAGCTCGCGCGTGAGCTTGACGCGGGGAGAGCATCTGGAGGGGATCGTGCTTTTCTCGGTTTGAAAGTAAAATTCTTTCGTACTAGAAAGTGAAAAATCGTGCGGTCAACTGCTCACGAAGTGGTGGTCGACAGAGAAAGTCGAGAACGGAGACTCACCCAGTCTCGGGATAGCGGGGGAAAAAGGAATATACTTGCCGACCAGAAAGGCTGTGGCTGTGTGAAAAAATGCGTGTGAGAAAGCGACGACATTAACTTTAGATTTGAAACCCGGGCAGAAAAGTTCTCCTGAAAAAAGGATCTAGAGATGCACCAAGCCGACTTGTACAGGGAGAGGTCGGGAGGGAGCTTGGTCACTATAAATCTGTTCCCTGTCAGGAAAAGGGTAAGAATCAGCCCAAAAAAGGGGGGTATAACTTGAAAGAGGCAGGAGGGCATTTTGAACTCTCACACTGGAAATGAGAGGCCCTCGTGGCTTATAAGAGAAAGAGGGGGAAAAACACCTGGAGAATCTGGTAGAACCGGTAGGGGTGGCGACCCATGAAGAGGGAGGCCCATCCCAAGACGCAAGGGAGACTTTTCCCTAAGAAGGGTACGTGGCTCTTACAGGACAATTGGGCTTCCGCAGCCGAGAAAAACGAAAACAGTATAAATAGAGGGGGGGAGGGAAAAAGCACGCGAAGGGACGAGAGGGAGTTACTCGAAAGTAGGCACTGCAAGTAAGGTTCAGGAAATGGAGTTGTTTCTCCTCCAAAGAATAGAGAGGGCGACCCTAGAGAGCCTCTAAGAGGGGTGGCCGCAAAGATCACCTCCGCAGGAGGAGAATAACCTCGCTTTCCAAGTGAGGGGAAGCTACGCTGCTACGTACCAAGAGCGGAGGGGGAACGAGACTCTCGAAAAAGGGAACGGACTAGGCCCAAAAAGGGGAGTCTCGGAAAGCTAGAAAGCTAGATACTCCTCGGAGGAGGAAGAGAGGTGTCCGCAAAGCGGGACAATCGACATGGGATATTTGCAACTGACAAGAGAGGTATGCAACGGCTTTACGAACAAGGGGAGGGGGAACTTTCTAAACCCGAGCCCAAATTCTGGGTTCTTGAAAAGGACTCCGGTGCGCCTAGGAAAGAAGAGAATGGGGGAAGGGCTCACCTCCCTACCTTTCAGGAGGGAGGGACCGAGAACTGGCGCCGCGCAACTCCAACAGTGGAAGGGGATCTTATCGACGACGGCAGGGTGAATTTCAAAACGGAGAAATCACTGGATAAAAAAAAAAATCTAGCTCATCTCACGAGGAGAGATATCCCGAAAAGGGACTAGCTCCCGGTCTAAAGGGGGAAGGGAGAAGATCTTTTCTCAGCCTACAGGGGGTTAGGGAAGAGCCTCGCTTCATACGAAAAAGGACGGACTACACCAGGAGGAAAACGTCTCCAAGTACTTCAGAGGAAAGGGGAAGGCAAGAGGAGCAGACTAATAGGAAGGAAAAAAATCGAAAACTACGGACACGACTACTTTAACATACTGGGAAGTACAGAGGCTTGTTTACGACCCATGGAAAGAAAAAGGGGGGGGAGGAAGGTGCGCGACGTCTGCAGGGGAAGAAAAAAATTGGGTCAGTGATTAGAGTAAAAGATTGCGGATCGTCTTCTTGACTAAGGGACAAAAAAAAGGGAAGGAATCGGCTCGTTCTGCGCCAAAAAAGGGAGGAAAAAAGATCCCTCAGGGCTGTCGGGAGCAGGCAACAAAGGGGGGCCATTGCAACGGGGAATTTCATATGGGGAGCCACGTAAGAAACTACAGGTCAAGAAAGGGGCGTTCAGAGAGGCGTAAGAGGCAGACCAAAGACAGCTTGCGAGAACACTCAGGGAGAGACTTCAGATGCTTCAAAGAAAGGTCGCTCGTCGAGCGGGGGTAAATGAGGGAGGGGAAGGGGCAACAAGAACAAAAGAGATCAAGCTTAAATGAAGGAGGAAGGATGTCATCGTTCGCTAGGAAAGGGAAAACTCCTCTGAAAAAAACAAGACTAAAGAACATAGGCTTACAGGAAGGGGGGGCGATTAAAAAAAACAAGTTTTACACTTGTGGGGAAAAGTCAATCCTTTTAGCCTTTGAAGAGGAAAGGGAAGGTCCCATTGCCGGGAAGGGGAGTCCTGAGGAAAACCTCACGAGAGGGGACGGAGACTGCTCGTTCACCCACGTCTCTTTAGACAAAGCGGGGAGTCTATCTGCCAATCATATGAAAGAAGGGAGGAAAATTGACTAAGCCCTACCGAGAAGGGGGGAGCCTCCTACGTAACACTCGTAAAGTCTTCTCTTATTGGGAAGAGGAGTATTATTCCTCTTTACTAAAAAAGAAGGGAGGCGGGAAATCGGGTCAGGGGGAAAACGAAAGGGAAGCAGCTTCCGGCGACCACTGTCCCAGTTAGACGACGCAAGTCCGTTAATTCAGGTAAAGAGGGCATCCGAAAAGGTTCGAACCGATCCCCAAGCCTGGTGGAAAAGAAAAAGAAGTAGAAGAGAAAAACACCCGAGGAAAAAGTAATAAAGAGTTAGGAACGTCTTGCTGATCCACTAACGGGGAGATGGACGGGTTAAGGGAGAGAGCCCTAGATAAGAGTGTAGCTTCTACAACGTGCATGAAGGGAGAAGATGCCGCGCTTCACCTACCCTAGAACGAAAACCACGAAGGAACAGCCTTGGTGGGGAGAAACGAATCGAAAAAGAAGATTCGTACAACGGAAGCAGCATATACCAAGGGTAGAGAAAAAACCGGAATGCTACTCCAGGGGAGAAAGGATGACTTGGCAGTAGTAAAGTAAGGGGGGAGTGATTAATGAAGTTTTTGAAACGAGACAGCCGATCTTCTGCCCACGGAAAGAAACGACCTGATCGCACCTTCTGAGGAAGGGGGGAAAGCCGAAAGCCTACAAGGGTGAAGAGAACAATTGGAAAAGGAAAGACGTACTTTGAGCTTCATGAAACGAACGGGAAACCTGGCCCTGTGGATGCTGGCAGTTCGTCTTCGGTCTGAAGAAAGGAAGGCAACACGTAACTATGGAACGTCAAGTCCGACAAAAAGGGTTCTAACTCAGCAGGGTAGGAATCGTCGGGGAGCGCCTCTTCTAATTAAAGCGACTAGGGAAAAGAGCATGCATACTCTCGGAAGAGAGGGGTAGAGTTCGGATCGGTTAAACTCCTTATGGGGGAAGGAAACTCGACCTCTCCTAACCCAAACGGGAGCATCACTCAATCTAATTTCTGGGGAGAGGAAAGAAAAACCGGGAAAAGGTAAAACTCGAATCAAACAGAAGGAAAAGAGGAGAAACGGACTACGTGTCGTCTTACTCTTATGTCTAGAGGGAAAGTGTAGGGTTCTCATCCCTACTACTCGGGAAAGGGAAAAGGGGAGGACTTCATCACGACAAGTTTCACAAAATTGAAGCGACAGAAGGGAGAAAAAGGAGAGCGTAACTGGTCGGATCTTAAGTAAAGAAGTGAGCAGAAAGGAGAGTATCTTCTTTGCTTAACTATAAAGGGAGGAAGAACGAGACTTTCTTACGTTAAACTCGATCTTCTTGGTAAGGCGGCGTGGAGAAGTACTTGGGTAAGGGAGGAGCGGAAAGACTCATCCTGGGGGGAAGAGGAAAGGAGGGTCGCGGCGGGTAAGGGGTTCAGAAAAGACAGCGGAGAGCTCTATGCGCGGAAAAGGTTCCTCATTAGGGGGAAGGAGCGTGGGAGGTTATCGCTTCAGGGGGGGAGCCGTTGAAAGGGAACGGGAGAAAAAGCATAGCACGTTTGGCAGGTAGTAGGAGCAAGGAGAGGAACTAACCGACATCTTCTTATAGAAAAAAAACACTCTATATAGGGGGGAAAAAAGAGAGAAAAGATTACAAAACATATCTGTTCTTCGGAGGGATCGGGAAAGAAAGGAGGGGTTACACGCAAGGAGAAGGAACGAGAGGTGAACTGGGAAAACTACAGGAGCCAGCACGGGCTCGCCAGATAGAGGAGAAGCTGCGTAAAGAGAAGGCGCTAAAGACGGTTTTCTACTAGAGAAGGTTTTCAACTGTCAAAGGGATCTTTTTCCGAGAAAGGAGGATCAGACCAATAGGTGGATAGAACAGCGGGGAGAGCGCTCCTCACTGGAAAGCCAGGCCATGAAGTGCCTAAACGAGGAATAAGACGAAAGAAGGGTACTCTTTTCTCCCTATTATGGAGAGGCTAGACCTCCGCCGATTAGGAAAGAATATCCCCGCAAGTTCTACGGAAAAGATCGGATCCTGGCCAAATCTGGGAGAGCAAGAAAGAGATAAAAACAAACTGTGGAGGAAATCTATAGAAGAAAAAACTAAGATCCGCTTATTTAAACAGGGAAAGAGTAGGACAAAAGGCGATGGCCGACAAGAAGGGGGGGGGGGGGACGCCGTCCCTCGAAAGCGAGAGAGAACAACACAAAAAAACCAAAAACAGCTAAATGCTATCTGCTCGATCAAGACAGAAGAGGTCCATCAGGCCCGTTCTCTGTGAAAAAGGGGAGGGCGCTCGAGGGACGGCTAAAAAATAAGCTCTGCAAAGGGGAGAAAAAAACGTCTCACGTGGACAGGAAAAAAAGGGTGGCTTTCCGAAGCAAAGCGCGACGGCGAGGGACAAGGAGGATGATTCATCGGGGAAGGACAAAAGCAAAAAGAAGTGGACATGCGACCGGGAGGCGTTTCAACTTCAAAAGAGAGGGAAAATCAGACGGAGGGAAATTCTACACTCATGCATAAGGAGGGAAGGAAACGCACGTACAGCGCGTGGTCGTGTGAAAAGAGGATAAAAAGGACTCCTAGGTCTCGAAGATTTCATGAGGAAAGAAAGCCCGGGTCTTCTTCGTAAAGGAAATAAAAGACCTCACGTTCTCGAAACTGAGAAGGAAGGAGGAGGTGACTGGCAACGCGTCATACGAAACAACGAAAAAAAGCGAAATCGACTAGGGCAAAGCCGATCTAGAGCAGAAGGGCCACTTTGAACGCGACCCTTCTCTGGGGGATAAAAAATAAGTTGGCGTATGATCTCGTTTAAGAAAAAGGAAAGGGGGAGGAGACTTGACACGAATAAAGAGATCTAGGAAGTAAAACCAATTCCTTCCGGAAGAAGGTGAGGCTCTCGCATCTAGCGCTCCCTCTAATCAGGCCATAAGCGCAATTAGCTACAGCTAATCCCTACAAAAGGGACAAGTTGGGCACCGATAGTAGGAAGGTAAAAGGGGGGAGGGGGGTGCTTTCGGACCTGAGTGTGAACGCGTCGTCTTGAGCGACCTGCCACCTACAATCTGGCCATGAAGCCGCAAGATACTCGCAGAAAAAAGGGGGGAAACGTGCGTTTTTGGGAACAAGAAGGGTAGGAAAGGAGTCTGTTAGAAGAAGAAGGGTAACATGAAAAGTAGCGGGTGTCTTTAAATACCACTCTCAATTAGCGGGGGCAGGCAGTGACTGATCCTTTTTTCGGAAGAGGGAGGCGTCCTTCCGAGAGACGGGGAGAAGAAAAGGAACTCCTTTCTAGAAATTCACTCGCGAGGAGAAAAGGGCGGGGTCTCTTTTTGTTCGGAAGAGAGGCGAACCGCCGTAGCTCCTCCCGGAAGGAAGGGGGGAGGGGGAAATCGTAACAACTAGGGGAAGCGGAGAGGGGAGACGAGGACGGAATAAGCGCCCCATGAAAACTGAGGAAAAGCGGGAAGAATTTTGCATCTTCAAGGAGGAGGGGAAAACGTGCTCGGGCATCATGGTAGGTGGGATTCAACGTGCAAAAAGACTGTAAAATCGAGAGCTGCACGACCGGGGACTGGGGAGAAAGGGGGAAATGATCTGTTCGCCCAAGTCAGGAGGTGCAGAGAAAGGAAGTTGGGTCGAAAGCATTCCACGATAGGGTGGAAGTGAAAAGTAGTACCCTTTCAAGGAGACAGTTTTTTTTTTTTTTCTAAGAAGAGAGGGGAAAAGAGGACATCAGCGTAGGTGCGAAAGATGAGTCAGGAAGAGGAGGGAATGAAGAACTGGCGTGAAGAGGGGCTAGGGTCGGTGAACTACGCGGTCACTTCTCAAAAGGGCCACTGTTTTAAGACACACGCAGTTTAAGGAGGGAAAGGAGAGGGAAAATTTCCCGTCGTGGCCAAAGAAAAAGGGGAAGAAAGACCTTCT
>Ga0179591_1264061_pt1 | contig 14247 bp, 12 predicted proteins | sample CZOMad2_1_08_16f_FD_182891 | JGI IMG/M metagenome (GOLD analysis project Ga0179591, IMG submission 182891) | Vadose zone soil fungal communities from Angelo Coast Range Reserve, California, USA - CZOMad2_1_08_16fungal (PacBio error correction) | ecosystem: Environmental > Terrestrial > Soil >...
ATCAAGAAAACTTCATCGTTTCGGGGTCTTGGCTGGAAAGGGACTAACTGGACGACGCCGGACTGCCTCGGAAAATTTCAGACTATGGGCATATCGAAACGAAGAAGTCGAAAGTTAAAAAAGTATGTTCGGAGAAGGCTCACAATCGACTTCAAGGAAGGCTAAATACCGGGTTTTATGAGGGAAGGGGACTGTTCCTTCTAACTATTCTAATAGAAGTTTCTCAGTTTTACGATGGTGTTACTCAAGCAGTACTTTCGGGGCAGAAAGAGGGGGTTAATGATCTCATTTCTCACAGTTGAAAAGGCGTAAAGTACATCGATGGTCAAACTTGCAGAGGTCACTAGGAAGGAAAAACATGGAAGTGGAAAGGGAGGAACGCGTGCAACCAAAACCAATTGAAAACGATTCACTGGGGAGAGGGGGGAATACTAAGGTGGAGATCTTCATCGGGTCTGCTCGACTGGCTTCGAGAAATGAGACGTAGAGCCGAAGGGAAAGCGCAGAGAGACAAAAGTTTTTTGCCATTACAGGGGAATTAAGGGAAAAACAAGGGGGGCCTAAGGCTGATAACAAACATTGATATGTCCTTGCCACGTAAGATCACCGACATTCCATGAGCGAAACCGACTAGAGAGGGTCCTTTTGGTTGGACTCGACATTGTGAGAAGAGGGGCTCTAAGTGGATGAGGGGCCGTAAGAGTAAAAGGGGGGGGGGGGGGAAATCGTCTATAGCCGAAATCCTGGATAGTGAGAGGGGGGTTTCTATAGGGGGAGTCATAAGTTGATGGTAAAAAATCTCTCTTTTGAGTCGTCACGAAAGCGTGGGTCCCCAAATCTGGAGAAAACTATCGAAAGGGAGGGGGGGGAGAACATTATTTCGGTACACTACTGCTAGGTAAGGATCTTTCGTACTGTTTCTGGTCAGATTGCAGAGTGAAGAGGAAGAAAACCCACTAGTCGCGTCGGGAGGCAGGAAGCGCATTCTTCGCTCAGCACTAAAATTGCGGAAAAAGGGTCTTTATGGTCTTGAGCAATCGGAGGGAGTTCAAGGGAAGGGGAGGAAACCGTAAAGATGAGGGAGTTAAATCCCTCCCCCACAGCAACTCTACAGAAAAGCGCAAATTTAAAAAAGGATCCTAATACTTCAAAGGTCTTCCTTGGCATTCCTCTAGAGGGGCCGTTCAGGGTCGATCGCTGAATAACAAAACTGCAATATTATTCCTTCTCGGGGATCGGAAAAGAGGAAACTGGGAGGGAAAGGACTAGGTGGGAGGGGGGAAGCATTTGAGGTCAAAATCTACCTTCGGTCGCTTTGGCTGATAGTGCAATCTTTTTTCAGGGTTCCCTACAATATTGAAGGCCTACTTGGCGGGACCATAACACCCTCGGAAATCCTAGTCAAGACGATCACTACCTAAATTTCCAATGACTACGAGATAATGAAAAAAACAATAGAGGGGGGAGGAACGAGCGATCTGGATCGCCCGCTCATTAAACCATTCTCAAGAAAGGGAAGCCGTTTCTAGCACGGGATAAATGATTGAAGAAGTGTGATCTCATCCATCCGGGGTCAGTTGAAGGGAAATCGTATGAGAAAGGGAAATACCCGAGCCGGGGGTAAAATTCCTTTAGGATAGTGTATGATTAGATAAATCTGGGCCTCAGGACGGATCCATCAAGGAACCAAGGAAAAAAAAGGTGTAGAAAGGGGTTGAGGCGTCATAAGATCGCTGATCTTGTGTTCTGTAGCGGAAAGTTAGAGGAAAGGCAGCCCGGGGGGTTCGGACAGGGGGACTTAAGTTTGGAAAAAAAAACAGATTCCGAAGCAACGCTTCTGAAGAAATCGCTGAGGCCGGGTCTTCGAGAAAAGGAAACCAAGCGGAAGTCGTAGGGAAAAGACGGAGGCCTGGGGGTGACGGCTAGGGGAGGGTGTCGGTCAAGGACAAAAAAATTGAAAGGGGGAAACACCCTCCCCTACGATTGAAGAGCTCACAAAAAGGAGTAAAGAGAGGAGTTTTGAGAACGTTGATGGGAAAAAAGCCAGAATACAACTCTCCGACCTAAAAAAGGACAAGTACGTCCGAGATCTTGGCGGAAGGAACCAAAGAGGGAAGGGACTCGGGAAGAAATCCAGAAAAGGGAAGGGCCTGGCACTGCCATCTTTTTAAAAAACTCTGGAACCAAATGCCGAGGATTAAAGAGACATGAAGGGGAATGCACTAAAGAGCATACCCACAATATAAGACGGAGACCCACTGCTTTTCTACTGATAAGTCAGCGTTGGGCGCAAGATTGGCTCTCGTCCTTCCAACCGATTTAATTATCAGGTAAAACTTCCAGAGAAGGCCTGCGTTGGAAAACAGGGAAAAAAAATCGAGGAGGGGAAGGGAAAGAATAAGGCGACGAGCTGGCCCTTGGCCCCGTATATGGCCCCGGGCGAATTAAAATTAAAACCCCCCAAATTTCGAAAGGAGAAAGGCGTCAAAAGCTGAGGTGAAGGGAAAAAGTTCGGAAGTCAGAAGTGGCTCAATCTGGGCACTGAAAAGATCTGGCGCTACCTGTCTTCTACCGGGTCCACAGAGGTCTTGCCATCTTGGGGGGGGTCACCACAGAAAGGACTTGAAATTTCCAAGCCAGCCGGTTCCAAGAAGTAGAAGGGAGATGAAACCGAGATAAGCTTGATCAAATAAATGAAAAAATCAAAGCAAGTCGAGAGAGGGCGGCCGCTAAAGAAGGGAGGAAGAGAACACGAAAAAAGAAAGGGGGATTGCGACCAGTTCTAGGAATTCGTGGTCAGGGAGATTCGTCGAAACAGGCAGAAAGACGCCTAGGATAAAGGCCTAAAGGAAGTCCTGCGGGGAGAAGGAAAGGAGGGGGCGAAAGGGGAGGAGTAGGGAGAGAAAAGTCCCTTTCCCAGATTATTCCCTGGCATTTAAAAGGTCTCCGTAATAACGGAATAGAGAAAGGGAAACCTACCTTAGGTACCTTCCGGAGCAACAACTGTCGTCATCCAGAGCATATTTATTTCGGGTCTTCAAAAAAAGACCTACAAGTCAAAGGACGAGACAAAAACCTCAATAAATCCGCCTGCAGAAACCCCAACATGAAAAGATATAATCGACTCCGGAGGGTCAAATATAGCGTGAATAATGGAGAAAAAAACCGGACTACCTCTAGAAACACAAAGTCGAAAATGAAAATAGATTCAGGAGAAGGGTGGCAGGAGCAAGAGTATCTCCTCGTAGAACCCTGAGACCGGGAAGATCATACCAACTCGGGAAAAAGGGGGAACCGAATTAAGCAAAAGGGCGTCCCATCGAAAACGGCTCACGGGCTCGTCGGTCACGCTTTTAGTCGGGGGAAATGGTGCGCGCTGGGCTGAAGAGGGACGATTCACTGTCCGTGAGGTCTTTGTGTGAAAAAAAAGTCGGGTGAGGCGAAAAAAAAAAGTCGGGGCGAAGTTGCTTCTTAAAGTCTGGTCCAAAAAGGAAGGGAGAGGGAAAGAAGGCAAAAAGACCGACCCTTTCTTCATCTAGAAGATCTCAGAGCGTCCACGATATTAAAAACATAAAAGAGCGGATCAAAAAAGAGGGGACGGCAATGCGCTGTTCGATCCGTGTCCAATTCCGGACGGGGGGCGGCACCGGCCAAAAGATGCCCAAATTCAGACACCAGGAAGGCGGAGAAAAAGAAAAAGAACGCCATCCACGAAAAAAAAAAAAAAAGCGACTGGACCGCCGGCTGGGGAAGCAACAGGGGCGGAAGGAAGGAAAAGACGTACAAAAATGGCTCCATCCTTCTATCCGCATCTGGCTCCGGCGGAGGTGGAGGATAGAGAGAAAGGAGAGAGAAGGTGTAAGAGGGAGTGGAGGTGGGGGGCGGGGAGGGGAGTAACGAAGGGTGAAGGGGGAAAGATAGGGTTGGGGGGAAAAGTAGTCAACCTACCCCCATGAGCCTGGGCTCCGATTTAAAGAGAAGAAGAGCTTTGCGTGAAAAAACATAGCCATCTACGAGAAAAGGGTTCCAAACGGTGTTTGTCACTCATGGCAGGAAGGTCATCCTCATGAAGATGTGACAAGGCAGTTCGGTCAAAACACAAAAAAAGATTATAGGAAAACAGGATCACAAAAAAAAGTATGAGGAAAAGCTAGAGCATATCCAGAACGTCATCCGGGTTTGCGTTTAGGGGGGGGGAAACGGGAACCTAAGAAAGGAGGAAGGAGAAGTACTGCCATTTCGATGACCCCCCAGACGGCTTTTAATCTCAGGGAAAGAGGTATGGGGGAGGTCTGTAGAGAAAGCCTCGACAGATGAGGGGGGGGGGGGGAAAGAAAAGGGCCATCTATCCTCCCCTAAAGAATGCTCGGGTTTCTTTTACAGGAGCAAACACCTGCTTGCAAAACGTTCGAAAGCGATGCGTAAGAAGATTGGGAAAAAGGACACGGTGCGAAGAACCCGGTTTCGACAACTTCTAGCAAGGGAAGATAGTCGTATGAGGGCTGAAAAAGAAATGCAGGGCGAAAACATCATGGGGCAAAAAACATCTGAGGGACCTGTAAAAGAACTCCAAGGTTAAGAGGGGAAAACAATACGGGAGGGGTTATCGAGATTGGGTGCAAGAAGAGATCAAAGCTAGGCGGATGCCTACCGGCTCTGAGCTCTGAGGAAGGAGTAAGGGGCCTTGGAAAAAAAAGCCAGCCCAGACCAAGAGGTGTGTTCCGCATAATAGAATTTAAAAAAAGCGAGGCAGCCGAGAAAAAAAGGTGGAAAAGAGTAAAAGAATGGCAACTGATCCTGTTCATCTCGAAAGGAAGCGCTATCCCTAAGGAGCTCTGTCCGTCATGAGACCAGGTGATCATGAAAGAAACCGCGGTTGAGGGAGAAGCTCTAGGCGATGAGGGCTCTGTAGAACACGAGTAACAGTTAAGGGGGGGAACACTATTCTAGCCAGGAAACAGGGGGAACCTGGAAAAGGGATACAGGCTTCAAAAACATAGACGTGGGTCACTATCGTGGAGTCTTCACTCCGGAAGGTATCCCCAACTCTAGAGCATCAGAACCTGAAAGGGATCTTGGGAAAGAGGGTAGGTCGGTCAATAGCGGATCTTGCTTGTCGGACCCGTTGGGACATCAAGGGCCAGCGAAAAGCGCCGGAAGAAAAAAAGAAATTCGGCGAAGCAAAGGCGTCGAGCAGCAAGAGGCGTAACGTCTGTGATGTAAGGACGTGGCGAATAAAAAGGGAAGCGAAAGGGTAAAAAGAAGGGGATGGATTCCGAGCCCGGGAACCGTCCAACCATAGCCAGACCGTCTGGAACGAATAAACAGAAAAGAGAAATCTGATTGAAATCGTTCTCCGCGTTCCGGGCTCCGGGCAATCTACTACCACTAATCTAAAATTTCTAGAAGAAAGGGGGGAGAGTTCGGAAAAAAAGGAACCAAGTCAGGGCCGTTCTCAACGCTCCCGGACTGTCTACATTGCGGATCACGCAGTTCGAGACGGAGCCGGCGTTTGGAAAGAAAAAGCTGGGGGGCCATGGCCGTCCGGAATGCTTGGTACATACACCACTCTTCCGACTCAAGGAAGAAGGAAAAGGTGAAAATTGAGAACGTCAAGAAAAAGGGGCGAGGCAGAGCGCACGACGTCTGCCGCTTCAGGACCCATGCTCCACTGGCAGAAAGGATTCTCAAAAAATCGTGGGGGAGTAGAGGTAGAAGAAACAAGAAAAAAGTAATGAAGGCCCTCTTCGTCAAAATTGCAGTCGCGCGAAAACTCAGTGAGGGAAAAAAAGGTTTTGGAAAAGGGCTTTTTCAAGGAGATATGGGAAGGTGTCAAGCGATCCTTCCTCTACTCCAGCCGGACGGCCAGAAACGCTCGCCAGAGAAAGAAAAATCACCGGTCTCGGAAGGAAGAAAAGGAAAAATGGTCAGGGCAACCCGATGAGATGCAGCCCCTTTATGAACAAGTACGAAAGGTCTAAGTACGAAAGAAACCGCGGGGTGGGAAAAGAGAACCAAAGGCGGCGATCTCGAAGGGCGCCTCCTTCGGCTGTGAATTCTGTCTACCGCCACCATAGCACATCTTCAGGAAGGGAAAGAAAAGATCCTTAAAAAATGCGCCAGGATAGGGGTTGGGGGGGGTTTGAAAAGGAGTATTATTGGTTCGCCAAAAAGGTTTCAAGACGCTCAACAACACACCTTCTTAAGAGAGATATGAATGGACCAATATCGTGGGATTTTTTCGGTTAAAAAAAAATTTGTCCAAAATTCAAAATACAAAAGAACGATCCGACATGAAAGAGGGCCAAACCAGTCAGGTATCCCTCCTCCGGAGCTCTTTGGTTGGCGGTCTCTAGAAAAAACGGAGGCATCGAAAGCGCAGGAAATTTTGGGAAAGGGGTGGCGCAGGAAACGACGGCACAGTTTATCCGTACCCAAGAAGACTCTCATCCGGCTGCGCTCTCAGGAGGAGAACTTTCGAATCTCCCCTCCAAACAAAGAAGAAGGCAGTGGAGATGTTTCTACTGCGGAAAGAAACGGTTGGATAGAGAAAAGAATCGGGGGAAAATATGGGGAAAAGACTAGAAAGAGGAGGTAAGAATGTCAATATCTCCACGATCAAAATTCAGAAGGGGGGGGGGAAACCAACCTGAGTTTCCGAGACGAAACAGGGAAAGAGGGGGATGGAGACAAATGAACTATCAACCTTCTTAACTTACTAAAAAAGTCTGCAGATGCTAAGGAAGTAGAGGGAAAAAGGAACGTCGATTAAGAACGAAAGGTGCTCCACGAAGTGCGTTGTGGGAAAGAATCTTCGGATTCTGCACGAGGGCAAGAGGCATAGAGAAGGGAAAGGGGGGTGTAATTCAAAACACACGAACCGTCCGGTCCATGGCCAGCCAAGCCGTCATGCGGAGAAAAGTGGCACAGCATCGCAGCGTTGATCCAGGAGCCCGCCAAGGTAGCGAGAAGGTTCTCTGCCTTCTCCATAAGGTGGAAAGTGGGGATACAGAGGAAATTCCTAAAAGGAGGTTATTGAGTTTGAAAGAGTTCGTCTAACCGGCATCACTGAAACATTTCTCTGCTTCCAATGCAGGGAAAGTCCTAAGCTGCCTGAGGGGAGGAAAACATGTGGGGGATTCGAATCTTTCGGGGCAGGATGGTCTGGGCTCGTATTAAAAGAGACTCGGGGGGAAAAGTGCCGGAAGATCCTCTTCCTCGGTTGTCCAGGGCGCATTGAAATAAGGGAACGAAGACCGTTCCGCTAAGGCTAGGGAAAGGGGCGGGGGGTAGAGTAGGTCGAACTACCAGCTTCCTTCCGATCGGCCATGCTGTTCAAAAACGAAAAGCCACAGACCAGGATCAACCAGGGAGACCTCAATATCATAGGGGAGGAAGGTCAGATATCTATTGTCTGTATATACTCTGAGAAGGCTAGGGCTTGGGAGTAAAAAAAGCCTTCAAGTTGACGACTCAAAAAACCCGAAAAGTAAGAAGAAAATCTCAGTCGGGGAAAAATGTATGATCCGGGCGGCTATCGGCCTCGTGCCAATAAGTCACTTGAGATAAAGAACATAAAAAAGAAAAAGGCCGAAAAAGGGGGGACCCAGTCGAAGAAAAAAAATCTATTCTGCTCAGCCTTTGAGCAAGAGACCTCTGAAGACTGTCCGCGCTGCGGTGATCAAGGGAAGGGGGGTGGCTCTTAGCATCTCCTGTCCAGGGGGGCAATTCATAAAGGGCGCAACAAATCAGATGCAGGTTGAGCTTAAAAAAAAAAAAAGATCGGCCCGTCTCGAATAGAGCGAACAACGACAAGCCCCTTGCCGGAGCGGCAAAAATAAGGAAAAGGAATCAGGAGAAGCTGTGGGTGAAATGGAATACCTTCCGACGGTGTGTGAAGGCCGTCATAGGAAAGAAACCAGCCGGCAGGGTGCACCATGGACGGAGGGGGGGCCCAAACGAGAAGCACGATAAGACTTTTCGCCGCAGGAGGGTTGTCCCGAAAAAATCGTGAAAAGGGGGGGCTAAACGGGGGGGAAAGATTAAAAAAAAATGCCAAAGGAATTAGAGAGAGGTTCGCCTCCATGCGTACTTCCCCGCACCGAGCATGAGAAGTGAGGCGAAGGGATGAGCCGTCAGAGGGGGAAAGGCAGATAGAAAAAAGAGAAAGAGGATTGTCCAAGACGTTGTCACTCGAGGCACTTAATGCATCAGGGACTGTCCTAGGGGGACGAAGTCTTCGGAAGAGCCGGAAAACAAGGGAAGGGCATGGTAAAGGAAGAAAAAAAAACCCCTATTATTGAGGAAAGAGAAGATCCATGAAGATCGTTTCTGGGGTCGTGAGGAACTGGAAAAGAAAAGGGGACCTCGGAAAAGGGAGTCCTTCCGAAGAGTTACCGCCAGCCAAACATAGATTTAACTACGATAGTTGAAGGGTGGGTATTGCGGAAAATCGAAGATAAATTGCCATCTATAACTCGCCCATGAGCAGGCAGGGCGGGTGAGAACAAAAAGGGGTCAACAAAGAAATAGCACGTTTAGCCAGTGGAGGATGTTCTTTTGCGGATGGTACGAAAGGGTTTAAAGGCAACGAAGCCTGCTTGGGCGAATATATGCTCGGGAAAGGGGAGGACAAAGCATTATCAAACTTTCTCATCGAGCCGGTGGGCATATATTTCCAGGAAAAAGGAGGGTATGGACATAGGAAAGGGCAGGAAAGACGGACGACGAAAGGAGGGGAGAGCATCGAAAGGGGAAGAAGCAGGAGAAAAAATATAGCCTGATGACCGTTGCCGCCGTCGAAGAAAGCCGCAGCGGGAAAAGGAGAACAAGAGTGGTGAAAAAAGGCATGAGTGGGGACAGCGGGGAGGAAAAACCAAAAAAGCGTAGGAGAAGCTGATCAGAAAAATATTTAATATGAGACGGCTCAAAAAGAAAGTAGGCCTCCTAATCCAATGATTATTTGTCGGGTGAAGAAAAAGGGGCAGTGAATGCGAAAAGAAAGGGGATGGGGTCCAGGAAAAGTTCTTATATGCACGATGCCCTCCGGCGAAACAGGATAGAAAGGGAGGGATCGATTATCTGGGGGACGGGGTTTAAAAAAAACGATTCGAAACCAGACCTCGAAAGCTTATCTCTCCCCTTCGACCTGGGGCTAGTAGATAATGTGTGCGGAGAGGGGTCAGAAACGTGAGAATGTTGGAGAAGGGGACAGAAGCGAAACGGCAGCGGAATTTTAGGAATTTTGAAAAGGCGCCCAGCAATAACGGTGGCGGGCGGAAGAGAAGTGCACTGGGAGATGGGAAGTGGGGGGAGAAGGGAAACGAATGAATGTCGTCTTCTGGGTCCGGCCCTTTCAGAATAAGAGGCACGGTCTAGCCCGTCCCTCAGCAATCGACAGAGATCGCCAAAGCAAAGTCATAAGTAGAGGAAAAGGGGTCTGCAAGCGTTCTCCTCTCCACCCGAAAATGAATAAAGGCGCAACGAGAAAAAAAAGCACTGGCGAGGCGGGATTAGAGATTCTAAGAAACGATCGAGACAAAGGGAGGAAGGGCGGGATCAACGTCACCTGGAAAAGGTAGCTAATGCCGCGCTCCGGGTGGGAAGATTGCGCGTGCCTGACCACGGCTGTCGTAATGGCGTAGGGTAAAAAATGCAGAGGAAAAAGGAAGCATTCCTCAGTAACCTGGAACGGAGCTCCCCGAATATTGCCTGCCACCCTCATCGAAGAGTGGCGTCCATCTGGATTCCCGCCGAAGAACTAGGGAAAGTCTCCTTCAGACCAAGAGAAGAAAACTTCGGGTAAGGCTCCGCAGTTGCGACCAAAGGGACTCCATCAAAGGAAAATGTCCAGCTCGTCGCAAACGCTCCAAACGGACCCTTTTGGACCTTGGTAAAAGGGGGGAAGGGAGGGAACTGGAAGAGGCATATCCGGAAGGACGCTCCCATCTCTTCTTAACCTCGCTCCAGAACTTTTCGCGAACCGTGAGCGTCGTCGAAAAACACGGCGCAGGGTGGTCGAAAATTGAAAAAAAAAAAAAAAAAAACGGATTAAGAAAAGGGCCTTAAACTTTCGCCGTCAGAAAATGCAAAAGCGTGGAGAGGAACACAAAATCTGGGCGGCGAAAAATCGGGAAGGGTCCTAACGGCGAATACCGCCAAAAGCGTTGAAAAGAAGATCCGCAATGGCGCCTTAGGAGCGAGGTTTGCGTCTAAAAAGGGGAATCATCGCTGAAAAAAAAAGGAGGCAAAGCCAAACCCTCCCCGGGTCCAGATCAGCTAACGGAGGGGAAGAGGAAGGTGGGAGTGGACCACACAAAAAGGGGGGGGGTGTCCAAGATGAATACCACAACACGATCGCCGACAACCTCGCCATCACAGGCGGGGGGAAGGTCTGCCGGAGCGGGCCACTCAGGAAGGGGTTTCTCTAAATGTAGGGGGGCAGAGACGGCGCCGCCTGCCAATGGGGGTTTCTTCGAAAAAACAGGGTGCATTATGTAGAAAAATTTTCCGGAAGAAAAGCTAAAGCGGAGACTCTAGAGGGAAATAAAAAAAAATCCGCGTACGGTCCTTGCGATGGCGTCCTCAGGGGAGGCGAAGTGCTCAAGGGTCGCGAGAAAGCCGAAGAGTACCGCGTCCTTATCCATTTCAAACGGCCAAAAAACCGACAAAGGGGAAGGTCGGGGCGGAAAATAGTCGGAAATTTCTAGATCTTTGCCGCGACGAGGACTTGCCGGAACCTTAAAAAGAGCAGAATTCGCGTAGAAAAGAAAGATAGATCATGGGGAATAGCAGTCTTAAGTTCAGTTGGGTTAATGAAAAAAGATCTAAGGGATCTCAACAAAAAGTCTCCACGCTTTCGTTGGTGTTCAATGGAGGGAGGCGGGGGCAGAAACCTGGGTAGAAAAAAGGAAGGAGGTTAAAAGAGCTTGTTATTTAAACAGACGGCCCTTTCCAGCCATACCCAGGATGTGGGTAGGTCCAAATCTAAGGGGCTATTGCGGGGGAGGGGGGTCAATCTTGAAAGAACAAGGAGCAAAAAACAGGAGCTTTCTTCTGCCTTCGCCAATAAGGGGTGCTCAAATTGGAAAAAACGACGAAACGAGTCTCAGTGCAGGGAAGTAGTCGGGGGGGGGGGATTGGCTAAAGGGGCCTCGAGGCTGCCAAAGCCGACCATGAAAAATCCTGAAAGGTTACGGGAGAGGGGGGATGAGGGGGGGGAGTACTGGCTAAAGAGGATCACCGTTAAAATATTCTTACGCCTACAAACCACCTGAAACTAGAGAAAATCAACCAGACTACATCCACGAAGGTCCGCTCACGTTGTCATAGACCGCCAGGGCGGCATGAAGCAAGGAGAGGCAAAGGGGAACAACGGGAAAACAAAACCAGGCCCGAGCACTGCGGGGGAAACGGCACAAGACGCAGCAAAAGACACTAAAGATAGGAACAAGAAGTGGAGCCTAAGGCTTGGGGTCGTCTCGAAGATACTGAAAAGGACCATGGGGGAAGGATAAAAGGAACTCTAAAAAAAACGCGAGACCACGTCGACTCGGCTGCGCAGAAGGATCAATAGAAGGGGGACGTATAAAAAGATTCTCAAGAAAACAGAGCCTTGACGCCGGAGCAGCAAGCCCGACAAATCGACTCGCGAAAAAAAGCCCGGTCGGGAGAAAATCGAGAAAAGCGAAGCGGAATCCTTTTTAACGTGCGACCCAGGAACAGAAGGGAGATAAGGAGAATGGGGAAGAGATTTTAAGACTGTTCACTGGGGGGTGAAAAGAAAAAAAGAAGACAGGGGGGTCAATTCATGGATGTGCGGACATAAAACCTCTTGGAAAAGGCCGGGAACGGCTGGGGCTGGAAGGAAACCTAAGAATCTATGTGAAGTCTCGAGAGAAAGCTCGTATTACATGACTTCATGGGGAAAACGCATCAAACGTCGGAACAGAGGCAGGCCGATTTTTTATCAGTAATACTTCCTAAGGGGGGGGGGACCGGCCGAAAAAGAGCGATTAGAGGGTGAAACGGAGGGGACCCTCTTTTCAAAACCCAGTGTGCCACTGAGAGACTCCAGCAGAGCAGAAGTTTCGGGAAGAAAGGAGATTTTCAAAAGGGGGCGTAAAAAAAAACTAGGCCCGGAACCAACAAGAAAAAGGATCGGGACAGAAGTCGGGGGGCTACTTAAAGAGCCGGCTACGAAGAAAATTGGGAAAGGGAGACGACAGGATCAGAAATTGACCTATACCGAGGGGGGGCCCTCTATGGAGGAGGTTGGGAAGCAGTCAGGCAAAGAAAAGGATTGTTAGAAAAGACACTACCCCATCCAGACGAGGGAAGGGTATCTCAAACAACAACGGGAAAAGAAGAATTAGGGTCTGGGGATGGGGGTGGAGGGACAGAAAATGGCAACATTCTTGCCTCCAGTAGATGACCTTAAAAAACCAGGGAAACCCCAGGGGGAAAAATATAGGAGAAAATGGATTTAACGCACCATATCTACGATCTGTGAAAGAGGGCCGCAGGGGCCAGGTGGTGAAGGGACAAGTCGAATAGGAAGCCGTTAATTGGGTGTTTAATATGGCAACTTTTAACAGGAAGTGCTTTGAGGGGATCGGGGAAAGAAATTAAAAAGTCTCGTGAAAAAATGTCGTGGGAATAGACGAGGAGGCAAGGACCTGACGACAACAAAAAAAACTTTAGGGAAAGGAAAAAACGGGTAAGTCAGTGAAAAACCGGATCTAACATCAATTACGAACGGGAGGGGACTAGGGAGCGAAAGATGTTTAGGGAATCTAGAGGATGGGGGGAAGGGATATCTAAAGAAAGAAGTGCGGAAACGACCATCCGCCGAATCATCGTGAAACCAGACAGGTGTTGCCGTCAAAAAGAAATTGAAAAACGATGAGGGAGAAAAAAGAACGAGACTGCTTCCCTGCTGGCCAAGGAATCCATTCAGCGCGTAAAGTCTATTTAAGATGTCATCTGCCAAGCGCCTGAAAGTGGGAGGAGACATGGGAGGGCATCAAAGCAGCTGACGGAGCTTATCGCCAAGTCCCATGTGCTGGGGGGGCAAGATGTCGAAACCTTAGAGAAAAGGATAAATGGGAAGATAAAAGGGAGGCATCCGGGCGTTTCCCCTATCTTTTCCGTCGTAAAGAAAAGGGTGCAGGGGGTAAAAGTCTTAGAGAAAAAAAACCGTCAGATAGGGGGGGTCAGGATGTCGGTCTAATCGAGGGAACTTGCGGGGGTTCGGAAAAAGAAAGGAAGAGGATCTGGGGGAAGTAAAAAGAAAGAAAGTTCATTCAGGAGTAGGCATCACTTTTTAGAGGAACGGCGTAGTGATGGTCATTTGCGCCGGGAGGCACGAGGTATAATCGGACTTTCGGAAACAGGAAAGAAAACAGATCGGAATCTCGCCCATACAGGCCTTCAAGAAGATAGATCAGCTAAGAAGGGAGGGGTCTTAACTTGCAGCCAAAAGGGGGGGATTCCGGGGGATAACTAAACCGAGGACGACACAGTATACATTTCTCCCATTCTGATTCGTAACGAACGATAACCGGATGTTGCCGAAAGGAGGGCTAAAAAAGGGAGGAAGGGAAAGGGGAAAAGAAGAGACCTACGCGAAAACAAGCAATCTCCTTTTTCAGGGCGCTTGCATGACAACAGCTTCTTTCTGAAAGGTCGCGTAAGGGGTGACAAAAAGAGTTCGGAACATAAAATTCCTTCAAGTAAAAGGGGGGGGGGGGGAACGGTCGAATAAAAGATCAAAAAGATGTCCTTTCCCCAAAGAGCGTTTCAGAACTCTCGAGCCGCCGCGAATTCGCCATGACCCGACAGAACGGGATGGGACGAAAGGATGGAAGGCCGCCCCAACCTAGGGGTTATACGACCGGCATCTGCATAAGAAAGTGGCAAAGGGGGAAGAAGGGAGGACTAGAACGGGGACAGGCCTTTTGCGGAGCTGTCACGATAGGACCTTAAAATCCGGGGAAATCTGCGCAGGGGGGGGCAAAGGGGAAAACGCGAAAAGAAGCAAGGTTCGGAACATCTCACGGCTTTCGGGTCTGGGTGGTAAGTAAGCTGAACGAATTCAACAGGATTAAAAGACCGTGAGGAAGCCTCCGAGGGGTGTAGACACATGAGGCAGGCCCGTCTGCAGCCGGCGGCTTGTTTGTCTATACCGAAAATACATCGGCAGAAGACCTCAAGAGCCGAGAGCCGGGGGTGGAGGAGGAAGGGGGG
>Ga0179591_1318235_pt1 | contig 14247 bp, 17 predicted proteins | sample CZOMad2_1_08_16f_FD_182891 | JGI IMG/M metagenome (GOLD analysis project Ga0179591, IMG submission 182891) | Vadose zone soil fungal communities from Angelo Coast Range Reserve, California, USA - CZOMad2_1_08_16fungal (PacBio error correction) | ecosystem: Environmental > Terrestrial > Soil >...
CGGGAGGAAAAGGAGAGGGGACAGGAATCCTGGTTGAACTGGGGAAAGCAGAATCGAAGTGGGACAAAGACCGTTCTTTCCGTAGAAGGGGACTTACTTCCAAAAGAGCATCCTCCAATTTGAGTGGGGTGGGGAAGGATAAAAATCGGGGGGGAATGGGGGTTACAGAAAAACCTCGTCCTACGCATGCATTAATCGATCGAGATGTGAGAGAAGACACAAGTTAACTATGTATGGAGCAGGTGCAAAGAGGGGGGGGGGGGGGAGGGGGGCCCTCAATACCTAGCGAGTTTATATAAAAAGGGAGGGGGGGAGGCCGGAGCATACCAAGGAGGATGATCTTTAAAGAGGGGGTATCGCCTGTCAGTACCCAAAGAATCGTGCTTCCCTGAAGGGAGAGGAGAGAAGACGAGAAAGGGGAAATTGGTTATTTCCGGAGTAAGAAAAAGGATCGCCTTTCTTAGGGGGTATTAAAGAAACGTCCGCGCACACGCTTCAGGATGAATCTCTCCTCCGGCCGGACTTGGAAGACATTGTCCTTAAAAGGGGGAGGTAGAGGAAAAGAAAGTGAAATGTTCATCAATGGGCCGGCAAGGGGGGCCTAAACGCCGAACTACATAATAGAAAAACTAACTAGACACTCAGCAATCATTCTCCAAAAGCAGCAGAGAAAGGGCGTGGAAGAAACACAACCCAATCCGAAACCTTGGTAAGGCGGGAAGGTCATATCTTCGTAACGGACCGCTCATTAGACCTTCTTGGCGCGGAGCAGAGAAAGAAAGACGAAGAGGGACGTCCTCGGGGGGGGACCTCAAGCACGACGCAACTGAGCTATAGATTCGGGAAACCGTACACTTAAAAAGCTTCAGGAGAGGGGGGAGGGGGAAACAGCTCGGCAGGGCGAGAGTAGGGAAGGTCCTTACAGCAAAAAACTTACTCTAGGGTGGAGGGGTAACGTGCAAAGATGGAAGGGTTTGGCCCTCTGGAAGGCGGGCATGGGAAGATTCTAAGGGGAGAGAAATTGAATCTTCTTTACATCAAAGACGCTTTACCCACCAAAAATTACTCCTAAAATTGGCAAGTAAAGGGCACAGATGGGGGGGGGGGGAGAATGAAGAGAAATGGAAAACCATGATTCACAAGCCAGAATACTAGAAATCACCAGGACCTGAACACTCTTCCGAAGGGTGATCGGACATCCCTTAATGGATACTCTCTCCTGGCAAAGGTAAAACTCAATTGGAAAAAAAAATGACAGGGGAAAAAGGGGGAAGGGAGGCCCATTCCTTCGAGATCACCCGACGGGGGGGGCAGCCGGATTTTAAACGACCATCTTAGGATAAGAAGGGGTCTGGCTGTATGGAAAATGGAAAACGATTGGGGGGTCACGAGCGGAGCACAAAGGGTGCGGTTCAAAAGGATGGCTGTCATTGCGTCATATTGCCAGTACTCCCCTAAAGTGCATGAGAAGCGGCGGTAAGGGGGGAAGAGCGGGGCGGAATCCACGAGACGGGTTGTTTCGGGAGAACCGAAGGCCCATGGTGGGAAAAAAAAAGGTCGTTCCACAAATAGACAAGCTGGGATAAAAGGGGGGTCGACAAAAAGGGAGTTAACCATTTGCTGATAAACCGACCAGAAGGAGACAATGGCGCCCAGCCGAGGGGTACTTTGCAACAGCTTACGAAGGACGCTTAGAGCGCCTTCGTTCAGAATTTAGGGGAAAAATAGAAATCAGAACAACAAAAACAGATATTGATTAAAAAAAGGTATAAAAAGGAAGGAAGCGAAGGAGAGAGGAATCTATATTCCAGTTTTCAAGTCCAAAAAGTAGGCATCCTGTCCAGTCTTTTGCAAGGGGGGGTTTTGGGTCCGAGGGTCAGAACAAAAATTATAAAGTAAGAGAGAGGTGAAACGACCGGCAGGGGGACCCACAGCACGTCACTTCCGTTCGCACCAACACGTCGATCGGGAGTGGAACATCCGGATGCCATCGAAGTAAGGAAAATACGGAAAGGTGGGATATAGGAGAGAAGCATCTGGCAGAATCGAAACTGCATCATTAACACATATGGGGGACTCTCTAAAGGGGGGTAGTTTAAAGGTCGACATACCAGAAACGTGCGCACGTCGATAAGAGATGGCAGTAAAATCCTGCTGCCTTCAAAAGAGAAAGAAGTGATTGGAGCGGGGGGGACCTCAAAAGTAAATTGGTGGGCACAAGGTGAGGGGGAAACATCAAGCGCGCCTTAAGTATGGCCTTCCATTCCACTTAGAACTTGGTCGCATTCATTTGGGGATATAAAAGTGGGAGAGAAAAATTTTGGGGGGACAGAAAGGCGTCGCCATTGCCGCGTTTATTAGACATGCGCACCAAAAAAAGAAAAAATGGGTCTGGGCCCGAATCAGGAGGTACAGAGGAAAGCGATAAACATGCTCTGGGGAGGAACCAAGGAAAAATTGGTCGACTCATCGGCCGAGAAATCATAAACGTGCATCAACAAAGTCTAAACGATTGGTAGTGGGAGACGGAGGGAGGGGCCGAGGATGTCCCTCGGGACCTGAAAGCTCCCAAGGTGGAGGAGGTCGGCTAACAGGTATCTATAACGGAAAGTTCGGGCAGAAGGAGGAGGAGAGGGAAGGCGGCAGGACGAGGAAAGCATCATACCTCCCTGTCGAGGTAGATGTGCCAATAGGGACCAAGAGAGATCTGGAAGCAATGCCGTCGAAGGTGCCAACTCCATCAGTCGGGGAGAGGATGGTCTTTCTCTAAGCGAAAGGAAGAGAAAAAACTGTAGCAGTTATGTAGGTGGGAGACTCGGCGCTGAACTTCGCGCCTATAACAGCAATTAAAAAAAGAAGGCCAACCGAGATAGGTATGGGGGGGGAAAGAGAGATCAGGGGAAGGGGAGGGGGGCGGGAGAGACGAACGGGGAGAGGATGGGCCTCGGATAATTAAACTAGGAGCTGCATGGAAAAAAACACAAGTGGAATCCGAGGGCGTCGACGAACCGAAAGGAAAGCCGACGTACTGGGGGGGGGGGAGGTTCATGTGCGATCGAGCCGTAGAAACCCGGCGAAGACGGTCATGGGAGACTCGATCCAACCCCCGACGAACTTCAAAAAAAAGGGCACTAGAGGGGGAAAAAAAACCAAGACTTGCGTTGAAGAAATCGCCGAAATGGGGTCAGGACGGGAAGCCCTCGTTCGAGGGGAACTGCATGGCTAGGACTTGGAGAGGAAAAGGATGGAAACACTGGAGCTCTTAATTGCCACAAGAAAGAGAAGAAAGAGGGACACAAAAGAAAAGGATCTCCGAAGGAAATCAAGAACTTTGTGAAAAAGTCGATCAGTTGGGTCAATGTTTCAACACAGAGGGTAACTCCGAGAATCTTTCCTCGATCGAATGAGGGGCCAAAGGGGAAGGATACACAGGGGGAGGAAGGGGAAGAGAAACGTTGAGGGACCTTCGGCCGAAGTCGCGGTCACAAATGGGCCAGAAGCACTGAGTCATTGGGGTCTCTAGAGGAGGAATCCAGTAAAACATCAGGCTAGCAGAGAGGGACGGGGGGGGGAAGCGCAAATATGCGGCAGCGGGCGGCGCTGAATGCTGGGATTGGAAGGGGGTTATCGCTTTGAGAACTCAATTGCTCAAAAAAAGGGTGGCTTCACTCAAAACTGCTCGTAAGAGACCGGAGGGAGGGGGGAGGGGAAGTTAAAATTGGGGGGAGGGAACGGAAGGGGGCTGGCGCTCTTCACATCTGCGAGGCTAAGAATTATCTCTGAAAGAAAAGAGGGAGTAAAATAAGGTCGCAGGGGGGAAGGATTAAGAGAGGCCATAAAGAAAAAGTTCCGAAATCCAAAGCAGGGAACGGAAGAAAGGGAGAGAAGAAAAAAGAGAAGGAAGGGGTTGCGGAGCTCGTAGAACTGCCTACCCTACCTCACCTTAATAAACGCCGCGCTAAGGTTCTAGAAGGGAAACACCTGCTGCTCAGATCAATGATTGTACGGGGAGTGAAGAGGCGAAAAAGAAAAAAAGAACGTGGGGGGGATCTGGCCATTGGGTGGCAGACGCGAGAATCGAGCATTGAATCCAAACTCGAAGGATTTCTCAGAAGATTAGCCTTCCGGGTGAAAGATAGGGATAAGGGGAAGAAGAGAGGAGCGGGCCGAGGTTTTGACCTTTACTCGAATGGGGGCAACGAACCAGTTCGGTATAAGTCAGGATCCTTGAGGGGAGAAATCGTCCTCCGGAAAACGGGGTCGGGGGTTGCCAAAATGAACTGTTTAAACCAAGAGAAAAAAAGAGGACAATCCAGGATTCGAGCGAGGGGAGGCTCACACCGTAGCTAGTTATTCGTATGAGGTGGGCCTACTTATTCTGTTTTGTGGGAGAAAGAAAAAGAGACAGGCGGACGTGAGGTGAAGGATCGGTGGGGGAGAGCACACAAATGACTTCCCTACGGGGGGAGTGTGACGGTGAGGAGAAGTTCATGCAACAACCAAATACGAGGGGCAGGAGAATTCGGCGCAGGAAAAGAAAGAGGACGCGAAATGGGTGTTAGTCAGGGCATGCGCGACTCGGTGAAAGAAGAAAAAAACAACTAGAAGGCTGAAAGGGGGGAAAATGCGCAGAGAGGAACATTAGACTGAGGAAGAATCGAGGGGTTTAACGGGCGGGAGTGAACCGCTTGATTTCATCAGAGAAACAGTTCCGTGTTCGCGAAGTTGCACACCGACAGAAAGATACAAGGGTCAGAAGGAGTACGCGGTACCCTCGCAAGGCCAGCCGACGGCTACGGATGCTTTGAGAGCAGGAAAAAGGTTCTGGAGGGAAGGAGGGAGATAGTCCATGATCTGGTACAGGGGAAAGCCTAGGAAAGGTCTCCGCTGTTAGCCTCAAAAAGAAACGTGGGAAAAAAAGAGGGACCGCCTTAATCAGAAAAAAACGGCAGAGGGAAGAGGGGGTCGCCTTCCCCTGTCTTGACACATTCCATAATTGCATGAAAAGTGGAGAGGAAAGGAAAGGGCAGAGGGGCAAGGCAGGATCGAGCCGTCTAAAAGCACCACAAGGACTGTCTAACGGGTTTGCCTGGACTCAGAGGGTGGAACGGCAAGGGTGAGAGACAGGGGGAGGGACCTCTTCCATATAGGTAAGGGGGGGGGTGAGTCGAAAAGGTCCGGGCACGAAGGGGAGGGAAGAGCCACCGCGACTGGCGGCCGTGTCTAATACGCTGGTAGACTAACCGGTAAAAAATAAAGAATAAAACCAGTATACACTCTCCAAGGAGTGGGGACGGACAAAAGGAAAACGGAGAAGAGATGGGAAGCAGACCCGCTTTTAACAAATGTTGTCACAAGCGCCTGGGGAATTGCACAGTATACTACCATGTGACGGGGGAAAGGGGGGAGCAGACTAGATTATGAGGGAAAGTGATGCAGTGCAGTCTAAAGAAGGAGACTTTTTAAAAGCTAAAGAATGCTTCAAAGAGAAAGGGAACGGAAGGGGAGGGCAAAAGTATCGCCGGAATGAAAACCGAAATGCTTCTCATAAGGGCGGGCTCTGGTGACGCTTGGGCTTAGAAACGTAAGGTGGTTTCTGGGGATAAAGGGGAAGGATGAAAAGGGGGGGAGGTGAAAAGACCCGAGGAGGGAAAAAGATCGCGGACGCGTTCTACGGCGGGGGGAGAGCAAACAGGCGGGGAAAGGAAAAGAAACGAACCCTTGGAATGGCGGCAAGCACCTTTGTTTTGGGGGGAAGGGGGAAAGGATGCCTGAAGCGGGACAGACGTTAGAAAGAAAACTTAGGATCTCTAAGAAAAAACCAAGAAGGATGAGGGAAAGAGTCGAGGAAGAGAAGGGCGAAGAAAAGCGTCGGAAGGAAAGGGTGGCAAGGTCCAAATTGCTGCAAGTCCATTGGAATGTTCCGTGAGGTTTTATACATCAAGGGGTTCAATAAAAGCTAAGGAAAGAAAGGGAAGGGGCAAGCAAAAAGGGGGAAAAGAAGGTGGGCCCACATACCAATGGGAGACTGACGGGAAAAAGGCAAAGAAACGTCTTCAGAAAAGCCGGTAAAATACCATTAGACGAGGGATAAAATCCTTTCTGTGTTGATGAGAGGTGCGGGGAGAGAAACGGGAAGATAGACGTGCAATCCTCGGGACTAACCAAAATGATTGCGAAATACGAAGTTCGTCGCGTATATCAGCAGCCACGGGAAGGGGGGAAGGGAGAGACGAATGGCGAAATCCGGCTACCCCGGAACCGGGAAGTCGAGAAATTAAGCGCGGGGTGAACACGCATGTAAGTGGAAAATCGGGGGGGTCATCACGCGAGGAGGGCGAGGGGAAGGGGCTGGTAAAAAATGAAAGACGAGGGACTGGAAGGAACGGGGATGGAGAGAGGTGCGAGGACTTTGAAATTCCCTTGCCGCTGGGGAAAATTTGCAAAAATCACGGCAGGAGTGACGGGGGGAGTGGAGGAAAAGCAGGAAGGGGGAAGAAGAGAAATAGGAGAAAAGGCACATTCTCCTGGAAGAGCAAAGAAAAGGACCGGTCAGCCGGCCTATGGGAATCAGTAAGTCAAAAAGCAAAAAGGATAGTGGAAAATGGGTGGAGGGAATAATCGATACGGCCTGGCACGTTGACCTCTGAACCCGAAAGGAATCCCATTTCGGGGGGTACGAGGGAAAAAAAAAAGAGAGATTAAGACTCTTAAGGGAGGTGGCTGAATGCTGTGACCAATGCTAAATACCGGTTCACTGGGTTGAGAAGTCCAGAGGAAAAGAAGAGGAAGAAAACACCGAACATGATATAAGGGGTTCAAAAAGCATCCTAGGGGCGCTCTCGCTGTCTTTAGAGGGAGGGAGGGAGGAAGACTGGAAGACGAGGGAGAGTTTAGGTCGTTTGCACCCTCGGGATAGGACCCTGCAGTAGACCGTGAAAAAATGAACAACGTAGGCGATCAATAAAGGCAACCCTATCGAGTGTGTTAGAAAAGGAGCTGCAATTTAGGGTGAGGGCAGGGGAAGAAGTCCCGAGCCAGAGGCATCTGATACTACATGAAGATTCCTAAGAAGACCAACAATGGAACCCGGAGAGGCTTCGACCTTAAGTAGGACAGAGAGAGGGGGAGGGTACATTAAGAAACACGTCTAAAGACCCGCGAAGAATCGTCTAAATCAAATAAGTCTTCCATACATTCAACCTATTTCTAGGGATGGGCAAACCCAGCAGGATAGCGAAATAGAGGAGAAGGGGGGGCAAGGATCCCCTCGTATAGAGAGAGACGGGGCAATGGCGGAGGGAGAACAGGCTAAAAGTCAAATCGAGAGAAAAAGTTCCTTTCTTAACGAGAAGGGGTCAACTGGCAACCTTAAGACTGGAAGCAAAGAAAACGGGTAGTGGAAAGAGATAAGGAGACAGGAAAAGAATACAGGCAACGCTTACCGAGAGATGGCACGCGATCAGATGGCCAAGGAACTCCGCAGACCTATGATCTACTCTAACCGAAAAGAAAAAACCAACTGGGTCGGGCGCAAGATCCAAATAAGGGGAGAGAGAAAGGGAAAAAAAAGGACAAGGGAAAGCAATTTGCTGCGCATAGGAGGTGGTGCGCGCAGCGATAAAAAGTCCGGCGTCGCTGAAGTCCTGGGGGGGGGTCCAAGGGGGGTGTAACAGAGGGGAACGGCGTAAAAGGGGGGGTGATGATAAGGGAGGAAGGAACAAGAACTGACCGGAAGGACGGTCGGGCGTTAGGAGACTGAAAAAAGGTCGCTCGCAGCAGTACTTCTATAAAAGGAGGGTATTAAAAAATTCCGAGGGAACGAATGGGAAAGAAGAGAAAGGAAGGGAAAAGGACAAAAAGATAAATGCACGGGGCGCATTTAACTCAGAGAGTCACCGGAGAGCACAAGACCATCAAAAAAAAAAAACAGGTTTGTCTAAAAATTGAAAGAATCAAAAGGACGGGCCCTGAAAAGGCGGAAAGGGGAGAAGGCTCAACAACTCGAGAGAGAGAAGGCAATTGATTGTACTTGGAGGCTCGAAGGGGGTGATCAGCCTCATTGGGTTGCGGGCGATATCGGGCAGAGCGGGGGGAAGAAGAGGGGGAGCATCAGAACTTCCACTTCACTTCGGGCGTTAAGGGAAGATAATCTGAGGGTACTAAAAGGGGTCAGACGTGACGGAATATGGGAAAGGGGAAGAAGAGAGGTTGAAAGAAATCAGGTTTGTGACGGGGGAGGGGGGAAACGGTTGACGTTGTGTTAAGACAAATTCTAGCACTGGGGGTGGGGGAAGGGCGGCTCAAAAAACCTGGGGCACAGAAGAGTCATCGCAGACGGAAAAGCGGACTCGAGGATCGACGTATTAAGGCGACCCAGTGGGCGATTTATGGGCCTGTCCTATAAGGAGGGGTTTGGTTCAGCCAAAAAGAAAGGGCGACTAAAGAGGGGGGAGAGGAGGGAGGCCAGAAGAAGGAGGAAGGGCTTTTGTAAGCCTCTGTTTGAGGACGGAAGGAATACACCCAAATCCTCGTCGGGACTTCAGAAGGTCGATCCAAAAAGAGAACGACATGGTTTTGGCAAGTCGTCAATGCAGGCCTTCAGAAGGGGTATAAAGATACATGCCAGGGGGGCCAAGCAGCGCTTCGAAGCCGCAAACACCCGCAAGTCATTACTAAGAGAGCATTGTTGGAAGCGGTGGAAGAAATGAGGGGGGTGATAAACATCTAGGGGGGAGGGTAAGAGCGAGGGGTGAAAAAAAAGGCATACAGAGGACATGTCATTAGCATCCCTACAGAAAAGGGGATACGCCGGAAGGGAAGTTTGGGGAAACTATCCGGCCCGTTGAGAGGGAAAGGGAGGGGATGGAGGAAAATAGGGGGAGGGATCATGGGACCTTCTCCTCGACCAGGAGTCTCGGATCGCCTAATGATTCGTTGACGACAACACATAATCAAAAGAAGATGTGAAGGGAAGGAGATTATTGTCCGAAAAGAAGTTCGCCCCCGAGCATGCAGCCTGTGGCGGAAAAAAGCACCTCAGAAGGCTAGAAAGGAGCAAGACCGAGAATAGGAGGTCTAGGTTTATTTGTGGGCAACGCTAGGCGAGGATTTCTAAATGGGTCGGGATTGCGGGTAGCGCTACCAAGAGGGAGGGGGAATAGGAGGTGGCGCTGAGGCTACCACAGGCTGCGTTAAAGAAAACCCTTTCCTAGGAGAGAAGGGGTCTAAACGAGGGGACAAAGGGGGGAGAAAACGAAGAGGGAAAAAAAAAAAAAAAGTCCTCGCAAATCCGAAGAAAACGGCCTGCAAGCTCAGGGCGCCGTGGATTGGCCTAAAAAAGAAGCCCCGAGGGAAAGCAAGGGGGAAATAGCTTTCAAAGAGAGTAAAAGAGAGAGGGAACGGTGAAAGCGGGAATCCGGATTCTCCCATCGGATCGGGGACTAGGGATTGGATGGGAGGGTTTATTGCGGAATGAAAGATGGGTCGGGGCGAAGTGAAGACGCAAGAATGTGCGTTTAAACTAGGATGCGGTCTGAGCAGAATCGAAAACGTAGAAAAACAAGAGGGACTCCTAGGCGGAGAGGGGTAGAAGCGCGGAGAAAGGATCCTTGTCAGGGGCAACCGGAGTATTCCCATGGGGTGGTCAAACCCCTCACACAGTGAGGAAGAACAACCGATGAGGAGGGACCAGGCGAAAAGATCGGGTGCGGACCGATTTAAAAAAATTTATAACCGACCACGAACTGGTACAAAACTCGAAAATTTGTTTTTGCAAGATGTGAAGAGAGGGAAGGGATTTGAGGAGTCCGGCGTCGATCTAGACAGAAACAAAAGGGAGGAGGGAAAAAGGACGAATGCGCGCCGTGCTCAGGGGAGTAGTCAAATCAATTAAAAAAATTGGACAGGACAAGAGGGGAGAAGAAGCGGGAAGGGAAGGGGGAGGTTGGGTCCAATTTGGTTCAAGCGGGAGCCGATCCCGCCGTTAGACCGTCCTCTGTGCCAAAGCTGTAAAAACATACACCGGCAGAGTCCTTAGTGCAAAGAGAAGGGAGAAAGAGGAAGCGCGCAGGGACCATAAAGGAATAGCTTTCCTGTCTGGAAGAAATCGTTCTGTTGCCTATATAACCGGATCCTCGGAAAGCAAAAGGGGAGGGGGATCGAGAAAAAGGAAAGGGGAGCGGGAGACTACACAGGAAAACAAACTTGCCTCGTCTAGTCGAATAGAGGGCATCCTAGTCCAAAACAGCAAAGTGTAATGAAGTGGAAATAAAAGGGGGGGTTGGAAAAGGGGAAAAGAAAGGAGGAGCCTGGGTTCAATGCTTTCCGCAGGCCATTCTGCGCCGGTGATTACTGGTTGCGTAGACTTTGGGGGAAAGAATCGTCGCCATGAAGGGATTAGTAGAGAATGACGAAGAAGAGGGGGAAGGGGGGGGAGGCGGCCTTTGGGCCCGAAGCTTTTGGTAGCATCGGAAGTATATGAAAATGCCTGGAAGAGCCACATACCCCATTGGGGTGACGAAAAAAAGGGACTACCCTAGAAAAATCGGATAAGGGAGAAAAGGACGGAGAGGGGTGAATTTATGAAGTCGGAAGGTGCCGCGGTGACCTCTGAGCACAACCGGAAAAACACATTCTTGGGAAGTCTGATAAAAAGAAACTAAGACGCTCAGGGGAGGGTAAGCCGTAAACGGGACGATAGATCTTGACCATACAAATGGGCAAGACTCACATTAAAATAGTCATAGAAAACCGAACCGAAGCTAGGAAACCTAAGTAGAACTGGAGTGGACGAAGGAGCGAATAAATCCTTCGACAGGGAAATGTATCGTTGATGAAACGGCGGGAGGGAAAAAGGCCGGAAACCATGATAACATCATAAATTGCGAAAAAAAATGTTCACTCCCAACTAGAGGGGGGTAAAGTAAACATTCTTCAACTTGCGTCGTAGGAGGGAGGGAAAAAAAGAGATGGCGAAGGAGAGGGAAGGCTTTCTACAATGGAGAAGGAGAGGCTACGACGGGCCAGAACACCTCGAGAGAGAGTCTTCAGAAAAGTGTGAGTCGTAAGGTACAGGAGATTGGTAAGGAAAGAAACAACAGAGAAAGAAGGGCGAGAGGAGGGCTTCAGCGAGATACGGGAAGACCTAAGGAGAAAAGAACTGCGCCTAGGTCGGAAACTCTCGGAAAAGCAAACCGAGATTGTGTCCTCAGAAAAACACACCTCAAAAATCGTCAGGAGGAATAGCATGAGGGGAGAGGGAGATTTAAACGTACACACGACGAATCACGGCAAGGACAAGGGTCGGGAGCTTCTGTTCGGACAAAAAAAGAAAACCTGCAGCATCACGGAAGAAAGGGTCGGAAAAGGACGAAGAAAAGAGAGGGGCAACAAAATCGGACACTCCTGACAGAGAAACTCCGTGAAAGATAGGGACATACATGGACCACGCGGGGGGCTCCCTTGACCAGTCAACGGATTCCCGATCGGGGCCGGATAGGGAGTAGAAAAGGGAGATATCAAACCAGGGGATCTGACGCTCCGTCTCACCCTCAAGTAAAATACTGCTGGAATTACAGCTGTTAAAGCTGGCTAAAAATATGGGAAACCGCTCTGACATGAGGAGGGGGGAAAAGGTAGGGGGAGGAGGGGGATTGTATAATCTCTTGCGCAACAGGCGGGAGGGGGTTTGCGGCAGACAGGGGGGGAAGAGCTGAGTCTTCTTCATGGGGACGGGGAGGACATGGCCTTGGGATGGCTAGGGAGAGAAAGATCAGAAATAAAGCTCTAGAAAAAACAGAGGAGAAAGAGAGAGAGAAAGGGTCTGAGACGCCGATTTGAATCGCAGAAAGGCGTGCAACAAAGCCCGTCAAGAGCAAGCGGTATCTTCGATCTCGTCATCAACCAAAAATATTGGACTAAAAATAAAAGCTTGGAGAAGAAAAGGAGACTAGACAAAATGAAAATAAGGCCAAATCGCTGCGCGGCCATAAGGCAAAGAGGACGAAAAAATGAGCTTAAACGCTCTGGGGAAGGGTTAGATCGGAACCCGCCCGGATCCAAGGGTGAAGCTGGGAGAAGTGGGAGAAGAGGATGAGAATCTAATCCGTGAAAGCCATCGCTACGAAACGGTAAACAACGGTCTGTGGGGATAGGAGTTAATCCATCGGAGGGGGGCAAGAGAAGGGAAAAGAGAAGAGAGGGGGGACATGGTATCAGGATCGAAGGGGAAAAGGAGGGGAATTAGCAGGAAGGGACGGTGACCAATAAAACTATGGCTTGTGGGGAGAGAAGAGTAGGGGAAGGGTTAAAAGAAAAAGGAGAACAAGGAAGAAGAGGAGGAGGAAAAAGGGATCTCTACCCAGGGTCTCCGGATGAGCGGGAGAACTTGTTTTGGTTGAGCACCATCCATAAAAGGGGCTTTAAGAAGGACCAGAGTCGAGAGAAAAGCATGAAGGAGGGTTACAAAGGGACCGGGGAAGGAGCCGGAAGGAAACAAAAAGCAAATCGTCGGAAAGAATTTGAGTCGCTAATCCCTCACAAGGTTTTAGAAAAAAGGAATGATCTGAAGGTCTGAAGATAGAGAAGACCAGGGGGAAGAGGAGGCAGGCGAGAGATGCAGGACCTTACCGTGGCTGCACTAAAAAGAGATCGGTGTTTGTCTGCCAAACCCGAAGGGTTGGGCAAGAAAGGGTGGACGGAATTGGAAAAAGCGCCGGAAGGGGAAAAACGAAGACGTACAAAGCGGCATGTGAAGGATAAAGGGAAGTCCTAGGAAAACGACGCAAGTAGGAGAGGTGCCAAAGAGGACAAAATGGGGTTCGGAGGAAGAGAGAGATCAGGGATAGGTCGATCTGGACCGGCGAATCTAAGGGGGCGGGGTCTCAGCGTGCTCGAGAGATAACTTGTTTAAGAGAGGCCGGCAGGAAAAAAGGGGAAGAATAAGCTCTTGTCGAGTCACGTGAGGGTTCCAAGGGTGGTTAAAGGGGCGGCCGGGAAACACGGCAAACAAAAGGAGAGCCGTCAAAGAAAAAAAAAAAAGGTCGAAGGGGATTCAAATGGCTATCGATGAAAATTGAGTGAGGTCTAATGCGCATGGTGAGCCTCTTCATAGTTGGGGGGGAGAACTATTTGGGGCGCGGGACAAGAGAAAAAGGAGGAGGGGGGGGAAAGGAAAAAGGACCGCAAGGACGGTTCTCTGCGCCTAAAATGTAACGGTACGAGGACAAACCTGTCTCCTTCACGAGTCAGCAGAAGAGACTAAGGAGACAGTTGAAAAGGACAAGAACAAGGAGGAGGAGAGGATAGGGGACCGACCCTCATTGAACCAATTACCTGGTTCAACAAGCGAAAGAATCATTCTGGATTCCCACTGGGGGAAAACCTATGGCGAAAAAGAGGGGAAGAGGGACTAATGTACGGGCAAGGGGAGTCTGGGGGGGAGTGTCTTAAAAAACGACTTGGGGGGCAACGCTGGGAAAAGGAAGAATGGGGGGGGAGGGGAAAAGGATGAAAGGGAGGGAGCAAAAGGCCACTAGATAAAACCGAATGAGCTAAGGTCTTCTAATACCACGCACCCTAGCTGACTGGGGAGGCTTAATGGAGCAAAGGGGGGGGGGGGGGTAAAAAAAACAGGAGGGGGCACACTAATCTGTTCTGCTAACGGAGAGGGAGCACCGAACAATTGAAACCAGTGGAAGAAAGTGGACATAGGAAAGCTTTGGAACGGGACCAAAGCTTTCCTGACGAAATTTAGAGCGATAGAGGCGTGACGATCTCGAATGACCACAAAGGAGGTAGGGGGGAAGAGAGAAGTAGAGCTCGAAGGAGATCGAAAGGGTAAAACTCGTAGTTTTTCATCAGGGTCGGCAGTCTAACGGGGGAAATCCTTTTGAAAAAAAGGGGGGGGGGGGTGGGGGGGGGGTTGGAAATCAAAGGGGGGGGGGCAAAGAATTTGCGCCTATCACGATGAGCTTCCTCGATATTCACGAAAGGTCGTAACCACGAAAAGCCTTCCGTTCTGGCCAGAAAAAAATCAGAGAGGGGGAGAAAAAGCTCGGTACGTACCCAATCAAATAAAAAAGGGGTTGATCGCGGAGGAAGGACGCTTGTCCTATCATGACCTTCAAAGGCATAGGGTGCGCCCATGAGGGGGGGGGGGGATCGAGACGAACAAATGGGAAAGGCGATTGAGGGAAAAAAAAAGAAAGCAAAGGACCGGCACATGAAGTGAGATCACTAAGTGGA
>Ga0179591_1318959_pt1 | contig 14247 bp, 8 predicted proteins | sample CZOMad2_1_08_16f_FD_182891 | JGI IMG/M metagenome (GOLD analysis project Ga0179591, IMG submission 182891) | Vadose zone soil fungal communities from Angelo Coast Range Reserve, California, USA - CZOMad2_1_08_16fungal (PacBio error correction) | ecosystem: Environmental > Terrestrial > Soil >...
CGGAGACCATCCACGTGAGTGGAAAATACCGAAATCGTCACCGAAATCCATTGCGGGTCTCAGAGACATAGGCAAATCGCGTAGATGGACGTCGGCTTCAGTCTTCAAAGGAGGGGAAGATGCACACAAAAGTCGAACAGATTATAAACAGGGCGCTAAGGCGCGGGGGAGACTGAAATACCGTTTCAGCCACGAAAAAGGACGGAACCTCACCCACTGAATACGCTAAAGACTCCAAAAGAGGAGTTGAGGGAAGGGGAACCACGAACTAACAGAGACTAAGAGGCACCAAAAAGAAGGTCGGAAGCTCTATGAAGCGCATGTGTTTGAGGCCAGACGAGAGAAGACTGCATAATAAAACGCAAGATAGCTAAATGAGGATAGTGGTCGTACAGTCACTCCAACAGGGGGACCCAGTTGACCTGAAAGAGGTCGCTTGCACGGACACTTGTCAGGTGAAGGAGAGGGAGAGTAACGAAGTCACCTCATCGGGTCAAAGAAATAATAAATTACCATCCCCGGAGGACTGGGAACTAGGGGAGGACATTTCAATAGCCAAGTCGGACCATGAGGCAAAAGCGTACCTGGACCGATGTTTCCATCGAACAGGAAAAGGGAATTCGAATGGGGACATTCGTCGGGAACGGCGACGAAAGTAAGACGAATCAAGCCATTAAGGAGGCAATCCATCGTCAGACGATGCGTCGAGGATGTGTCGATAAGATACCGGAACGAAGATCCCGCGCTCACCTACGCAGGGAAAACCTGCCGTCTGACTGACTCTAACGCTGCGTGAGACCCGACAAGAAGGAAATTTCCACGGAGGGCATCTGCCAACGCGCGCGAGAACCGAGAAAGGGATAAAGGCTTGTTGAATGGTCAAAAGAGATGGGGACCGCTGCAAGTGTCTCCCTCATCACTGGGTTCAGGAAGCGCATAGCAAGCAAAAACTCTAGAGGCTCACTAGACTCTCATAAACCAAAAAAAAAAGAAGGTAGGGACAGCTCTAGGGGCGAGGAGAGAGGGACCGACGGAGCAAAGGGCCTTGCACGCTTCTATTGACAAAAAGGACCAAGCGCGGGAAGGTAACAAAAAGTCTGGACAAGGTAGAAAGGTGTAGGGCTTGAGGTGGCGCAGCGGAAAGCAAACCCTTCTCAGAACGCGGCGGGGATCACGCAAAGCGGAGCGAGCCGAAGCAGTTGTGGCCGGAGCGAAACGGCTCGGGATCCGACGAGCGGCAGCAACGCTTTAAGAAAGAAGGTTCGAGGGAAATGATGAGCCAGAGTCCAGGGAGGGACCATTATACTCGGAGGAGCCGTGCCGAAAAATGTAGCGGCCCATCTCTTTGGGAGAATCCTGAAAACGCCAGGCAGGGACCGCTTTAAAGAGGAGGGAAGGGCACTTGAGCATAAAAAACCGTTCGCTGAAAGGCAGATTTAGAAATGATGCGGCAAGGTGACCAGATTCTGAACCCGACGGGCAAGAGCAAAGAGGCCCCTGAACGGTGGCCTCTACCGAGTGTGAAAAAAAAAAAGGCGGCACTGGGGGTTGCGTCATTTCTCAGAGTGAGATCGCTCTCATCCGAGGGGAATGCGGAAATCTGAGAGGGCAAGAAACCAAGCCAGAAGCCATCAAAACCATGTCAGCATCATGAAGGCAGGAAGAGATAAATCATGGTGACCTGGGCCGGATTCTCGTTGTCATTCCATCCACGATGTTGAGGGAGAATGGAAGAAAAAGGCGCGCGATAACGGGATTGCAAGTAAACTCCTCCACTCCTGTTAGCAGAGGGGAGGGGGTGAAAAAACAGGATTTACTCTCAGGGTTCAGAGGGGTGGCTGATAGATTCTAGTTCGATGGGACTGAACTGATTCCATGGTGAAAGAAAATGCTCAAGGCGTTCTCGTCGTAGGACGATGGAAGGCCTGTAGCGCCCCTCGAGGGAACATTGTCGGGAGGATATTGGCGAACCGAGTCAGTCGGTCTTACAACATGAAACGCTTCGACGAAGCCCAGCATCCGGGAACGGAGATCTCAGCACCGCAGAGAGGGTCGTAAGGAACTAGAAAGACGGAGCCCCATCACGAGACTCAATAAACTCTTGGGAAAATCCCTTCACAGGCGAATCACGGCACGAGACCAGTCAAGAGGTGACGTGTATTTTCGGGGAGCGGGCTTAACTTCGGCTGAGTCCTCCTCTCATCACGACCGGTCCAGGACTTCGAGAGCGCAGAGGAACCCGACCGGGGGGCGCGCGATGAGCCGTTCCCTAAAAAAAAAAAAGAGCGTGGGGGACGCTGATGACCGTAGGGGCAAAAAAAAAAGAAAAGGTACAGCGCCGTAGTTTGCAAAGCCCAATGATTCAATGCCGTGGCGAAAAACAGCACGAGGGGGAGATCAACAATCTACCTCGGGAACTTGACCAGTAGCAAAAGGGGTTTTTGACGGAAAATCGCTTCCACCGGGGCAATCAAGGCGGCGCGCTCAGGGACCTTCGTCAAAAAAAATTCGGAAGGGAAGCCATTCAATCGCCGAGGAGGGGGGGTGTTGGGGGGCTGGAGTCAATTTCTCAAAAAACCTTAAGAGAGGACACTTGCCCCTGCGCAGAACTACCCATTCGGATGGCACCCGGGACGCTCCATGAATTGTTTCGAGAGTAAAGGAAAGGAGGAAGAGACTCCGGATTTCACAGGAGGAAAGGACTCTCCTGCAGGCATAGAGGGGGGAAAAGGGAACACGCCGCGTGGGAACTAGGATTTGCTAACTACCGCGGAAACAGATGCCGCATCAGGGCTCTGTTCAGGGAGGACCAAAACAAGAGAGTCACGCGTGGTGGCCAGAAAACGCTCGCTTTGACTGCAACCAAGAGCGTACAGACGAACAAACGGGGCGAAGCCGAGGGGACTCGGACGAACGCTCGCGGCAGGCGCACAGTGTACTCCTTTGACGTGGCGCCGACGAGAGAAAAACAGGACGAACCCCCAAAAAAGGGAACTACACTCCCCTCTTGGAAAGAGAGGAGTGCTGGGGGGATTCATCGCCTACAAGAGAAGGAAGTCGGAATGAAAAATCTAGGTGGGGAAGGGCACTCCTCTAAGCATAAGAGCGGTCTAGAGAAAGGCCTGCTGGTGAGCGGGGCCAGCGGATGGGGTCCAAACTAAGGATTTGATTTAACTAGATCCTACAAAAAAAGAGAAATTTTTTCATAAGTTGAAAGAACATCAGAAAGAACCTCTACAAAAAAAAAAACTCTGACATGCATCAGGGGAACATACGCCGACAACATCTGAGGGATGAGTCGCGTCAAGCGCAACTGCTGGGTACGGGACCTCCCAAGAATAAGTCTGCTCGCGAGGAGAGGGGTAGGGAACAGGCAAAACCGCATCGGAGTTTCCACCACGGTACTCACTGGACTACCAAAAGATTAGGGAGACTTGAATAACATAGCCAAGAAAGTACGTCACAATAAGGAAGAGTTCTAATGGGGGGGGGAGAGGGCGAAAGACGGAAGTATGTTGTTTTACCTTGACTCACTAAATTTCACCAAGGGCGCTCTATAGGGGGCGATATGTGGGATTTGCTACCCAAAAAGGTGTCCTCATTGACGGAAAATTAAAAAGGTCGCCCTCAAACACTTCTAGGGGGGCTCGCGTCGGAGTGAAAGGATTCCTGCCTTCTTAAAGTGCCGCATCAGGAAGTGACCAAAAAGAGGAAAGGGGCGAGTAATGTTTTATTCAGAATAATTACAAACACGACTGAAGAACCTCTTCAAGGGCCTGGGGAAGATCAAGAGATGACATAAAGATGCTGCCTACCTGGAAAAAAGCGGAGACGGCAGAGTAGAAAATCCAGGGGAGAGGCATCTCGTCGACTATGCGTCGGTCGGGGTTGTAACCTTAAAGAAGTGGTGAAAGTGAGGCGCGAAGAATCCGAGGCAGGTCGAGTGGGGAAAACCACGCGTCCTCGCGGCGAGCCCCTAGCACAACGACTGGATTGGCCAGTCTGGAAATTCCAGGCGCGGCTATCACGAGAAAAAAAGGAAGGGGGCTCTGGAGAAAGAAAAAACTCTCTGGAAACGGGAAAAAATTCGAATAAAGAATGGCTTCAAGGACAACAGGGCTAACGCGGAATAAGATAAGCTGAGCGGATCTCCACAAAACAAAAACTTATTAGAGTAGAAAGGATAGGAGAGAGGAGAATGACAGAACTGACTTGCCTTGAAAAGTCTTAGATAACAGGTAAAAGATTTTGGGCTCGGCAAGATACAGGAACAGGGCGGGAGGAGATAAAGAGACGTCGGAGCGGACGGGACATCCAAGACGTGGACCGGAAGGCAGCGGGGAGACTCCAGTTGATCGGAAAGAGGGACCGTCTACTACACGGAAGGTTCTAGGAAAAAATCCAAGTGTTATCTACTGGAACTATAAACATCGTAGGAAAAAAAGGGGAGGTAATCAAGAAAAACGTGAAGGAGGACCTTATCCTGGCAAAAAAACTTTAGCCGAAAATGTCGCTGCAGGGGCATCAATCAGGGTTTGGGGCCGAAACTGAAGAGAGTCCAGGGTCGAACGTTCCCCGAAGGGAACAAAACTTGGAACGAAAAAAGCAATCTCGAACTCGCGCACAGGCGTGGACAAGGAGGAGGGGACGGTGACACATATGCACCACCTGCAAGATCAGAGCACGGGAGCAACAGAAAGCGGCAAGGAGGAAATCTAAGGGAAGCAGAGTCGGGGGAGGCCTGTCTACCAAGACAGCTCGCTTCAAATGGGGGAAAGGGAAGGAAATTGAGCAAGAGGATTGGAGACACGGAACCTAACCACCATGGGGGAGCCAAAAAAAGGAACGGAAGGGACTTGGCTTCCCTTGAGGGACTGGGTCGTGTTATCACGAAAAAGGTTGATATCTGTGAGGCGGGGTGAGTGAAATTAGGGTGGAGGGGTAAAAAAGGATGGAATGCAATTCCAAAAAAACCAACCCACCACCCACAACCACCCGAAGAACAGCCGAAGGTTGGATTAGTCGCAGTTGAAAGAGTACCAAGAGGGAAAACGCTCAGTTTGAGGAAAAGGGGTGTGTCCTAAGTCCTGCAAAAGTAAAAAGGGAAAGGAACGGATGTCCAGGGGGAAAGAGGGCAGCGGGGAGGAAGGGGCTCGGGAAGTTCGCCGTCGAGAGACAACTCGGAAAGATTGATCGGATAAGAAAGAAGAAGGAGGAGGACGGACGGCCAAAAAAACGAGAAAAGACGGATATCTCACCAGAAGCTGGGAAGGGGAGAGACCGGGAAGGGGAGATGATTCCAGTCAACGTTCGGACGCTAAGATAAGGGAAGCATTGCGGTGGTGAGAAAAAACCAGTTCTTCACAAAGAGACAAGAAAAAGTCAGGGCTTTTATTTTAAAAAGGAGGGCAAAGGGAGGAAAATTTAGGCGAGAGGAGGAGGAGGGAGGCGCACGACCGATAGCCGGAGAGGACCGCAGGAACGCGACTGAGAGGCAAAAAGGAGGAAAAGAGAGCTGCAGCAGCAAGCCTACAGCGAAAGGAAAAGAGGGGGGTACGTTGCGCGCGTCTCGACAAAAAAAAAAGATCGAGACGAGCGAATGAGAAAACCCCGACGGATGCCAGGCGAGGAAAGAAAGAAAGAAGTTCCAAAAATTTCTGGAAAAAGGAGAAGAAAGAAGGAATCTGGAAACGGGTGCCGGAGACAAGCAAGGAGAGAAGACTATCGCGTAAGGACCCTCAATCTTCTGCCCAGGACACGGGGCATCGGGGAAAGCGTTACGGGAATGGAGGGGAGGAGGAAAAAGCACTAATCTAGATAAACACCGTATTATGAGGAAAGAGAGATAGAAAAAGAATGCCCGAACTCCCCCTGAATAGGAAGTCCGTGATGGCCCCGAGGACGCCAGAATTGGCAAAGCGGGAAAAAAGGAAGAGAGGGGAGAGTGCGCTCAGAGTGGGGAAAAACGCGTGAAAAAAGAAAGGAAGAGACTGATAACTTTCCTAGTTAGCTGTGGCTAAAAAAGAAACCGGATGGGAGAACAATCGTGGAAACATCCAAGACTGGAAGAAGGGAAGGAACAACGGGACGAACTTTGAAAAAAGGAAAAAGCCGTTCCCCACGAAGTAAGGAGACGAAAAGTCGATAAGAGAGGAGGTCGCTCCTGCGCAGGAGGGGCCGTCCAGTACGTGAGGGGGGTGGGGAAGGAAGACGCAAGTCTAGACCCCCTCCAGAAGAAAGCAAAAAAAAGAGAAGAAAACTAGTAAAAAGAGAGGGGTCTAATAACGCTGTGGAACTACGTGCCGTTAAAGAAAAGAGGAAGGAAAGGGAGGGAATCTAAAATTAGGATTGAGAGGAAAGGACTCTATTTGGCCTCGAAAAACGCGCGAGTGGGGCTATAGCTAAACTTAACAGACTGGCTTTGCTAGATGAAGCGGTCAGCATTTGGAAGACCTCGAAAGGGCCTTCGTGCCTGGATCCTGTATCTCGAGTATCCAGGGAACAACAAGCGAGTAGTAGGAAAGAACAAATGGAAACCAAGAACACTGCAATAAAAGTCTTTCAACGCCCACTGGAGAACAGACATACTGGAATGGACTGAATCCTTCCTCTCAACCTCTCAGCAACTCAAGAGGTTCATCTAAATGACTGGGGGATTTCAAGACCTATAATCATCGGGACTCTCATGAGGGAGGGAAGAGGCTACAGTCCTTTTCAATAAGGAAGGGGGAACGGAAGACCAGAGAAAGAAACAAACATCTGATTTTCTTTAAAGAGACACGAAAAACAGAGACATTCCAATTACGACACAAATTATAAGGGATAGGACGGACAACTTAAGCGCATGGGTTTTTATGAGTCCGTTGTACCCCTCTCTGAAGGGAGGCAAACCTTTTCTCCTGACATTAGGAGGGTACATGACGGAAAAACAAAAGGGAAGGGGCTGCTAAACAGGTAACGAGGTAATTTATCCACTTGCATTTCGCTTGGGACTGCAGGAGAGGATCTTCTTCAGGGAGCGGTTCACCTTCATCAAAAAAAAGAGTTCAGTCAAGGCGCGAAAGGACCGTTCATCGAGCGGAAAGGTAAAACCGAACAACTCTGAAGACAGACATCAAGCTCAGGGAAAAGCTTTCAGAGAAGGAGGAAAGTAAAAAGAAGGTCACGGGGGGATGAAGGGTAGTATGGAACTTACCATCCTGAGGATAACGCTATCTCCACAGATAGATAGAAGCCCAAACAATCGTCGGATGCTCCTTCGAATCTGTTTCGTATAAAGTCCGGGGCCTCCGCTCCCTCACTCGGGAGACTAATGGAAAAAACAATGACGTCTTGTCACAGTCTAGACACTTGAGGGAGGTCCTGGGGCAGAAGGGGGCTAGTCAAAGAATTGAGACGGAAAAAAGCTAGAAGATCACCAGGTGGAAACTCTAAAGGCTCTGGTGACTTGGGATCCCAGAGAAAACAGGGAACCATGAAGGTGCCCGAAGTCAACGTTGAAGAGAAGAAGTCTCCTAAAAAAGACTCTCGCGATACCTAGATCTAGAAAACCCCAAAGGGAGGAGGAGGAAATGATATTGGCGGAAAGGGCTCAGAAGCGGCATAATAAAGTCTTCAGGAGAATTGAACGGAAGACCGACTGGAGGGGAGTAAGGAGCAAACATCCCAGTGGGACTAGTCAAGCGGGCGGACGCAATGCCATACTTAAAGCCCGCTACGGTCGAGGGGTCACTCCTAGTTGCGCATTACAAAGGTGTCCTCCTATGTGAAGCAGGGAGAGGGATTCGCGTAAAAAACACATCATTGGCGGGGAGTACCCACATATGGTAAAACTCGACGAAAAAATGTTAAGCCCACTTAACCTTGAGGCCTTATACGTGACCTCAGAAACGCCACCTATCTAGGCACGACAAAGTTGGGGGAAGGCGTGGAAAAAGTGAGAAAGTCGGTTTACGGACGTACGTCGTCACTAGGTCTGTCCTTTATTCAGGGTAAAAGTGAGGAACTCCCCTGTGCGGATGCCATGGTACCAATCTCCTTCACGAGGGGGCACACCCGTGAGGACTAGGGGACCATGCATGTCGAGAAATTAGGAAACTTGTTGTCAGTAGGGAGACAAAGAATCAGCTATCTCCCTACGGCAGGCTTAATAGGATCTCTGGAAGTTAACCGGAAGAACGCACCACAAATGATCCAGCATCATTCGGGGAGAAAAGTCGTTGTTTAAGTTGAGTAAATCCGTTTCGTAGGGTCTTCCCAAAGAAGAAGGTGTTAGAGGAAGATATTAGGGGGTGGAATGTTCTTTCGTCGGAGAAACGATCCCTCCAGCTGGGAGTTTGGTGAAAAGAACCCAGCATTCTCCTCATTGAAAATTCCACACCCACCTAGAGAGGTTTCCTAATTGGATTATAAAAAGAATTTCCTTGGAACGGGAGGGCGTCGGTCTTTCGTGAGGGGGGAGATCGCTCCGAGACTCTCGCCGCAAAACATAGGTGTTGGGCTGAGTAGAGGATTGGAAGTTGAGGGGAAGGTGAGTTCGGAACACCATCTTCAGGACTCTCAAAAAAGACACTGCAAGGGAAGACGAGATACTAGGATTGGGGAAATGCCTTTAGGAATGTGAAACGGAAAGTGACTAAAGACCATCAAAGATACATGGACCGAAGGAGATAGTAGCTTTTTATGAGTATAAGTCAAACCACTCTCCAAGGAAAGAGGTTCTTGGTTCGAGGAGAGGAGCTGTCGTCCTGGAAGCCGAGGGGACTGGGGTTCACTGGAAGAGTCTACATTTACTGAGCCTCAAAAAAAAAATCGGTGGCCCGCGAGGAGAGCTGAGGGACGACTTCTTTAGTCTTACTCTGGGTAGTAAAGGCGGAGGCGCATCAACCCCCGCAGACCGAGTTGCGATTATTCTTCCCAGAATCCCTTTCCCATCACCAAAGATAAAAGATGATTGTTGAGCAAAACTCTAGATTGCAGATCGGGAAAGGGACGAGAGCGCTCAAGGAATGGCTTCAAAAAAAAAAAAAAAAAAAAAAACACCAAACCAAAAAAAAGAAAAAAAAAACACCCCAACAAAAAAAACCGAAACCCCCCCCCAACAAAAAAAGGTTTTGTTTTGTTGATTTTTTTGGATTATTGAATTGTTGGGGGGGGGTTGGGTGGGGGGTCTTGAACGGGCCTCTCTCTCTCTTACCTAGCGGGAGAGGCCTTCGCACTCGGGAAGAAAGGGGGTCCGGGGGGTCTGTGAGGAAGGGAAAGAAAAAAGAGCTCACAAAACGTAGGAGAGGAAAAAGAAGATAAGGAACCCCTGACGGACACAAGCAATCCGTGATGGCCCTTCCGAATTGGGGCAGGGAGAAAAGGAAGGAATAAGCGCGAAGAGGCCAGGGAAAAGGAGATAGCCCCAAGGAGGAATCTCCTCAAAGCACGGTTCATAAAGAAGGTAGAGGATATGCGACACAGCTGGACCTGCTGGGGGGGTTGGACGACGGCCCATGAATCCGGGGGATGGATGGACACCTGTCAAAAGGCGTGAAGTCACCGAATCGTGGGGGGACTCAGACTGTTCCTTGAACAGAAGTCCTTTACAGAAAACGTCCAAGACAGAGGCTGCTCTCGGAGGAAGTCAAAGGGCGCAAGGGTCACGGTACTAGATTGTGACCGGAAGAACGTGACTCCCCTAAAGGAACTCTTCGAGAAGAAGACCAAGAGGGGGAAGGGAAGACAGTGCTAGTGAGGGCCGAGTTTCAAGAATCGCACACATTGAATATCTGAAAATTAACGGGCAAAGGAAGGATGAAAAAAAAGGGAAGGAGTGGCTAGAGTACCTCTAATGTCACAAGCGCTAAGTAACTCGGGAAGGGGAAGAAGTGCCAGGTCCTGGCTATATTATGAGGTAAGCAGTTCTTTTTCCTAAAACGACAAGGGGAAGCTGTGGGGGGCTGAGTAGAGAGAATACTAACGACAACCGCGCTGGTCTCGGAGAAGAAGGGGAGCCAAATCAACACCGAGAGTATCCCTCACGTGAGTCAAAAAAAGCCTTCATAATAAAGCACGGGGGAGGAAGAGGACTGAGAAACAGATCACGTGAGGAGGAAGATTCGACCGTGAGCTGGAAAAAAGAATCTATGAATGAGGAGCGTTCGCTACTCCAGGGCAAAGGAAAATAAAAAAGGGAACCTCACAGAACCACACACAAGATCGTGGATTACCACGACGAAAAATAACCCTACCAAAAACAAATTCCTATTTTCGGGGGACGCATGGTGTGGAGTAAGGTCCAGAAAGAGGACTCCTTGAGTCATAGGAAAAGGTAGTCCGAGACGAGCTTATGAAGGATACAGCCGCAAGGTTCCAGATGTCGGGAAATACCTGAGAGGGGAAACCAAGTTCATGAAATTTAGACGATCGGAGGCTAATGGATGCACCTCGAGTACAGACCCTCAGCCGGCGGCCAATCGGAGTCTCGGTACCGGGAAAATATTCGAGGACGAACCGGAGACTAATCTAGAGGTGCAATAGGCTCTCCAAAAAAGAGGATGATGACCGCTATAAGAACTGATCAGGAGAAGAGGAGTAGAAGCTTTCACTTCCATCAAAAACAGACGTAAAATCCAGCATCTTGAAGATGAGAGAGTGTTTCTCCGATTAAAAAGTTCTGCTAGAAATAAAGAGAGCGGGACATCAGGAAGAAAAAATGCTCTGATCCTTCGCGGGACGGGTCAGTAAAAAAATAGAGTTCGCCTTACGAGGTCCAAGCGCCAACTGGGCGAGAAGGATGTAGCACCCGGGAGAGAAGGGTGATCTTTATCACTAAATAGAAAAGGGACCATTCCTGGGAAGGAGAGGGGAAAAGAAAATTTGCAAGGCCATCTGACACAAAAAGAAAGAACTAGCTACCTCGACCAAAACCCCGGAGGAGGGATGAAAAAATTATGGTAGCGCGGAAAAGAAGGAGACGCTCGTGAAATGCCTCAAGAAGTCGGTCTGCTGAGAATGGAACCGGAAGAAGAACCCAAAGGGTTCCTTCGAACAGGCCTGTCTAAAGGGTGATGCGGAGAAAGGGGCCACAGACGTGTACCTCGGAAGGAGCAAGCGAGGGCTAAAAAAGGACAGTTCCAACACAGGGGGTGAATAAAAAGAGGAGGGCGGAGGATATTGCTTTATTAAAAGAGTTTGATCTCACAAGCACGGCGCCATTTGGAGGCATGACGCCTGGACTTGAGGCCGACCTAAGATATCGCCAGGAAAAGGATCTTCCCGAAGATATTTTAGGGGACTAAGGATTTTAACATAGAAGAAGTTCCGCGGTCTTCGTACGATGTGGCTAAATTCGTGAAAAACAACGAGACCACGTAGAGCCCTTCCGGATGGAAGGAAGGAGGGCGAGAAGGTTCCCAATAGAAAGGCTACTGAAGAGGAGCACCATTCCAAGGAAAGTGGAGACAGACTAAGAAAAGGTGAAAAAAAGTTCAGACCTGGACAAATTTTTTTGGGACCACTAGAAAAGATGACTGAGAAGGTACCTGGGGGACCAAAAGTATAAGGGAAAGGAAGGTCCTGCCCACTCCATCACACCATTTTCAGAAAAAGGCGAAGAGACCGGAAAGCCTCGGGGCATGGACGTGATTTTTACTGTCTGGACGCCGGGAATGGGGGTGAGGAAAAGGAGGACGGGTGAAAAGGTCCTGAGTCTTCTTCAAGATGAAGGAAAAACCCAATCCGGTAAAAGGGAAAGCTCGGGTGTGTGAAAAGGGAACAAAGAAGGTACTAGAGGTCGAGGAATGAAGCGAAGGGGCAGGGAGGTGAAATTGGGGAACTGTAAAGGGGGAAGGTGAAAGGGCGGCTTTGCTTATTTCGGACTCAGTCCTGGAGGCGCCGTCGCGACAAAAAGAACGAATCTCCAAAGGGGGTGATGAGCTTCGGAGAGACTCTCCGAGTCTGTCACAAAAGAGGACGACTCGAGAAACAAAGGACCATGGTAAAGGCTAGGCAATAGCAACTGACTCGGGGGTGGGTCTGAAGGAGAGGAAATAGAACTTGGAACAGAAAGAGCAATCATTCCACGAACTGTAAAAGAGGAATTTAGAGAAAAAGAGACGACTCCTAGACCCCGGTCACGCGTCGGTATTTCACAGGTATTCGAGGCAATGAGGGGCGCGCCGCTTCTTCCTTTCACGACCCGGAAAATCCAAGAAGGCCCTCATGAAGAGAAGGGAAACCGCTAGCGAGAGGAGCCTCGATCATAAGTAAATGTGGGGGAGGAAAAGCAGGAGGGGAAACAAGGGACAGGGAAAGGAGAAGGAGTCTTTGAGACCATCAAGCCAGAGAGAATACCTCTGTAGAAAAAAGGTCCGCGGAGGGAGGGTTTTCAAAATCATAACAATCCCATCCTGGAGGGCCGGAGACGAGTCATTTGAGATAGAATTAACTTCAAGGAGGCAGAGCGGGAGGAGAGGACGTGGCTCCCCAAAGCGAAAAAAAATCGCGAATTGCAGTTTGAGAAGGAAGGAGGGGGGGAAGTGGTCAGTTTCACTAGTTCTAAAAAAACTGAGGAAGATTAACAATAGGGGAGTAAGTGGCCCTCGGAAGCTCCACCGAACCCATCCTCTTCAGAACCTGGGTATTTAAAAGAGGAGAAAGGAGAAAGTTTGAAGATTCATCTCCATTAGACATAATAAAGAAAGAAAATCATATCTAAGCGCTATAAGGAGTTCCAGATCCTGCTGCAAAGATCTGCAGTTGAAAAAGCTCAACATCTTGACCGGAGGGGATTTGCACGAATAACTCGCTTGTCATGAACAGAAAGGGGGGGCCTGAACATAAAAATCGGAGAGAAGGAAGGGGGGGAAAACTCCTGAGTAAAAACTAGTAAAGACGGCAAAAAAAAGCGGCTGTCATCGAGGAGGGGTGGACTGGAATCTCGGCGTCAATAAAATGCGAGCCTTCCTTGGAATAGAGGATTACTTGGGACTACTAAAAAAGAAAAGTCTCTCACACTAAACGAAGAAAGAGCCCTATATAAAGTACACGAAACTTAAAGGGATAGGTGATTCTTTGGTACGACTCCTGGCCAAGAAGAAAATCCACCGCTAGGAGGGGAGGGCTTCGTGATTTACATATTCTTCTTCTAACTTTCGCAGAAGGTGCCTCTAAAAAAAGGATTGGTGAGAGGAGTATAAAGTCCGCTTGAAAAATGAGAGGTGGGAATGAGGGTTCCCCAGGCACGGCTTCCGCTCAACAAGGGTGGCTGAAAGAGAAGACCTCGCAGAAACAACCACAAATTGGTCAAGGGAAACGGCAAAGAAAGTATGAGAAACCTGGCATGGGAAAAAAGGACTTAAAAAAGGACATCCATTAAAGGTGAAGACGCTCAGCATACTCACTCGGCGTCGATTGCAGGAAAAGGCTTCCGAAATGCTGGGAAGTACCAAAACAGCGTTGCTGAGAGGATGCTTTCGCTTTCGACTAAAAACATCAAGGTATGCAGCAACAAAGGACCCGCGAAATATCATCAACAAACCCCGATTCAAAGTTTCTTTTAAAAGAAAGAAACGATCCCGTCAAGGTCAGAGAGCCGAAGTTCTCACAGCCAGGGAGGGGAGGAGGGGGCTCATGGGGTTTAGGAGGGGGAAGTTAAATGCTAGAAAGGGATCATGACTCGTAACTCGTCTAAGTCAGTGATGATAGGAATACAGTTCAAAAAACACAAGTGGAAGAAGTGCGAGGACTTAACTGAGCTCGCCACGGTCCTTTTTGCGCAGAAGATCATGACCTGGTGAGGGACGCCTGTGGAACCGCAGACAGAAGCCTCGGTGCGGACCTGGGCGGTCGCCGATGAGTTAACGTGAAAGTCAGGGGTGGCGCGGGGGTCTTCTAAACTAGGCCCATGACGCGTCAGGAAGAAAGGCGGCACTTAAGGAGCACTGACTGGTCGGAGACTCCTAAGTCAGATAAGGAAGAAGGAAAGGTCTAAAATCGGGGCCGATGGGAGGCATCGTGGGTCTCAGAGTTCATAAAAAAAGCTAATCCAAAAGGATGGGGTCCAAAGATCCTGCGCAGGAAGATCCAGGAGCGGGGGAGAAGGAGGGCCACCGAAAAAGGGGACCTGCGGAGAAGATAGAGAAAACTTTAAAACACAGACAAAAAGATGGGGGCTGGTCTCCCAGAAGAAAAAGAATGCCTGCTTCCTGGACACGGTCGGATAAGTCTGAGTTGGACTAAAGCGCGGACTCTCGAAACGAT
>Ga0179591_1343384_pt1 | contig 14247 bp, 12 predicted proteins | sample CZOMad2_1_08_16f_FD_182891 | JGI IMG/M metagenome (GOLD analysis project Ga0179591, IMG submission 182891) | Vadose zone soil fungal communities from Angelo Coast Range Reserve, California, USA - CZOMad2_1_08_16fungal (PacBio error correction) | ecosystem: Environmental > Terrestrial > Soil >...
ACGTAGCCCGAGCCACGTGAGAGCGGGGAAATGCTTCGGGGGTGATAAAGTCCACAAAAAAAAAAACGTCACCGGGGCCTGGAAACGCCCAATATCTTCCGCACGGCGCATGGGGAGGGAAGGAGGGAGCGGGGGTTCAAAAAAAACGAAAAAAAAAAAAAAAAACATGTCCAGAAAAGGGGGGCGCGGCAACTGGGTTTTGGGAACCGTCAGGGAAAAAGCGGCGAAGCCGCGGTGAGAAAAAAAAGGGGAAATGCTGTCTGGGGGGGGGGGAAGTTACTGTTGGGAGAAGCCGCGCCGTTGCGGGAGGGCCAGGACATGGGAGACATCGGGAGGTGATCGGGGAACCCCCAGGAAAGAATCCTCGTTGATCAAAAAACGACTTGGGGGGGAGGGGGGTTCTCAGAGCAAGTGGCTGCTGGGGGGGAGGCGGCAACGACGGACTCGTTGTTCTCAGCAGTACAAGAAGAAGCCCAGTGGACCTAAAACTTCCTAGTAAACCTAAATTGTTACTGCCGTCAACAGAAAAAAAATTTTGGGTAGGAGGGAGGTGTAACGGCAGAGGTCACGGGGGGGGGGGTTTTTCAAGGAATAGGACAGGCTTCATCATTTCAAGGGGACACCCCCAGAAAACACGGTCAAACGGGAGCTAATTGAGGGGGGGGGACGCAGGAAATTCATCGCGTACTTTGGGAAAAAGACCTGAAGTTCATTGAGCTGTTTTTAGGAAGAAAAAAAGAGCGGGGCATGCCATTAAGGGGGGGGGGGGGAGCACAGACGGGACAGATTGTTGGGGTCTCAGTTATGGGTCTTCAGGGGACTCGGAAAAGGAAAGAGGCTTTGGGCGTCGGTGTCAGCTAAGGGGGGAAAAAAGGTTCCCTATATGTCGTTGAAAAAAAAAGACCTACTGCATCAAGGACACGCGCCTTTTTAGAGAAAACCCGGCAACCCCCTTGGGGGGACGTGCGAAAAGACACTTATGCCAATCGAAAGAGGAAACAGTAGACCTGGAACTAAAAAGAATCTCGTAAGAAGGTACATTGCTGCGTAAAAGAAAGTAACCGACTCCAGGGGAGAGGTCCAGTCGTTCCAAGCGGCTAACGGCTGGGGGGTAGCTGAAGCAAAGAGCACAGGAGGGGACGAAAATAAAGGGGCATACAAAAACCTAAATTGGAAATAGATGCTCCAAATGAAAAAAGAAAATAATTTGCCGATTCCGCAAGACGCAAGGGAGTACAAAATGGCGTCATAAGAACAAGGAAACAGACCACCCTTAACATTTACCCGGGAAGAAATGGATGCCGCGGATGAAGGGGGGAGAAAAACACGCTTTTACGGAAAGCTCAGCCAAGGGTACTCGCTTGGGAAGACTACTTCCCATAGAGGGCGTGTCCTTTCTCCGGCAGGATAATAAAAGAGAAAAATGCAAAAGACCTCAAACCTAAGGGGAACAGCGGCCTTAAAAGAAACTTGCTGCTTCAGGGACGGGAGTGTGCTCTGGAATTAAAGGTCGGGGGGAGAAGAATAGCAGAGTGGAATGTGCACCGGGGGGAAAAAAAGCGCGGGGCGGGTCGAAGACGCAAGGATCATCTGGTAAGAGGCGAAATTTTCGAACGCAAATCGGGAAAAGACGCTGGGGGGGAAAGGCTAGAGTAACAGTAATATTTGCGGGGGGAAAAAGAAATCGGAGAGCCGGGGCGTCCGGGCAATAAAAAAGAAAGAGAAAAGGTCTTTTTATGGGGGAATTCTTTCATGGGATAAAAAGAAACATCTAATAAAAAGAAAAAAACATACAACGAGGAAATTTAAAAAGGGTCTGAAGAGGTGTGACCTGGGGAAGGCACTACTTCGTCTTCACTATTAAAAAAAGGGAGACATGAGGGGGGGGGCAAACTCATTCATCAAAAAGCGAGGGGGGAGCCTAGTGCGGAAGGGGGAAAAAAAGCCATTCATGATGCAGATAAAAAAAGTCAAAGCTTATTAAGGGACGGTGCTCTGCCGTCGTGGGAACCGGGGAATTGCTTCGAGATTTCAGGGGGGGCTCGAGGGACAAAAATGGAAAAAAAAATCCTGCCCTGGCCTTTTTCGGTAAAAAAAAGACGAGTTTCACTCAAAAAGGGGGAGGAGGGTGGGGATCACCGCATTATTAAAGAAAAAAATGTTCCAGGGGTTCCAGAAACAGGGAAGGGAAGAAGTGCACTACACTGTGCCCAGAAGTCAAAAGAAAAAGGGGGGGGTGGTAAAGAAACAGTCAGGGGGGGGGGGGAAAAGCAGACACACTTGCCGTAAAAAGCCACATCAGTCCCTTGTTCGTGCAGGGGGGGGGGGGGGCAAATATCAAACAAAACATTATGGGGAGGGTTAAAAAAGAACAGAAAGGGGAAAAGGGGATTTTAAGGGGGACCGGAAAGCTTTGGGGAGAAGAAAAACTGCGGTATGTACACACCCCTTGGGGGGAGAGAGACAAGTCCCTTAGCTACTCGGTTTAAGAGGCAAACGGCATTCCGGGAAAATCTCAAAATCAGGTGAAAAAGCATCGTAAAGTCGAGGGCCACCTACTAAATGGAAAAACCGCAAAAAACAACTAGGAAGGCCCGCCGCCAGGGGGAAGGAGGGATAAACAAAGAAACGACCTTCAGAGAAGAACCAACCGGCACTGGAAAAGCAAGAGCAAAAGGAACGAAGATCCTTGAAGGGAGAAGCTCGACCCTACATTCCAGGGGGGCGCTATAAAGGAAGAAATCCCGCGACGGGAGTGAAGGCAGGAAAGCATGTAAGACGAGCGTGGGGAAAAAGGTGGTATACACGGGGAGAGAATAAACTTCCTAAAGGTTTTCTCTTGGCGAGTGGAGCCGAAGGCTAGGGGTGGGACAGGTAAAAAACCGCAAGGAAAACCCATAAAAAGGCGAGTTTGCGATCGGAGGAATTCAGCCTGAGGGAACATTCAATCCAAGAGATACGCCGCATCACCCACAAAGCGGCATCAGAAAAAGGGGAAGGGAGGATGTACCGCTGTTTCCTCTGAGGACTGCGATGAAGGGCTCTAGCTTTGGGTCTAGGGATTTCAAAAAGCGTAAGCGATACGAAGCAGGGGAGAGAGTACCAAATTTCGTGGGGCTAAAAGTGCACAGGCACTCGAAGGAAGGGTAGAAAAGCATAGGATTACCAAATATCGCTGGGAAGGACCAAGCACGTGCGTTAAAGGTCCATGGCAAAAGGTGTGAGCCGAAGATATAGGCTCAAAAGAGAAAAAAAAAGGGGAATTACTGATGAAAATTTGAAGCTTCTCAGAAGCTCAAGAAAAGACCAAGCTGAGGCGAAAAAGGATCGGGCTAAATGTTAGGGAGGGTCGGGGGGCCATTCAGGGACAATCCGCGGCGAAAAAAAACAAACATGGAAAAGGGGGAAGTCTACGGGGCACGAAGGACCGCCTGTGTGGGAAAAAAACCCACTGTCTGAAAAGAAGAAAGAAAGTCCACTCCTTAATAGGAAAAATCTAAATGGGGGAAAAGGATATTTGAGTATATCAGGGACGGGCCACGTTCTTTCGGGAGAGGAAAAATCCACGATTTTTAAAGACAAAAAAAAAAGGCAGGGCGTCTTAGAGGAAGGCAGACTGTAAGAGTAAAGTCTGAAGGGGGAACACGTTTAACAAGAAGCTTTTTCTACAGAGAAAAGGAGTAGATAAATACTTCTAAGGGGAGGCCGCGTGCTAGCTTAGCAGTGGGAGAGCACGCGGCTCAAAAGTTAAAATCAATTTCAAGGTGGGTCCGAAACTAGATCCAAGTCCTGGGACACTTAAGGGCATTACTTCAGGGAGAGGGACTAAACCTATACAAACTGGACAAACCAGTGGGAGGCGTAACAAGATAAAACCACCGAAGAAAGTTTCCTTTCTGTCTGAACCGAACTTCTGGAAAAAACCTCATCAGGAAACATTTCCTCAGGGCTGGGTCCTAAAGCTAGGGAGCTGCCTTACCAAAAAAAAAAAAAGAGGAAAGAGTACCAGTTCGTTCATCGGTAATTCTCCGAAAGTCTTCTATGAGGGTTAAAGAAAAGGGGAATATGAGATGGATTTCTAAGGAGACTAAAAAAGAGGACTAAGATGATAGCCTTGGGGGGGTTGGAATCTGAAAAACCTGCTATGACATCTGGGGGTTCTAACAATGCCGTAAACCGGAAAAGAAATCCGCAAGAGGCCAAAGTTTGTCGCAAAAAAATGAATTGTCGAGGTAAAATCTTTAAAGGGGAAAAACATCAGGGTGAAGGGGGGGAGTAAAGGCGGTGGGACAAAAACGCGATTGAGGGGAAACTGCGCTGAGCAAAACTCGTAAACAGGACCAAGAGTACTCAGACAAATGACCAGTCCAAGAAGGCAATCGCAAAGCAAAAAAGAAAAAGGACCCTCCCAAAGAATGGCTTCACGCTGGGGGCGAGGAGAGAATTGATAGGATATCGGAAGATGAATCAAAAAGAAGCCTGCAGGAAAGAAGAAAGGAAGGCCAGAAAAGGAAGTGCCAACAAGATCAAAGGAAAGAAGAGGATGAATAGCACTTAGAAAAAAGTCAGGACCGGGGGGAAGCTCAGGAAGGAAAACAAACCGCAAAAAAAAGCCGCAAAAGAAGAGTTAAAACGTGGAAAAAAGAGACAGAAAAGGAAGGGGGGCTAAAACAACTTCAATAAAGATCTTCTATTGCCGAGGAGAAGGGGAAATTAGTTACTTGGTGCGTTAAGGGGAAAGACTCCGGGGAAGAAAAGAGACGACGGTAAGCTGCCGCTTCTATGAAGAGATCAAAACAACACCTGAGGAGATGTGAGCCCTTAATCCTGGAGACCACGTAAGAGGACTGGAAAAGTAGGGAGGGGTTAAAAAAAAGGGTCCAACATCCGAATAAGGGGAAAAATTTAACACAAGTCAATAGGAGGCCATCAACGGCCCTTTTTGAAAAGAAAGGCTCCGGTCCACGTCTGTACCAAAGCAAAGGGAAAAACGGTTTTGTGGGTCTAGGAAAGGCATTAATCAGGCTTGTCGACTAAAAGATGAAAGTGAGATCAAACGAAAAAAAAAGAGAAAGATGGTTGCGCACGGAAGAGACGGGCAGCGGCCTTTCTGAACTTGAGAGGAGCTCACAAAAACCGAGGAGGATCACCTGAGAAAAAGCTCTAACAAGTAATCCACAAGAAAAGACGGGGTAGTGGCTGTCTTCAGATTGGGGATTGCCGGGGGAAAAAAGGGAAAAACGGGGGCTGGGCGAAAAGAGTATGCAAGCGTACCCCAGAAAAGGTGCGCCCGGCTGCTGAAACCGAGGAAAGAGACCTGCGAAGATGCAAGAAGTGGCAGAGGGGAGGGGAAAGGGGTAAGGAAAAACTGTTTTGCCCTTCAGGCTTACATCGAAGGTGGACGAAGAAAACAACCGCTACCATCAGACTAAGGAGGGTCTCCTGAAAGGAGAGCCGCGGGGTGCGGGGAGACTCCCCAGGTGAAAGGGCCGGGGTTTTGCAAGTAAGTAAAATCTTCCTTAGGACCGTGCCCCAAAGGGATGTACAGGGGTAGGTTGGGGGGATTCCAGCCCTCCACGTCAAAACGGAAAAAGAGGCTCTTTGGAGCCGTTACCATGCCACAGGTAAAGGGGCTAGGGTCGGGGCTCCGCCCAAAGTAATGCAATAGAGGCCTAGCACGCACTGGGTGAGAGAGGCAGAAACACCTGGAGAAGTAAAGGGAAACGTGCAAAAGCCAGGAAGAAACAGGACTTCGCCCTCTAGCCCTGAAGAGGGATCAGGGGACGTGCGGAAGGGTAAAAACAGGAGGGTTTAAAGAGGAGCAAAATAGAATCCCGTGTAAAGGGGGGGAGCGTCGCCGTCGGGAGAAACGGTTGCTTGATCAGAGCCAAAGGAAGAAACAACCGAAAAGAAGGCCAAAGGAGACAGCGGCTGTGTAAACAAAGGATCAATGCCGAGGATCAGATGCAGGGGCTCCCGAGGGGTCTGGAAAATCTTCTTCAGCCTTAAAAAAAAGGGGGAAACACTCCAACTGGGTCCAATGGGAGGGGTTGGGCGAAAGGAAACTTGTCAGCCAAGGGAAAACCTGTAGGGAACTAGTGGTCGAATAGTGGAGAAAGGGGAGGATCGAACGCTTATAAAAAAAAAGAACACACAGTTAGTAGGACCATGTCCTTCCTGACAGGAGACGCGGGGGGGGGTCTTGGAGAAAACAAAAAAACAGTGGCCCAGCGCAAGAGCCACGGGGAGGAAGGCCTTGCTCCTAGGGGTAAAGGGTCTGAAAAACGGGGGGGGAGGGAGAACGGATGAGGGGAGAAGGAGGGCACCGTAGGGAAAAAGCCCGGTCTGAGCAGAGAAGAGTGGAGATTGTCCATTTCGAGGAAAGGGAAAGGGGGTCTGCAAGCACGCGTCGTGAAGGGGAGAGTCACGAATACGAATAAATCTCTGGCAGAGTGGATAAAAAATCGGGAAAGGAAAAAAAGAGGGCGCCGAAGAATAAAAGACATACGTATCGTGAGTGTGCATGCGGGCCCTTTAGGTCAATGCGGGGGGTAAAACAGCCAACAGAAAGGAAGGTTCAGAATTGTCGAAGGGAGAGGGGAAGATGCCAAAACATTTCGGAGGTCCTTTCTGGGAATGGTCACACTTAATCACCGACAAGAAAGGCGGGCTCAGGGGAAGAAAAAAAAGAGGACGGAAGGGACGTCATGTCTTCAGGGGAAGGCGCGAAAAGGTGTGAACGTTGAAGGTGGCTGAGGGTGATGGAAGGGGCAGAGTTCATCCGGCGGCCGGAAACAAAAAACCTTGGGGGAAACTGAGAAAAATGCTGAAGGGGTTCCCGAGGAAAGGAGAAGTGTTGGTTAACGCGCAACAGGAGTTGTCGTTTGAATCCCCGACCTGCGTGAAAGAAAAAGCACTTGGAAAAGAGAACCGGAAAAAGGGGGGGGGGAAAAAAGAACCCGGAGGGGGGAGAGGGGCCCCAGCGTGGCAAACACATCTCAAAAAGCATCTTCTGGGGGGGGGGGACATAAATCAACAACACCAAGAGGAGAGAGAAAACACACCTAGGGAAAGGGAAAGGGCTCTTTTGAGGAAGTCAAGGAGGGGTCTAACAAAAAAAAAAAGAATGGTCTGGAAAACAAGGAATCTGGGGAGCAAGGCCAAAGAGAGAAGGCCTGGCGTCGCTCGGCAAAAGGGGATACAGAAGAAGCTTGCACGAACCCACTAACGTCTATGTCAAAATCCTCAATGTTGAAAAGGAACAACGGGCTAGTTCTCTCCAAAGGAAAACGCACAAAAACGAAGGGGAGATACTCTAAGACCACCAAGGCCACGGAAACCTGCACTCGTAAAAGAAAAGAACCTCCTCCGATGCTTCATCAGGGAAAAATTTCGTATAAACAATAAAAAAAGAGACTCCGAGCAAAGGACGGGGTCGGGGGGGGAGGGGGAGTAACCATCGGTTCAAAGACAAGAAGCGAAGACGATAGGAAAGTAATTCCCAGGCGCACGGGGAGCTCGATTGAGGGAGAGGGTCTGGGGGGAGGGAAAAAAAACCCTATGAAGAGGCAAAACCAGTTTTTGGAAAAATAACCAACTCATTGAAAAAAAAAAGAGGAGAGGGGGGATAGGGGGGATCGTAGGCCTGAAGGGACCCGAGGCCGAACAAAGAAGCACTCACCCCGAGGCACGTGAGGGATACTTCCAGTCCGAACGCACCGGCTCAGGACAAGGGGAAAAGGTGGATCGGGGGGGGCCAAGCATTAAAGCTAGCTAAAAAGGAGATGCTAAAAGAAAAGGGAGTGAAGGTTGCAACAGGAAAACTCGCGATCTGGCTGATCAGGGCAGGGAAATCTCTTAAAGAAAAAAAAAAGGGGGAAGAACTTAGGTGAAAGCAAAAAGAGCCATAAAAGCGTGGATTGAAAAGTGAAACAAATATCGTCTATCTTGGCGGAAAAAAAAAGGGATTATAAAAGATTCAAAAGAGGAGGACCTCTGAGGGGAAAAGAGGTAGCAAAGGGGGGAGGATCAACAACAAAAAAAAAAAAAAAAAGGGGGATCATTAAATAAAGGAAAAACAGCATGGAAAAGGTGAGGGACAAGGGACTACGCCCTAATGCCGCAATACTTTGTTAACACAAAAAAACGCCATAAAAAAAGCCTTCCTCAAGGAGAAAAAGAAAAGCATGGGGGGAAAATCAGGGCGGCCGCTCTAAGGGGGGTCTGCCACAGAAAAGGGGGGGGAGGATCGCCTCTTCGAGAAGTATGACCCAACACTCCTTCATGGAGAGAAGGGAGAAAGCAGGAAAGTAGTCGGACGGTCAGCCTGTGGAAAACCAGACGGGAAAATACAGTCACGGAAAAAACCGCCGGATAAGAAAGAATGAAGTGAGCGGAAATCATCGGGCAGATTTGCAGCTTGAGGGGGGAATCCATGTCAATCAAGGGGGCCGGGGAAAAAAAAGAAAAAAAGTCTATGGAGTTGGCAACGTATAGACTTACTCCCGCACCTCGAAGAAGTTCCGGAGAGATCAAAAAAAAAAAAAAATCCACAAAGAGAAAAAGTGCAGGGAAGGCTTTAAAGGACGGGAATACCAGCCCTCATGTCAAAGAAACGTGATCTTGACTCGCAAAAAACCTAGAGAAGTAACAAAACCAAATCTAAAGAAAAAAGCCTCATCGGCAACCACCAGTCTGGGAGAGGCACCCGAATTACGGATACAAAAGAGTTCAGAAAAGAATGGGTGGTGTGGGGGGGGTCAAAGGGATCCACAAAAAATGAAAAATATCCTGAAGGGGCTGCAAGCTGGGACACTCTTAGGGCAGAGAACAGGCCAAAAGGGAGGACATGTAGAATGAATTTTCACTCACGGGGGGGCCAGACGGAAATCTTCAGCTCTTACGGGATCTTGCGGGAGAAAGAGTCAAAAACCTGAAGGGAAACAATAAAGAAAATGCCCGGGGGAAAACCCTCATGAGGTCAAAAAAAAAACAAAAACGTGCCCCTAAAAGACGGGTTTGTCCGTGTCTGAAAAGGTAAGACCGAGCTGAAGCCTAGATCCCGCTCGCTGCCATAAAGGAAAATCAAGGAATGCGGCCCTCAAACCAAAAGGGAGGGACGTCTTAGGCCAAACAAGAAAGGGAGAAAGGAGCTAGCAATGGCCGAAAGACCCCTACGCTGGTTCTAAAAGGGGGAGAAGGAGTCCACAGACAAAACAAAGGGGGGAGACAGCAAAGAAGGATAGGTTGGCCTTTTAACCTGAGAGGAAAAAATCACAACAAGGTTCTAAAAGGGTTATATCTTCCTAAGCCCTGAAAAAAAGTCACGTTGGAGTCGAAACCCGAACCGATCTGGAAGAAGTAATACGCAGGGTGAAGTGGATACTAAGGGCGGAGGAAAAAACAACGTAGGAGGAGGAAAAAGGGGCGAAAAAAACTTCTATCACCGGAGGAGGAAGAGTTCAGGAAGAATTCGGTTTTTTTCGAAAAGGAACAAAAATTCAAGAATAAGGGAAATAAAAGTATAAGATTCATTCCTCCCTAGATTTTTCTAAATTCCATTAGATTTTGGAATGAAACCCTGAGCCATGGATTGCGTAAAATTTTTGGGGACGGGGGTCCTGCAACTCATGACGGTCCTCGGTGAAGAGAAGTACCGCTCCTGTGGGCGAGCAACAGACGTCCCTCGCTGCTTCTCCTTTTTGGGGGAGAAATGGACGCGTTGGTTTGCGGCGGTCCCCTCGAGCGTCATGGCACTTTACAAACGGGATTGACGCGAAAAGGAAAAGGGAATCATTAGCAGCGGGGGAGGGAAGGAAAGTAGAACAGGGAAGACCTAAAGGGACTCTATCCTGGGTTCTGGGGTAAAAAGATCAGTTAAAGGGGATCCTGGGAGAGGGGGTCTAAGCACGCGTTTTTTAGAAAAAAAAACAGACCTAAGTAATGAGAGTGTCAAAGAAGGAACAAACGTCTCTTCACTGGGAGAGCTTACTTATCCCCGGGGAGCGCGTGAAGGGGAAAGAGAACGCAAGTTGTGTGCAGGGGACAAATCTGCATCTCAGAGGGCACACAAACAGGCTATAAATAAAGGATGTAATGAGGGGCTGGGTCAGAAAGAACGTCAAAGAGCAAACTGGGGGGAAAGAAAATTTTCTCAGTGTTGGGATCGGGGGGGGGGGCGTACAAAACGGAAGAGACCAGGGCCGACTAAGGGGAAGAAGTGGGGAAGTTGAGGGGGGGAGACCCGTAAAAAAAAACTTGTGTTTGTGTGTTGTGAACACTAACTTGAATTTTGGTTGGGAGTTCGGGAAGAGAAGTGGAAAACTGGAGGAGTGGGGGTCGGTCGAAAAGCAGTGACATCCGCAAGAAAGTAACTCTAAGGGTTCGTTTCTCAAAACACCCTTGAGGGGTGGAAAAAAGGTCGGAAAAACATAACCCTGATTCTGCATAGGAAGCTCTCCATAGGGAGGAAAGTCAGCTTAAAAAGAGAGATAGTCGGGCAGGTGTCGAAAAAAATTGAGTTGGAAAAGGACCACGTCACGAAAAGAAAAAAAGTTGATCGCGGGAGGGGGAAGACGCGTCGCACGAGGGGGGGATTGATCAGGGAAATCGGCGATAGCCCCGGGCAGGGACAACTCTATAACAGCTGAGGAGGCACCTTCCATCGCAGTATGGGACGTGACTGCGAGCGGGGCGGGTGTTTTGCGTCCAATCGGGTGTGGGAAAGGGGAAGGTTACCTGCATTAAAAAAAAAGACCAGTCCCTTCCAGGGGATGCCTCGATGAAAAGAAAGGGAAGAAGGAACCGACACGCCTGGGGAGGGCGAAGGGGAGAGAGGTACCGACGACTAAGGTCAAAATCAACGGTACTGTAGGGCGTTAGGAAAAGAATCTCGGGAAAAAGGGGGGGGACGGCAAAGAACCACGAGAGTGCCATGAGGGGGAAGGGCAGTCCACGGGGCACTTTTCCTTCTTGGAGAGAAAGAGGGGGGTTACGGGCATGGGGAGAAAAAAAAGGGGAAGCCGAGGTTTGGAAAATCTCCAACTCCCGTGAATTGGGAGCATTAGAGGATCGGGGCAGCCTTGTTAGGAAGAACACTAACTTTTCCCGGGGAAAAAAAGAGGACTTCTCATTTCGGCGAAGAAGATCATACCGAGGGAAAAAAAAGAATCTAGGGGAAAGGTGCATGGGTCGGGAATTAGGACTTCTCAAGGGGGGAATCAAGAGTGGGAGACAACCTCGTAATCTCTTGTGGTTGTCAATAGGAAAGGAGACTATAAAAGAGGTGCACAAAAAACACTATCAGGGTTCTATAAGGGATCATCTGGGTGTCTGGGGAAAAAAGGTGGGGGGAAAAAAGACGCGTCTTTCGCTTGGGGGGAGAATGAACTGAGGGAAAAGCTAAAAGGAGGCGCCCTAGGAATTGACGGGAGCCTAAATTCATCTTCAGGAGCCAACTTGAGAGGGAAGTCTCTTACATGGGAAGGGAAGGCGAGTGGGGAAAAGGGGTCAATGGGGAGGGAAAGATGTCACTTATTGGGGCTAAAGTCTGTCCGGGATGGCCGTCCTTGTTGTGAGGGACCAGGCAGGCAGGTGTAACCTAGGGAATAGCGGGTTTTTGAAAAACTAGCACCGGGGGAGTGTTAACTTAAAGGGGGGCCCGAAGGAATTCGAGAAGTGAAGGGGATTGGCAAGAAGGAAACCTCAGTTGGGAAATACCATGCAGGGGAAAGAGAAACCAGGGGAAAAGCCTCCCACATCTCCCCTTTCATTTTACTCGAGGGGGGTCTCAAAAGAAAGTCAAACCCAACAAAAAAAGGGAGGTATTAGAGAGATTTCTCATCAACCGTAAGGGAAGGTACCATGTTAAGGGGATTGTCAAGTGTCTCTAAAACTTATGTTCTTGGTTCAAAAAATGTAGGTCCGCTTCTGAAGGGGAGGGAACACTTAGAGAAAAAAAGTTCTTCTTCGCAAAAGGAAGTCCGATCAGGCATGAATGTGTCAGACCAAACGCCCATCTAAACCGGAACTCCTGTTGACAGGGAAGAGCCCACAATGACGTCTATTTGATCAGAAAAGGACTGATTAAAACAGAGACACGGTCATCAATAAGCGAAGGCCACCTTCCCTTGTCACACTCTGGCGAGCACAAACCGAAAGCCACCGAAAAGGGATCAGGGCATCATTGAACCGGTAGGAAAAAATAAAAAGAATTAGCGACCGTCGGGGAGTAAAGGGGGGAACACAAACAGGAACAAAGTGATAAATAAGAAGGGGGGGAGAAAACTGAGGGCACGGATACAGAGAAAACAGAGCGTTGGGAAGGGAGATTGGTCCTTGTTAAAAAAAAACACATCAGTCTGTGGTAAGGGAAGCCCACCTCATTTGCAAAAACAGAATGAGACGTGTTCTCGGAAAGTAAGGCGTGACCCGATGGGGAGGGGGGAACCGTGGGGCATAATCTAAAGCGCACAAAAAAAACGAGTGCCGCGAATTGGAGGGGGGAATGTTCCGTCCGTCACCAAAAGAAACGGCTAGGCTACAATGTGGGGGATCCAAGGAGGTACACAGGGATACATTATAAAAAAGGACAAAATGACCCGGGATGAAAGGACACTCAACGAGGGGAATAGAAGACGTTTAAAAGGCTTGCTCATTCCCTCTGAGAATCAAAACTTCCTGGCAGAGGGGGGGGTTCCGGTAAAAAGAATTAAAATAACGTGGAGGATGTGAAAAAGAACGAGCTAAAGGGTAGATGCAGGCAACCGGGACGTACATGAAATAGGAAGCTCCGCACGGGGAGGAACCCCGTGGGCCCAATGTTGGATGAGAAAAAAAGAGGCGGAAATTCCCTGCAGCAAAAAGGAATGGAGGGGTGGGGCACCGCTCCCGGCCTTCGACAGTTGGACGCCAAAAAAATCTTCATCCAGCAAAGAGCACAACTCAGATGCCTATTAAACGTCGAGAAAAAGGTTTCCATCCTAAGGGATAGCGTGGGCTAAAAAGTTCGGGGAGGATGCGAGGATATCAGGGGGAAAAAAACAGCCTTCAAAGTCGAGTCAGAAAAGGCGACGTTAAAGGATTCGGACTGGAAAAAAAAGTTGCAACCGAATCGAGGTTAGTACACGTAAAACGGCTTAACCGAGAGATAAGATCTATGGAAGGTAAGGACGGTCTCAGGAGGAAGAGTGGTTGATAATGCAAGGTGGGGGGGGGAACAAAAAGGTGGAAACTTCAAGGTTGGAGGGGAACTAGATCCACCAAAGAAAGGGATTCCGTGGGACTCCTGGGATGGCCCCTACAAGGCCTCACTTGAACTTCATACAACACAAAAAAAGGAAACCGAAGGATTCAAGCCAAGTGGAGGCGAAAGGAAAAAAAAAAAAGCCGTTACCCAGAAAATACTTAGGTGACCGAGTGAAAAAATCATAACTCTTCCGGAAGAAAAAAAAAGTCGAACAACTGGAAAAGTATAAGGAGGACTAAAAAAAAAAAGAAAAAGTTGAGGGCATGAGGCTTCGACAGAAGGGAAGACCCTAGGGGAGGAATAAAGGGGGTTGGGTGCATCGAAAAGGTCGAGCTGGGGTCGGGTGTCGTACGTGTGCGTGGGCGCGCGCGCAAGAAGAACCATTGCAAGGCATAACGAAAAAAATTTTAATCTGAAAAAGGAAGGGGACAATCAGGTCAGAAGGCGTCCAGGATCTGAAACTCTGCGTGACGGAGGTCCTTAAAAAAGCTAAGACGACGGAAAAATCAAAGAGGGGCGGGAAAAAAATTTCCGGAATGAGCTAAAACTCAGAACCTGCCAGCCAGTCGTTTCGACGAGGAAAGAGTGTCTCGGAGATTCCCGGGGGGAAGCGGGGAAAGGTCGTAGAGACAGCTCCATCCTAAAAATTACCAGCAATGCGCGTCTTGAAAAAGAAACACAAGTGAAAAAAAGAGGAGAAAAGAGGGAAGGGTAGATACCGACGAAACTTCTAAAACGAGAGTTCATGCGGGGGGGAGCACACAAAGCAAAAAGCAAAAAAAAACACCCAGGGTTGGGCCGGAACGCAGAAAACGGGGTAGGGGGACACTGGGTTTGAACCCGAGAAAGAAATGAAGTTCTGTCCGGGGAAGAAAATGACTGAAGTGTGCGGAAGATGCTATTTGCCAAGAGAAAACCATATTCGGGGGGGAGGTACTTTCAGAACGTAAAAAAAAAGAACTTTCCACGAGAATAACGAAGGGGGGAGTGGCGAAGGTATA
>Ga0179591_1239687_pt1 | contig 14245 bp, 20 predicted proteins | sample CZOMad2_1_08_16f_FD_182891 | JGI IMG/M metagenome (GOLD analysis project Ga0179591, IMG submission 182891) | Vadose zone soil fungal communities from Angelo Coast Range Reserve, California, USA - CZOMad2_1_08_16fungal (PacBio error correction) | ecosystem: Environmental > Terrestrial > Soil >...
AAAAAGGGTTGCAGAGAGGATTTTAAAAAAGAGAGGGAAAAGGCCAGCGTTGTTAGCGGGGGGAGGTGCCACTAATGGGAAAGGAAGAGGGGGAAAACTGGGAAAGGGGAGCGGAAGGCACAAACTTCCAGTAGAAGAGGAGGAGAGCTTTAAACATATTCAAGATGAGTGGTTCGAAAACAGAAGGAAGAAAAAGCTGTCAGGAAGAGGAGAATGACTACTTTGGTAAAAAGAGAAAAGGGGGGGGGGATTGTTTCTTGAGTACCTCCCACCGGAGTCAGAGATTACTCACGAGGAACTTAAAGTATAGGCACTGACAAGGGGGCTAAAAATCAAGTAACGAGAAAATCGCTGATGGGGGGGAACAGAAGGAAGGATCCTAATAAAACTTATAGCATGACATGAAAAAAAGGTGAGTCATGGATGAAAAAGGTTAGAGCCATCATCAAGACTATTTAAACTTGCCATTGGGGAAAACTAGAGGGTCGGAATAGGTTTAGGAGTGACCAGGGGGAAGGTGGGGGACATGTCCATGCCGAAAAGAGAACGACAAAGGTCATGGCGTTTTCTGGGGGGTGTTCAGTTAAAAAACCGAAGAAAAGAAGGGTTGACACCCTCGCGAGACTACATTGATAAGGTCACAAAGAATAATGACGTAACTAGGGGGGGAAAAAAGGAAGAAGGGAATTTTCTGTTTTATTTAAGAAAAAAAAAGTGAATAAGACTGCGGCATCATGACGAGAGGGGGTAAAGATTCCAAATAACCTTTGTATAGAAAAGGTTAAAATGAGGGTAATAGATCAATGGAAAAAAACTTAACGAAAAACAGGGGCGGGAAGGAAAGAAAGACGTTGAAATTTAGTTACTCGGTCAAGAGAAAAAAGTTGGATATGGTTTACAAAAAAAAACAAAGGGAGGAAGAAGATATTATTCTGGAGAGATTGTCGAGAAAAAAAAATGGTTTTACATGTAAGTTAAAGAGAAAAGATAGAACGATGAACTAATTCAATTGGAGAATATCAAGCGAGAAAAAACGGGGGGGGGGAGGGGGGGATAGTCACACAAAGGAGGGGATCCGCTGGAACATATGAAGAAGGAAAGGAAGTGTTAAAAAGGAAAAGTTTGAGGGAAGAAAAAAAAAATCAATTAGGGGGGCATATCAAAACTAGCGGAGGGGGAGGGATTTGTGTTGGGAAGGGAAAAAAAACATGAATCGACTATAGTAAAACGAGGCAACAGGGGGGAAAACTGGGGGGGCAAAGAAGAAATTAGTGGGGTGCATAAAGTGAAGGAAGGATGAATTATAGAGAGTAGAACTTAAGAAAAGGGGAAAAAGAAGCTAACTTTTAATTTAAGTGAGAAAGTAGGGACGGAACACAAAGAGGGGGGAAGCAAAGGTCCAAAAAGGACGAGTCAGGAAAAAATTATTACGGAGTGTTGGAGGGGTCGTTTTGCCTAGAAGATCAAAAAAAAAACATTGAGGATGAAAATAGAGAATAAAACAACCGAACTAACACGCCAAGAAGGTAAAGGTTTAAGACGCCTGGATGTCACATGGTTTGCGACGGGGAAGTCGGGAACATTCTTTTTGTGAAAGTCAATTTTTCGGGTCCCATGGGGAATTAGGGGGCTTCTTAATTTGAATATTAAAGTCAATAAAGCGACATACTACAGAACGCAGAAAGGATGCAAACCACTAATTTTGGGGCATTCAATTGGGGCAACTGGTGGAAAAAAATCCTATTGAAACTTTAGAGGGTAAAATTCATACTGGTGTATTCACGTCACCATAACAACTCAAGGACTAATCTTTCGCGGGGTTAGATAAATGAATGGGATTTGATCTCACTCAGGGCCTTACACGGGTCCGAGGGAAAAAGTATGGTGATAGCTGATAAATACAATCAGAGTTACTTATATAAAACCCAACGCGGGCGAGATATTCTTGGAGAAAAGGTAAAAAGGTCAGTTTCCACAGAGGGAGAGTGGCAATTCTACGGTAGAAAGAGACGGAAGGAAAATCACTACATGAAATCATAGGAGTTAAAAAGGGGAAAGTTGGTGGTTGGGGGGGTCATTTTTGGGGGGGAAAGGAACCATGTGTTGCCCTGTCGGGTACCGAGGAAAGAAACAATCTTTGAAAATTGGGTATATTGCAAGTATCCGGAAAGAGTGAAGGGAGGAACCAGATGGAATCTAGGGGGTCACCGCATTTGAACAATTCTGGGGGAATCTTTTGAATCTTAAAAAGGATGGGGAAAAAAAAGGGGGGTGCGGTGCTGTAGTGAACCGTTTTAGATGGAGGCAGGGAAATTGGTACCCATGAATTATGGGAAGAGATAAACTTCTTTAGAAGTGATAATGGATAAGGGTTGAACTGAAGGGGTTAAGCTATGTGAGACCAAAGAGGGGGCTGAAAGGGACAGGAACTCATCAACAAGCCAGACGGGGAATGGGTCATTTAAAAAATCTGGGAAAAAGTCCTTCAAATAAACTACATCGAAGGAAAGAGGGGAAAGAAGGTGTCCGCTTCAGAAAAATTTACTGGGATTTAGGAACAGGGGTGAAGGACGGACAAAAGCGTGCTGTAGGGAAGGACTGCTATCATTGGAGGCATGGGAAAAGTTCTGGAAAAAAAACTCATGAAAAAAAAGAGTATGATTGAGATGGGAAGTGGAAAAAGATCTTATAAACCGATTGTTTGACGTGCAGCTCTTGAAGTTGGCACGGAGGGATATGTAACTAATCGACTAAAAGACGGTTGTACTCCATTAAACAGAAAAGAGAAAAAAAGCATCGTGGCAAGAGGAATGTCGGAGATGATAGGTGGGCATCAGTCCTCTCCGTCGATTGGGGGTTTGCTCATCAAAAAGAAAAAGGGCACATCTGTAGCGAGCAAGAATGATCAGAAGGGGAAGGGGTTAAGGCCAGAGAAACTGGGGTGCAAAGTCTCGGAACAGCTCCAGACATTCGTAAGACGTAAGTGAATATATAAAGACGAGCAAGTTTTCAGCATGATTGTTATCGCTAGGAAGAGACGGCTCTCGAAAAAAAGCAAAAACGAGGGATTCAAAATAGAGTAAGTATATGATATGCTAGAGAGGTTAAAAAGCTAAAAATGACCTCTTATTTGGTAGAAGTTTGGATCTTTTGGCACGAGGGGACTTGATCGGTTAAGAAGAGGGGCACAGTGTGGGTCGGCCTTAAAAAGGAAAAGGAAAAAACGGGTCGGTTAGAGCGTACAGAGAAGTAGATTGGAAGTAGCCAACAAAATCGAGAAAGAATGGGAAAGTAGATCGCGGAAGTTACTAGAATGGGCAAATAAAAGGGGGTATATTTCTTGGGGCAGGGGTAATGGGGAACAAAACTTAGTAAAGTAAATGCTGGACGAGATAAAAAGGGGGGGGCACGGCAAAATGGTCAGGGGGGTCTAGAAGGTGAAACTAAGAGAAAAGCAGAATATAGCCACTGTGGAACAGACATATAGGTCATTCCGGAGAAAGAGGAGGAGGGTCCATGTCCTACAGCGACGTTAGCAGGGGGACAAAAGTGGGGGGTCCATCATTACAAGCTTAGGAGAAACGTAACTTTGTACCACTAAGGGGAAAACGGGTTGTGTGGGGGGGGGGGGGGCGGAAGTTAGTGGTATATTTAGACTTGGGGGAAGTGGGAGGATACCATTAATAATCTGAAAGAAAAGGGGCAGGTGTTGATGTATGGTGTAAGAGTGGTAAGATTTTGATCAAAGATAGGAAAAGAAGAGGGAAAAAAAAGGTAGAGAAGAAAGAAAGACGAAAGATCGAAGAGGAAATAAGAACGAGGTTGAAATTGATAAATCAGAGAAAAGGGGATACATAAAAGGAAACTGGGCGAAGAATTTTTAAGTATCAGAGCCGGGGAATAAAGGGAAAAAAAAAGGGTGTAAAAAAGGTGCGGGGGAATCATTCATTAGAATGTCAAACAAGGAAGGGGAATGGCAATATAAATTAAAAGAAGGGGGTATTTACCGTTCAAGACCGGGGAAAACAGATTGGGGTAAAAAAGGAAAAACAAATGAAAAAATAAAAGCTATTATGGGGAGGGTTTCCATAAGAACTATGGGGGAATAGAAGGGAACTATAAACCTAAACTGCGAATGAGTGTGGAAAGAAAGATTCAAGGGATAGTAAGCGCGGGAAGCGTGGGGTGATGTCTAAGTCCAAACTAGACATTAGACTCGAAAAAGTAATACAGAAGCCAGGAACAGTTCAGGAGTTTAGAAAGAAATCAAAAAACAATGATTTACGAGAAAAAAATGCTCACCTCAGGGCTTGAGTTGGTTCGGGGGGGCAACTGAAGGAAAAAAGGGCAGACGACGATGAAAGGCAAAGGCCCCCGAGGGTGGCAACTTGTTGTAAGACCACGGCCGGAAAAATTAGTGGGGGGGGGAAGACCTTTGCAAGGCTGGCTTTAAGGAGAAGAGTATTTCTTCCTCAAAAGGAAAATAGCAATCCGTCAGGGAAGGCGCCCCTCTCGGTTAGAAAAGGGGGAGGGCAAAAAAAGAAGTTTCAAAAAGTTGAAAAAAGTAAAAAATAAGGGTACAGAAACACGGGGGAGGGGGACGTGTTACTTGTAACTTGTTAGGGGCGACGTGGGCCTATCCTCACGCCACGAAAAAAAAAAAAGGAAGGATTGGAGGAAGAGGAAGAGGGGAAAACAAAAAACTAAACACTAAAGAAAGAAGTGTCCGACTTACTCTGCTCAATGGAATGGTGGGGAGGAGTTTCCCACTTACGAACAGGGGGGGGGTGCACTGCAATTTGGCTTTGAAAGAGTGTCAATTAAATGAGAGTAGGAAGAGGGATGAGAAAGAAAAGCTATAGTCCAGAAAGCAGTGCCAAGGAGAACAATAAGGGGGTTAAGAGGTCCCGGTAAAGTGGGAAAAGGTTGGAAGGGGGCAGGTGAAGTTCGGAAGAGGAAGCTTGTGTCTTCACAGTGACAAAAAGCAACAACTCAGGCTTCTCAGGACGGCAGCGGGGTGAGAAGGTAAAAGTTGAGGACCAAAAGAATTTCCTTGAAAGAGGTGATCTGCTTCTCTTGTAAAGGGGGGGGGGTGAAGCGTAAAGTAGAAGGGAAGGTCTTAGCATAAAAAAAGGAAAGGAATGTCTTGAAAAGAAGTGGATAGGGCCTATTTCGACATAGTAGGGTTCCCTTCTACGGTAAAAGCGGAGTAGAGTGGACAAAATCTCTACAAATAATCGAGGGGAACGATTAGGGACAGGGTTTTGGTGAAGTCTGGGGGAGGGGAAAAAGCGCAAAGGGGGGGACGGTCAAGGACCAGTAATAACTGGGAAAAGCTTTAATTGTTATTGCCATTCAGATGAAGAGGGGAAGTTCATCATAAGGGAAGACTCGGGGAAAAAGGGGAATTGTAAACATGCGCGAATAAAGACTGGGGGAAGAATGACGTCCTTCCACGGAGCAGGGAATGTATAAACCCGTGGGGATAAGTAAGGGGTAGGAGTTTGAACCTAAGTTCACTTGATTTCATAAAAATAAGTGGGTTCGATTTTAATCTTAGATACAGTACATTAGGAAATGGTTTCTCTTTTAGAAAAACAGGGGTGCAAAAAGGGTCCCCTGGGAGAAAAAAGAAAGCAAAAAACGAAGGAAAAGGGTCCTTATTCAGGGTACCTTTAAAATGAGTGAAGCCAAGCCGTTCTATAACGAACAGACTCACTAACCACAACTAGTGGGAACCACCGTTACGAGGAAGATGATGACTTAAGGAGTCCAGGAAGAAACAGGGCAAATGCAGGGAGGGTGAATGAGGCTCTCAGGGAGTCGGAATTGACCAGGGGAGGTAAAAGGAAAGTGTCCTATTAAATGGAGTTGATGGGGGGAGGGGTGTACATAGCTTAGAACCTCCAGTAAAAAGGGGGAAGGGCGGAGAGGTAAGGAAGAGAGGGGAGTAGAAGAGGCTAAACATGTTGGGTACTCCGTAACCCATACATAGGTGAAATCATCTTTTGCCCATGGTTCTAACTATCTATGAATGTGACTCTTAATAGACTTCGGGGGGGGGACATGGTAAAAAAATCTGGGAAGCTCTACAAAAGTATAATGGGGGGGGGATCCGCAGAAAAATGTAAGGCTTTCGTTGAAAGCGCCCACATTCGGGAGAAAGAGCTAAAAGCTGAACCGAGGCCTGGGCAGAAGTTTTAAAGATCTAGGAAAACATCATACATAATCAACCAAAACCACTAGGGTGGTAAAAGATATAGGGGAAAAGTGATGAATATTGTGAAAGAATTTGACAAAGAAAAAGGAAGAGGTGAGTTGTGGGGGTTAGAAGTTTGCTTCTCGGAAATGGGAAGAGACTGTTCTCTGGGATAAAGACGGGTGAAAAAGTTGGGAGGGACCTAAAACAAAATTGACACCATTAGAGAAGGTTGCGTCAGAGTTAAATAGAGTAGAGGGGGGGGGGGGATAAAAATCAAGGAGAGGAAGAAGTAGCTATGAGGGAAAATTACTAAATGGGGCAGAAAAGAATGGATGAGTGTGGATGGTTTAGGTAGGACAAAAAAGTGTTAGCAGAATGGAATGTACACTCTGTCCAGGCGATGAAAGGGAGGGAGAAAAGCCATTTTAAGGGAGGTGCTAGAGAGGAATAATAACATAGGTCCGAAGAGGAAAAGGGTGGAACAGCATATAGGGAAAGGACCCGGGAATCAAACTTATAGCAGTAAAGGTCAAAAAACAGCTAAAGGAAGAATGTATTTCACAAGGGGGGTGGCAAGCAAAGTAAAAGGGAAAGGAAGTGAGCGTCGGTGAAAAAATAGAGTTAGAGATGTAGGGGAGACTGGAATACGTGGGAGAAAAAGAGGTGTCCCATTAATACCAGAACTGAAAACAAGAAGGGGCGATTGATGTAGGGGGAAAAAGAGGGGGAGAGAAGAAAAAGCATGGGATCAGAAGAACAGAAATGTACTGGAGCTCGAAGACCCAGCGAAAAAAGTCTTATAGGAAAGAGTAAACTAGGGGGGGGGGGGGCTATCGAAGGGTAAAAAAAAGTGGGGGAAGAAAAGAAAGGCGCAAGGAAAAGACGCAGGAAAGGGGGAAAAAGACACGGGGAGGATAATACATTGTGTGGGGAATGAGGTTAAAGAGGACAAGGTAATTATGGTAGGAAATTCAACGATTCGGAGAAAAAGGTCAATATACAAATTAATAAGGGATGATTTACGCGGTCCAGACAGGGGGGAAAAAGGTGTTTCCACGAACAAAGGGAAAAAGAAAGAATCGAATACGATTCGGAGGTGATGAGGTCAATGAGAGGAGAGAATGGTTTACGTAAAGTGGAATATAAACGTGCGAAATCTTGGAAAAGTGTATAAATAGTTCTCATCGAACAGGGTTTGGGTGTAGGCTAAGTGTCACGCCGGAATTTGAGAAGCTTCACAAGTAAAACGAAATAGAGTTAAAAGGGTGTTAAAAGAGGTTATGAATCCAATCAAGATGGGGAAATACCCCGCGAGGAAGGGTGGTGTGATGGAGGAGAAAACAATGAAGTGGCAGATATTGGTACGCTTCAGTGTAGTTTTTAAAAACGGTCCAGAGAAACAGAAGAGAGGCAGTGGGTGGAATAAGAGTGGAAAGGGGGAGGGGAATGGAATTAAAGAGTCGTATTGAGGCAGAAAGACGGCAGAAGCTCATTTTAATTTACTGAGGAAGAAAGTGAGAAAAAATTTAATGGGAAAACAAAGAAAAGGGTGCAAGAATTTGGGGCGGCAGGGGCAACCTTCAGAAAACAAGAAATGGAAGAGGAAGGTAGGAAACTTTATTACTTTGTGGGGAGGGGAGGGTGCTAGAGCGCTCAACAACAACAGGGAGGGAAAAAGAAACGACGGAAAAAAACACTCAAAAAAAGGAAGGAAAGTGGAAAAGACTACTGGCAATGTTGAGTGGGGGGGTTGCTGAGGGGGGTTCACATTCCGGAACGGGCGGGGTGGAACTTCAATGGGGGGGAGGGAAAAAAAAGATACAGGGATCAGATTAAATGAGATGAGGACTGAGTGGGGGGATATGAGGAAGAACTACACTCGGAATGTAAACCTCAAGTGCCATTTAATGAAAAAAAAATTGTTCCTGACCCGTTTTAAACAAGGGGGAACAGTATAGGACAACGGGGTAAGATAGTACGGAAACTTCAGAGGGGGTGGGAGTACCTTAAATAACAACTATAAACTCGCTTGGAGGCGGGGGGGTATCGGAATATAATCTTGATGGGGGAAAAACCCACTTGTTCATGAAAAGGGAACTTCGGTTAGGGAAGAGAGACAGTCGGAGTGAGTAGCAAAACAAGAAGTGCGAGGAACGGACTGTATAATTGACTGGAGGGAAAAATCGCTAGGGTATATTCAAATGCGAAGAAAAACCAGCAGTAGGGGGAAATAGATACAGAGAAAGAGAGGTGCAGATATTCATGGTGGTGGTTTTTCTCGGGGGTAGGAGAAATAGGAAAAAGGGTTTGCCCTGTCTGAAGAGGAAAAAGGGGAAAAGCCTGAAAGGGGGGGATAGTGTGCCCAGTCTCCTGAAACGGAAGTGAAGCACAGAGGGGCTAATTTCAAGGAAGGGGGAAAAAGGTCCTACTCCAGTCCGGTGAAAGCTTTGGACTCTTTACGTAATGAATTGCGCAGGAAGGGGGGGGACCTTGGGAGACAGGAGGTTGAAACCGAGGACTTGGCAGAGACTTTAGAAGAGTTGAAATCGGAGCGAGTTCTTATTGAGAAGAGGGGGGAATCAAAGAGGGGAAGTCTTTGGTAAACGGGAGAAAGACATCAAAAACAGGGGGGCCCGGATGTAGAGGGGCATGGTAATTTACATCTTGGGGGAAATGCCAAGTCCTTGAATCTACGAAAAAGAAAGTGGGGGAAGAAGGGGGCGAAGATTCAATAATCGGTCAAGTGGAATGGCTCTACCAGGTGTGAACATTGCTCACAAGGGTATTTCTGGAATGGATTACTATAGGGTGATCAGGATGACAGAGATAGGGCAATCAATTGGGGGGAAAGGCTATTTGGGGTGGATGGTCATCTTCGGATAAACGACCTTAAAAAAAAGTGACTTGAAATCTCTGTAAATGCAAGCGCTGGAAAAGGTAAAAATACGAGCTACAGGGATTGTATCTTCCTTAAAAAGCCAGAGGTAGCAAATCAGAAAGGGCCCAGGAGGTTGTCAACGCAGAAGGCTATGTATGAAAATCTAGTAAAAAAGAATCAGGCTAGTGGGTGGGGTCGAGACATACGAGGGGGAATCTGTAAAGCGAGAGGAGACTCGAGAAGTATCTAATTGGGGGGGGGGGAGTACTCGAAGATTGGGAATGAAGTACAAGCTCCAGTTCCCATTACAAAAAAGTCTAAAAGGAACACTAACTAAAGGGGAAGGAGGGTGGAATCTCTAGGGAAAATAGAATAATCTAGACGACTAAACAAACCACAACGTGGGAGTGCAAGATATATATTTTAGGATATTTGGGAAGAAGAAAAATTTTTAAAAAGACGAAGAAGGCTTCGTTCGTGTTATAGAGGGGGGAGATGTCAAAAAAGGGGGAAACAAAATGTCTGGGTGCTATGGAAGAAAGACTTGGAACATGTTGGGAGCTACCTTAAAGAATTACATTAATACTTTGAGTAAGACTGTAGCAGATGAAAGGGGGGGGGGGGACTGAGCCACACAGGAGAAAGATCTGCAGGTATGTCGAAGGCTGCTATCTTATAATCTCTACCATTGGTCCCCGAGTCTGTTTGCGAAAGGAAGGGGGAGCTGGTGGCATGGAGTACAACACTGTCGTCTGCAGAGGCTTTCCCGTTACAGAGGGGAGGCACGAAAGAAAAGGAGTCTGGGAAACTTGATCAAGAGATAAAAGAATAAAGCAAAGAAGAAGAATAGCCACGGGGAATTTTAACAAAAGAGGCAAGGCCACTCCTGACAAAAAAAGATGCCATCAAATACAGCTACAGGTGAGAGGGATGAAAAGGGAATCAGTCAACATGGGGGGGATCGTAAAGCACTCGAGTTCAGGGAGATTGGTCTGTGAAGAGTGAAATGACTGGGGAAAGGAAGATTGTAAAGATACCAGGGACCAGCAACATGAACATAGGGGTGGGGAAGGATGGGGGGATGACAAGAATTTTATGGCAAAGAAATAAATTGCTTTTATCAATCCATCTAAAGATGCTGATAAGAAAAAAAAAGAAGAACTCGTATTTTCCATTAAGCGTAATGATAGGTAATTGAACTGCGCACTTCATCGGAAAAGGGGGGGGAGATTCAAAAAGGGAGGAGAAATTTTTTAAAAAGACATAGAACTTCTGGATGAAAAGGAACTGCCTGAGGGGAAAGTATACAAATAAGACGGAGGGGTTTACGCGGAACAGACTTGGCAAACATTTGGATTTGGGGGAGACACCAAACAAGGGATCTACCTCTAGGGTGTGAGATTGTCAAGAGGCGATGTGTGAAAAAAGAGAAGAGAAAAAGAAACTGCTAAATCTGAACGGGGAAAGGTGATAATAAGGTATCGCGGTTGGGGGGTGTATGACTAAAATCACATCCTGAGAGGGGTTCCGCTCTAAAAGCGACAGAAGGCGTGTTAGGAAGTTTGAGGATAGCAATAAATATTATAGTGAAGAGCACACCCCGCGAAGCGACGTTATTGTAGGTGGGGGGGGGGGTACAACAAGAATGAGGGAGGAATAGAGAGAAACTGGGGTAAGGAATGGGGGAGGGGGGGGGGGTGTGTTTTTGGTGGTGTGGGGCAAGTGGTGTTACGAAGGGGACAGAAAACGTTGGGGGGCTAAATGCAATGATGGGGGCTGTAATGAGATAGCTGGATGAGGCATCCCTAGTACAGAATAAGCGAAAGGTCAGGGGTCCGGAAATAGTGGGAAACAAAAATCGTTGCCCCCAAAGATGAGGGGGGTCCTTTGCAACGGCAACCATCAAGGGAACAGATCAAGTAGGGGAACATGGGATTACTGGAGTGTGGTTCGGACAAGTTGGAACGATCATCGAGAGACAAACAACAAAGACAACACGGAGTCGTGGAGAAGGAGCAAAACGACGACACCCGTCTTTAAAGGGGGTGTCAGGGGGTAAATAAAAGAGGTCAATTGAGGTGTTGCTGACGTGCAAATGAGGGAACCGTCTTTTGTGCAAAGGAAGGGGAGGGAAAGGAAGGTTCTCCTTAGTAAAGAGGGGAAAAACCAACCTTATTTGGGGGGGGGATATTAATGAAGCATACTAGAGAGTAAAGGAAAAACCCAATTGCCCGGTTAGCAAACAGATTTGGGTCCTGGGAAAAGTGGTAAAAGGTTTAAAAACTTTTCCTAGTGACCTTTACAGAGGAGAAAGGGAGGGAAGGGTGGTCTGAAACCTGACCAATAACAACGCTAAAGTATCATTGGCAAGCGTGGGATAGTAAAAAGATAAGATTGATTGGATGCTCCTAAACTTTTTCAAGGAAAAAGGGGGGGGGAGATGGCTGACTGGAAGTGGAGCGGGTACAGTATCAGGAATGTGGAATAAACATAAACCCAAACGCGGGCAGGTAAGGAGGACAGAAGTGACTTCTTTTCCCCAGATTAAAAAAGAGTTGAAGAGGTCACTTCTACTGTAAACAAAGAAGGGGAGGGAAATCTCGGCAAGCATAGGGGCATTGCAATGTGGTTGGTTCTCTGGGGTGAGGAACAAGCGAAAATTTTGGAAACCTGGCGGGACCTCGTTACAAGAGAAGACAAAAAAGAAAAAGGTATTGCCATTCTCCTGATAGGGAAGGGGGAAGGAGGGGGGAATCTATTTAAAAAAAAACCGGGGGTAAAGCTAAGTCCATTCTTTGAATCGTAAAAAAAACAAGAGTTACTGAAGAAACTGCAAAAGTTCATGTAGGGGCACGGGGGGACACTTGATTAGATAATTTAAAGAGGGGGGGGCGGTGAGCTAGGCTTCTTGGGATTGGAGCGTAAGTAACGTAATTAATGAGTGTTGGGGCTTTATCAAACGGAGGGGGGACTTCTTAAAAAAAAGGGAGAGACACATGCAAACCGCCCATGGATGGCGTTATTCATGGGATCAGGTACAAGAGTGAAAGCAAAAGTCCTTCAAAATACAGACCGAACTCGATGTGGGGAAGCCCAGAACCGTTACGCTTAACCTGGAGGGGAAATGGAATGGTGCTATACCAGGGGGGAAGAAATAGCAAAAGATCTTTTAGGATGGACTGTCTATCCGTTGAGTTCAAAGGAAGTGTAAATATATCTGGGAAGGGAAAGGGGGTGGCAATTAGGCGGGGGGGTTGGAGGGGGAACAATCTTAGAAAATCAACTGAAAAAAGGGGACGTGTAAATCTCGTAGTGCCATCGTTAAGTAAATACAGGAAGACATTTGTGTACTCCATTAAAAAAGAAAGAGGGAGAAAAGAAAATCAGAGTGAAACGGGTAATTTGCTAGCTAGATTATGTGAAGCTTCACCCCGACTGAGGATGTTGGGGTTTTCGAATAAAATCATTAGGATTGTAAAAGCAAACGAAAAAAAGGATCTAAAGTGAGGGGTTGTGAAGGCCGATAAAAAATGGGAAGCTGAGGAGTAACTCCAATCATTTTTCAAAAGATATCAAAGACACTAAAAAGAGGGGCCGTTTCAGCTAGTGGGAGAGAAGATAAAAATAAAAGAAAGAATAGAAAGAGCAAAACAAAAGGAGGAGTAGAGATATGATGTATTTGGGACTAGCTATTTACCAAATGAAGGCCTGAGGGTAGTTTGATATCTTTTGAGGGGTGGAAAAAAAAAAAGGGTTGGACTGGGAAATTAAAGAGGGGAAATGTTGGGGTATAGCCTGAAAAAGTTACCCATTAGATCGTGTCTTGCATTTTACAGTCACTGGGAAGTGATTATCACCAAAGCTAAGGAGAGGAAAAGAAAAAGAGAAGGCTGAGAAAGTAAGAACAATGTGCAAAAGGGTTTTATAATTAGATGGGTTGTAATGGATACAAAAGGTAGGGAAGAAGGTTAATCTTACAGCGATGCACTTAGAGAGGACAACGAAACAAGGGGGAAGGTAGGTTCTAAGGAAAGGAGGAGAAAAATCTATCGGAAAAGGGATTGGAACGCAAATAAGGGAATGGACCGATCAAACGGGAGAGACGTGGGGAAGTCCCTACATCTACGGAGGCAATGTATGCAACATGGGGAGGAACATCATTACAAGACGGGTGAAAAGAAGGGGGGCCACTAAGGAAGGGAAAGTGTGTTATATGGTAGACTTGGGGTCAATCTTTTAAATACAAGATAATCTAAAAATCATGGCGGTGTAGGGGGGGTCCAGGTTTGAAACGTTGGTCAAGATAGAAAAGAAGAAGGGAGGGGTAGAGAAAGATCCCCTCGAAAGAAGTCGTAGATGAACATAAGAGGGTTTAGAGCTAGTCTAATGGATAAAAAGGGGGAAGAAGGGGGGAAAGAAGGACGGGATCAATGCTGACGTAATCTGGGGAAGATCAATAAATGGGGTCGGATCCTTGGTCAATGCCGGTGACAATAGATTCAATTATGTGGAAAGGAAAGAAGTCAGGATGAATGGCAATATCAAATTAAGAACGGGGTGGGGTTTACGCGGTCAAGACTCGGCCAACATTGGAGAGTGGGGGACTAGGAAAAAGAAAACAAAAAGAATATCGAACTCTATTAAGTCAAAGATTTCAATAAAGGAGATTGTTTGGCCGTCTAAGGGAACGATAAGGAAAAAGAGGGGAACCGAATAAAAGTTGGGGGGATATCGGGGGAGCGTGTGGTTTAGGATAAGTCCATCAGTACTGTATCCTGCGGCACCGCATCCGAAGCATAGATGGGGGGGAGAAAAGGGGGGGGAAGGATCCAATCAAGATTAAGATTGAAGATCACCCAAATGGGAGTACTTTATGGTGGTTATGTGAATTTCCTAGAACAGAAATGATGAAAATTAAATGTCCTATGCAACGTGTTAAAAGGGGGGGAAAGGGGGAAACAAATTTATGTGGTTAAAAAAAACTGGGATGGTAAGTAGAGAGGGAGCTGCATAAATAAAATGAAGGAAAGGTTTGTAATGGAATTGGGAACACATCTATTGGAGAAATTGAAGTGCTCAAAAAGAAGGTGGTTAAAACAAAAAAGCAAAAAGGGAAAGATAAAGACGAAACTGGAGGGGGGGGAGGGTCGCGTGGGTTTGGACCT
>Ga0179591_1164355_pt1 | contig 14240 bp, 17 predicted proteins | sample CZOMad2_1_08_16f_FD_182891 | JGI IMG/M metagenome (GOLD analysis project Ga0179591, IMG submission 182891) | Vadose zone soil fungal communities from Angelo Coast Range Reserve, California, USA - CZOMad2_1_08_16fungal (PacBio error correction) | ecosystem: Environmental > Terrestrial > Soil >...
TTGAACCCGTATCGACCATAGGAGAATAAAGAAAAAAGCTCATGCTCCGGGTATCTGTCAAGGCAGGCGAAGCTTCCCGATAAAAAAAAGGGAATAAAGCACCGCACACGTAGCAAACACTCAAAGGCGCGAGCCTTTCGCAAAGGCAAAAACCCGGTAGGACCGAGGTGACGGCGGCGTCGTGGACACCCCCCCAATCAAGTAGCAACATAGGTCAAACAAGACGAAGGTAACTTCTGCCATGCTTTAGAGTTGGCTACAAACTATCGATTAAGGACAAGGATTACGATGGCGATGCGAAAAGTCGGAGAGCCGGCGCGGGCTTGGGACGGACCGCGGCCGCGGCGCAGACCGGCTTCGAGGAACGAGACAGTTCCGGCTTTGGGGTATAAGAGCACGGAAAGAAAGACCTGTCTCGGCAAAAAAAGGGGCCGCCCTCGAGAAAGGCTCAATGTGCCGAAAACAAAAAGGGGAAGGCCGGTTCGGCGATGGAGGGGTGGCCACAGAGCGCGTGGTTAGGGGGAGGAGAAACAGGCACACTCGAAGATGTATCTTGAGAAAGAAAAGTGCTAACCCCAAGGAGAACATCTCCATCGGCCCGGCGGGCCACAACGGTCCGAACGTACAGTAGAAAGTCAACTGGCATGGAACTTATTCAAGATGAGGAACAGTTAGGCACCAAACGCAGGGAAATTCAAGAAAAAAGAAACTGCGCGGCCTTATCGGAAGGGGCAGGCTAGGTGACCTGGCGCCGAATGGAGAAGAAAACGAGGACGAGATTGTTGATGTCAGTTCCGCGGGGGCATCGCCTTTTGTTTGGAAGATGGAAAGGAGGGGACGAGAACTGAAGGACCGGAGGGAAAAAGGTTCAAGGTGCACTCGGAAAGAAGCCCGGCGGACACGATTCACGCGGGGGGCGCTTGGTAAACCCCGAAGAACCGGTGAAAAAAAACTACGAGAGGGAAAAGTGCCAGAAACAATAGTTTGCGGCTTGAACTTAAAAGAGGGGAAGGGGCAGGCTCATACCAATCTATCGTCGGCGGAGGAGAAGGAGAACGGCTGAAACAAGGATAAAACGTCCTGCCCGAGCCGGGATGGAAGGCCCAGAAAAAAAAAGAAACAAGGGCTCATAGATAGCTCAAAAGAAGAGGAGGAAGAACAGAAGTCACCAGCAAAGTGCATAGATCACCTGGTGATTGGGAAAGGAAACCCGCCCCCGGATCTTTGTCTTTCGAGGACTTTAGGGGTCCGGCTCTAAGGAAAGAGAACTAGGATTCTCCAGTTTGAAGTTCGAAAAGGAAAGAAACAGGGAAAGAAGACCGTGCGGTCTACGCCAAAAGGAGGAAAAGAAGGTGCAAGTTGGGGTAAGTCAAAGGGGATGTCATAGGAAAAGGAGGAATCCTTACTTTAGGAAACACACGGGCGTCCAATAACCTGCAATGGGGGGACAGTAGAAGGCAAAAAAAGCCTGTCCGCAGCGCATCTCTCTAAAAAGAGGAATATTTCCTGGGCACGAGAGAGTATACAAGCTGGGTGGGCTAAAAAAGTTGGCAGGAAGCGCAAAGGTGTTCGGGGCCCGAACAGAATAATTTTCAGGGGTAAAGGAAAAAGTAACGCTCATGCCATGCACGGGTGTGCAACGCCACGAGGGAAAAAATACGGGGAGGAGACCGGCACCGAGTGGAAAAGGAAAAAGGGGGAAATAAGTGTTCAATTTGAGGGCGAAAAAGAGTGAAAAGGACTAGCGGACGATTTTTCCCTTAGGAAAAGACAAGAAACAAATCTAAAAGAAAGACCTGGGACGGAAAAAAGCAGAATACGGAGTCACTAGCATATAGGACTGTGAGAAGAAACGTCGGAAAGAAAATACTATGAAAACCGAGGAAAGAAAACTCTGGATTATAACGGGCGGAGGGGGAGAAAGGCGGAGGGGAGCAGGACGTTTAGAATAGGCACGGGAAAAAAGAAGTCATAGCGCTCAAGAACGAAAGTGGCACTGAGAGCTGAAAAGGAGAAAGCGCCAAATCGGGTTTTCCTTTTTCACAATCGCGGACGGTCGCGGGGTGTCCACCAGGGGGCGGCTGCGTCGGCGTGAAGAGGCACACCGAGAGAAAGGTGTCCAGCAAGGGAAAATCCTACAGGACAGAAAGTTGAACGCTGTCCCGAAGGAAAGGGGAAAAAAAAGGTCCGAAACAAAAACCTCAAAAGGAATATCCAATCTCGTCTCAGTTGGGCATTCAGAATGTTAATCGCAGCCGTCCGTCAGGGGCCGCGAGGGAAAAACGCGTTTGTTTCCTTTAATTGATAGAAGTGGAAGAACTGGAAAGAGCGTGAAGTATCGCACACAAGGAAAGTTACGTTCGGAAAAGGGCAAAACTCGGGGCGATGGAGGGATAGAAGGGGGGGTGGCCAACGTGGCTTGCGTCAGACGGAATCTCAATACTGAGCGAAAAACCGAACCCGCGCTCGAACGGCAAAAAATCTCAACCGCGGAAGTCCAGGTGTGAAAGAAAAATGGAGCAGGGCGAGAACGAGAAATTGTGCTGAGAAGGGAGTAAAGGGCAATAAAAAAAAACTGGGGGAAAAACCGCCGCGAAAAACGGGCGCGAAGAGGACGGTCTGATCAAGGCGCCAAGTTAGAAAGCAACCGAGCAGGCTGCGCTCTCCTTGGAGAAACATCGCCATGACCTCTTGGCGGCAACAGATATCGATACTGGGAAAAAAAAATGCAGCAGGGAAGAAGATTATCGAAACGCGTGCTAGAGGGAGGGGCCCTGGGGATGGGGGTGAAAATCCCGCCCTCTCTACAGCGAGAAAAAACCTTTCCCTGAAAACAGGAAAATCTTGTCGTGGGGATGCTGTGCATAGAGAGTTTCTGAGAAAACATGCCCTATACCCCAGCATGAGAAATTAATCAGGCGCTGTGGAGTGGGGGACCGAACCGATAAGTAAGCGCCGAATAAAGCAAAACGTCTCGAAAAGCGGGGGTGATTTGTGAAGGACTAAGCAAAGAAAAGCTGTGATAGGACAGCTACGTCACAAAACATTGCTCATTTTCCGGCCCGCGTAGACGTCGTGACCTTTGGAAGACCAGAAGAAACGCACGCGTTGGTGACCAAAATCACTATGCGTAACAGAAATTCCATTTTCAATCAGCTATAGGGAAGACAGAGAAAGAGAGGTCAGCACGGTCAAAAAACTGCTTTACCTTCCGTGAAACGCGCGAGGGCAATGCGATATATTCTAACAGGGAGAAAATACTGCACCAGCGGCTCGTCAAATTGGACCCCCATTCCAGACGTCCCAGGGGCTTAGGTAGACGATTTTGGGACTTTAACTCCATCCGTGTGAACACGGACAAAAAACCGGAGAGCAGCGAAGGCGGCGGGGTAGCATTCGCGGGAAAAAAAAATTTGATGCTGCATATTGCCAGAGGAGAAAAGAGACCACTTGGCCCCATACGGGATGGATAGCGCTTTTCCTTTCCGTATTCTCCGAAAAATGGAAATCCGAATCAACAAATCTATTAAAAAATGTCCAGGTCGCTGTGGGAAAAAAAAAAAGTTTTAAACATTGGAGCGAAAAAAAAGATGGGAAAAACTCGGCAAGCTTCCATCAGGGACTTTTGTTATCGCGAGGGGAGAGGGGAAACATAGAAAATTTCCTCAATGTCATGAACTTGCCTCGGCCCCCGCTGACCGCAGCACGAGGATGGACAAACGGTAAAAACACCTCCGAAAAAATGAAACAATGAGATCGGCGATATTCAGATTCCGCGAGAAAGTGTCCATGCGAGAGGGAGGGGGGGGCAGCCGTCGGGCGATGGAAACAATTTTGGCGGAAGGATGGTGAAGCAAAAAGAAGGAATAGGAAAGGCAGAGCGATCTCGCTAAAAACGTGGATAAGAAAAGCAGCGGACCGTAGAAGATAGATTCACTCAGCAAACAGGAGATGGGACAACTTAGGAGAGAGGCAAAACCGCCAGCATTGTCCAATCGGAAGGGGACAAAAAAAAAGGAGCGATTAAGGACGAAACATGGCTAAGATAGAGAGGCTTATGAGACGACATGAGGAAGTGACAAGAAGACCAACTCTTTCGAGTCGTCACACGAGACGGGGGACAGATGGGAGGCAGTCACTAAGCATGTTAAGGAAGGAAAAAAGCGGACTATAGGAACGGAATAAACCTATGATACATCGAGATCAGGGAGATCAAAAAGCGGACAGGGGAAACACAGTTTAGAGGGGTCACACAGACAAGGAAAGCGCGGGGTTAAGGATAGGGCGAGAAAAAAAAAATTCATAAGAGAGATAGACAAGTGCGGTGCATTTCATGGGAATTCGAAAGAAAAGGCACAACCAATGGTGAGGAAAATCAGGAGAAGCTCCATCAAGAAGCCAACCCTCCGGGGAAAAAGTTACGCCTTACTCTCTCCGCACGAGGCGTAAAGAAAGATAAAAGTAAGGCGGGGTGGGGGGGAGAAGAAGCGTTCGAAGGGGAAGACGAAAAAAAGAAAAACCAAGAGTCGCCTGGGTGAAAAAAAAAAGACGAAGATTCTCTGCCCTACGTAGAGGGGGGATGAGAGTAAATTCACGCCCGAAGCCTGGCAGAAGCAGAGACAAAGGGATCTGTCGGAAAATGAAAAAGGGCGAGTAAGGGTCTGCCCGAACAATCGCAGCACTAGACAGAAAGGACGGGCTTAACGGTTAAAAAAAAACGGGGGTCAACCCAAGTTTCATGAAACAGGGCAAGGTCAGGTATGAAAAACGAAAAACCGTGGTCCAGAGAAACCAATCACGAGGTGGGAAACCAACTGGAGTTCGCCCTTTTCAAAGAGGTCAACGATTCAGTATGTGGGGGGTTGGAAATGGACGTGGAAACTGTCCAAGGTCAAAAAAATCCGACCGCAATCAAAGATGAGATCAGGGGGAAGCACCGCGGGGATCGGCATTTATAACGAGGTAACAAGATAGAGGGGGAGGAAAACCTATCAAAAATCAGAAGAGAAGGGTCTGGCCAGTCCCCGGATGCGCGCTGTATAAAGGGGAAGGCACGCAGCGGAAAGAGGGATTAACACAATGACAACGAGAATTTCTTAAAAAAAAAAAGAAAAAAGCTCAACACCAATCCGAGAGGAATGAAAACTTTGTGCTCAACGAGAGAAATGAGACAAAACCAACGGAGAAGGGTCAACGAAAGGTCCTGGTTTGAAGGGGAGGGGAGCCTTCTTTCACCTTTCTCGAGCCGGAAAAGAAGGATGGGGAAGAAAAAGGAAAAAACAGTAGGTGAGGAGACAAAGGGAGCTTTATCCAAGCAAGCGCAGAGTCCGTAAACCGTCCGATCGGGAGGGGGGGGTGTCAATCCACGTACAGGTGGAAAAAAAATTTCAGAGCGATGGAAGGAAAGTCCAAAGGAATACGTCAGACAGCAAGAGGAAATCGCGTAACACTTTCAGAGAAGGGGAAAAAAAACTGAAGAGCAAAGTAACTCAACTTTCTTTCTTGAGGGAATATCTGTCTAGGGGAGTCTTAACACTAACGGGAAAAAACGGGGAAAAGAGAGGGGACGTGCAAAAACTGGGGGGAAAAGAAAATCACTATAGAATTTTTAACAACCGATGGGGGAACTAGAATGGGGGAGAGAAAGGGCGAGGAATTTAGACTAAAGGCGAAAAAAGGAAAAAGACCCATACTCAAAAAAAAAGAAGGAAGGAAGAGAGTAGATGGGGTGAGGGACGCGAGAGGGATGAGAAAAGACACTCCCTTTCCTCTCCGCGGTAGGAAAAGAGGGGGGCACAAAATCAGATCGCGTGCTCAACAAAAACTTGTTAAAAAGGCGACCTTGATGGGTAAGAGGGGAAAATGATTGCTGAAGCTAAAGCAAGAGGAGAGAACCTCAAAAAAGGGGGCCCGAGAGAAGAGTTCAACTTTCACTCAACGAAAATTGGGAAAACCCGGAGGAGCAGGAGGGGAATCCAACAGGTAACGCAAGAAGAAGGGAAAACCGCCCCAAAAAAGGACTTATCTGCCAGGGGAAAGAAAGTCATTAAGGGGGTTGGGAAATAAAGGGGGAAGTGCAGAGAAAACACCTCCGTTCGCCCGCTCGCCAGATCAACTTTACTTCTAGGGAGCCCTGTAGGGGCAGGGACCAAGTACCTAACCAGGGAGTCAAAAATACAGTGGGAGGAGGGAGTGGTATCAGAAGGAAAGAGTGAATGAGATCCACGCTTGCAAGAAGAGAGGGGAAGAAGCGAGTGGTGGGTTTAAGGTTTCTAGAAAAAAGGGGTCTTTGAGAAAACCTGCATCTTGGGGAAAGGGACGCCCCCGTCACATAGCGAAACGGAGAAACTGGATTTCACTGGCAAGCACGAAAGCTGCCGCTATCAAAGGTTGGCGAGCAGTGAAGGGAAAACTTTTTGCCTCGTGCTAAGGCAATAAGAATAAGACACCCGACGGAACAGAGTGCGAAAGGAAGGGGGATCTGTGCGACCGAAAAAAGAAGAGAAAAGAAAAAACACCGATCTAGGGGAAGCAAGTAGAAGAATTGCGTTGCTAAAAAGGGTGGAGGGAGGGGGGATCGAGAAAAGAAAAGGTTTGCACAAAAGGAAGAGCGGGAGCCAGAAAAACTTTTTTGACGGGCAAGAACTTCAAGTGTGGAAAACAAACTCGTGAAGGGGAATGGCGGCGGAGGGTGTCGCAGAAGAATCTCAGCGAACAAACTTGCAAGAGAGGAGGCAAGGGTGAAATTACACTGCGGGGTAGCGGGTAGGGTTGGTGAAAAAAAAGGACAGGGGGAAGTGGTGTGTGGTGAAGGGGGGTTGGGCGAGGGAGTGGGAAGGTTAAAGGAGGGGATGGAGGGGTTAAGGCGTGGGGTTGAGAAGGGGGTGGGTAGGAGGGTGAGTGGTGGTAAGAGGGGTTCGCATTAGGAAGAGGGGGGGGATGAAGTGAGCTGACTATTGCAAACTTAACAGATTTCCAGAGAGGGAATATCTGTCATACCTTGGCCAGTGAGAGAGAGGGTGCTGGATCGTAGGGGGAACACGAAAAAGGGGAGAGTGGAGACAACAGGAGAAACAAAAAAGAAAGAGGCCTTCCCTAGGGGGCGTTAGAAAAACATAAAAGAAAAAGCCCGACTGAAAGGAGGCGGCACGGGTTTTTGTATGTAATCGATTAAAAGCAACCGGAGCAGGGGAGGGACGAAACATGGTTCGATTCAGAAACATGCAGATAAAAGAAAAAAATCATGGACCCACTTGACTACACTGGAAGCAAGGGATCTAAGAACGAAGGAAAAAAAACAGAAGAGAGTGGGAAGGAAATTTGAAAACTGGTCTCAAAGAAGAACCGAGGAAGCGAAGGGCGAATCGGTATTCGGGAGAGAGAAAAAACAAGTGTCGGGAAAGATTCCGTTATGCGAATGAAATGGAACACCAGGAGTCAAAGCGAAAGATTGCTGGCGGTCAACAACGGGCGTCGGAGAATCAGGGCAGGAAGAGGAAATTTGGCGAAGAGAAATAAGAAAGGCCTGGGGAATCCTCTTTGGGGATGACAGAGAGAAGTCCAGTCTAGACGCGATCTCAGAGGGGGACGAGACTGAAATATGAAGGAAAGACGATGATAGTGCTGCGACGGCATCAACAAAACCCTGTAGATCAGCAATGAAGAGCACCAGTAGAGGGAACAAAGTCGCTGTCTAAAGAGCCCTACGGAGACAATCACCGACAGAGGAACATCTGCGGAAGAAAGGAGTCGACCAAGAAATAAAGATCGCCAATCTCTGCTGAGGTGGGGATGCAGGTGGGAAAGCCGACAGAAGAGGGGAGAAGTCCGTGGGGGCAACGAGTAAAAAGGAAAACGACACCGAAGGAAAGTACTCAGGAAGCGGGGAGAAGCAAAAAAAAGGGAGATTACGGGGGAAACGACCCGAGCAAAAAGTTTCATAGGGTGGGGACAAAAAGTGGAAAAAAGGTTCCCACACGAAAAACCTGCAATGGAGGAAGGGATTTTTGATGAAACCGAAGGAATCGGAACTCGACGCGATACAATCCCCGGAAAGGAAAAAAGGGAATCTCGGCTGTTCGCTCGGATAAAAAAACCAGAGGCACAAAGGGGAAAAATCACCAGGTGGGCGAATACAATGGAGCCAGGTCCCCTTGTAAGACGCTGAGTGGGTTACAGGCGGATAGAACTGTATGAAGAAAAAGAGAATACCATTAAAAAGGAAGAGGAGGGAAAAGGGGGTGTAACAACTATATCTACGCGTGTGGGAGACAAAGGGGAGAAAACTACAAGAAAATCTCGGAGAGGGGAAATCTGCGGAAAATTCGATTCTGGCGAAGGGGGGAGTCAGAAATCATCGAGTTAAGGGACCGAAAAACAAAAAAAAAAAAAAAAAACAATAAATATCGAAGGACCCTATCCTGAAAGATGAGAGATTTTAGGCACCCAACCAAGGCGAATAAAGGGGGCACACAAGTGGGAACCGGCAGCAGTCGAAGGTCTGAAATCTGAAGAGAGGACAATCCCGCCTGCCGACGGTCTATCACAGAGCTCGGGAGGAACCGACAACAACTAGGGGACGACCTGACTAGGGATCTACAAAATACTGAGACGGGGAGGAACACCAGGGGGAGACGACTCAGTTCTGGCGAAAAATAAACGAATCGAAAGGTCTTTATAGGAATGCAGGAGGGAAAAGATTCAGAAAAGGAAATAAAAGAAAACAAAAAGAAAGCTCCTGGGACGAAAAGGGGAAAAAAAAGGGACATAGGCAAACGCAAGGGAGTTTTTTTCAAAGAATCCCCATTAAATCTTGAAAAGAGGTTAGAACGATTCCGTAGCATTCTTCTCGAGGGAGGTGTACGACCAGGGAGCGATTATCTGTGTTGGGGCAAGGGGAGAGACGCTGCGATACACACGACGTGCGAAGGAGGGGCACACAGAGCTGTGAAAAGCGGCGCAAAGGGGGGAGTCAGTGTCACCGGAAAAAGAGGGGAGTTGGTGTAAAAATGCCCATCATTCCTGGTCACCTCAAATCCGCTCCAAGCGAAGAGGAAAGAGTCGAACAACATTTGGGAAAGGAAGGGGGCGAGGAGGGGGTACACGATGAAGAAAGTTCGGGTAGGAGCTCCGCAAGGAAAAAAAAAAAAGATTAAGAAGAAAATACCAGGGGGGCTAACCCACAGAGAAGAGACCAGAAAGAGAGGTTTTTGGGAGACCAAAGGGACGGAACGGAGCAGAGAAAGGTCCTGATGGTCTCTTATTCAAACTGGCAGGAAAGACAAAATTACCAAACCTGACGAAAGGTCCGAAAGGGGCTGCGGAATGGGGAAAGAAAAAATGGTTAAGGAAACGATACGGGGTGTTGAGGTCAGGGAAATTGGTGCGACTTGGGGGTCTTGTAAACGGGGGAAGGAATCCTTCGGGAAGGGAGGGACACAACAGGGTCAAGAGGAACAGAGCGGGGGGGAGGAAAAAAGATTCTAGGACTTGGTTGCACACCCGCGAAAAACCGGGAAAAAAAGCGAAGTGACAAGAAAAGGGGAGTGAGATTGAAAGGACGTCAGCAATTCAAAAAACTCCTGAGGAGGGAGACAGCTATGAGTAAAAACTATCCAGCAAGTCCTGCCGCCACGCTTAAAATGGCACAAAAAAAAGAAAAAAGGTAAAAAAAGAGTAGTGCTTCAACTGATCATAGGGGATAAAGGATAAGAAAGAGGAAAAACCCTATTAATGAAGACAATTTGATGCGTGACCCGCCCATTCAAAAAAAAGGCGAGAGGGGTCTATAAAGGCTCTAAAATGTCTGCGGGTTTCTGTCCTCATTGTCACAGGCTGGTATACATTAAATAAAACGGGGGAAGAATAAAATAGGGAGGGAGACTACACTGATTGTAAAAAAGAAGGGAAATTTGCAAAAGAAAAAGGGAAGAATGAGCAGGAACGAAGGGGGGAAGAAAGGAAATATAAGGAGGAAAAAAACGGGACGCAAATTATTTGGGGCCTATACTGGCACACAGCAGAGCAAGCAAAAGGTCGCAGCGCAAATCTCTCAAAAAGGGAAGAGAAAGAGGAGGGATGAAAAAATATAGATTCTGCGGGAGAAGGTGATAACACACCCGAAAGAAAGGGCCCGGGGAGGGGGAAGAAAAGGACTTCGGGGGGAACTTTGGAAAGGCGGGAACGCAAAAACGGGTGATGAAAAAAAGGTCGACAAGAATGGGAGGGGAAACCGCAACGAAAGGGTAGAATAACTGGTTTTCAGAAAGAGCCAGGCGGGTCAAAGCGAGACGGCGTTTCAACTGGGGAACGAGAAAAATAACGAAAAAAAAACCGGGCGGGGAAAAAGAAGGAACGATACAGTCCAAAGGTCTATAGGAGGGTGAAGAAGCGGCCAAACTCCTATTCGAGATGAGGAAAAAAAATCTGATGTATAAAACTGGGGTGTGCCAGTGGGCGGGACGCAGGGAATAAGGTAGCCGTTTCACACCGATTAAAGTCATACAATCAGCACTACTTAAGAAGGGGGCGACAGAGAGAGAAACCGATGGGTCAGGAACAAGAAAAGGAACGGGGTCACCACCGGGATCTTCGCAAAAATCACAAACAAGCGAAAAAATCCAAAATGGTCCCTAAGCCGCTCCATGAGGAACGGTTTCACTACTGTCCCCGGGAAAACCGAGGGAAAACCTTTCCCGAAAACAAAAAACAACCCGGGAGAAAGAAAAAATAAAGCCGTCTTAAAAAAACTCGGAAAAGAGGGCAACTCATAGAAAAAAAGACAAGAAGAGGAAAGTTGTTAACTTTAATTTGTCACGGCGTATTCAAAAGAGAAGGGGAAGAAGCTCAACTGAAGCATTAAGGAAGAAGGGACTTTCTAAAAGTTGGGCACAAAAAGCGCGGGACTGGAGCAACCTTTGGGGAAAAATGAAATACGATAATCTCCGAAAAAGGAAGCGCAAGAAACCGAACCAAAAGGAGAACAAGAGAGAGAAAAAGCCGGACCAAGGGTTGTCACATTGAAGCTAGAGGAAAAAAGGTGTGAGAAAATTGACATGTAACAGGAAATCAGGATTAACACGCAGAGACGGCGGCTAACAGCGAAGCCGGAGCAAAAAGGGAACTGGCGGCCTCCCCTCAAAGGGCCGCGCAATCAATCCTGACGAAAATGGAAATCATATTGCTGATCCCCAGAAGGAGTGGGGAGCAAAAGAAAATACCATCATGAGATTAGGATTAGAAAGTCGTTGAGGTGAGAGAAAGGGGGGGAACCACGGGGGGGGGGGGAAAAATACGAAAAGAGGGAGAACCAGGTCAATAGAACATAAAAAACAAGGGGGGAAAAGCGCTCCATTTGGGGCTGGGGGGGAGACTTACAGGGAGGGAAAATCGGTGGGATGAAGGAAAAAAGGAAGAATACAGAATCGTACGTAGCTAAAAGGTCTCACATGTTTGACTAAATAGGAAAAGAAGAAATACCGAAAGAAAGACGACAAAAGAGGGCGTTAATTGTGTCGCACGCCCACGATCCAGATGTTGAGAGAAAAAAGCTCGGCCCGAAGTGGTATATTGGAAAGAGTTCCGATAGTCTCTCGAAAGCTTCGTGACATCCTTGAACCCAGAAAAGGATGGGAGAAAGGAGGTTGCCGAAAAGCAATACGGTGAACAAGGCGAAAATGGGAGACAGATATATATCGGGTGAATAACGACCTGAGGGAAAGATTCTTCCCATAGCCAAAAGGGGGTTGTTAAAAAAAATGAAGAAAGTGGGAACTCGCCGATAAATCAAACACCGACATGGATTCAGTTGCAAACCAAAGAGGTAAATAAAGACAGATTGGAAAACCCCGGAACCTAATTTGCACGGGAGGGGCGGGATGCCCGGGGGAGTGCCGCGTTAACCTTAAAAAACTGCATATCGGAAAAAGAACAAGGGGGAAAAGGGTCGCCCGTGTCTTCTTCAAAACCACTTTTGGGCTGCGTAAAAAACATGTGAAAAGGAGGGGATCAGATTCGACAGAAAGGGCCCTCAAAGGGGATGTTGAATCTCGGGCCGGGTGGAACGTCTCAAAAAAAAAAATCCTATAAAGGTGGGGGAAAAAAAAACGACATGGAGTGGGGGGGGAAGCAACTTGTGGACAGGGGACGAAATAAAAGGGGAAAAGTCGGCAGATAGGCAGACCTGCTAGAAACGTCATTGGGGGAAGAACGAAAAGAGGAGGCTAGACGCGCCTGGAGAATGCCGTGGGTTTGAAAAAATTAAGGGCATCGAAAAAAACTACGTGCCAGAAAGATGGGTGAATCGGGGAAAAAAAAACCAAAGAAAAGAAGACAGAGAACGATGAGTACTCAGAGGCCCGACGACGGGAAAAATTCGAAGATGAAAAAGACGGGGAATGCCGTGATGGACTCTGACAGGGGTCGGGGAGATTGTTGCCTCAGTCATCGGGAGAGAAAGTTCTCTCAGTGCTGGAGCATACGGACAAAGCAATCTACTTCGAGCTCAGGAGCCAAGGCTCGAAAAAACAGAGGTGCCTATAATAGGGAAAGTAGGCGATCCCTAAAAACGACAATAATTCAGAACCTCAAGTAAACCGGCGCGCAGGGACTGTGCTTAGGACACGCACAGGCTCTAGATACCGGAGACGAAGACAAATAGAGGGGGAATGAAGAAATAAGAGTTAACGAAGAAGGCCGGTTGGCAAAGGAGGAATTCGATCCGGATTCCTAAAAGTGCTCGGCCGTGAAACCGATAGACCCGGATCAAAGCAAGCTCAGTTCTACTCATAAAAAACAAACGTGGGCAAAAACCGTGAAAAGGTCAAGCACTTCGTACACACCAAAACCGAGGGGAGGAGGTCTCAAAAGCACGAATGGCCGACAAGTTTCAGTCCCGCGAAGGCGGGGGTTAGGAGGGATTCGCCGGAGCACGGAAAAACAGTGGATGTAGTCCATCGGGGCGACTGCCTTATAATCGATACCGCCACAAAAGGAAAGGAAACATAGTTACGTCGGGCTATAGAAGGACGATCGGTAAGACAGAACCGAACGGGAGGCATACGGGGTGCGCGGGCGAAGCGGTGAAAGCAAACAAACCAAAAGGAGAAAGACCAAACGAAGAGCCTTTGCCAAAAAAAAATACTTCTCTCGAAAAAAAATAGCTACGGAACTGAAGTCATGCACGACCAAGGTGAACGGGAACTGGAAAAACAAAGGGGGAAGATCAGGCGTCAAGGGCTCAGGAATAAGTGATATTAAACCCTACTCCTGCCAGGGGAAAGAGGGCTTTGTTGCAAACTGGGTGAACAACTTGCAAAGAACAAGATCGAGCGAAACAGTCAGGGTAAAAGCTTGGCCTCTTTAACAACTAAGCTGTCGGCGAAGAAACCAATCCCGAATGATCTTGACCAACGCCCAAACGATTAAAAAAAGGTCACCGTGGGCATCAAAGAGAGCAGTGTTACGTCACGAGAGGGGAAAACAATGGAGCCAGCTGCAGCGGAAAGCGCCGCACGGTCAGCGTTACGCGGGGGCGAAAACGCACCGTGTACGGAAAGGAATAGACAATATCGCGGGGCTAAACGACAAACCGATCGCAAGTACCGGGGTATGAAAACGACCACGCATGGAACTCGTCTAACGTAGCCAGGTAAAGAGCCCTCGGAGTGGGGCTCGACGCAATGACAACGATGGCCGTCGTAACAGGGAAGGAGATAATGAAAAAAAAACAATCTCACGCAAAAAGGGGGACCGGACCAAAGCCGAAGGAACAACTGTGCGCAGCAGCTGAAAAAAGAGGAAGCAAAAAATGCAGGCTCTCGGAGTGAAAAAAAAGGGACTGGTTTCATAGGAAGCCGGGGCACGGCTCGAGTCCGGGCAAGCCTGCTGTAAACGGGCGCGAGGTAACCGCGGTTGAAACAAAAAAAAAAAATCCGTTGCAATAGGAAAAGAAAAAAACGAAAGCTCAGACCTAACGGCGGAACGATCCGTCAGTCGCTGAACAGGCAGGCGGCGTTACCGGGGATTGGACACAACCGCCGAGCAGCCACGATCAGGGAAATGTGCGAAGAGGAAACCTGCACGAGTGAGCGAGTGCCAATCATAGGTGAAAATAGCAACGTTTGGAGTCGCCGCTTGCAAGTGCCAGAGCAGGTCGAAGGTTGACCAGGATGGAGAACGCGCAGAGGTGTCCCGCTTGGCGAGCGGAAAGCGATGGTGACGATCGAGGACTAATTGAAATG
>Ga0179591_1223443_pt1 | contig 14239 bp, 22 predicted proteins | sample CZOMad2_1_08_16f_FD_182891 | JGI IMG/M metagenome (GOLD analysis project Ga0179591, IMG submission 182891) | Vadose zone soil fungal communities from Angelo Coast Range Reserve, California, USA - CZOMad2_1_08_16fungal (PacBio error correction) | ecosystem: Environmental > Terrestrial > Soil >...
GCCCAAAACAGAAATTCTTTGCACAAAGACCAAGCTTTGAGGATAGGACGAATAGTTCCCAGAAAAGAGGGAAAGGGGGCGTTGGGAAGAAAAAGATGCCGAAGAAACACGGTTCTCAAGACCACTCCCGAACGAGGAGGGGAGGATTACTCTGACCACGGGCTAACAATAAATTGCTTCAAAAAAGCTCGTAGCCAAAAAAAGTTAAAAAGAGAATGGAAAAAAAAGGGAAGGGAAAAGAAAGAAAGCAAACGGAGGAGAGAATGTGCTGCTGGCAGGGGGAGGTAAAAAAAAACAGGGAGGGTCAGAAGAAACAACTGGCGAGATAGGGGGGATGTGAACCCACTGGATGGTAACGAAAACGAAAGCAAAGTTCTTGTGCCTTAAACACACTCAGCCCACTCTCACCACAAAACAGATGGGAATAATAATTTAACAGGGGGGAAGACTGCCCCAGGAGGTTAAAAAGGGGAAAAACTCAGCTAAACTTTTTTCACCCGGGACAACATAAGGGGGAAATCCAAAATGCCAGTGTACAATCTGGCACCCAAGAAGGAAAAAACAGGAAGGAACGGCATTGAACATAGGCTCGCACCATTGTGAGAACCAGGTAGTAGAGAAAAATTACAAAAAGGAAATTGTCAGGGGAAGCCAACACAACTAGAATATTGGGGAAAGTAAGGGACGGAGACCGAACCATGCAAAAAAAAAGGAGGGGGTTTCTCCTCCACTACCGAAAACAAGAGAAAGCCGAAATGGCCAAACGCGTCTGAATCCTGAAAGAGGGGGGATCTAAAAACTTCAGTTTTGGGAAGAGGGGAAAAATGGTGTGAATGCACCCTATGCCGCCGTGGTATTGTGTTGCTGGGAATGACAACACCACTCAGACAGGAAGTGAAAACCACCCATTGTGAAACGGTTTGGGGAGCCCGAAGAAAGGGTGGGTAAAAAAGAAGACAAAACTGATTGACGCTGTCGGCGAGCCGTGGGGGGGGTTAGGGGGACGTTCAGCGTTGGTGGGGACAGTAACTGCTGGACTTTATCATGTCGTCCAAATAAAGAGAGATCGAAGGGGGGAAGAGAGGGTCCTTTTTATGCCGGCTGCCTGGCCCGCAGGCCCAGTGGAAAGGGGGGCCGTGCAAGGGTGCTAAACGAGGGAACGCTGGTTTGGACGGGAACCATAAGGGCCTGTTTAAACAAAAGGGGGGACCACGCAGCCAAGCCGATTTAAGAACACGCTGTTCAAAAAGGCCAGGAGGGAAAATCAGTGAGCTTCCACCTGTGAAAAAAGAGCACAAATAAAATTGGTAAAAAAAGGAAAAAAGGCCGGTGGACCGGGAAAAAGAAATAAGAGAGCGTTTGTACGGCTGTGGAACGGTCTGGGCGCCAGATTCCAAAATGGTAGGAAACTACAAGGAGAACAAGACGTCAACGGGATTGTGGGGGTTGCCGTGATCTGATATCTTGCTCCACAATGGTGGAGAAGAAAAGGTGGGAAAGGAGGGACTTTGCTTGAAAAACAAACGGCACTTTCCCTCAATAGTGGGAGAAGGTGTTCGGGGGTGAAGGGATGGGGTTCCAAAAACAGGGGGGAAAGGGGGGGGGGAAAGCAGGGGGGAAAAAAGAGGTAAACGAAAAAAAACCAAAATAGGTCCTTTTTGGAACGGCTGGGGACCGTTCGCAAAAAAGAAAAAAGAGAAGCTGGTTTCTCCTTGGGGAATGCACCGCAGACCCGGCTGGAACGGAATTGATTGAACGAGGGAAGGAAAAACAAAGATAAAACGACACTTTTGATTCAACCAAGCCGGGTGGTTTGTTAAAACTTGACGCCTGGGTTGCGTGGAGGTGACCGCGCACAAGGGGACTGCATGGAATTAGAGGGGAGTGGTGCATCATAACAATTTGTGGTCCGCATGGGCTTTCTTTGAAGTGAAATTCCTAAAGGTGGTGGAAAGGGGTCGAGAGGGGAAAAGAGGGGGAAAAGGATCTGCCCATTGGGGATGGATCAACTCTGCGCCAAAAAAAAATGGTCGGCACGGCGCCTGGGGTTTTTTCACTGGGAACCGGATGAAAAGTCACATATTGGCAGGCAAGTCCATGCTGGGACTGAAAAAAGGGAAGAGAAAGGGAACTAGCAAACCGCTGCACCAGAAATTTTAAAAAAAAGGGGGAATGCTTTTGTGGAAAAGTACCCTCTGAAAAAAAAAAAACCAGAGGGAAGAAAGGCGAAAGAACACCGGGGGGGGTGTTTCTGGCAATGAAACATAAGTTTGCAAGCAACACAAAAAAGTTTGTAAAACGCAATGGGGGGGAAGAAATGAAGACATGTCAAAAAAAAAAATTTGGCCCGACAATGGAGATTGAACGGGAAAGTATGCCGAAAGCAGAAAGGGGTACTGGAGGCACATACGGCCCGCAAACCCAGAGAGAAAAAAAGCACAGGGTAGACGCGAGACCTTGCATGGAAAAAACAAGAACCAGAAAAACACGCGAAAGCAAAATTGTCCACTAAAAAAACCAAAATGTGGCAAATGGGGGGGCACACAGAAGTCAGATGACCAACGCATGGACCTGGCGGTAAAGGTCTTTCAACAAAAACAAAAGACCGCACCCCACCCAGGGGTTGGTCGGGACCAGGTTTGTCAGCAAAGGGAAAAGGGGTTTATGGTGGGAACACAGGAAACAGTGCAATGAAATGGAGGGGGAACAGCAATTGCAAGGGGAGAAGCCCACTTACTAAAGAAAGATGGTCCACCCTGCGCAGATGGAAATAGGCGGGTGGGAAGCAAGAAGGCGAAGAAAACCGGAAACTGAACCAGACAGACTAAGAAAATCGGAACCAGGGGAAAAAGAGCCGGAACGATTACCGGGAATTGTTTGCCGTATGCTGGTGGTAAAAAAATCTAAGGAAAACGGGCCGATTGAGAAGAGGGCAAGAATTTCACAAAGGGAGAAAAAAAGGGGAGCAGGGGCAGCATTGACCAAAAAAACAGTTGTTTTACAACTCCGACCGCCCCCGGGAGGCAGGTGGCCACGCACCGAAAAAAACAAACCAGTCAAAACAAAAGAAACAGGCCCACGCGGCAGGGAGACAGAAGGGGCGGCCAAGTCGCCCAAAACAGCCTTGGCGTGGCCAAAGATAAAAGAAAAGACGAAACAAAGAAAGGGCAAAAGGGAACGGGTGGTGTGGATGAATGGGAAAAAAAGGAAAAAGGGGCTGGAGTTCAAGGGCCGGTTAAAGGGTCACCTGGGAAAAGAAAAAAACAGGGAAGGAAATGTGTTTGGGCTGGGGTAGAGGCGCAAAAACGCCAGAAAGAAGATGTAATCCAGCAGGCCAACGAAAGGAAAAGAGGAAAGAAAAAAGAAAACGAAGCAGGCAAAAAAGTCAGGCCGAAAGCCAAGTTTTTGCCGTCAAACACACGAGGAAAGGGGAGAGAAATGTGAAATGCGGAACGTACATGAGAAAAGGCTCCCAAATCAGCAGGGCAGACGAAAAAAAAAAAAAATCATGACAAGCACTCAATTCGGGGGTTAGGACATGCCCCACGGTGCGCAGAAGGAGGTCACCACAGGCAAAGGCTGTTGACGCAGGAAAGGGAGGAAAAGAATTTTCAAAAAAAAATCAGGGGAATCGCAACGGCTTTCTCCCCGGAACTCAGCCACAAGCCAGCCCAGGACGTGTTTGGTTAACAGGTAAAAGCAGGCAAGGACTGGGCGACGGAAAAAACTGGCAGAGCAGAAGGAGACAAAAAAAAAAAAAAGAAAAATTTTGAAGAAAAAGATGGGAAAAAAAAGCAGGTGGTTGGTGAACCAATGAAAACAACGTTTGCAATTCCAAATTGCTGGCGAAGAGTCGCAAAGCTAAGGCGAGAGAGAACCGGTAACTGATGGATCGCATTTAAGCCGCACCATTTCTGGGTGAGCAAGGGAAAAAGACTGGAGGCGCGCGAAAAAAAAACGAGACATGACCTGCACAACCGGCACTTCGGCGACCTCGGCGAGCAACGTGGTAGGACAAAAAAAAAAAAATCGAGCTCACGCGCAAGGACAGACCGAAGACGAGAAAGAAAACAGGCCAAACTGGCAAGAAAAGCAGGAACAAAAAAAAACGGAGCGTCATGTGTAACGCAACGGGTGGGAGCCTCAAAATCTCCCACCAAACAACGGAAGGGGGGGAGAAAAAAAAGAAGGATCAAAAAAGGTGCGCTGGACAGTGCACTATAAACGTGGGGCGGGGAGGCGCCAGGGAAAAAAAAAAGGCAAGGGGGGGAACCGAGGAGGAGCAGCACGTCCTGCGCAAAAAGATCAAAAAAGGGAAGAAGGGTTTGTTGTCCAAGACAATGAGATCGCACGGAGGAAGACAGACGGTTGAAAGAAGGTCCATTGGACCCGAAAACTGCCCGCCGCGCCCGCCGGAAGTTTCAAATGCCATCAGGCACGAAACAGGGAACGGAACAAGGAAAGAAAGAAGCTGACACTAACGCCGGCCTTCTCTCAAAACCCCATTTGGAGAGCGAAAATCAAAGTCGAAGAAAGCACTGGGTTGGGAAGTGGAAAACAACGGGCATTTGGAAAAAAACTGAGGGGGGTGTCAACATGTGAGCTTTTGAGTGGGGCTTAAAAGGCGGAAGGGGGAAGGGAAACGGGGGAAAAAAAAAAGCGGCCAATGCCAAAAACCCCTTCACCCTGCCGTACAACGTCACCGCCAGAAGGGAGAGGAACCCCGTTGGATGAAAGGAAGGGAGCTGCGAAAACGATGTTGGGGTCCCTGTCCTGGAAAGAAAATCGCCTGAAATGAAAAAAAAAGAGGGACTTTGGGTGGGGCACAAACCGGAAAAAATAAACAAAACAAAAATGCTGGCACCCCCTTCTGGGAAAGGAATAACCTATGCCGTTGGAGGGAAAGGTAATCATTGAGACGGGGGGGGAAACAGGTTCAAATCTATGCAGGAGGGGAGATAAGCTTGAATAAGGCGCCAGCAAAAGAGAATAAACCAACATGGGGTACGCAAGTGGGGGGTGACGGGCAAAAACTGGATTTCGCGGACAACTGTGGATGAAAGGATTGGGTTTCGCCGATTAGGGGGTTTCCACAGGACGAGGCGGACTTCCGGGGACTTGAGGAACCGCGAATGTAAAAGGGCAAGAAAAAAAATCAATAGAACAAAAAAAGCAACAAATGGAAAAATCAATGTTGTTTCGACTTGGCCACCAGGTCAGAACAGGTTGAGGGGGGGAAAAAAAAGAAAAAAAAAGACCAACAGGGTCGCGGGGTTATTCACAACATCAACAACCCACAAAGCGGGAAATTGGGGAGAAAAGCGGTGAAAAGTGGTCGTCTCAGAGGGGAAGAACGCCAAGGAATTGCCAAAACAAAAAAAAAAGAAACTGTGTGGAAAAAAAGGGGAAGGAGAGGAAAAGAGCGGCCTTTTTATTTACTCTTGTGGGGGTGAAAGGGGTTGGGGGGGGAGGTGCTTTAAAAACTGCAGACCTGCGCTATTAGGGGAAAAAAAAGGAAAAAAGTCAAGGGGCGGGCATACTGTTTGTTTCGCCAGGTGTGGGAAATGGGGGGGAGACAAGATCTATCGAAATTAGGGAGGGGGGGGGTGCAAAACAAGGAAACTTATACAAACCGGGCCCAAAGAAGAACTAAGAAGGAACTAGAGAAGGGGAGTGTAGCCCACCGTACTGCCCCCCTGGTTTAAGGTGTGAAGGGGAAAGGGGTACACGCCGTGCACCTCGAAAAAAAACCGAGAGGGAAAAAGAAACAGGGGGTCATCGGGCGGAAGTGGCCAGCCCAGAACCCAGGGTAAACAGTTTGTTACAGCCAAAGGTTTACTTCAATTGGGGTCGTGTTTCAATAACCGATATCTGAGAAAAACGAAACGGCCACCGCCCCTGCGGATGCCAGTGGGGTGAAAAAAAGAAAGGGAGCCACTCCATTGAGCCAGTCTAGGGGGGTCCAGAATCCCTTAAAGACAGGGAAAAAAAACAGGGGGGTGGGTCGGGATGACAAATTTGGCTTCCGCTGGGGGGGCTACGTACAAGGGGTGTGAAGAAAAAGGGAAGAACGTTATAACCCAGGGACACGGAATATGAAAGAGGGGAAGACCGGTTACAGGCCGGGAAATGGACCCTCAACAAATTTGTGAGGTGGAGGTGAACAATCTGCAGGGAAAAAGAAAATGAAGGGGAACAATCCGGGCCCTTGAAAGTTGCCAAAAGTTCAGTTTGGGGCGCATGGGAACAAGGGTCCGGGGATCGGATGTAACAAGCAGCGGAAAGAGGCCAGTTGGACCCCGCAAAAAGATTTGATTATTCGGGGTATTGAGGAGGTAGACCAAGAAGAAGAAAAAGAGAAAAACCCCAAACCGTCGGGGTGCGCCCCGGAGGGGGAAAAGATGTTTGTTTGGGAAAAAAAAAAAAAAAGGTCAACTGGAACAGCCATTTTGACCCAGGGTTGGGGTAGAAAAAAAGGAAGAAAACGCGTTGATAGGGTAAGAGTGACAGGTCAGACCATAGGATCCGTGGCACAGACTAGGGAAAGCCCCCAGTGTTCGACACAAGAAAACGCACGCCGCAGCCGAAACAGAACGCCCCAAGCGGGGAGCAACAGCAAGCCGCAAGTATTGAAAAGGAAGAGAAGAAAAAAGACAAAACACCGTTTAGTAAATTGGAAAGTTAAAGAAGAAAAAAAAATTCAAAAAAAGGTGGTTATGATGAAACCGCAACAGGCCAAAATAAGACCAAAGAAGAAAAAAATGGAGACGGAAAAAAAAAAGAAAGCAACCAAAACAACTCATCATCCCGGCCCTCAAAAAAACAGATGGAAAAAAGTAAGGTTCAGAAAGGGTGGTAAAAATCAGATCGCCCCAAGAAAGATAGTGAGGACAAAGTCACCGCCCGTTCGGAGCTGACCTTACACCCAAGTCAACGAAAAGAGCGGGTCCCGGAACGGTCAGACCAAGGGCCCCAAAATCCAAGGCTGCAAAATTGGGGAACGAGATCAAAACAAAAGAAAAGGGGGGGGGGGTTTGTGAAAAAAAGGGACCCACCACACCGACAAACCCAAACCCATCGCCAAAATGAAATACTGTGGGGAAGGGGTGCACAAAAATAAACAAAGAGAGGAAAAAACACGAAACCGGCGTTGGGTCCAAACAGCCCCGACACAAACCAGATCAGATCAACGTCACATAAAGACAAGGTTGAAAGTCACGTAAAGGGATGAGAAGGGGTGAAAGGGGCCCAGGAGAAAAAAACGTCCACACCTATCCCATCAGGAAGTCAGTCTCACGTAAAAGGGTTTTAGTGAAAGTGCAGGGAAGAAAACCAAAGAAGAGAAAGGAAAAAAGAGGAGAAAGAAAATGGCAAGGGAAAAGCGGGGTTTACGGAAAGGGAGCAACGAATGAGAGGTCAAACTGAAAAGGGGACACATAGTATGGGAACGCAAAAAATCTCCGGGAGAGGGTCCCAGAGAGAAAGGAATTTTTCACAAAGAACAGCCAAGCAAAACCGCCATGAAAAGAAGGGGGAAAGGAAACCGCGGCCTCAACCCAAGTAAGAGCGAAAGAAGGGGACACATCATCGAAAGGAAAAGAATAAAAAGGGACTTGGAAAAAATCAAAAAAGAGAGGAACAAAAAAAGCTCTCAAAGGGAAGCCCAGCACACAAAGGAAAAACATAGGGAGGGAAACAAAAAAATTTAGGAGGTCCAAAATCACATTTCAAAACCCGTTGACACCAAGTAAGAGCCTTTGTCAAATAACTGTAAGGACAAGGGTGCAGAAACAAAAAAAAAAAAATCCGCGGCAGATCTTTTAGAACCAATAAACCAAAAAGTAAAAGACATAAAGAGAACAGAAAGAAAAAAAGAAGGGGACCGAAAACACCTTTAAGAGGAGACGGTAGTGAACCGGCAGGAAAGTTCGCAATCAGGGAAACTGGCCGTTCTGCCGATACACTTCAAAGAGTTATAAGGGGAGACGAGCGGAAAAGTGGGGGGGAAGGATGAAGGGACTTACTAACACCGACAAAAAATGGCCGAAGCAAAAGAACACCCATGAAAAATCCTACACTGCCCCCTTGTGGGGAAAGAGCAGGGTTGAATCACTGAAAAGGGATCCAAACACTCTGAAGGGAAAAAAGACCGGCGGAGCAGGTTTGGAATTGGGAAAAAAGCGCGGGACCAAAGTGACGGCCTGAACATTATCCAGCTGTTGCGAGAGATGGGGGGGCTGGAGGGGGGTTAAAGGAACAAAAAAGAAGGGGAGGGAAAGGGGAAGAAACGACCGTGGTTACAAATCCCACTAAACTCAGCAAGCCTGTTTTGGCGACCCCTTTTCACAAGGGTGTAGGTGCAAAAAAAAAAAAAAAAAGGGAAGAAAAAGCCATGTAGCGACGACGGGGAAGAGAATGCAAAAATTGCCAGCAACCATGGAAACGCAAAAAAAAAAAAAAAAAAACAGCTAAAGTCGGTGTGTATCGAGGGGGGGGGAAAGAAGAATTGAACGACCGGGAAAGTGGAAAAGAAAGGCCAGAAGGGGCGGTGGTCGCGAAACCGGGAGTCGGCGTCAAAAAACTTTGGTACACAGGGCACAAAAAAAAGGAAGGAAAAAAAGGGCGGGAAATACTTTCCTGAAGCAAGAATGTTTTTTTCACAAGCAGGTCGTTTTCCCGAAACTAATATTGGGGGCGGTAGAAGAGGAGAAAGAGAAAAAAAAAAAAGAAAATTAGGGAGGAAGAATGAGTAGATGCGCCAAGAAACAGAGATTTCGTACACTACAAGCGGGTCGGGTGGAAGGATGCAAGAAGGAAAAGGGAAGCCATGAAGGGAAGGGGGTTGAAAGACAGGAAAAACTTGGGATGTTCCTAATCACCGGGTGTGATCGAACACGACAAAACGGCCCCAAAAACGGCGGGGCTGGAATTACCTACGGAAAGGGGCCAGGGAAGAGAAAAGAAAGGAGGAAAAAAAAAGAGATGAAAAAAAATTGCTCGGGTGAGGAAGGACATCCGCGCCCCGGACGGAAGATCATGGGCGAGGCGGAAGAAACAACTTGGAGGTAGAAAAAACAAGCTGGAGGAAGAGAGGGGGAGGAAAAAAAAAAAAGGAGGGGGGGAGAACGGGGTTGAAAGAGGGTGCCTTAACCACTAGCAATCTCTCAGCACAGATGATAAGGACTCTCAGGAAATGCAAAAAAACCTTTTCAATTAAGGGACGCGGCCTGGGGGGTCCCCAAAAAAAAGAGGGGGAAGAAGCCAACATTAAAAAGGGAAGCTAAAAAAAAAGACGGTAACACAAGGGGAAAGGTTGTAGGAACTTGGGTAAGGGGAACTAGCAGTCGAAAGGTGTAAGCAACCATTAGTAAATAATTGAAACATCGGAATGCAGGGCAAAACCTAGAATATTGAAAGTGATAGCGGATAAAAAGGCCAGAAAAGGGGAAGGGGGCAGAAAAAATGTACACGATCCACGATCACAAAGAAGGAAACCGAGTGACAGGCAGAGGAAAAAAGCTCCACTGACAGGGGGGAACCTGGGTTTGGAGGGGGAGCAACAATAAGGGCAAGGGGAAAGGGGGGGAAAGGATAAAAAAAGCGAAGGAAGACACGAGAACCTGGGCCGGTGAAATGACCCGCTCACTTGGTGGTCCAGACCTGATTCACGGTAGAATAAAAGGAGTGGGGTGTGGAAAAAGTTGGGGCACTAGAAGGTGGGTGGGACAAGAAAAGGGCTGCATTCGGTCGAGATAACGAGCTTTCCCGGGTGGGGAATCGCGGCTTTTATGGGGAGGAAGAAAAAAAGGAGGGAGGGGAAAAAATGAAGGGGGTCGGACGTGGGCTAGCGGCCGCGCATGGGTTGCCCTTCCATACCAAAGGGGGACTTTGTCAATTTCCGTTGCACGCAAATCGCCACGAATGGGGGAAAGAAAAAAGAAAAACGATTGGTCCATGCCCTTTCTTTGAATAATGAAAAGAAGTCACGGGCGGTGGGAAAAAAAGTGTGCAAAGGTGGGGAACCGTTGAAAAAAGAAGAAATTCAGCGGCGCGGTGTGGGGGTACGGAGGGGGGGGGGCGCTGGCGAAAGCACTGTCGCATCATGGACAACTTCAACGATTGGGTGCCTTTGGATAAATAAAAAGACGGGACGCAAGCACCTGGGGGGACCGACCGGGCGGTGGACACCGCGAAGGTGCTTCAAAAAAACTTGCCAAGAAAAAAATTACTTCTCTTGGTCGAACGGGGTCAAACAGGGGTTGGGAAGTGGATGGTTTTCCAAAAAAAAAAGAATTGGGGGGGGAGAGAAGAAAAAAGGCTGGAGAACCGTGTGGGCATTTTTGAACGGCTACCGGCAGCATGAACACGAGGTCTTGGATAAGTACAGGAGAGGAACAGAACAAAAAAGAGGAAGGCAAAAAACTGGGGAAAGCCTCCCACCACCGCACCCCCACCGAGGGGCAGATGAAGGGCAACCTGAATACGACGGGTTCTTAAATCAGGTTTTTGGTGCCCAATTCAAAAGGTGTGCGGGGGCCGTGGTTGTCAGGCGCACGGGGGACAGGAAGGGGAAAGGGGGCACAAAAGGACACAATGTGGGTGTCCGGTGCAAAACAGGCCTTACTGGTCGCCAAATGAAGAAAGGGGGGCAGGGGACGGGAGGGGGTATAAAAAGACGTCAAGAGACTGAAACATTTGAAGTGCAGGACCAACTTGAACAGCGTCAGAAGGCAGGTGTTTAAGGGGGGGGAACCTTATTGAGAGGTGCAAGGCCATCATTCATGGCCTGAACAACTGTTCACTCGTTCACTATAAACCACGCGAAAGTGTTGAAAAACAACGGTAAAGGGACAAAAATGTTCGATGACAAAAGAACAAGAAAAAAAAAAAAAAACTCAAAAAGCCGGACAGCAACAACGACGGCACTGGGTGGTTCTGGGAGAAGAAAACACAGTGGCAAAAAGGCCCACAAATATTGTTTCAAGAACAAGAAAAATGGGAATCCGAGAAAAAAAAAGGGGGGGGAAACCAAAGGAAGGGTGGCCACACAGTCCTGGAGATGTAACAGAGGGGATTAAGGCCCGTAAGCGGAGAAGAAAACATGTGAGGGAAGACCAGAAGAGTATTCAAAAGGAGAATCCGGAATCCAACGTAAAAAAGGTTGAGAAGAAAGAATAGTAAAAAGGCAAGAAAAAAGACGGGAAGCCAGGTGGTGTGGTGGGGGTGGGTGGGGGGGGGGGTTGGGGGGGGTGGGGGGGGGGGGGGGGGGGGGGGGGGGGGGGGGGGGGGGGGGTGGGGGGGGGGGGGGGTGAATATTCCAACAACAAGTGTTAAACTACACAAAAGGGGTGTCAAACGCGGAATGGGACCGGGCGGGGGCTAGTGCAAACAGAAATGGTGCACCGGCCGGGGAACTGGGGGGAAACAGGGGGGGGTCGCAAAGGGACGGGTTATTAACCAACGACATTACAGACTCTTAACACCAGACTGGGCTAGGGGGGGAAAATCGACAGGGGGTTCACCCCCGGGAAAACGCTCTGGAAAAGGGAGGGGTTGGGTCGGCGGAACGGCCCGTGCAAAAACCTGGGGACCCTGAACCAGACAAAAAAACGGGAAAAAAACTACAATCCTTCACACTGCCGGCGGGCCAGACAGAGGGAGGCCGGGGAGGATTTTGAACAAAAGGACGTGTTTTTGACAAAAACGAAAAAAAGAGAAACTGCAAAAAATGGGAAAAAACAACGGATAACGAGTAATCCACGCCATGACCGAAAAGTGGTTTTAAAAAAACGAAGAAGCAAAGATCCGGTGGTTCAAGAACACGAAAAAAACCCGGTCAAAAATAAAAAGTAAACCAAACGCAGCAGGCCATGGTTTGGCAAAAAAAAAAGTCGGCCAATGGAGGAAAAAAGAGAAAGAGGAAAAAAATCCTAAGACGAAACAATCAAAGCAAGGACGCGGGTTGGTTGTTTGAAATGATGGAATCCCGCGGATCCTTGTTCCAGGCCCTGCAAGGAAGGTTAGCGGAAGATCGAAAAAACAAGGGTAAAGGGGGGTGTAAAAGGGGAAAGAGCGCGGCAAACACACGGCCGCCGCCCGATAAGCCATCAGCCAACAAAACCACTAGCGGAAACAATCCGCGGCTAAAAAGTTCTTTGGAAAGGGTCAATCAAAAAAAGCCAGGAAACCAGGAAAATAGGAAAACGGTGTACTGGAAAGGGATGCGACGGGTAACATAGAGTGCTTTCAAAACCAATCAGCGGAAAAAAAGAGAAATTGGCCTGGGAGGCAGTTTCAGGAAAGAAAAAGACAGAGGGGGGAAGAAAAAAGGAAAGGGAAAAGATGAAGTGCAAGCGACAAGAGTGGTTTGCAAAGGGGAAGGCGAGCCATTTCAAACAGGAAAATCAAAGATCAAACGCGCGTAAGATCTTTCATCAAACCGGATTCACACAAATGGCCAGGCAATGGGGGGACAGAAGCAGAGAGGGAGGGAGTCAAGGGAAAAAGGCGGAAATTCTTGAAGCAAAACGCACAAAGTATTTTTCCGCAATGCGAACAATCCCCGCAAGGTTTTCAAGGAAAAGTTGACAATTCCAAAAGGGATGGAGGGGAGCATAGGAAAAGAGCAGAATGAAGGAAGAAAAAAGAGAAAAGGTCAGAAAGTTCCAAGGGCGGCCGCCCTTTTCTGGGGAGCAACATCCCCCGGACAAAAAACAACGGCCGCGAGACTCGGTGACAAAAGCCGCGGAACCGGAAACGTGACCAAAAAAAAAAACTCTTAGAAAAGAGGGGAAGAGAAGGGAAGAAAACACCTTAAAAGATAACAGACGACAGCGCCTCGCGGAACTCAAAAACGCAAAACGTGTTCGAGCGCGGCGAACAAGCCAACCGATCCGCACTGTAAATCTAAAAATAAAAAACTCGACCAAAAAACAAAAAGGAGGAAAATAGAAAGGGAAGGAGAGGGGAAAAATACGGAGACGGGTTGAGGGGGGGCAAGCCCCAAACGGCGGGACTCGAAACGTTGGCCGTTTGGAGTTTCCGCAGAGATGACGAGCATACGCGCGAGAGAGGAAAAAAATTTTTAAAAAGAAGAATCGACGAGGTACGAAAAAGGGCCGTTGGCAGGGGCAGGTACCTGCCAAAAAAAAAGCAAAACCCTGCGCGCCGCAGGAAGGTTGCAAGAAGGATAGGAAAAAGAAAAGAAGAAAAAAGAAAAACAGAGAGGAAAGATCACGCAAGGCCCCTGCCTACAATGAAACCAAACCAATGTCAAATGGAGAACTCGTAAGAATGCCCAGAAACGGGAATTTGCAACAGGAAACCACAAACACAACCAAAAAAAAAAAAAAAAACCCCACAAAAAAACCAAAAAAAGGGGGAAAAAAAAACCTGCGGGGATTGTGCCAGGTAAAAAAGGAGGGGGGAGTACCAAAGTAAAACGGGCTGCAGGTTGGCAAACCCGTTGCACAGAAAATAAGGCATGAGGAAAGAGTAAAAAAAAAAAGGAAGATTGAAGGCTGAAGAGACCGGAGAAGAAGGAGAGTGCGGAAGAACAGGGATGGTTCTGGGGTGGGGAAAGTGTAAAGGGTACCTGGAAATGGAGAGGACTGCCGGGCGCCAAAAAGGGAAGTTTTGCGCACTGCTGAACCAAAACACCTGGCGCAAAGGCGGGCAATCCAGAAAACACTGATGGAGGGCTTGAATGTGAAGACCTGCTGGGGACTCCAGGCACACGGACAGCACCACTTCACTGATTTCGGAGCAGCTCAGGGACGAAGGACGGAAAGTGGAATAAGCAAAAACAGGTCAAGCAAGCCGTGTGTGAACGGCAAACTGGGGTTGCTCGACCTGAAACGGGTGTAAAAAAAAGAGTTCTAAGCTGAGGGGGGGATAGAAGGAAGGAGGCAGCTGGGACTCGGGGAGACGGGCGTGTTGGACCCGCTAAAACAATCTAAAAAAGAAAAGAAATGAGAAAAAAGAGGGTCGCTGGAAGTCACAGGGACCGGGAAGCCGGAAAAATAACCAGCCTGGACCGCGTTTTGGGTTAAAAATCCACCAACTCAGAAAAACAAAAAAAAAAGGGGTCGGGGGTTGTCACTTAGCAATTTGGAAAGACAAAAAAGGGATTGGCGAGCCGGCCGCAAGGGTTGAAAAAGGGAATCGAAAGGCAGGGGGGAAGGGTGTTTAAAAAAAAAACAGGGGGGGGGGTTTGGTGGGAGGGGTGCAGTGAAAAAAA
>Ga0179591_1356855_pt1 | contig 14239 bp, 22 predicted proteins | sample CZOMad2_1_08_16f_FD_182891 | JGI IMG/M metagenome (GOLD analysis project Ga0179591, IMG submission 182891) | Vadose zone soil fungal communities from Angelo Coast Range Reserve, California, USA - CZOMad2_1_08_16fungal (PacBio error correction) | ecosystem: Environmental > Terrestrial > Soil >...
TCAAAGGTGCCTATTTCTCCTCCGAAGAAAAAAGGAAAAAGAAGCCGACCTTAATTTTGACTAAAAAAGGGAAAAAAAGAAAAACTAGAGAAAGGAAGCACCGCGATTGATCTACGCGAGGGGAGAGGGAGGAAAAAAAGCGCTCTACATCTACAACCCTCCTAAGAAGCGAGGAAAAAAAAGAGGGCAAATTAGAGGAAAAGACTCCTACGTCGAGGGGGGGGGGAGGGGAAAAGAAGCCGTGATGGTAAGCTCCTCTTTGCCGGAGAGAGGAAAGAAAAAAAAAGATCGCTAAGGGGGGAAGAAAAAGGAGAATGCCGATCTCATTCCGAACGGAAGGAGAAGAAAAGAAGAGAAGCGCGACAAGATCATCGACACCGTGGGGGGAAGGGAGGAAAGAAAATCAGAATCGAAGAGAAACATCCCCGACTATACTCTTAAAGGGAGGAAGAGGGGAGAAAAGGAAAAGGAAGGTATTCACGCGACCCCGCTGAGAAAAGGGGAAAAAGGGGGGGAAGAAGGGAAAGGAAGAAAGCCGCTTCCGCATGGATCCGACCGTATGGAAAAGAAAAAGAACCTCGACGTCTCCATCCACTCGAGAAAAAAGAAAAGAGGGAAAGAGAGGAAAACCCCCCGTACCAATATCTTTTCGAGAAGAGGGAGGGGAGAAAAAGGGGGGAAAGAAGACCAGTATCTTCGTCTTGAAAGAAAAGAACAGGATTTCTAAGGGGAGTGCTCATTCGGCTCTTGATGTTCATAAAAAGAAAACAGGGGGAAAGGGAAAAAAAATGGCTAAAGTCTGTTCTCTCGAGAGGAAAGAGAAAGGGGGGAGACAAGAAAATGGGGGAACGGCCTAGTCTCATTGGAGTAGAAGGAAAGGGGGAAAAAAGTCGCGGTTATGCTCTATCCGTCAGTCAAAAAAAAAGGGAAAAGGAAGCAGGAGAGCTTTGTATACTATCTACTTCGGCAAGGGAAAGGAAAAAAGAAAAGGGGAAAGCGGTGTCCTCTGAAATACCCTTCTTTCCGCAAAAGAAGGGGGAAGAAAAACTGTTCAGAGGGGGCTCGCCTCTCTATTTCGCGAAAAGAGAGAAGAAAGAAAGGGAAAGGTTTGCACCACCACTTTGTCAGAGATGGGGGGGGGGGGGGGGGAAGGCTACCTTTCTTCTTTCGAGATGAAGGAAAAAAAAGAAGAAAAAAAGTTCTACTTCTTCTTCTACCTTCGCGAGGGGGAAGGGAGGGAAAGGAGGGGGGACGAAGGAAATCTTCCATCACGCTTCGGGCTGTCTTCTTGGGGAAAAACAGAGAGAAAAAGCTCGTCGCTATCGTGATCAAGATTGGAGAAAAAAAAAGAGGAGATCTGGGGGGAAGGGGGTGTAGCTGTCGATCTGCGGTTTTAAGCATCTGGGGGGGGAAAGGGGGGCCGATCAACTCGGTCGGAAATAGGAGGGGGGGGGGGAGGAAGGGGTCGAAAGGGGGAACTTGCTCTTGCCCTGAGCGAGTGTAAAAAGGAGGGGGAGGTCAACTTCAGGTCTGCGTCGGAAAAGGGAGAAGAGGAAGGAACGCAGGGACCGAAGGTCTATTCTCTTCCATGGGGAGGGAGGTGCGCTTTCTGTCAGGAAGAAGGAGGGGGGAGGGAGGGGGAAAGAAGGGGTGATTCAAGAAAAATCTTCCGCTAAAAAAGGAAGGAGGGGAAAAGTCCTTGATCGTTTTCTTCTACCGCGGAAGAAAGAAGGGGGGGAGGAAGGGAACAAATCTCGAGAAAAAAATCGGCCTATGCTCAATGCCGTGGGAAGAAAAAAAGGAAAAAGGGCTCTTTTGGTCACTTTCTGAGTAAGGGGAGGGGAGGAGGTTGGCCGCTGCGGCACCGGAAGGGGGGGGAAAAAAGGGGCGGGTTCGTGACGCTTTATCGAAAGAGGGGAGGGGGAAGGGGAACTGAGACTGGGGAAGAAAACGTGAGGTGAATTCTCCTCGGCGGAAATAAGAAAAGGGATTCAAACAGTCTCGCATCGTGGAAAAAAAAAGTTGGGGAATACGGAAGCGGGATCTTCCGTCCAAACGCGCGCCGGAAAAGGAGAAAAAAAAATCATTATTTTGACGCATCACGATAAAGAAAAAAAAAGAACAAAGAAACTTTCCTGGGCAACCCCCTGGGAAAAGGGGGGGGAAACGATGTTTTCTTTGTCTGTCAAGGGGAAGGAAAAATAGGCAGGAAAAAAAGAAAAGCCATAATCGCTTTCCCGCAAAGAAAAAAAAAGGGCTACCGCCCGGCGGGAAGGGGAAAAGAGAAACGGCCGGAGGAATTCGGACATCTGTCCGCGGTAATGGGGAGAAGAAAAAGGAAAAGGGAGCTCGTTCTCCATCTCTTCCATCGGCCGGAGAAAAAAAGAAAAGAGAAGGGAGTCATTACCTAAACCATCTTCTGCGACCCAGAAGGGGGAGAGGAGAGCGCTATGCGCTTCCTCATCAACGAAAGAAGGAAAAGGAAAAAAAAGTGGTGCAGGGAAAAAAGTCATTCACAAAAAAAAAGAAAAAAGGAAGAAAAAGGGACCCATTCGATCTGCTAAATATTCTCCAGAGAAAGGGGTGCTGAAGGAAGGAATGAAATTCCGCAATATATTCGGTATAAAAGGAAAAAAGAGGGGTCATCGTCATCACATTCAGGAGAGAAAAGAGAGAATGACCTCCTGGTCGCCGAAACTATTCTCACGGAGAAAGGAAGGGAAAGGTCCTTCCGGCGGTACTGAGAAGCGCCCTCAACAATTTCATCACCTTGAAGGGAAAGAAAAAAAGGGGTGAGGATTAAAATATATTATTTCTTTCCCAGGGGAAAAAAAGGGGGGGGGGGGAGAGGGTTGAATCCGGAAGAAAAAAAAATCTTTCTGCTACCACCGAGAGGAAAGGGAAAGGAAAAAAAGTTCGCGATGATCTTTTCTAAAGGGAGGACGCTGAGAAAAAAGGAACACATCTATTTCTTCATGGAAGAACGGCTCCTAGAAAAAAGAGAAAAAACGATGAAGTCTAAGGAGGACGTCAGCTTGTATAATGCCGTCGAAAAGAGAAAGGAAGCGTTTTTCTTAGGGGAAAAAAAAAAAAACGGCCATTCGGAAAGAAAACGTAGCCGCTTGGTCATCTCGCAGCAAAGAAAGGGGGAAAAAAAGGAAAAGATACCTTTGCTCCGATGCCTTCCAAAGGAAAAGGGGAAGAGAAGTACGAAGGGGGGGGTGAGAGAGAAGAGGGGAAGGGAAGAATCTTTACCGAGGAGAGGGAGGGGGAGAGAGGCCGGGAGACAGGGCGTTAGCGACGACGAGGGGGAGGGATTATGGCTGTTTCGTGGTCGAAAGGGAGAAAAAGAAAAAAAAGAAGGAAAAATAAAAATCGCGTGGCATAAAAAAAGGAGAGAGGGGTCGTGAGTTTTCCCGTTTATTCGCTGGAGGAAAGAGGAGGAAGGAGACTGGAGTTGCGAAAAAGAAGATAACCTGAACTTTTCCTTAACCCGGAAAAAGAAAAGAAGAAAAGGTTTGAAAAACCTTTGCGGATGGGAAAAAAGAAAGGAGACCTGGGAAGGTCGACCAGTCTCGCAGCCCGTTCTTATTACGGAGAAAATAGAAAGAGGAAAAAAAGTCCCGCCCCCTACTAGAAAGGGGGAGGGGGGGGAAGGAAAAGGAGGAGCAAAGAAGAAAAAAAGAGGTAATCGCTCCTTCCTCCTCTAACAGACCGTGGGAAAAAAGAAAAGAAAAAAGGAAAGAATGACTTCTCCTTCTTCACAGGAAGGGGGAAAAGAAAAAAAGGAGAATCACAATTCGGGAGGGAGCAATCAACTTTCCCTCGGCGGATAGAGGGAAAAAGAGGGGACACTCATATCTCTTCGCTATTTCTGACGAAAAGGGGAGAATTTATGTGGGGGACGCAATCCTTCTTCCTGACCGACGCAGAAAAAAGGGGGAAAGCCTCCGACTTCCTCAACTCTATCTAAGAAGGGAAAAAAAAAAAAACTAAACCGAAGAGTGACCTCCATCATGCCTCTGACTATCGCGAAAGGGAAAAAGGGAAAAAAAATCTCGCTATATACATTATCCTTATCACCATAGGGAAGAAGAAGGGGGGGGAGAGGAGGAAAAAGGGGTCGACCCAGGAAGAAGGCCAATATCTCCTATTGAGGGGGGAAGGGATCACGATCTCCTACTTAGAGGGAAAAAAAAAAAAATCGGGGAATGTAATATCCGCTTTGTGAAGGAAGAGCCGTCGACTACCTCTACCTACGGCTAAGGGAAAAGGGAAGGGGGAAAAGAAGCGACCGGAGGGAGAGACAATATCATCTACACCGTTTTTTGGAAAAAGGGGGGGAAAAAAAAGGGAATTCGCTACCTCTTCTAGAAAGAGGAGAAGAGAAGAGGAAGAAAAATACAAGGACTCTGAGGAAATGTACACCCTCTTTTTTGTCCGAAGCGGGAGGAAAAAAAAAGTACATCCAGCCTGTGAAGGAAAAAGGAGGAGAGGAGAGGGTAACAAAGGGGGGGCGGAGCGGATGGACCTGCGTCTCAGAGAAAAAAGGGAAAAAAAGGAAGGTCGAAGCCAATTCGCTCGCCGCGAAGAGAAAAAAAAGGAAAACCCCAGGAAGGGGAAAACGGGCTGCATGCTGGTTGCATTTTCCAGACCAGTTAGGAGGAGGGAGGGGGGAAAGGGAGACAACAACACCACCTTATTATTATTAAAATATATATTGTGTAAAAGGGAGAGAAAAAAAAGGGGAAATAAAGCAAAAAGAATGTCTCTACATAATATTTTTCCGGGGGGGAGGGAGGAAGGGAGGTAATTTTAATCTTACTCGGCACGGAGAGAAAAAGGGGGGAGGGAAGTGTAGCCGGGGAAAAGACGCACTGTCTTATCCTTCTGCAGCGCGGGGAATCGACTGCTTTCACTTTCCAGGTAGGGGAAAAGGGGGGAAGGGAAGAAGGGGGGTCGTGGAAAAGGAAGTTTTTCCATACCTGGAGAAAAGAAGAAAGAGGAAAGGGATATTCGTTCTTGTCTGGTGGGAGGAAAGAGATAAAGTCAAGAGAGCCATCGCTCCATTTTTACCAAACGGGGGGGAAAGGAAAAAAAAGGGGAAAAAGGACTTTTCAGGAAAGGAAAGGGGGGCGAAAGTCAAGGAAGGGGACGTCTTCCGCGACAGAAAAGGGGGGGAGGGAAAGGAGGTTTTCGTTCTGAAGAGAGGGGGGAAAAAAAGGGCAAACACGAAAAAAACTTTCTTTGGAAAAGGGAACCGCTGCCTTCTGCTCTCTTGAGAAAGGGAAAGGGAAAGGGAAAAAGGGGCCTAAGAAGGGGTAGCTTTCTATCTCCTTGGAAAGAGACGTAAAAATGCTATCACCTCGGGAGGAAGAGGGGGGGAAAAATAAGGGAACTTCTCTGCTCCCTTGCGGAAGAGAGAAAGGGAGGAAAGGGCGGCGTCGTCACTCGCATAAAAAAAAAAGAGGCTAGTCTCTCTCCTTTTAGGGCAGAAGAGAAAGAGACCCCCTTTTCGCTTTCTTCCTGAAGGGAGAGAGAAGGAAAAAAAGGAAACTGGAAAATAATCTCACGATCTGGCGGAAAGCATGTCAGGGAGAAAAAAGGAGCCGCTCTTTCACTTTGAGGGGGAAGGAAAGGAAATCGAAAGATGGCTCTTCTTTCTCTTCCGAGAAGGGAGGGACGTTTCCTCCTTATCCTCACGAGGGGGAAGGGGGAAAGGGGGAAAACTGCTTGGGGGATAAAACGAGGGGGGGGAGAAAAAGGGCCTTCCTTCTTTTTTGGAGGGAGAGGAAAAGGGGGAAGAATTAAAAGCATTTGAGAAAGGGATCTCCTCTTCTATCGAAGGAAAAAGAACTGTTCCCTCCCTTTTCCATAGGAAAAAAAAAGGGGGGGGGAAGCTCCAGGAAATCCTCCACCTTTTTTTCAAACAGAGAGAAGAAGGGGAACCCCTCTTTTCTCTCCTTTCCAGGGGAAAGGAAGGGAAAAAAAAAAAAACTGAAGTACACCACGCAAAAGGGGAATGCCCCGCTTCTGGAAAAGAGAAAAAAGGAATGAGAAAAGAGGGTTTTTTTTTCCACGGGGGGGGGTTCTGTCACTTGCAATCAACTTTTCAAGGTGGGCGGGGAAAAAAGAAGAAGAGCACACCGGCCCTCTTCGTCGCTAACGGAAAGGGAGGGAAAGGAAAAAACGTCGAACGGCCGATCTTCAGTCGGCGGCAGAAAGGGGGAAAGGTCCGAGGAAGAGTTCTCCATCTCTTCCACTGCCGTAGAGAGGAAAAAAGGAAAAAAAAGGAAAGAAGGAGCCCCATGCTGAGAGGCGGAGGGAAAGAGGAAAAAAAGAAAAGAAATCAACTAGCTACTTCCGGGGAGGAGAAAGGGATGGGGTCGAGAGCATTCTCAATCTGAAAGAGGGGGGAAAAGAGGAGAAAAGAAATCCAAATGCTTCTCTTTTTCCTCGGCGAAGGAGGGGAGGGGAAAAAAGGAGCGCCGTGCTCTCAGCGGCTGTATAGGAAAAAGAAAAGGAACTAGTGCAAAAAAGAGGGGGGCGCCGAAACTATGCGACTTCGACCGGAAAAAGGGAGGGAGGGGAGAAAAACTCTTCCTGAGAAGAAAAAAGGGTCACCTGAAGAAAAAAATATAATATCTTTCTCCATTGAAGGTGGGGAGGGGGGGGAAGAGACCTTCTTCTGAAGGGAGGGGGGAGAGTTCCGGGGAGCAAGATTCTCTACCTCTCAAATGTCGGGAAGGGGGGGAATAGGGAAAGAAAAAAGGAGAATCCCTCCTCTTCTCTCCACGGCTAGAAAAAAAGGAGAGGGGAATGGTCAGGCCCTCTGGGAAATCACCTCATCATCTCGATGAGATGGAGAGATTGAGAATAGAGGACCGGCAACATCCTTCGAGGGGAAAAAGAGAAGGGGGATTTAGAAATTTTCCTATCTCCGCAGGGAGATGAGGGGGTGAAAAGAGGGGCATCTCTCCTCCTATCCAGAAAGGGAAAAGGAGAGGGGAAAACCTTGAAAAGGAGGATTGACTCATCTTTGGCTAATACGGCCGATGGAAAAGAAGAGGGAAAAAAGAAGGGGGGGGAAGAGCATTACCTCGTACAGAGGGAGGGGGATGAGTTAGGGAAAGGGGGGCTGTATCTACTACTTATTTTTAGGGGAGGAAAGAGGGGGGGGTCTAACTCTAAAATACGGAAAGAAGAAAGGGGGGGATTTCAAGGATACTTTTCAATTTTTCCCGGAAAGGAAGGGTAAAAGGAAAAAAGGGCTGCTAATCTTTGGCATTTGTATCAGGAGGAGGGAATGAGAAGGAGAAAAAAGGAAGAATTTTGGGGAGTTTTCCTTAACCCTTAACGGAGAGGGAAGAGGGGGGGGAGAGGGGGGAAAAAACCTTTCTTTTTACCGCGTGGGAGGGGAAAAAGGAAAAGAAAGTATGGACCAACGAAAAAGAAACTCGCACAATTTCTGCGACTGGAGAGAAAAAAAAAAAAAAAAGGTCCCTCCCCCGCCTATCAACTATTTCAGAAGGGGAAGGAAGGAGGAAGGGGGAAAAAAGATCCGCTCGCTTCCTACTCGAAAAGAAGGAAAAAAAAGGGGAAGGGGAACGGCTCCGTTCTTCAACTCCTTTTTTGAGAAGAGGAAAAAGAGAGAAAAATGGATCCGGGAAAGGGACCGGTCTCCTACAATATCAATTACATAGTTGGAAATAAGAAAAAACGGCCGCTTTCTATAAGTTTATTGCGCTCGTGAAAAGAAGAGAGGAGGGGAAAAAAAAAAGAAAAAATCTCAAATCCTACTTCCTCAACTCTAGCGAGAAAAGGTGAAAGGAAGCCCTCTACCAAAAAAAAGGGGAAGGGGAATCTCAAAAAAAGAATTCCATATCCTCCGCAGGAAAAAGAAGGTCCTTATCATCCCGATTGGAAAAGGGAAGAGAGGCAAAAGGAGCTCGACATCTACAACCCGCCGAGGAGAGAAAAAGAAAAGGAAGGGAAAGGGGCCGGGGCGCCAATCCTTTTATCACGATAGCAGAGGGGGGGGGAGGGGGGGAAGAAAGGGGAGAACCTTAGGGGGTGCCTTATCTTCTGTTTCCAAGCTCGGATAAAAAAAAGGGGGGAAAAGGAGAAGCCTAAGCTTCTCCCCTCCATTATAATGCCAAAAGAGAGAAAAGGAAAAGGAAGGAACGGGGCCTGAAGAAAAAAAAAAAAAAAGAAAAAAAAAAAAAAAAGGGAAAAAGAGACACCTTTTTTCAACCTTGAGAGAGGAAGAAAAAAGAGCTACGGAAAACTATGATCGGCACCCTATGTCACTCCTCAAAATAAAAGAAGGGAGGAGCGCCCAGTTCCTTTACACCAGAGTGGGGGGGAAAAAAGAATAAACGAGGAGGGAAACAGGTATCCTACTTGAACTTGCCGACGGCGAGAGGAAGGAAAAAAAGGGGGAAGAAGGATCCTACCTTGCGGAGAGGGGGGGAGGGGGGGAAAAAATAAAATCGAAAAAGGAGAGGAACGCGTCCGCTTTCAACTTCAGAAAGGAAAAGGGGGGGGGAGAAGGGGAAGAAGAGTCTATCTCTCCTTTATCCACTGAGGGAGGAAAGAAAAAAAAGAGGGGAACACATCGGAAAAAAAAAGAGGAAAGAGGAGATGTGTATTGCTCAGGGAGAAGGGGGGGTTAAAAAGGAAAAAGAAGGAAAAACCGGAAGAATAGTTGTCCGGGTGTCGTGATGGAGAAAAGGGGGGAACGCGTCCGGAGCAGGGGGATGAAAAAAAAGGGGGAAGAACGTTTGGAGGGAATAATGCTGCATCGCTTTCATATCCTCGTGGGGGAAAAGGGAGAAGGTAACGTTGATTGGAAAAAAAAAAAAGTAAGGGAACGTTTGGAAACGCTTTTGTTCCATACCTTGCGCCAAAGAAAAAAAGAAGGAAAAGAGGGAGGGGTTTATTTCTTAATAGGAGGAAGAAGAAGGGGGGGGAAAAAAAAAACTAAGCTCGTCAAAAGCGGGGGGGGGGGGGGGTTTTCGCGCTTAGGGGGAAAGGGAAAGGATGTCTATCATTTCCTTTCTGAAGGAGGAGGGGGAAAGGGGTTAGGACGAGAGAAAAAGCCGTGCTTTTTCGTGAGGAAAAAAACCAAAGGGGAGGAAAGGAAGTTTTTGCAAAGAGGGAAAAAAGGGGGTCACAGTCTTTTCGCCCAGGAAAAAAAAGAAGAAAGAGGGAAGCTTCTGCGTCTGTTTGTAGCGGGGAAAAAAAGGGGGGGGGGAAAGGAAAGGGGTCAGTAGCAAAGAAAAGGCGACCGATACTTGCTACCATTAATGCGAGGGAGAAGGGGAAGGAAGCATGCTTGAGGTTCAACTTCAGGGGGAAAGAAGGTGAGGTCGAAAGGAAGGTTCCGGAGGGAGGGAAAAAAGGGGAGAAGAGGGCGTCCATATCGGCGCGTATTCCGGAAGGAAAGGGGAAAAAGATCAACCTTGCGCTCTAAATAAAAAAGAGAAAAACTAGAGAAAAAAGGCTGATCGCCGCGGGCACGTTGAGGGGGGGAAAGGAAAGAAACGGCTCTCTCGGAGGGGGAGGGAGGGGAAAAAAAGAAAGATCGCGCAAGGCCCAAAAAGGAAGCGCTTGTCGCGTGTCCGAGGGGGGAAAAGAGGAGGAGGTAGCGGACTGCCTTTTTGTGATAGGGTCATCTTTGGGGGGGAAAGGGAGGAGCAGAGTTGATCGTCGGGGTGCGGGACGGGAGGGGGAGGGGAAAAAAAGAGCGCCATTTTCCATCCTCACGGGGAGAGGGGGGGGGGGGGGGGAAAGAAAACGAAAGAAAGAAAGCTTGTCCAATCCAGAAAAGGGGGGGGGGAAGAAAAAAGCGTTACACCCCAGGGGGGGAAAGAGGGGGGTTAGGTTTAGGGAAAAGCCCTTATCTTCTTCACGCCCAAGAGGGAAAGACTATACACTTAAAAAAGAGGAAAAAAAGAAGGCCAAAAGAAGGACAACGAATGGGTTTTTTGCCACGCGATGTGGGGGGGGGAGAAAGGGGGGGGGGACTGCAAGGACCGATCTTGCAGTCCTTTTCGCGTTCGAAGCAGGGGGGGGGGCAACACTAAGAGAAGGAGGTCGTCATCTTTCGATAAAGCGTACGAAGGGAAAAAGGGGAAGGAGGGGGGGAAGGATCATCTTTCCTCGTTTAATGCGAAAGGAGAAGGGGGAAAAAAGACCAGAGGAAAAGAGGGGAATCGGCCGCATAGGTTCTCATTACCAAAAAAAAAAGAGGAAGGGGGGGCGGCGAATGACCACTTCTCGAGAGAAGAAAGAGAAAAAAGTGGAAAGAAAAGGAGGCGCGGTAGACCTGCATTCTCAAGAGGGGAAAGGGGGGGCCTCAATCAGGAAAGAACTCGCCTCGTCCTCTTATGACAGGTGATTCTTCTCTTTTGCCTAGGAGAAGAAAGATGGGGTAGGAAAGGAGCTCGTCCTTTATCGTAAAGAAGGGGACGATCCTCTCTAATTTCCCGAAGGAAGGGAGGGGTCGAAGGAACGGTTGCTTCATCTACTGCTTCCAAAGAAGAAAGGGCCACTCACCAATTTCCCTTTCCTCATCTCTCAGAAAAAAGGGGAGGAAGGGGAAGTTTGAGGGGGGGGGAGGCCGCAAGCCTTTTAATTTCGACGGGAAAAGGAAAAAGCTGCTCTACCTCTTCAAAGTAGGGAAGGGGAAAGGAGGAGGAACTATCCCTCCTCTTCTCTCAACGGAGAGGGGAAGAAAAAGGGGGAGAAAAAGTTTCTCCTATTAAAATCTCAAGCATGAAAAAAGACGTTTAAAGATCGAATTTCCGCCTTCAACAGCCAGTAAAGAGGGAGAAAAAAAAAGGGAGTCTTATCTACAGAGAAGGAAGAAAATGATCTTCAAAAAAAAAGAGATGCCTCTTGTTCATCCGAGGAGAGGAAAGAAGAAAATGAGTACTATTTCTCCGCATGCCGGTAAAAAAGGAGAAGGGAGGGAAAAGGAAGCCTGGGGAATAGATGGAGCTGACATATTTCCTAATTCGCGCAGAGGAAGGGGAAAAAGGAGGGGGGGAGGAGATGGACTAATCATCTACTTTCTTTAAGTCGAGGAGAGGGGGAAGGGAGGAAGGGGGGGAGCGGGTTAGGGAAAGTATGTGCAAGTACATACAATAAAAAATCTAGTGGCAAAAAAAAAAGGAAGGGGAAAAAGAAAGGGTGTCTTTATTTTCCCGGGGGGAGAGGGAAAGGGTAATTTGGGGGGCGTTGCTCATTTACTAGGAAGGAAGGGGAGGAAAGAACGTCCCTTTTCCGGAAAGAAAAGGGAAAGGAAAAGTTTGAAAGTGCTGATTGCCTCCGTCGGCGACAGCAAGAAAAGGGGAGAGAAGGGAAAAAGTCGACCGTCTCTCTCAGTGCGTCTGAAGGAGGAGGAAAAGAAAAAAGAAAAAAACAACTCCAAAAAAAGGCCTCTTTCCCTTACTCGGAAAAAAAAAGAAAAAAGGAAAAAAAAACCTTCCTATTTTCGTTTATCAATGGGAAAAACTATCAACACCTCTACCGAAAAAAGAAAGGGGAAGGAGGGAAATCGGCCTATCCCGCTAATACTCCTCCAATGAAGGAGAAGAGGAAGGGAAGAACAGGGAAGACAATATCAATTGAATGATGGAAGAAAAGAAAAAAGGGGACTAGCTGCAAGTTTTATCTAGAAGAGGGGAAAAGTAGCGCAGAAAGAGGCCTGTACCTACATCGCCAAGTTTCATCCGAAAGCAAGAAGAGAAAAAAAAAGAAAGCGAGCGTACTACCATTTTCCTAGTGGGAAAGGGAAAAGGAAAGGGAAAATACTTGCAGGGGGGGAAAAGAAGATGCTCTCCAGTCGCAGATCCTCCTCATTCACAGGGGAGAGGGGAAAGAGGGAAAAAAAAAAAGGGTGATCCGACTGATTTTCTCTCAATTTCGCAAAGGGGAAAAAGAAAAAGAAGAAACATAAACCCGCCGAAGGAAAAATTGCTTTTCCTTTTCTACAAGCCTGTAATAAAGAAGAGGAAAGGGGAGGGAATACCGCCTCCCTCTTGGAAGAGAAAGGGGGAAGAGCTCGGGGACAAGCTCGTCATCACCTAAAAAGAAGGGGGAGAAGAAAAAAAAAGAGAAAGGAAAAAAAGAAGCCGTCCGCACCTTCCATAGAGGAAAGAAAAAAAAAAAACGTCTCCCGGAAAGGGAGTGGTCAACATTATCGTCTTTCGCTGGAGGAAAAGAGAAAAGAAAGAAATCGATCTCTACTCCTAAGGGAAAAAGAAAAAAAAAAATGGAAATGAAAAGTGTTTCCTTACTCCTGTTATGAAAGAGAAAAAAGAGAAAAAAAGAGGGAATCACCTTTCATCCTACCTGGGAAAAAGGAAGAGGGGGAAAAGGGAAGATGGCAGAAGGAGCTCGAGCATAACCGCGACGGCTCCGAAAAATGAAGAGGAGGAAATCTCTCTTCCTCGTCAGGAGGAAAGGAAAAGGAAGGGAAAAGGAACCCAGAATTATCGGGGGAAGAGAAAGTGCAGTTTCCGACCATTCTGCTTCGGTCTTGGGAAAGAAAAAAAAGAAAAAAACAACGGAGGAGGAGGAAAGATATAGAATTGGGGGAAGAGGAGGGGGAAAACGGCTGGAAAAAGGGAGGAAGGGGGCTCTCTTCTCGTAGCATATATTTGGGAAGGGGGGGAGAAAGGGGGGACGGGGGGGGGAAGGACGAGTCCGGAGGAGCCCGGCGTCTTCTATATTTGTATGGAGAAGGCGGGAGGGGGAAAAAAGAAAAAGGTCGGATCCTGCTTCAGGAAGGAAAAAGGGAAGAAGAATTAGGTCGGGAGGGGAAGGGGGGGGGGGGAGCGTGAATACCCTGCTTTCCTGCACCAAGAGGTGGGGGAAAGAAAAAAAAGGTCAGCGTATATCCGTTATGTGGGGAAAAAAGAGGGCTAGACCTAGGGAAAAACGCTCCATGTTTAACCACCACTTTGTAGAGGAGAGGAAAGAAAGAAGGAGCTTTCTTCTTCTAGAAAGGAAGGGGAAAGTAAAAAAGAGCTTCGGGAGAAAGAGAGACGGCTTTTTCGTTTATGCCCGAAGCTTGGAAAAAAAGAGCATCCCTGCTTCTTTGCTGCTTCGTGAAAAAGAAAAAAAGGAAAAAAGAGAGAAGAGGAAAAAAGAATTTCGGCTAGCTTGGGGGAAGGAAAAGAAAAAAGGGCGGCGGGTTGTAGCTTTCGAAGAGGGGGGAAGAAAAAAAACAGAAGAGGAAAGGATCAATCGTTTGCTCCTGAGAAAAATGGGGGAGGAATGGCTGCTCTTCCAGGGAGGAAGGAAGGAAAAAAAAGGAGACGAATACCTGAAAAGGAAACCTGGTAGTCTGCCGCGGGGGGAGGAAATCCTTGAGCTGGTATTACCCCCTTGGAGCGGGGAGGGAAAAAAAAAGGAAAAGAGGGCGAGGGGGAATCGGCTTCTGCTCCAACAGGGAGGAGAAAAAAAGGGGCGGAAAGCATGTTCCTTGCATCTTGAGGGGAAAAAAAGGCATGAGAGAAGAGAGGGCTCGGCCCGATTTCTCAACGGCCGTTGCCGGGGGGAGAGGGGAAAGAAGGGTGTTGCTCTTGGCACTGTCTGTTCGAGTAGGGGGAAAAAGAGAGGGGAAAAAAAAAGCGGGGCCGAGGGGAAAAGGTGTCCATCTTTGAAATCTTTGATCGTGGGGGGGGAGGGAAAGGGGAGGGAGAAAGAGAGCGCCAGTTCATCCGCACTGCGAGGAAGGGAAAAGAAAACAAACCGAAAAAAGGTTCAAATCCTCCACCGGTTTTGAAAAAAAGAAAAAAAAAAAAAGGGGAGGTCCGTTCCGTGTTAAGAACATTTAAGGAGGAGGAGGGGAAAAAAAAAGGGGAAGAGAAAACGCAAAGATAAAACCCGCTTCTTCTGCGAAAAAAAAACACGACAAACTGACTTCGCGTGAACCCCTGAAGGGGAAAGGGGGGGGGGTGGCTTTCACGGGGGGGGGGAAAATGACCGATGCTTTCAGTCCTTTGAGGGGAAAAAAAAAAAAAAAAAAGGAAAATAACCCTCTTCTTCTCTACCAGAAAGAAAAAGTCTTAAAAAAAAAGCAGCGCCTTCTGTCATCTTTCCTCGGTAATGCGGAAAGAGAAAAAAAAAAAGAAGAAAAAAAAGGGCTGTCCACAGCTTCCTTATTCTCCACAGGATGGGGGGGAGAGAGGGAGAAGGGGGAAAAAAAAAAGAAAAAAATGCTTGT
>Ga0179591_1302946_pt1 | contig 14238 bp, 25 predicted proteins | sample CZOMad2_1_08_16f_FD_182891 | JGI IMG/M metagenome (GOLD analysis project Ga0179591, IMG submission 182891) | Vadose zone soil fungal communities from Angelo Coast Range Reserve, California, USA - CZOMad2_1_08_16fungal (PacBio error correction) | ecosystem: Environmental > Terrestrial > Soil >...
ACAGATCCGCCATAGAAATAGCGAAGAGAACGGACCGAATAATAAGAAGTAACTATCCTGAGCTCGGAAAAAGGACTGTTTTCCAAACCAGGGACTACCCTGAGACACGGTGTGTTGGTTGGGGTAATAGTTTCATTTTTTTTTGTCAGGGGTTATCGCGATTGTCGCAAAATCGATCTAAGCCGACCGAATCAAAGGAGAATCCAGAAAGCCCCTCTCTGTTCAGAAGCTGTATCAATAAAAGAAAGACATGTTAGACGTGTTTTGGATGACCTATTTGGGACCACATTCATACGGAAAGTATTGAAAAGTGGGGGGATTTAATGGGGGGGGCGCCCAGAGGACCAAAACATAAAGACCATAAAAAAACAGGACTGAGGGTCGACATAGAAAAACGGGTGTGGGAACTCATCGTGTGAGCCCTAAAGAGTGATAGATAGACATCAGGAAGATAGTGAAACGTTAAGAGTGGGATTAGGCGAAGTAAATTCAAGCCCCCGAAAACTGGAATCCTATTAAGAAAAAAAATCACACAAAAATCGGAATAATTAAAAAGTAAACTTTCAAACTTAGAAGAAAGGGCCTGTCGAGATGGGGGAGCTTTTAAGAATTCTCTATGCTTTGGGATGGGGAGCATATCTTGGATGTGGGGCCTAGCGGTAGGGCCTCGATGAGGGGAAGAATACGAACAGAGACGTGGCAGAAAACGAGTCTATCCAAGCGTGCAAAAGGGAAAAAAGCTATAAAAAAGGCATAAAAAAACGCTGCAGCCACAGCACGGCTAAACAATCCGAATGCCATAGGCGTGTCCGCGGTTCTGCGGAGGGAGGGTGTGATAAGCAATTAAAACGCCTAGATGGTAAGAGCTTTGTTTCTTTTAGATGGTTGTTTTGTTAGTTGTGGTTGTGAGATCGAAAATAATTGTTGTGAAAGATAATTATAACCGGCTGTGCACTATAGAGAATAGATCGTGGGGTGGGAGTCAAAGTCCGGACGTTTGGTGCCTGTAGGGGTTTTTTGTCTTGTTTTTCTGTCTGCGGGTTGGGCGCCTGACGATGGGTATGGAAGTTATCAGGTAGACGAACGCGATGTAGTGCTGTGTGTGCGGAGAATGTGTTGGTTGCTCGAAGATAATACAAAGCGCGCGGGGGGTTAGTGAGAGGGAGAAAACTTGTGGAGGCATTGATAAGTTTGACTGCGTGTTTTGCTCTTGATATTTAGTTACTTGGAGTTCAGGGGACGCTGATCAAGCTTCTCTGCCGACCGGCGGTATCTACCAGGTCTCGAGAAAGGTTTTGTCTGAAAATAAAGTTGATACGGAACTGGTGCGGGGGGCGAGGACATAGAGCGTGAAAATCGTAGCCGCAGGATGAACATATGGTCTTGTCTGAGGGTGTACGATTGTCGGGGTTAGGCGCGGAGTGGATTGACAAGGGTGGAGAATGGGGCGGGAAAGATGTGGCCGCGTTACGTCGGAACTGTGATACGCACCGCGTGTGGGCATAAAACTTCTTTCGATTACGTAATGATTGTAAGGCTACGGAGCAATTTGGTACGCATTAGATCTTTTTTCATTACGACCTGCTGTCGTGTTTACGGGACGGTGTCGGCCGTTTGAAATTTTTATATGTTTTGGTGTTGGGGCCTCATTGTTATGGCGCCTGACGCCTGCCTGCTTCCGGCCTCTGTTAATTCGGAAAGGGGATACGTCGCTCAAGGGGGCAGGGGGGAGTCAAATAACGATAGGGAGCTGGATTGGAAAGTCAGGGGAGGAATAGTTTGTGACGTAACAGCGGTGTTGGTGGCCCGGCATAAAGGAGGGGGACAAGAGGAGGTGTTTGGGCCGTAAGAATACTAGGTCCCGTTAATTAAAGTTGTGGTCATATACGCACGTGATACCGCGCAATGGGGGGTTTCACATCTCCGGTAGATTGGGTTCTTGGACTATTATTTTTGTGTTGTAGGATTTGCCTGAGTGCGGGTTTGTATACGGTACTGGGGCGGACGCAAAGAAGTAAGGATCCGGAATACAGTAAACTACAGGGTGATGAGTCGGGGGGGAGAGGGATAATGTTTATAGTTGGCGCTGAGTGGTATAATAGATTTTTTTGGTGTGTTTTCAGAGACTCGAGCTCGTGGGCCGTCGAAGGCTGGGGGGTTGTCCAACCACTTTCGAAGGGGGAAACATTAATTAGGCAATATGGGCTTTTTGGTGAGCCCCCATTTCGGTCGGAGGGGAGATTACGGGAATTCAAGCAGTCCAGGAAAGATTTGTGTTATGCAAATGGAATGGGCCTGACGATTTGGTGGGTAGAGCAGGCTGGATTGTTTAGGAGAGCGTTTTGTTTGTGCTTTGTGTAAAGCGTATGGTAGAGCTGTTTGAAAGGGTATCCGCCATAAGATCGTTTTGATTCGTCAGCTATATGTTCTTGGTGGTCTATCTAGCAATTACGAATAACATCGGGAGTGGTAGGTTTTGGAAGAGGCTAGTGATAATCTTTTGTCGTTGTCAACTTCGCTGTTCTTCTTTCGTCTCCTCCTTCAAAACTCGACAGCTCTTTTTGTTTTTTCGTGCTCATTGTTTTTGGTTCTTTTGTTGTTATTTGTGTTTTTGTTCTTGTGTTGGGTGTTCCATTCCGTGTTTTTACAAGCCGGGGCTGTCGGTCGTCGGCTCCTTTTTCTTTTACAATTAGGGGGTGGTGGGTTTTGTTCAGGATTGTTCTGTCTAGGATGTTTTGTGTGTTTTATGGGAGAAACAACAGAACGATGGGGGCGGGGGGAGGGAGGGAGGCGCCCGGCACGGAATGGACGATGTTCTCGTGCGTTATTTGTGACCCTCGCAGTTAAAAAACGGCCTCGGAGACGAAGGACACCAAGGGGGGTGGGATTTCTTTCAATTCGCATCCAAGAAGTCAAAAAATATGCACCTGTCGGATGGATTTGGTAAGGGGAGTTTGGACTTCCAAAGGTTGTGCGAAACCTCAAGTGTTTGAATCCTGGAGGAAAAAATTGCTTGGTGGTATTGTGGTATCGTTTTTGTGTCGTGAGGAATGGCTTTGGGTTGTGGGTTTTTTGTTGGATTTCGTTGGAAGTCACTGGTGAATTGTGTAAGGTGTGTGTTGTCTGTTTTTCTGTGTAGTGTGGGGGGGGATTTTGTCTGTGCTGACTTCGAGTGCCATTACCGGTACTTTTTTTTGTTTGTGTTTGGCTGGTTTGGTAATATGGTTGTTTTTTTTGGTGTGGGTTGGCATACAGGGTCATTTTTTTTAGGGGCGGGGCAAAAAAAGGGGCACGAAGGGCTGTGCGGGGGTTGGGTTGTGTGGGTTTCAGCCTGGTGGGTCCTTGGTACGCTACGGGAAGTTGGTTTTGTTTTTGCTAGGGGTGGTGTTGGCCACGCCCGCGGAGGGCATGGGGGAATTCGCAGAGCAAGACGCTAGCAAACCGGGGGGGAGAGCGGGGGGGGCTGCCAAAAAAGGTAACCCGGGGGGAAAGGAGGGGGCATGTGTGGGGGAGGTATGGTTGTTTTTGTTTGTGTGGTGCCCCGAACATGGGGGAACGGAAGCCATAGGAAAAAAAAGCCCAATCGAGGAATTCGATGGATGTGGGGTGTGTGTTGTTGGACGAATGTTAAACTGGTGTGTCAGTGCCGGTACGGGGCAAAACAGAAGCATCACGGCAATCGTCACTAGAAGGTTATTTCGCCGATGGTTTGTAATTTGCACCGAAGCAATACTTATGTGTGACACGGGGGGCCCTTCTTTTCGGAGCGCCACAATCCGCGGACCGAGGAAAGGGGGAGCGCGGGCAATAGGTTCTGGAGCGTACATCGTTGTGTAACACGAGGGTAATGGTTTGGTCGAAGAGGGGCTGGTGTGCGGGGGGAAAAAGCGCGGCAGCGCATCTTTGGGTATGAAGGTGTGATTTAGCGAGTAGTACTGTTTTTTTTTTTTTTTTTTGGTGTTGGTTGTTTGGGGGGTGTTGTTTTGGGGTTTTGTTTTGGGTTGGGGTTTGGGTGTTTTTGTTGTTTTCGTGTGTTTTTTGGGTAAAAGGAAATGTTTCCAGGGTGTGGGAGCGGTTATGGGAAAAGGTACAATTGGGATGCGGACTTCAAGTTGTCGAATGCGAGACGGCGGTGTCGTGGGGGATGATGGATTTTTTGCTTTTTTGGGTTTGTGTCCCGAACCAACCACAGGGAAGGGTTGGCGAAAAAAAGCCAACGGAATGACCTGAGGCGGGGGGGGATCGTGGGGGGAATAAATGTGATGAATCTGGGTGAGGGGGTGTTGTGGTACACACAGGTGGCGGCTTCTTTGGTAGCAAAAAAAAAAGCGACAAGGTGTGTGGGTGGCCGAGGGGGAAGCTTCGGGACGGATTTGGGGCGGAAGGGTGGCGGGGAAAGGAAAGGGTATTGATGTCAAAAATTAAGGGGGAGATGAATGATTTTGAAATGCGGAGGGGGGTTACCGCCGTTAAAGGGGTGTGGGTCTGATGAGGTTGGTTTTGTTTTGTTGTTTGTGTTCATTGGTTTGTCATGGATTTAGAGTTGTGGGGGGTTGGGTTGTACTCCGTACTAGGTATGTTATGATGTTTTCGTTGTTTTGTGATGTGTGCGTGTAGGGAGAGGGGAGCGTGTGCGTGGGTTATTGTTTTTTTAAATGGGTATGTTCTCGGCCGTGGAGAATGCGGTTGGTGTTGTTCCTTTGCATGTTTCCTGTTGGCTTTTTTCTGACCTGCGTGTGTAGTTTGTTTGTTTGAAGACAGTGTCCAAAGTTATTAATTAAAGGCCATGGCGAAGTTGCGTTTATATTATTATATACGTGCTATGAGGGTTTTCATTGGTGATTGTTTGTGGTAAGTTATGATATTAGCATGGGTGCGGGTGTGATACGAAAAAGAAAGCGATGTGATGGAGAAAGGGTGTGGTACGCATCAGGCGTAGTGGAGGGTGGTGTAGTTAGTTCGCTGCCAAGAGTCGGTGGCCTGGTCTTCTTCGCCTTTGTGCGTTACGATGGGTTTGGGGGTGTTGTTGGTGTGTGGCTATGGTTGTGTTGGGTTTGGGGGGTTTAGGGGGATTGATCAACGACGGGCCGTGCGTGGTTTTTTGTTGGGGTGTGACTTGCGGCGTGTAGCGTAGTGGGGTCATATAGTTGTCATGGGTCTAGGAAAATAAGGAAGAGAGTAGGGGCTGCGGTGGGTATATATTATTTTTGTTTGTTGTGTGGGTTTTTGGGGTGTACGGTGCACGTCTGCGGCTTCATCATAACGGTCTTTGTTTTGTGGGGGGAGGAGTCTGACGCCTTGTTGGAGACGGTGTTGCAAAAGGCAGGGGCGCATGGAGGGCGGAAAGGACGGGGGCACAGTGGTGTCGGGAGGAAAAATGAGTTCTGTGGGTGGGGGTTACGCGATTCGATGTGATGAAGGACAAACCTTTCAATCTCAGTACTTGGGATTAATCGTTATGTGAATATATAAGGCAGCAGCGATCGCAGCAGGTTGAATAGAAGTTACAAACGTGTAGTGGGTGTGTGGGGTGAGGGGTTAATGGGGGTGATCCTCAGTGCGGCTGCGTGTGGAGCAGATTAGTAACAAACAACGAGGGAGGGGGAAAGAGGGGGTAATTGGTGAGAGGGGTGACATGCTAGGTATACCAGAGATCGGCGTCAAACGGACGCCAGAATAATTAAGTATTTGGCCGTTGGGGGGGTGGTGTTTGTTGCAAAAAGATGTGCGGATGAGGGGGCACATGTGAGAGCCCCCGATGGTTATAAAGGGAGGAGCGTTCAGTGAAGAAAGGGTACCTGAGGGGAGGTTCGAAGGGGGAAATGGTCTCTCAGCGTTGCTGACTGGGTTTGTTTAAGGACCCATGCAGGAAGCGCCACGCACCAGGTATATGCGGGCAGGTGGTTTCCGGGGGGTTTGGGTATGGAGGGATGGGGGTGTTTTTTGTGTGGGCGAAAGAACGGGAAGTTGTTTTGGGAACCTGTAGGTGAATGAATGGATCTGCCTAGAACCTGGGAAGTGGATCAGTGGTAGGCCGCACTCAGATAACCAACAGTGAAATTTTTCTACGAGCTTGTGAGGTTGCAGTTGAAGCTCGTGGGTGCCCGGGGGGTTGAGGATATATGAGGGGATCTTTGTGTTGGCTCCGAACAGTGTTACAGGGGCAGAGGGGAGGATAAGCGGAGGTACCTTGGGTAGGGGAGCGTCCTTAAGTGAAGTGCGCCTTCTGGTTCGTAAACGGGTCGACCCTCTTGGTAATAGATGCCTTACCAAAAAACAAGGAAAATCCGCTTTCGATGGGAAAGTGTAGAACTGGTCTTGTTCTGTGTTGTTCAGGTGATTTACTAACTTAACTGATAGGTGATGGGATACCTAGCAGTGGCTGATAGTTTGAAAGGGGGAAAACTCCGGGGCCCTTGTTTCGTTGGTACAGGATGAACCGGCGTGCGGGGGGTGATGCCGACTTATGTTTTTGTTGCGGTTATGGTTTGTTTTGGCGGCGTACGGTCCATGTTCCAGGTTTTGTTTGGACCCGTTTGCACAATCCGAGGATTACTGGTTAGCCTTGGGAGAGCTTTTCTTGAGTGCTATTCAACAAGGTGTGGTGAGCTGAAAGAATACGCGATCAGGTGAAGTGTGTGGTGGGGTGGTAGATGGTTTCTATCGCGGAGTATGTAGAGATGGCTTCCGTATTCCACCTGTGACCCGCGGTAATGGGTGGAAATGTTCGGTTAGTGTCTCTGGGTAATCCTAGTGTGGTGGATGTCTTAACGACATAAGAGGTCGGGGTGAGGACCTGGGTGTGGAGCTTAAAACTGTGTCAGAAGTTCACTTCCTGTGGGGGAAAGGCGACGGTTGGGAGAGGGGGTTTTTCTTTGGTCCATGGGTCGGTTACTCTCTTGTTATACCTCGTCTGTCCGTCGCACGACGTGTGAAGGCGCTGATTTTGGTTTGTGGGATTCACGGGTTTGTGTTGATTTGAAGGTCGAGTAACAAGTGGACATGCAACCTGGCGTGTGGCGCTATTCGATCGGCGGTCGAAAGAATGTGATTCAGAGAGAATTTCTGAAGAAGCCAGTGGCTCGCGGACAGGTAACTTGGGGGCGAAGAAGAAAAGGGGTCCACCGGTAGCTGGAGTGGTGACGTATGACGGGGGTGTGCGGACGTGTGAAGTGTATTGTTTGGGTGTGAGGGGGGGCTAGGGTTTGTTTGGTGCCTTGGAGGTCGCCGTGGGGGGAGGGGTGCGTGGTAGTTGTGGGGGGGGTCCGTGGGGTGGGTAAGGACGCCGGGGGGTTACTTAGGCGGATGTTTCGTGGTGGTACGTCCTCGGTGTTGTACGTGGTTGTTGTGGGTGTAGGTTGGTGCGTGGGCGCATCGTAAAGTTTTTGAATTTTTTGTTTTTTTGTGGTGGTGTGCGGTTTGTTTTGTTGTTGGGTTGTAGAGGAGGGTGTTCGTTATAGATTACGGGCCCGGGTCGAGAACATTGTTTTGACCCCTTGTGTGCACGGTAGTAAAGTTAGGCATGGTGAATGTCAAGCAGGGAGGGTTGGGTTCTGTTTGAGACGCAATTACCGCCGACGTCCCCGCCGTAGGAGGACGGCTGTGTGTTCGTTGGTAGTTGACGGAGGGTTTTCTGGGAGTTCTTGGATAGGAAAAAAGGTAGAGTCTCTGCTGAAAGGGTTGTTGTCGGGGTATTTTTCGTCGTTGTTGTTGCTTTCTGGTTTTAATGCGTTTTTTGTTTTTCAATGAAAGGGGACCGGGGACGCCAAGCGGATCATGGCTGCTTGCAAAAGGGGGGGGGGTTGGTCCGCACGGGTGTGGGGGGGTTCCGGATCTGACTTATCCACCCATTTTTTTTTTTTTTGTTGTTTGTTAGGGGTTGGGAAAAGAGCGGTTGCGGAGTCATAGAACGCGGGTGGAGGTTTGATTTGTTCGAAAGGTGAAAACAGAAAAGGGGGGGGGAGGAGCACATAGACCGGAGGGCGATTGATGTTATACCTTGGGGGATGTTGGGCTCTCGCCGTATGTGTGAAAACCGGATTGTTCGAGGGGTGGCAATAATAAGGCGACAAGATAAAGGGGTAGATGTGGCGAATCCAGGGTTGTTTGTGTGATAAAGGCCGACAGCAGTGGAGTGTAAAAAGGCGGTACGGATATAATGACTCTCACGGGTGTACGAGCAGTAACCGCCGCAAGAGAAGGTTTTTGTAAAGACTTGACGTTATTATATGCGAGCGTGATGAGATGTGAACTTGAAAGGGGGTGAACGTTCCGCAAGAAAAGGGATATTTCTTTTTCCGGGCGTTGTTTTTGGTTTTTTTTTTTGCACTTTTTGTTGTCGTGTTTAGGGTATGGTGGAGGTAAGGAGGAGAGGAGATCGGTATAAGTGGGGTAAAAGTGGCGGGAAAGGAATGTTGTGTTTTTTTGTTCTCTCTTTATATGTGTTGTCGTGGGTTTTCCGGTCGGAATATGTCCTGAAAAAGGACATGCATAGGTAGGAGGAAGAGAAATGTTGGTGTGGCCGCAAGTTTCCAAAGGACCGAAGGGGCTGGCGCGTCGGCGGCGTCCGATACGAGATAAAGCAGGGTGGAAACAAAGTTGCGGGTGTCACCCTGCTCCTTCGGTAAGGACTGTTCGCTCGAGGATTTACAAGGTTGGGGGAAAGAGAAAAGTACTATCCTCGTAGGCGAGTTACTCAAGACCTTGCGGGTATAAAAATTGCAAGGGGTATTCTGACTAATCGGTACACCTCAGCCCAAACCGGGGGGGCGGGGAACAAGCTGTTTTCTCGGGTTTTGTTCGTTTTTTCTGTTGGGTTCAACTCGTCTTTTTCTCGTCTGGGTGTTTGGGGAATGGTGCTTGGGTGCGGAAAAGGATCATTGTGTTTGTTGTTTACGAGTAGTAGAAGTACGGTAGGGGCAGGTCGTGGGGGCCAAATGAGGGGGGGGGGCGATGACAGGGTGGGTCGTACTTTGGGCGGTAAGGGGGGGTCGCGCTTACCCTTTCCGGAAAGTTCGCGATCGGGCTCGCTACGGTGCAAAACCACCTCGGCCATGCCCTTAGACGTTCACGAAAAGAAAACAAGCCTGAAGGAGTAAGGAAGGTGATCGGAAAGTTGGGATCCTTCTCAGAGGGCGGGGGTGAGCAGGAGGGAGGCGGGTCCAACAGCTCCCGGATGGTACGGCTGTGCTCTCGAGATGAAAAATGGAACGAGGGAGAAAAAAGGATGAAACGATTTCCGGCCAGAGCGCGAGGTTAAGCATGCTCGCACTCAAGGCCGGGCAAACGCAAACATTCTAAGAAAGGGTCAACGCCAATACGGTCGTATGCGAACAAACTCGAGAAATGGGTCACGGCCTTCACATGCGGTCACGGCGTCAGACCCGGCAAGCTCGGGGGAAGACTCTTCGAAAACCGCTGAGAATGCTAACAAATCAAGCAATCGCGGGGGGAACGCAGCAGAAAAATTCGGCAGGAGGAAGGGTTTAAGCGACTCCCATCGAGAAAGCCGAAAGGGTCTCTCGGAAAACACCTTCTACGGAAGCGCGCGGCGGAATAGACGGTTGCTCGCTCTGTAGGGTGGGGGGGGGCAAGGGTAGAAGAAAATCAAATGCACAAAAAGTGAAAGGAGGGTCGCGTCGGGAAAACCGAGGCTCGAAGTGGAGTAAAAAAGTGTCTACGAGAAATCGCGAAACGCGCGGAGTTGAACGTGGAAAAGAGGATAGAAGTCGATCTCCGCAGCGGACTGGCGGGTGAATAGCGGTTAGGGTCTGGCGGAGAGGAAAAACTCCCAGTGGCAAAGCTAGGGGTTGCCACTCGGACCAAACTCGGGGGGGCGAGCTGGGGAACGGGGTGAACTCGGGTGACAGCAAGAAGCGAGAAGAAAAAGAGCAAAGGGAACCTACCAAACGGGGGGGGGACGCCGATCGTGTCCAGACATGAGTCGCCAGGAAGACAGGACGGAAAAATTTGAGGGGGGAATTTAGGACGGAGTGAGGGGAGTGGTAACTAGATTGGGGGGGGGGGGGGGGAAGGTTGCGTTGAGACACGACGCTAGGGGATAATTAGAGCGGACGGAAAGAGTATGGGAATCGAGCATAGAAGAGGGCCCAACCGAGCCCTGCTCAGGGCATACGACAAGATTAATCAGGTGAGTCACGTGGGGGGCGACTGGGGAGCCTGGGTGAGCAGAGAGGGGGGCTGAGTCAACCGGATAGACTTAGGAAAGACCTTTCCGGGAGTCTGAGACTCGATCAAATGGATAGGAGCCTCCGGCGGCCCCTCGGATGATCGATCTTCGGGGAGTGTATTTTGGAGCGCTGATCTTGAGGGGAATAGAGCCGTAGACAGGACAAAAAGACTGGGGGGCACAGACCATCACTGGTCGTCTCATCGGACTTGAGGACGCATCTGCGAGGGGGGGGGGTCCGCGCTGTTCAAAACTCGGCTCGTGCGTCGGCGGCAGAGACGGGGGGGGGTATAAGGGCAAGAATCATTGCTTCGAGTAACCTCAAAGGACCCAAACGAGAGGAAAGAGATAGATCCAAATAGACATGAGGAGGGGGGAAGAGCCAAATGTAATAACATCGCGGGGCAAGAAAAAGAGGCGCTTTTAAAAAAACGAGGGCAGCAAACAGATTGCCTCTGTTAAGTTGGATATGAGTAAAAGATCGCTCTCGCGGAACCCATGTCGCCCACTCGCAGACATAGCGACCCGGCGGATGCAGAAATACAAGGTGTGAGGTGGGGGCAGGAAGCAAGAAAAAAGATCGTCAGAGAGACGATGAATCACAGATCCGTTTTCACAGGAGGCGCACCATGCGGAAAACATGCGACGGCCATCAGAAAGAGTATTACAGGAGATTAGCTCGTGTTTCCGGGGAAAGCGATCTATTTGAATAAAAGGTCCGCAGCAGGGGGAAAAAAATCGAAGGGGGGTGCAGAAAAAGTAGCTACACTATCTAGTTTGACGTCATCCAAAAGGGTATCTACCTGACCCGAAACGCAACCTCGGCGTAGTTTATAAAGTCACCTTAGAAGGGAATGGATGGAAAGAATGATGGTATGGAAGAGCTGGGGTAGGAGGGAAGGGGGGAGGACCACCTTTTAAGGAGCTTGGGAAACTCGAGGCGTAGCAGATCGAACAGCGAGAGGGGCCTGCACCAGCGAGGACACCGTGCACGCCGAGAAAAGACAGAGATCAGATCGACACAGGGGCGGCCGGCTCAAAGAAAATATGAAAAGAAACAGGCGAAGCAAAAGCACTTCACCAGTTCGCGAGATCGGAGACTGCGTCGAAGAGTCCAACCTCGGAGGGGTGGTACGCCGAGGAAGGAAGAGTAGCCCTGCGACTCCCCGGCCGCACGTGGAGAGAATATCACGCTTCACTGCCGTTGGGCGCAGAGCGAGTGGCGGAGGAGCGCGGCTAAGCGGAGCAATCAACCGACGCTGAAAAAAAGGCGCTCAAAATTGACGGAAAGAGCGCATGGGTGAAGGCCTCTGACCACTTGCTCGGCCGACCTGCGGGCTCGGAGTCGACGTCGTCGCGAGAGGAAAGTCTAAGCCAGACCGTGGAACATGCTCGGGAGGGGTGGAAAAGCGCAACCGCCTGTCGAGCGATATAGTAGAAAATCCGTGGCGAGCGAGACAATCCTGCTGAGTTTTGAAAGGGGCGCCGTAGTGGGGGAGTGACCGGGCTGAAGAAGGGGGCGTGCCCGCCGAGGGACAAGAGGGACAGGGGACTAAAAACGCCCGAGTCGTCAACAATTGTGCGGGAGAAAGTTCCATCTTTCAGGGGCGAGCCAGGGACTGCGCCCGAGGAAACCATACCGGGCACGCGTGGACGGTTTGTGAACCGAGAAAAATCGTGCAGCAGAATCAGCCATTTCCGCCGCCGTCTCTAAGGCGTTCGGGTAGCTTCGCGAAAAAAGGGCGATGGTCGCAGGGAAGGGCCGAGCAAGCGCGCAACGACCGGGGCGCCCGGAAGAAGGAAAAGGGGGGGAGAAGAATCCACGGGCACGGGGCCGACTCCCGAACGCAAAGTGAACCGCTCATTATAGGAAAAAAAGTTGCGAAGAGAAAAACTGTTGAGCGGTTCCTATCACGAGGTTCGAAACGGTCGGGGGAGGCGCGCAACCGGAACTAACAGCAGCCCAGGCGAGCAACGGGGAAGAAAAAAAGGCCTCCAGACTAGCCATTCGTAATATGTTGCAAAAAAAAAGGAGGAAAAGAAAATGACCCTCTACCTTCTCCTGCAAGCGAGCGGTCGAGGCGAAGGCCGCTCATAAGGTGCCGCCAGAGCTCCGACGATGCCGACCGCTACAGGAAAGAGAGAGGGAAATGCCGAGAAAAAGGAGAAACGTTCCAGCAAGCCGGATTCCCTATCTTGGAAACGAGAGAACAACAGCAACAAAAAGAGATATCGTCATCTTTGTAAACAACGGCTGGAAGAACCGACAAACGCTCGTAGAAGAAAGCGAAGGCTTGTCTAGGCATGTCGTAGGCTCAGATAGGCACCGTTAGAAAGGTCAAGGAGAATAACCGTCGGTCGAAGGCGGTAGCGGCGCAAAAAAGTCATGATGAGAAGAAGGCAAGTCCTGGGGCCATCTCCCGTCGCCCGCCTAGGAACAATGGGGGAATCTTCAAGCGCCTAAGCGACGCGTCCTAAACTCACCTGAACTTCTCATAGAGTGGAACCCGCGCAGGGGAAGAAAGGAACCGTCAAGATTTTCTACCGTCACGGCGGAGGAGGGACCAATGATAGGCCGGAACAAATACGTAAAGGTCGAGTCAGTCTCTTCTTTCAAAAGGGTTCGACCGTCGGTGATCTAGGGAGGCAATACTGCCGACGCATAACAGGCGGCAATTTGTGGGAAAAAAGACAGGGGGGGTTCAAGAATAAGCCGCTCCAGAGGCGACGGGCGAGGAGGGGTGAAGAGCAGGTGCAGATGAGCGAGGGCAACAAAAAATAGACGGAAGTGTGGTCGCGGAAATGGGGGAGGGGAAGGGGGGAGGACAGGAAGGAGGCTAAGGAGGTCGATCCGAAGGCCGCTAAAAATAGCGGGTGAACGTCGAATGCTCTTCTTCTCGTTCAGCAAAACCTCCATCACGAAAAAATCCACTACGGCGCCTCTAAAAAACAATCATTAATGGAAAAAGTCGCGCCCTCAACTCTCGGCGTACTAACACCAAAGAGAGGTTCATTCTCTTCTTTCTACAAAAATGGGGCATAGCATGGATGCGACTAGCCGGGGAGAGGGAAATTCTAGAGCGACAGCGGAGCGTCGTGAGTGGGTGGAAGCGGAAGTTGAAATAAAAAAGAGTATTTCCGATCGTCTTCTCTTGAGCATTCCATCCGAGACAGATGCGCGCGGTTTGAAGATCTGGGGCAAGGAAGACGAGATCCGCCTGCTTGGAAACAAAACGTGAACAAGGGCCCTTCATAAAAAGCGGGCGGTATAATCAAAATACTAATCCTCGCTAGGCGGGGAAAAGGGAAAAAGAGACGAGCTCGAATATCTCGGAACCTCGGACGGGGGCCAGTGGTTTCGCCGTTCTTAGCGATGTGGGAGGGAAGGAAGAAGGTGTCTTCCAACTGGCCGCGGGGAGTGGAAAGCTGGTGGGAGGAGCCCAAATCCTGGAGTCTCATAGGACACAAGAGGGAAAGCTCGCTCCTCCCCCCTGACTGAACCGCGATCGGCCAGACAGGGATGGAAGCATGTCATGAGGATCTGACGTTGGTCACGTTAATTAGAAAGAAAGGATTTCGTTTTGAGGCGCGATAAAGGGGTGGCGTGACGAAAACAGACTCGAGAGTAGAAAGGGGCGAAAGATCATACGTCTGATGCTTCCCATAGTTCGGGGATCCACTCGAGTGCAACCGGGCAACACGAGCTGCCTTCACTTAGGGGTACTCAGCGGAATAAAGCTGATCCTTAGGCTGTTGGGGCAGGAAAGGGTGAGCCCTCTGACAGCGGGTGAGATGGGTCAAACACAAGGCCAGCGAACACTTCCTTGGGTCGAGTGCTGCATCGATCAAATGGATGCATGCAAGACTCAGGCTCAGCTGTGATCATGGTCACAGGGGTCGGAGAGGGTTCTCGAGCTCTCAGATGACCGACCACTACAAAGTAACCACTTTCGAGCCACTCGGATTACCCCGGAAGCGAAGAGATTTCGTTCCTCGAGATGGTAGGGGGGTTCTCGGCGGCGGGTGAGGAGAGATAGCCTCTGCAGAGG
>Ga0179591_1251849_pt1 | contig 14237 bp, 15 predicted proteins | sample CZOMad2_1_08_16f_FD_182891 | JGI IMG/M metagenome (GOLD analysis project Ga0179591, IMG submission 182891) | Vadose zone soil fungal communities from Angelo Coast Range Reserve, California, USA - CZOMad2_1_08_16fungal (PacBio error correction) | ecosystem: Environmental > Terrestrial > Soil >...
AAAGACGGAACTGAAACGATACCCTCATAGCGGCTTCTGATACTAGATAAGACAAAAAAGGCTGGTGGAAGATCACCGAGTAGCGTAAGAGTGCTGGAACCACTAGAGGTACCCCTCAAGGATATGAGAGATCGCTAGTAACCGGCCTGTTGGACAAATCTCGAGAAAAAAAACAAAAAAAGAAAAAAAAAAAAAAAAAAAAAAAAAAAAAAAAAAAAAAAAAAAAAAAAAAAAAAAAAAAAAAAAAAAAAAAAAAAAAAAAAAAAAGAAAAAAGCTACAAGTCTCAGAAGAAATCACGTCCAGAGGGGACAAAGAAAGAAGTGCCTACACCCGTCGTGGAAAGGCAAGCACTAAATCACTCTTCGACTAATGAAGGATATTATTAATTCGGTCGTCCACAAAAAGAGAGTCATTCTTCGGGGGTAAAAACATTGAGCGCGAGAGTAGTTATTATCTTCATGGGAGACCGAAAGACTAGATTCCAATGGTTTCGGGAAATTCAGAAACGAGGAGAAAAGGAAGATGGAACTATTTCTGTACTTAAAACTTGCGGAGGGGCAGAGCGACGGTAACCCTAGGTACTGGGAGAAATTAAAAATGCCACTCGGAAAGGACTAAGAAAGCAGCATATCGTACCAAAGCAGAATATTGTTTCTGAAGGGGGGGGTATGGCAAGAAAGCAGAGGAGGGCGCCAAAATTCGAACGGAGGTCTATCTGGGTCAAATCGGCGGTTGCACCTGGCCCCGGGAAAGAAAGCAGGGGGGGAACGAGGGAAAGGGAATGCTCGTGGACTCGGGGGAAACTGATCTACACGAGGGGCATCACGCGTAGGAGGGAGAGGAAGTTCGAATGGCATTTCCAAGAAAAAAACATGAGGACCGGAGTGGAGGCTCTCACCTGGAGAAAAGAACAGGATGTCCGAAAAAAAAAAGCTGTTGGGTGTCACGAAAGAGAAGGGGCTCGATATAAAACTGCAAAACCTGGCTGTAAAATTGGTGGGAAAAGTGAGCATCGATAAGAGACAAGTCTGAGGGGGTGAACGAGAAATTATGCACACCATATTAGACTGAAGGGGGGAAGAGGCACGAGACCAGGGGAATTTAAAAAGGACCTGTCGAAAACACGCTGCTAGTCTACTACTGGACTAAAAAAGCTGGTAATCGAAGAAAAAAAAATGGGGGAAGCGAGCCATATTATGGGTCTCCCTACGATTCGGAAAAACAAGAAGAAGAGACAGACTCAAAATGCATGAATTGAAGTTGGGGCCCAAAGACGCCTCAGGAGATCCCTAAAGCCTAGAAGTCTGGGGACTTCGTGAACAGATGGAGCGTCTAAAGCGTAGGGCCTCATTAATAGCCGGGGGATCGCTAGGGTGAAGGATGTGTTCAACTTGGACAAACTCCTGAACTGGCCAAAATAGGGCTGATACCTGCAAATTTGGGAAGATGGAAAGACCCTCCGTAGGGCGCTGCGAGGCGCAAAGGAAACTTGCAGCCAATAGGACGACTGAGGCGCGATCGGAAAGCGCCATGCGAATCGAGGTTCTAATGCACTTAGCAACAGCGGCAGTGGAGTACGGGAAGGGAAGGGTGCAAGAGAAAAGGGCACGGCCACAGCGTCCAGACAGTGCGAGAAAGAAAGAGGAGAGAGGCCTTAAAGACGCTCCATCTCGTGGAAATTCGCACGGGGAAGGGTTAGGAGAGAACTGACTAGACAAGAAGTAAAAAACACAGACGAACAAGAACGCAAAAAAAAGGTAGGACGATTTGAGTATGTCGGGGTCCCAGGAAAAGAAAGACAGGCGGACTACCGCTCCCTGCGGAGTGAGCTTACTACATGAAGAGAGAAAAGGGGCAAATCAATCTGAGTTGATGATGGCGGGGTAATGGAAGGGGGGGCAGTGAGCTGTTTAAAGAGGGGGGGCAGAGGTGAACTCCTTAGGGCAAAACTTGTCAAGAAAAGGGAAAGCTAGAGGAGGCAGGAGGAAAAAAAAACCCGAACCGTAGAGAAGTCTAGTAAAAAACAAAAGGGGGAGGGTTAAAAGAGAAAGTCTGTTGCTCGAGGGAATTTTTGGGGGCCTCAGGCCATGGAGATAGGAGAACAGTCTCTGGGGAACTTGACATCGGCTTAATCAAAAATATTTCGGGAAAGACCGACCCACTTCCGCCACATCAACATAAAGAAAGGTTGGGACAGAGGGGAACTAAGGGGAGTCAAGGCAGGAGCCTAAGAAGTTGCGTCGTCGAAGCCTCGTCGGGTGGGAACGAAATGCAAGCCATCTGTCCCCCCCCAAAAAAAATCCATGGGTTGGGATCAGAGGTCCTGAGAAGAAAATCCTCAGGGGCGGGGAGACCGCCAGTTACGCCCGACGTGACAGTCTGTATCCCCTTCTTGAAGGCTCCGGGAGAAGAGAGGGAAGGGATGCGTGACGTAAAAAAGGTCTGAAATGCTTCAATCACTACGCAGAGGCGTCCCGCCAACGGCCGACGTTGCAGGGGCAAATGGTCCTATATCACAAATCGTGCAGCATAAAGGTCACAGCGCGCGTCAGGTGACAGTATAGGGGCTGCGAACCAGCGCAGCCCACTCCGAAAAAAGGTGCTCTCCCACCTTGGGAACAAATTGAAAGCAAATTGGGGCCGTGGCCTCCGGCAAATTGCGTCAGTGGCAAGTCTACAACAACGGAAAAAAGAGAGCGGAATTCAGACCGGCCTCAACCAAATCCTCTGACAATCGAAGTGAAGGGAGCAAAGACTGCTCAAGGAGATGTATTTACTGACGGAAGCAAAAGCGTCAAGCCCAATCAGTCCTACGGACTCGAGAAAAAACTGGAGGATGAAATGGTAGACGGGTGACCCAGCATCTGGCGCTGTGACCCATGGTGGGGGGGGGGGGTCTAAAAACGCTTGAAACATATTCTTCGACTGGGAAACGGGGGTGGGGGCGCTCGACTTGAGAGTAGTCGGGGGAACCGCGGCAACGGAGAAGTGAAAGAAAAAAAAAAAATTCTCAGCAGGTAGAGCTTGAAGGGAATACATCAAAGCTCGAAAACACGCAGGGGGCCTTGGGCAACTTAGGAGTAAGGAGCAATGGAGAAAGGAGACAGTGTTGGACAATTCAAAAGGTGCTCTGCATAATAGAGAAAAGGAGCACTAGTGCGTTTTCCCCAAGTAAGCTAGCTTTCACATCTTCAAAAGGGCGAGAAGGGGAGGAGAGAAGCTCGGTAAGTCAGGGGGGTCTTCATTGGACCTTTGAAAGATGAAAATCCTAAAAACATCCTAACTATTGTCGGCCAAGTCGGGCGAGCAGCCCGGCCAGCGGGGAGAAAGCCTCCTCTACAACGGGGAGACTAGAGAAAAGCATGGGGAGAGCTGGGGAAGGACCCAATTTGAAACTAATCTAGATCAAGACGTCAGAAAACTACGGGAGCTGTCAAGGGGAAAAATAAAACTGCCACCCTTGGAGGAGGGCGGCCGGAAAGGGATGGGAAGCGTCATGAGGTCAAGCAGCCTATTTTCATTGTGACTCCCTACAAAGGGACGTCGGGGGACAAGAAACAGGTAAAGATCGTAGGGAAGAAAAAGAGGTGGCAAAGATGAGGGGGAAATCGAGGCTAAGACGGCCAACACGGGCCCAGACTCGGGAGGACCTGCAGCGCCTCGAAAGTCTAGAGCAGGAACAATCTTTGGCCGAAAGGGTGGGGGGCACCTCTCTTGAAATCATAAGTCAACGACCGAGGCCGGGAAGCAGGGAAAATGAGTCTCAGTGCCGGCGAGTGGACGTGCCCTTCACGAGACATGGGCGAGGCCGTATCGTGGAAAAGAGGCAAAAGGCTGTTCGGACGAATGTCGGAGCAGGGCCACAGGCCGGTGACTAAACGAGAGGCATAGAAAGATGGCCGAAGCAAGTCATGGGCGTCCCGTCCGAAGTCGAAAACAGAAGCTTGTACACACCACTTGATAGTCCTAAAGCTAAAGGAAAAAAAAGGGGCCGTACAACCATCAGCGTGATCGGAGACTCGTAGCAAAACACACAAGAAAGAAGGTACGACGGTTACCAAAACTTTTACTGAGAAAAGGAAAGAAACTTGGTGCGAACGCAAAACGTCTTGTTACGATCACATCTCGGCACGAGGGCGCCATGCGGCGCATGGTCAGTGTGCCACTCAAAAAATATACTAAGCGCTATCACCGGGGGGCCTGGGGGGGGGGACCAAAGGAAGAGACGCAAGCAAGACGCTAAAAAAATTCCGCCGGTCAAAAAGAAATCTTCAAGCCGGGAAAAACCATGCTCTCAGCAAAAAAAAGACTTCACTGAGAAAAAAGATGCCGAGTGACGGAGGCCTTTCACTAACCAGGAGTCCAAGGTCGCAGAACGAGGGGAGATTGTACAGGTACGAAAAGACTTAAGTCGAACTGGCCATGGCAGGTAGTCCGAAGACGATGTGACGCACAATATTTCAGGCTTAAATCTAAAATTGCAATAAGGGGACGGGAAAACTAGGGTGAGCGAATGATGCACCTCTGAGGGGGAGAAAATGCTCAGAAAGATCGGAGGCGCATAATTCTTGGCGCCGGGAGGAAAAAGGGAACGGGAAACATGGAGCAAAGAACCTGCTAAATTTCATAGCTGGAGATGCGGGACCCTTGGTCAAAGGAAGAAGACCAAAGGGTTGGCGCGGGTCGGCGGAGATGCCTGGAGGGGGATCAGGGGGCTCTTGCTTGCTGCCACGATGGGCCAGAAACTAAGGAGGGGATGATGGATGTTAATGTCACGCAAGCCCCGTAAGCGAGAAAGAGGAGTCACGGGGACCTCGGCCTAGGGGACCCACGTGGCCGAGAGGGCAGAACACTAGAAAAGAAACTGGGGGCCAAAAGAGAATGTTCTTCTCGTGAAACCCACGGCTCAGTCCAACTAAAAAAACAAAGTGGGGGCCCTTGACAAGGGGCAGAGGAAATCACAGGTCCGCGGGGGGGACACGTAAAAAGGAAAGGCACCGTACCGAGGAAATGCCTGAGCAGGGGGAATGAAAGGGAGACAGGGAATGCAAAGGTCATTTCAAGAAAAAAAGTCAGAAGACTCGCGCCCAAAAGAACTGATGTCGCACAGCAGGTAAACAGTACAAAAACCCAAATGGGTCCCGCGCCAAAGGGTGCAAAGACCCGAAAGTCGAAAAGAAGCCCAATCTCAAAAATGTCAAGAGAAGGAAGGATCCTAATGGGCTTGAGTTGGTTTCAAGCTCCGGCAGAAGGGATAAGAACAATCCGCCATACGGGGCTCGTATTCCCGAAGCAGGGTTCAAAAGAGGGGCCGGATGGGAGAAGCTGCTGCAGGCGCGCTGAAGGGGGATCTGTTGTCGGACTTGCCCAAAAGAAGGAAATGTGAACGGAGGAAAGTCACATGTGATGACTTCGTGGGCAAGCTGGGAGATCAAACGAAGGACGGCGGGCCGCAACTTGCTAAGAAACTGCTAAAAAAAAAGGAATGGGAGAGGACGCGAACTCAAATGATAACACTCGATGCAGACAAGAAAAGGGACGAACACGGCCGGGGGGCGACGCAGGGGACCGCTTTTGCTTCATTTGCTTCTGAACGAGTAAAGAAAATTGAACTACAGACTTCACTCCATCCATCTCTCAAAGGAGGAGCGGCGGATGCCGAAAAGCGTCTCACCAGATCTTGGGAAAATCGGCCGAACTGGTTGGAGAAAAGACACGCTGAAAAAGAATTAAGCATGACCAAAAGACAAAACCAAAACCCCGGTCGACGATGGGGTTGGGGCTTTGGAAACACCGGACCCCCAAAGGAGGCGAACCAAAAGGCCAAGCGGATCAGTAGGAAGCCTTAATCAGGAGACGAAAGAGCAAAAGGCCAGCAGTGCTGATGCTGGAGAAGGGGGGGTGGGCCGGTTTTTGCATTAAACTGTGACCAGGGGGTATGATGGAAGCCGTGGGAAAGGGGCAAGCAGATGGAGGCCGATCTCCAGCGGCGGGACACCCCGAGAAAAGACAAACAATCTAGTCGAAAAAAAACGAGGAGGAGAAAGGAATAGGGCATCTTGTGTCCCTCCGCCTGGAGATAGAAAGACCGTCGCTGGTCCGTTACATCCTATTTTACAATCTGCCAATAAAGCTGTCCACAAGAGAAGAAAAAAGCCCACTTCGCCATGCGATCATCCAGAAAGGAATGGAAGTTGATCTCGGAGCAGAGAGGAAGGAGGATATGATCACCTCACAGGGAGGTTCGGTCGACGCCTGAGTCGGGGTCAGGGACAAAAATGAAGACAAAATCAGTCTCCCTGGGTTGGGTGAGGAGGAAGGCTGAAAGGGGTGGGGCCAGTTTCGTGGAAAATCAGAACCTGGAGGAAGAAGGGGACCACTGGGCGGATCCGAGTGCTTCATGCAAAGGGGAAAAGAATCGTGAGAGGTGGGGGGCGTGACGTCGTCTGTTGCCATGGTCTTACTTCGGGCGGAAGAAAATAAAAAAAACGCCAAGAGCGGTGCAAAGTTCCGGGAGAACGCGGTCGGTTCAAGCTTCGCATAGGTTGTGCTATAAAGGGGGGGTGGGGGAGGGTCCATTCCCTGGTGACGCTGGGAGGTTGAAGAGATGAAGAGTGGAGCTTGGGGAGGGGTACGAGGGCGAGGGGGTCAAGGAATGTGGGGGTTGGATAGGGGAAAGGGGGGCTAGCGAGGCTAGGCGTGATGGCTGGGGGGGTGATGGTGAATGGGGGGACAGGGGGGCGCCTCTTGGGGCCCCCGGACAATTTCTAATCCCATTAGGTGCTTACCTAAAAGGGGCGGCGGAATTATCCACATAAAAACCTAGGGAGGTATAAAGGGAAAGCATGAAGCAGCATCAAGAAGGAAGGCGAGGAAGACTGCCTCTTGGGTCAGTCGCAGCCCCGAAGACCTCTTCTGTCCGGACGTGAAAGGCGAGGGGTCAGCTCACAAGGCATGATAAGCCTCCTATGCCCATGTCTATGGGCGGGAAAGAAGGGCGACGGAAAAATCCCATCATCATCAACTTGAAAGAATGTGGAGGAGAGGAAAAAAGTCATTCTAGGGAGGATATTGGTGCGATCTCAAGAAGAGGATCTGACATGACGCCCGCACTTAACTGCATCTCACCTGTGTTCAGAATGCTAGGGCCTTCCATCATCTGAGATAAAAATTAATAGTAGATGACAGCAAGGGGGGTCAAGACCAGTTAAGCCAAGGTGGAAAGGGGGGCCTGTCTCGCAATCAATCGATAAAAGGAGCTATTTCGTGTTCAAACACTTTGAGAAGTGGGAGGAAATCGGTCGGTAAAGAAACGCATGGAAGAAGAAGATAGCTCGGTATCGCAGTCCGGAAAAAAAGGGAAAGCAAAGACGCAGAAGAAAAACTCAGAAGTTGTCGGCCAATAGTTGCTAGCAGCCCGGACAGACGGACACCCCTCATGAAAACTCGACACGCGGGACCCAACCAAAAACCAAACCAAAACCAAAAACAAATAAGGAAGGCAGACACAAGGTGCACTCATCTAAAAGACCAATAAAAACGGACAATGTAAAGGAAATGGAAGGAACTTCAGAGTCGTAAAACAAGTCTGCTGTCTTCCTAGAGCTTAACAGGCATAAGGAAAACCGAAAGATGGGGGGAAAGGAAAAACCAAGGGGTGGAGGAGCTCTAAAAAGAAATTCAATCTCAGGATTTCTAAGGGACCAGAGGCAACAGGCGGTGCTGAAAGGACTTCCCCCTTACAGACTGCCACTACACCAAGGAATTGTAGACCCAGAATCAGAGGAAGCTGATCGCAGGAAAAGCGTTGGGGCCTAATACTGGTGGCCTCTAGTGCTCAAAAGGCCCGAAGGGATAATATCACTGCCGAATTCTCGAGTGAAAGAACCGTGAAGGCACGCGCAAAGGTTTGCGAGTAGATTGGGGGGGGGTGAAAAAAAAAAAAGAAAGCAGAGGGGAGGGTCGGCGGGGCAGGACGATGCCGGGCCAAAAGACTCTCTAGCATAGAAGGAAGGACGTTGGATTGGCCAGAAGCGCCGCAGGGGCTCTCTTCCTGAGAGTGAGATAAAAAAAAAAGCCGGGCTGAGCACCAAGGGGCGCCTGCAGCGCTATTATGGACGGGTACAAGAAGTGGCGGCAAAGTGCCGTCGGTCAGACTCTCAAAAACAAAAAAGAGGAGGAAAATTAGAGAAAGGGGAAGGCACGCAAAATCAGGGTACGCCATCATAAACGAGCAGACGATCACGTGGTGCAGTTCCAAACCGTCGGCGAGAAAAAAAGATCGGCCTCGGCTGCATCTTAAAAAAAAATTCGGCCCCTGGACAAAGGCCTATGAGAGAGACGTACGGACTGTGGGAAAGCTCTACATCCAGAAAAGAAACGCGAAAGGGCAACGGGCAAAAAGATCCGCCTCACAACGCAGGGCCGGCAACGGGGAAAAACAAGAAGAAGAGAAAGCAGCCGGATCTAGCCGCGTGTCTATTAAAGTTCTGTAGCAAGAGGCCAGGGGCGGCAAAAAATTTTTCCGCGAGACTGTTCGGAAGAAGGGGAAAAGGGGGTACAAATCGTAGAGTCCAGTGGCGTGGCCGTCAGGGAAAGAGAAGATAAATGGAAAACCTGACATTTAATAAGAGCACTGTGAAGAGGGAAAGGATTCGGAACTGGAGACGGGAAACTCTGTCGGGGGGTCGAATGCACGGAAAGCGGCGAAAAGAAAGATGAATCAAAAACATCATCTCAAAACAAAAAAGGGCTTTGCGACGGGGAAAAAGCACGGGAAAAGCAATCTCGCCGAAAATTCAACGAGTCTAGAGTGGGCGGCAGAGGAGGGGGGACAAACCAGTGGGTCGACAGGGACAGCTCCGTCCCAGGATTTGGGGAAGCGATGGTGGCGGTTTTCGCCGGAGCGGTCCCGGCAGAAGAACACGAGGGGCGACCCGAGGAGGATGGGCAGAGGATGAAAGGGGGAAAAAAGCAACATGAAAGGCGAAAATACGGGATGCTCGGCCTCGGAATTGAGAAAAAATGTAAAATTTCCGAACTCTCCGCACGGGGGGGGGAAAACAAAAGAAAGATCATGTCTCGTTATACTATCAAACCGGGCAAGTCCAAATAAAAAAAGGGGTGAGGACATTAGAATCTGAGATACAAGTTAATGCGGGGGAGAGACGATGGATGGCACCGGGACCCGAGAACCTGCTGCGCCAGGTTGAGATGCAAGGGAGGGCATGCGGCATGTTATCCCGAAAAGTCGAGCTAAAGGAAACCCGAGAAGTAGGAGGAAAAAGCAGGGGAAAGGACAAGACAAAAAAAATGGGACCGCGCCTGGGGGGGCGTGAAAAATCGTCAAGGGAAAGAGTGGCCCGGGGAGGCAGAGGCTGCATGGCTGGGAGGGGTGTCCCATCTCGGAAGTACGTCAAAAAACGAGCAGGCTGGAAAACGAAAGGCCCATAAAAGCCTTCAGAGAATGCCGTCTGGAGGGCAACAAGGAAAAAGGCGCGGAGAGAAGGTTGACGGAGGGGGGGAGGTACGTTCCCAAAAAATGTGCAAGGAGGAAGGAGAAATCAATGGGGCTTGGGATACACTCAAGGGTTGGAAGGGAAAAAACTCAGACGAGAGGGAGGGACGGGGGAAAAAGCCAATTCTCCACTGAATGAAGGCGCAAGAAAGCGATTGAGGACAAGCGAGTTCTCTCCTGAATTGCGAAACGAAAGTTGTGAGGACCCGAGCCGGAGGGGCTTGATCCGCGGTCAGAAAGGCCACTACAGAAGTCACTCCATAAGAGAAAGAGAGATACGAGCGGAAACTCTCGGCGTAACCTGGGGCTAACAAGAAGTGGAAGAGAGGAATACACTTTGAGGGAGAAACAGGGGTACAAGAGGCCATAACTGAGCAGGACAAATCCTATACCAAAAAGGTCAGGAAAAGGGGAGGGGGCATGTAGGTCCCTGACCAGAAAATCATTCCGAACCTCCAAAGGGAGGATAGGAAAGAAGAAAGTAAGATATAAGAAGAAGAGGGACAACTTTCCCGAGGTTCTTATGCTGGCTGAAGGGGGCCGGGGGGGGTGGGGAGTGGACGACTGACCGATAGGGACAGAGTTAACGAAGGGGGACGGCAGAGGAGTTCTCCTATCTCAGGAATTGAGAAAACCCCCCACAAAAAAAGAGAAAGATCTCGACAACAACAAAGTTAAAGGGAGAAAAGAGAGATGGGGGAGTCGTCGGGGGGGTGGGAAAGAACGCAATCTGAGCCAGCGCTTTGGCACTTGAAAGTCCGGAGGAATCTGACAATACTGTCAAACAGCTCAGCAAAAAACCGGGGGCACAGGACGCAGAAATAAGAAATAGTCTGTTACTCTGGAATCTGCTCGTCTAGGAGAGGAAGTAGAATAATGAGCCACACTTGCTTAGGGAGGTCAGAACTACTTCGTCGGGAGGGGAGAAAACAACATGCAAAGCACCATCGCTAAAGAAAGGGGGTTGCGTGGCCGGCTGAATTATGGTCCCTGGAGGGAGTCTCCATAACCGTGCCGGAGCTTTAACTTACTGAGCCGATGAGGGAGTAAGAAGAAATAGAGGTCGATTATGATGGGGGAACTGAGGAGTGGCAAGGTCTCCCGCGGAGAGAAACTATCATCACCCCCACAAATGCGTCCAAAAACGCGGTGACTCAATTTTCCGAGAACTGAGAGGAAAAAAAAACAGGGTTCTCTCAGAATGGTAGTGAACGGGATTCAGGGGGCTGGTCAGGAAAGCATCATCAAGAGCCTTCGGGGGCTCAAAAACAGCTTGCACATTTTCCTGGTAAAATCACATTATTGAACTTGGCAGAAAGAAAATGCGGAGTTTTCAATTCTACGAAAAGCTGCAAAAAATCTCGGCCGCGCATACGGAAATAGAAGGGATTCTATCGGACAGAGATGGGCCATAGGGAACCACAGCAAAGCGAGGCTTGTCAATTACGTCCCGGTAAGAAAAAAGCTCAAGAAAAGGGAGGGACGAAGGCCTCAGGAAAGTGGGAATAGGGCAAAAACCTGGCGAAGGGAAAAACATGACTTTGTCGAGTGGACATGGTGTGTAGGCTCTGAAAAAAAAAGCTTGGCTCAGAACGTCGATTGGTTCCTGGTCGGGACTCGTTATAGACATGCACAAAAAGGAGACTTCATCTAAAAAGGGGGGTCCCTACAGTACCAAAAAAAGGGGGAAAAGATAGGATCTCACCAAAGCAGAAAAACATTTTCTCTTAGAAGCCCGCAATTTCCTCAACAGGTAAGGAAGACGTGCCGGGGAGAGAATCATCTGAGAAAAAGAATATTAGGGGGTGGAAAAAAGGGGCGGAAAAAAAATCGGTTCGGACAAGGACGCCAAAGTCGGGGAAGCAAGTCCGAGGGAACCGAGAAAAAATCGCCTTCCTGGATTACGTGGGCCCTTGAGAGCGACATCAGGAAAGAAAACGACGGGTCACGTCAAACTCAAGAAGAAGAAAAGAGGAAAGGAAAGAAATCTCCAACACCAGCGGAAAAGATCGGCCAGGAAGTGGGGAGACGACAGGGACCCACGGTCCCTCTAAGCCGCCCCATCTAGAATCGTACAGGCGGCTAAAGGAGCGGGCTTTGAAGGAGACCGGCGAACAATCAATGGGCTGTCGCAGATAGGAGGAGAGGGAGGAGAACTTAAGCCTAGGTGCCGGGGGGCATTCGGCACGAAAAGAGGGGTTACAGGAAAGAAGCAAGAACGCAAAGGGAAGCTCCCGGAGCCAACCAGCGGCAACGAAGGGTGAAAAAAAGCGTCTTCAAAGAAAGACAACTCTAAGTCTGTTAGCAGTGCAAGAACGAGAACCGGGCAGAGCGCTAAACTTGGGGGGGGGGGGCAATACTTGGCCTCTCTGGAAGCAGAAAGACTCGAATGCTAAGAATCCGGCTTAGAGAAGGAAGGGGGAAGTGAAAGTGCCTGAAGAGCATTGTGCTCTAAAAAGGATCTTGGGCAAGAGGAAGAGCGGGAGTTTCGTCGTAAGGATGTCGAGGGGCTTTGCCACAGGCCGTGGGAATAGCAAAGAGGAAGAGCCTTTGAGGTTCCTTAAGGATCCGCAGCCCGCGGCCGGAGAGGGGAGAGGTAACCACAGGCATTTACAGACAACTGGAGACAAACTGCATCGCTAGGAAGGAAAGGAAACAAGGGAGGAGTGTCAATATGTATCAAAGAAAAAAAAAAAACCAACGGGTAATGATGAAAAGAAAAGAAGAGAATAACGAAAGAAGGACTACCTAACGAGGGGCGGCTCAGAGCAGGGAGGAGGGGGATCAGGGGTATGGACCCTCCCTGAAGGGTTGACGTCACTCGTGAACTATGGGAAAAGGAGGAGAGGATTCCAAGCAAACTTCGATGATAGCGCGCTAGGAAACACATTCAAGGGGGGGCAAAAAATCGAACAAATGCACCCGCAAGGAAATAACGCTGGAAGAGGGCATAGGAAAAACCGAAACCGGAGGTGAATGAACGGACGTCCCGGCAATGAGAGATTCCGTAGGGACTAGCCGAGGGAGTAAAACTTGTCCTGAGCAATCATCTGGAAAGGTCTGCCCAACAGTCGCGCCGGGGAGGCTATCAGGTAAAAAAAGAAGTAAGGCCGGGTAGGTGGGCCGGCTCGAAGGAAGGACGCAGCCTAATATGGCCTGAGGGGACTCCGGAAAGAGGGGTACCTTGCGCTTGAAAGTAACAAATACGTGCCTAATACCCTTCAATCTAGAAGACTCATACGCGAAAAAAGGAAAGCTCTCAAAAGGCCACGAAATAAAGGAAGGGGAAGAAGTGCGAAAAGAGAGCGCGCAGCTGCGACTAGATAGCTTGGTCGTCTCGATTATGCACCCTGGGGTCCCTGCGATCACAAAACCAGTCTTTGGGGGCCTAGGAGATAAGATGAGGGCGTGGAAGCTTGACCGGCGGCTCCCACAGTTGTTGCCTACCCTCGTAGGGGGAACGCGATTCGAATTTCAAAGGGCAACGCCGCCCCAGAAAGAGAAACCGGAGGGACGGGAGAGAAGGAGCAAAAGACGTGTCCTGAGGGTCAATAAAGGGAGAGTGAAAAAGAAATTGTGGCAACACTAAGGCCGGATTTTATCGATTATACGGGGGGGCAACCGGCGTCCACCTTGAGGGGAAAGGTTATTCCCTTTCTAGTCGGAAGACAAAGGAAGGAGGGTCTAGACTATTAGGCAACCGTCAAGAGGAACCTGCTGCGAAAAAAGGGGGTGAGCTTAACGGGGAACCGGTGCCTCATGACCGGTCTAATCAGGGAAGAATAAGAGCTCGCCCAAAGAGACTCAGCAGAAAAATCTGTGTACGACCAAAAAAAACATGGACTCAGAAAAGATGAGGGTTCGTTCCCGAGTAGACAATTAAACATAGACCTTGTCCACGGGGGCCGGATTCCTCCTGGGGGGGGGAGGGGATATTTTGTCCCATCGCAGCGCTGGGAACCTAAAAGCAGAGCATGCGGGGAGTGCCTAAGTACATAGAAGGAAGGGAGAGAAAAAGGGGGAAGGTTACCTTCTACGGAGGACGGGTAGCGCTAGGGGAAAGGCATTTAAAAAAAAGGCCCAAAACGAAGCCGGGCTGAGGAGCCACGCAATAACATGTTGAGTGGAAGAAAATTTTGCAGATGGCTATACCCGCCGGGAAGGAAGGGCTGCGCGGGCTTCAATACTAAAGACCGGGAAGGAGAGCAGGAGCACCTCGGCATTCTTACAGCTGGGAGAATCATGACTTTGCAACGGGGAGACCAGGGGGGGGAGCTGTGGGCCGAAGCCAGGAGGGGGAGGGCAGGGGACATAACAATCAACCACTAAACCTAATCACGCCAAAGAGAGAGATCGGATAAACCTGCCGCAGCGGGAGAAACTCAAGTGGCCAAGCTCTGCCGTCACGGTGGGTATCAACCTCAAAAAACTCGGAAAGGGAACGCCGAGACAAAAAAAAGGATACTTAAGGGGTAGGTGAGATGTCGGGGACCAACCGACCCGACGCAGGGTCGGAAACGCCCCAAAAATGAGCTAATTCGGGATCAGGAAGATCGCTACGAAGATTCAACCTGAAAAAGATTTCTTAGCGAAGGGAAGGGGGGGTGGAGGGAGAGGTGAAACCGAGATTGGGAAGGAAAGAAGGTGTCACTGCAAAGAAGGGGGGACGGGCCGACCGATCCAGGGCGGCGGGACCACCCCCCGAGCCGGCTCCAATCT
>Ga0179591_1296387_pt1 | contig 14236 bp, 16 predicted proteins | sample CZOMad2_1_08_16f_FD_182891 | JGI IMG/M metagenome (GOLD analysis project Ga0179591, IMG submission 182891) | Vadose zone soil fungal communities from Angelo Coast Range Reserve, California, USA - CZOMad2_1_08_16fungal (PacBio error correction) | ecosystem: Environmental > Terrestrial > Soil >...
AAGCAAGGGGCACATTGGGGGGGGTAATAATAGGAAAAAAGGGAAGGGGAGGGAGCGAAGTTTTCTCCTGGTTAAAAGGCCTTTCAGGATGAACCAGAACGCTTTGGGGGGAGGGGGGGGCATTAACACTCCCAGAAATCAAAAATACGTATAGTTAAAAAAATACCGGATGTGCTCAGGGGTGGTGGGAAGTATGAAAAAAGAAGGAAAATATCTTTACGCCTGGTTTAAGTCAATTTGTGATGATCAGTTGGGGAATCAAAATTGGACTAAATGTCTTGGGAAAAAAAAAATGGAAGCCTAGGGGGGCAAATAGTATCCAAGAAGTAAGGGGGCGAGAAAGGGGTAAATCCCTACTTTTGGCCAGCGGAAACCTCGTGCAGGAACCAACGCATTAAGGTGGGGGCACGTCATTCGTGTTCACTATTTTATCATTCTGAGGTAAAGAGGACGGGAAAGCAGCTTGTACTTCATGGTATTTTTTTTCATGACGATTTTATAATAAGTCAGAAGGGAGACCGCACCATAAGGAAGTACTTACAATTACGTAGGGGAAGTTTTGCAGGGAAACTGGACCGGTCCAGTCATTGTCTATATTGTGGGAAGATCTTCGTCAAGAACTAGAAAGCTGACAAGGGAAAAGGGAGGGAAGGGGGAAGTGGCAATGGAGATCGATAGTATTCATTTTTTTATAACCGGTGCAGGGAAACAGAGGAGAAGAAAAGGAAAGACAGTACATTGGAGCATGCGGGGTCTTGCAACGAATCTTCAGTGATATACGGGGACTAAGGGGGTTGGGGGGGGAAGAGAGAATTTCGGGATAGACAAGTTATCTTTATCCCTGGCTTTAGAAGAAGGGGAAGAGAGAAGGAGCACATTTCGACCAATTTCAAGTACAGGGCGTGGCGCTGGGGGCAGTGCAGGAAGCCAAGAGTAATTACAGAGGGCGGATGATCTGGTACGCAAAAGGAGGATCGAAAGTGGGAAGGGAAAACAATTCCTTGGACTTATACACGGTAGGGGTTTTTTTGCGGGGGTAAAAAGAAGAGGAAACTAAAAAAAGAACGTGGGAATCATTTGAAAAGCCAGGGACGAAGATAAGAAAAGCCTTGAAGGAAAAGGGGGGAAGGGAGGCTGCATTTCCAGTCCGACTAATAGGCCAGACACTAAAAATGAAAACCTTGGAAAACGGGGGGACCTGAAAGTAAATGGTAAGAGTAAAAATAGGGGAAAAGAGGGAAAAAAAGTTTAAGCATAGAAGGCACAGTGGCCTACAAACGGAAAAAAAAAGGGAAGGCTATAGGTGAAAGGAATGCAGTAACCTTGTGGCAAAAAGGCAAAAAATATGTGGACAAAAAGAGGAGTTGAGCTAGGACTTATAGCATTTAAAAACATATAGTAATCAGCAAAAGAAAGAGAACTGGAATTGGGGACATCAGGGTTAATTCCTGGAGCCGGGGTATACCTTTTGTGAAAGAAGGAAATGAATCCTTCCATTTACCCTGGAAGCTATAGGACCGGAGAACAGGAACAGGAGAAAGTTGCACAAACAAAAAGTGGGGGGGGGGGGTCAAAACTTTTGGTGTTAAAAAAAAGTTGTATTTAGCAATAGAATTCCTTCCCTAAGAACAGGAGTTTTTTCAGAAAACGAAGAGGGGGGGACATGGGGGGGCAAAAAAAGAAGATTGAAAATATAGAGGAGAGTACGTTACAAAAAAAAAGGAAACTGGTAGCAGGTAAAAAGGGACGGTAGAGGAAAGGGGTATGGGGTTATGTGTCGAAGATCCTCTTACAAGATCAGAAAATACCCTCCAGGAAAAGTTAAGATACCATAGTAACCAGCAGGTTTCATCTAAAAAACCCGTAAAAAATCGAGAAATGGAAAAAAAAGCGGAAAAACACTGGAAGGGAAAAAAAAGACGGGAGTTGAATCCCCCAAAAAGGAGGGGAAAGGAAGAGGACGGGGGGGGTGACAGATATGCAACCTCAAAGGTCTGGGCACAAGGGGGGGACAACAAAGAAAAAGGGGCTTGACGACATCCGGCATTGTGGTTGTAAATGGCTACCTCAAGGGGAAAAATCCTTTGGGGGGGGGGGCCCGTCACTTAGGTCATACGAAAGAAAAGAAGACGGAAACTAGTGTTGAACTACAAGGAAAGAAAAAACGAGTTTTGGAAAGGAGGCTTTTCATTTTGTTAAAAACAGCGGGGGAAAAAAAAAAAAAAAGTCAAAAGAATACAGGAGGGGGGGAGGGCAAGGAACGACGTAGGACCGGGGATACAATCCGTCGGGATCACTGGAGCTTGAAAAAAAGCCTTCAATGCCAAACCTGTGGAGTATCTCAGAGAAAAGAAACAACACGATGAAGTAAAGATAAGAAGAAGAGAGGCAAAAGAATTGGGGGAAGGATGAACATTCAGAAGTCAGCTAAAGAATGGGAAGAAGGAGAAAAAAGCTGGGAAAACTACTTCATCGCACGCGCTGAGTTGGTCTGAGGGGGTTTAAAAAGGGTGTTAAAAAAAAACGAAAAAAGATAAGACAAACTGCAGGTTCGGATAGTTAGCTACAGGACTTAAACGGGGAGAGTCAGGGGATGGGGCTAAGTTGAGGGCCAAAAGGAGATTGGGCAAGAGGGGGAAAGTGACTTCTTGAGGGTACATGGGTCAAGAAAAAGGTGACCTTGAGGTGAAGAGAGAACATGAATGAAGGGAGTAATGGGTAAGTACGTGTCAGCGCTTGGGCATGGAACAAATTTTTTTGAGAAAAGAGTTGGAGTTGGAAGGACCGATGTGTTGGTAATCTTGCTGGGAAAGATGTATGAAGGTAAAGATGGCGGACAGAAACCATGCTGGGTACTATTGAAGGGTTATTGGGAGCTTATTGATGCTTCCAAATCAGACCGAGGTACGAGTTGCCAGAACCATTTAGAAGAAACATATCCAATTACTTAGAAGAAAAAGGTTTATATAAGACAGGAAGGGGGGGAAATTACGAAGAACTATACGTTTTGGTTTCCCCGCATTTTCCTGGAAAAAGATAAGGTTGGAAAAGAAGAAAAAATAGGGGGGAAACAGGGGGGGAAAAAGGGGCAAGGAAAAGAGTAAAAAAAATACCTCGGAGGGGCAAAATCGGGAATAAGGGTGGAGAAGGAGGGAAGATGGAAAGTAGGTGTTATTTGTAAATGGAAGTCAAGGGAAGGTCCGAGGTTTTAAGGGGGGAAAAAAAAAACAAAAGGATACTCCGTATAGATTAACATTTATAAGGGGAGTTGGTTGATGCCTAGGAGAGTTGGGTGGGGGGGGGGTTGGAGGGAAAGAAAAAAAAGGATACTAAATCTAAGAAATTCTGGTAAAAGTTAAATGGCATGTGATCTTAAGTTTATGTCCTGGATATCTCAGCATACAATGGGGGGGGAAAGCTGGAAGAAAATGTTTGGGGGCGAGCTGATAACTTTGATTACAATTTGGAATCCATCGGGGGGCTGGGAAAGGTGACTGCTTTTCCAGGGAAGCACGTGACTTCATTTTGTAGGGGGCGGGAACCGGGTTAACGGCTAAAATGCTATCCTGGCCCCGCTCTACTTCATTGAGAAGAAAAAATTGGGAGAAGGTGGGGGGGGGGTTTCCAGTTTTCAATTAACGCCTGAAGGGCTTTTTGGAGCAAGAAGGGGACCATATGGGGCGCAGAAAGGAAGGGGTCAAATCGAAGCAGTAGAAAGTGGCTGTTAAAGAGAGGGATCTTGAAATTTAAACAAGTAACACTGCATGGAAGTGGGGGGGGGGGGGGAAAGAGAGAGAGGGGAAAAAAATCAAACTGTAGGGGGGGGAAAAAGCCCTGTAAAACCCCAAATTTGGGGGTGGGGGGGAAAAACAGGGAAAAAAATACCAACACAAACAGCTTCACCCAAAAAAAAAAAAAAAAAGGAAAAAAAAAAAAAGAAAAATTTGGGTTAAAATGCGAAAAAAACAAACAAGGGGATTCGAAATTTGTGAGAAGGAGCTTTCATGAGATATTAAAAGAAAAGGGAGTGGTATAAAAAAGGTCCCTCCCAGGGTAGAACAAGGAAAGATGCCGTGAACTCCAAAAAAAAATTCTTCAAAGGATCCAGAAGGAGATAAAAAAGGGTAAAGATAATGGAAACTCCTTGCAAAAATGTACTGAGGTTATTGGGGAACAATTCGGGGACATGGGACTTGATAAAAAATCCTAAGATCGGGGATCTCAATTGCAATGCTCAGAAGAATTCACTTTTGACAGCATCAAAATGGAGTAAGAAGAAAAAAAAAAAGGATTTATCTGGAAAATTACTGACGGGGTGATCTAAAAGGTAAAAAAAGGTAGGAATTACTAGTGAGTTATGGTGGCAGGCGTGAAGTATTACTGTGGTTCGATAAAAGATAGAGGAGGGCTCCCAAAAAGGAAAAAATCCATTTGCTCGCGCTTCAAAAGGATAAAAGGCCGCTTATACAAAATTGACCACTTATATGAAGTGAAAAAGTAGGGTCTTTACTGGACCGAGGTGAAGGGAGAAGGTCAAAAAGGCAGGGGGATTTAAAATGGGGGGGGATGAAACATACTATACCAGAGGTCATAGGGCCAAATAAATGGAAACTGAAAGACAAAAAAAAATTAGCGGTAACGATAGGAGATTGGCGCTTTTCTAAAGGAAGGGACAGCAAGAAGGGAGACAATACCTCCGTAAAGGTTACCTGAATAATTTCTGGACAGTCGATGAAGCTACAAAGGAAGGAGGGTCCGGAAAACGGCTTTTGACAAAAAACAGAAACAGGGATAAAAATTTAGAACGAAATTCATGAGAAAAAAAGAATGGTCCGGTAGAAAGTAAGGTGGGGTTGCCTTTGATCTCACTCAACAAAGGAGAAGAAAGGGAAATGCTTGACCAGTTATGGTTGAAAATAAGAGTATATAGTTGGAATTGCTGGAGATAATTGGGAAAAGGGGAAAAGAGAAGGAGGGGGGGGGAAAAAAGTATGGAATTCAATACGCTTGTTCATGGGAGAAAAGGCGGACTGCGAAAAAAGAAAGAGGAAAGACCTAATAGTAAATACCGGAGGGTATTGTGAGCAGTGTTTGGGGGTCACTGTCTCTTTTGAAGAAAAGGGGGAAGACAGGGGAGTCGGGGGAACTCGAAGGGTTTCTGAAGGAGAAGGTTTTTAGATAAAGTAAGGAAGTGGGGGGGGCAAGACCTATCTTTAAATAGTAATGCGATCCATGGTTTTAATCTTCCACATTTAAAGCCCTAGAAGGGGAAAAAGCCGGGGAAACCAGATAGGAAAAATCCGAACCATTACATTTGTGATCAAGGAAACATATGGGCAATATTGGAAAAGAGGGAGGTATCCTGTGACGGAATCAGAGAAAATTGGAGAGAAGAGGGGGGTTGGAAAGTAAAGATACTTTAGGACGGAAAAATCAAGACAATTATAAGACAAACCATAAATTCAGGAAAATGGCAGTATGTCACTGGGGGGGTTTGCGATAGAATTCAAAAAGGGGGGACACAGGATGTTATGCAAGACCAATTTGGGAAACCTGGTTTTACGGAGGGAAGGCAGTACAAGATGAACAGCAGGCACACGGTGGAAGTTCGTTAGCAGAGATAGAGTTAGACAGGATTTTATCCAGGTAGAAAAGGGAAAAAAAGCAGGAGAAAAAAAAATCAGTAACAAGCAGTGCGTGGATTGCAAGTCTGGGTAATCACGAGTCTTCTGAGGGAACGGGGTCGGGGGGAAGGAGAAGTCGTTTTTGCGGGGTCAATATAAGACGTTTCTTTATCCAGGGATATAAATACTGGGGGAGGAGATAAAAGCATCATGTACTCCCAATTTCTGAATACCCAAACGCTGTCTGGCGCATTTTCAAAGAAAGTGATTCAGGGAAGTAGGGGAGGATCCGAAAGAGAAATGAGATGATTGAAAGGGGTTCCAGATCCGCTTTCGAGTTGATATTTTGGGAGAAAAAACAAGGGGGTAGGGGTTCCTGGGGGGCTGGTAAAAAAGACCGCGACGCGAAAAAAATAATTGAAAAAAAACAGGGAAAAAAAGGGGGCAGGAAAGAGGAAAAAACTAGCAGTTACTGGTAGCTAAGGTCAAAAAAAAATAGAACAAAAAACAAGGGGGAAAAAAACTTAAAACACCAGTAAATATTTAAAATATAAGGAAAAGGACAAAAAGAGAGTTGGAGGAGTCGCCATCATTCAACCATTTTGGGCAAAAAAGGACTGATATATCGACCGGGGGAAGACAAGTGGTCATAGCAAAGCCCTGTAGTTTGCATCAGGTGTATTCGAGCTTAGGGGAAGTCCCTCACAAACGAGAATAAGAAGCCGAATATAAAAAAAACTGGGGGGCCATAAATGGGTCGTCTGGTCGAACCTGGATTATATGTGGAAAGGAACCTGTTATCGGAAAAAAACAAAGATGCACTATGTTAATAAATAAACTTACAGGGGAGGGAAGATTGGCAAGGGGGGGGGGAGGGAAAAGGGGCTTCTAAGAACAAGGGTATTTTTTGGGTCAGGAAGAGAATCAAATTTGTGGGGGCTCATAAAAATGAGAAGAAGGGGGGGAGTAGAGATTTAATTAAGGTATGTCAGCAACACAGGTAGAGGTATAGTTAAAAAGGAAGGGGGATGGGGGTGCAAAGAAAGATCGTATTTACATCAGCGGAGACGCAAATATCCTCCAATAAAGAACAATGGCGTCGAAACATAGTAATCTCATCATGTTTCGTCCATCTTCATAAAAGAAATGGAAGAAAAGGAAAAGCTTAAAGGGTAAGAAGAAGGAAGACCAAAAAAATGAAGTCAGCAACTCGCTGGGTCCTAAAAAGTGAAGAGGAATTTTACTAAGATAAAATAACAAGGTCACTTGTCTGGAACACTGTAAGGGAGGGCCCCGAGGGCCTAAGGGAGAAAAAGGATCTGTGAACCTTACTTAGAAATAAAGCAAAAAAAGTAGGAAAGTTCATGTAGAACTCGCTTGAGACCCGAGGGATTTCTTTTAGGTTCGTTGGAAAAAAAAAAAAGCGGAACAAAAAAGGCATACTATAAGACACGAAGGCGATGCGGGGCGGAGAGGTTCGTGAGGGAAAAACGTAGGGGGCAGTATGACACTGAAAATGTTCCCTTCAGTCCATGCCACCTGGGAGGGAGAGAAAGAAAAAACAAAGAAAAAAAAGGAGGAAAGAGATGAAAGCCCACCAGGTTGCATGGGAAAGGGAAAAAATGAACATTTTTAGATAGAAGAGGGAAAGAAAAGTCAACTCAAGATTCTTCATCTACTCATGACGCTGATTAGGGACCCTTGGGGAAAGGTTTGGGGAAAAAAGAGTCAAAATGCAGAAGGTTGCGAAGCTATTTAGCTAAAAGTTGACGATTTCGTTAGGCAGGGGGGTGGGGAAAGCAAAACTAACAGGAGAACTTTTATTACCCAGTGAGTATGTCCATTAGGTTAAATTAGCAGGAGAATGTCATTTAAAAAAGTGAACGGAAAAAAAGGGTAGAGAGAGGAAAAAACAAAAATCTGAAATCTGTTCAGGTACGTCACTAGAAAAGGAGAGAAGATGTTTTGGGGGGGGGGGTTCAAAAGCATTTTTTGGTCTGTTAAAGCTGTTTTAAGCGGGCTTTGGAAAAGAAAGGAGTTATAGGGAGGTGAGATTAAGGACCATGCTGGTTCCTCTTAGGCACCATTTTATTGGAGGATTTTTGGAAAGGGAGGAGGTCCCGGGGAAGACGATATTTGAAGAAACATTTGATCTCCCCTTCAGGAGCTCGCAATGTGTTAAATGAGAAGGATTTTGGAAAAAACCGGCTTACCTCTATAGACCAGAGGGTGGTTTTTCCCGCAATTGTGACCTGAAACAAGATCTGTGGGAGAAATACCGGTTCGAGCTAGGGAAAGAAGGTGACCCATTATAAGGAAAAATAATGCATGAAAGACAAGGGTAGCCTTAGGGGAGGGGGGAAAAAAGGAAAGCAAGGGGAATTTAACAGGAGTATTCCATCAGCTTTGTCAGGTCCCAAAAAAGGGAGAAGATGAAAATTGGTTATGAAATGAGCTCGTGATAGGGTTAGGAGGTACTGAGGGGGGGGTTTTAGGAGATACGTACTCTCGAAATACCCTGAGGAAAGGGGTCAAGGATTTGCTGACAACAGGTTACTGCATTAATTATATAGACCCCTTGGGTGGGTGTATTTCAACCTGGTGTCATGGTCTCTAAAGGGGGTTTATTACTCAGTTTTAATACACAGTTTTGGGAAGCGGGGGGATATTTACTGAGTTTTCCAGGCAAGGGCTAAGAACGTTCGCATGGAGTCTGACCCGAGGAACGGGGAAAACGGAAGAGAATCACTAGCTAAAATGAAGGAAGCCATGCTTTGGGGACTGGTGGGGAAAAGCATTGGAAACATATGTAACGAGATAGTTATTAGAAACCAGGAACAAAAGAGGTCCAGAAGGGATGTTCTCAGACAACTGCATTGGGGTAGAAGGGTTCACCGGGAAATATCAATCAAGAGTCTCGGGGGGGGAGAAAGACTTTGTAAGGAAATGCACAGGCAGAAAGGAGCACGTACACCGATTCAAGTGATTAGAAGGTATGCTAGTTAAATAACAGTGATTAGTAAGTAGATCAGAAATTAGAGGTAAAGGAAGAAAAACTTAGATTCTTCACCAGTCATAATCGAAATCGTAATGGTACAAAGGGGCTCACCGATGCTCAAGGGGGGGGAGGGGGGGGAAGGTTTGAAAGGGGGTGAAAAGGAGTAAAAACATGGGGGATTGAAAGATCGATCTCAAGAACTGCTAAGGGAAAGGGAAGTTAAAATTCAAAATCTGTGTAATGAATCCGGAAAAGAAAGGAAATAAAAAGGGGGGGTTGTGGACTGTACCGGTATCGCCAGGCAAACATTATTTAAAATAGGAACTGATGGGTGTAAAGGTATATTCTGATCTTATTGAAACGTATACGAGAAGAGGATTATTCTTCTCGGCAATCCAGCGGCACAAGCATCCCTGAAAAAGAGGGGAAGAAAAGGGGCCACGGGATAAAGTGTAAAAATGGAATGGGGCGTTAGGAAAGAGGAACTGGAAAAAAAGAGGGGGGGCTTTTAATAAAGGTGAAGATAAAAGTGAGCATACTCCAGATCAAGCAAAAAAAAACATTTAAAAAAAAGGTGGAAGAAACCTGGAAAAAAACGGGACGTTTAACCGATAAACTGAGAAAAGTATTGGCGGCTTGGAAAAGGAGACAGGGAAAAAACACGGACACAACATACCTCCGGTATTTGAACTATACGGATGTCTCTGGGCGGATATGAAGCCTACAGGAAAGCGTCTTGGGGGGGAAGGAAGAAGGAGGGCAAAGGGTGTCACCAGGAAAGTTAGCTACAGCATCTCACTATTTCGCGTCATAGATTAGGGAAAAATAAAGCAGCTTGTCTAAAAACAACAAAAAAAAGAGGAGGAAATAGAGAAGAAAAGTCTGCAGAATAAGGCATCAGCATGAGTGGAGGAAAAGGGGAGGGGTAGGGGGGACTCCTGTGAAAAAAGGCAGCGGCCTTTTCATAAGGGGCATCCATACGCTTTTTTCACATGGTAGAAAGAATAAAAAAAGAAAAGTCATGCCAAGTCATATTTAAAGAACGGAGGTATGGGAAGGTTTTTTTGAAAAGGGTACATGAGATAAGGGAAAAAACGGAAAAGAAAAGGGTGGTCGGGTCACGAATTGTTTTCTCTGAAGAGTTTATAACAAGTTGAAAGGAAAGGTGGTGGGCCTTGATCGATTTAAATAGGCATCATGTGGTGGAGGGAAAAAATGGGGGAAAATAAAGGGGGAAAAACAAAAAGTTTCCACCTCGGGCCCCTACCGAACTAAAGTTACACTTACATATGGGGCAGAAAGGGGGGAATCAAAAAAAGAGGGGAAGGCAGGTATCCTGTGCCGGAAGCATGCGTCCAAATTGTCAGATGAAAATATTATGGGGGGGAAGGAAAGAGGGTTTAAGTTAAAAATCAGATCGATGATAGACACCGACTGAAGTACCATTAACGTAATGGGCAACGAAGTTTGGCCTTGATAGAAAATTTCAACCGTTTCTCAGTACTGTTTAAGAATACCTCCTTTGTTTTCGAAAAAAGGGAGAGGAGATCAAAGGAAGCAAGTGAAATGTATTTGGTAGCATGAATTGGAGAGGAGTTTCCGGATTTGGAAAGAATATGGGTAAAGCATTCTCGCAATAAAAAGGGAAGGCATGCGGTGATGATTCTTTGGGGGGGAAAGAGATCTTAGGTTTCTTTTGAATGAATAAGGTAGTGGGTGGGAAAAGGGCAATATAAGGTCTGCTAAAACCAAAGACCCCCGTTTCGCGCATAAGAAGAAGGGGGTAGGGGAAAAAATATAAGCGAAGAATTTCTCCCCAATGAGGAACTCGCTGTAAAAAGCATTTTGGAGGCGGTCCGGAGGAGTGAGGATCATTAACGAGAGAGGAGTGATCAATGAAAAAATGATGCTTTAGTTGAGACCAAATGGAAGGGGTGGGAGGAGAAACCACAGTGTATGATCTGGTTTGTTGCATGGAACAACGCCAGCTAAAGTACAAGAACCGGAGGAAAAAATAGCCAAAAGGGTTAAATATGTGAAAAAGAGGCCAAGGAAAACTGCAGAGGAGTACAGAAAAAAAATATGAGACCCGTGCTTGGACACTGGCTGGAACACCGCATATTTAAGAAGAGAAAAATAGGGGAGAACAAAAAGAGTAATCCAATTTATCAAAAAAAAGCCTCGCCATCAGAACAGGTGGAATACATGCAAACAATGGGGGAGGAGGATGGGGAGCAGGAAGGATAACCTTTGGCAGACAAAACCTGGGGTTTTATTAAAACAGGTATGGGAGAATCGTAAGGAGATCATTGAACTAAATACGGGGCATATAAAATATCACGAAGGAGGGAAAGAAGAAAATGGGGAGTTACGAGGGGGGTATAAACTTTTGGGGAAAAGTAAACCAGAATACTGAAAATTAAAAAAAAAAGCTCTTCAGAGATGTATAGAAAAGAAGGAAGGAAAAAGATGATTTGGAAAAAAAGAGCACGGTGGGGGCCCGTTGGGGTATAATGAGTACCCGGAATGTCCTAAAAGAGTATTGACGAAGAAACCTCAGAGGTTGTTTCCTGCGAAACAAACATTTAGAGGGGGGAGGGAAGGGGGGGTCAAAGAAAGCCAGGGAAGGGGACATTGCGGTATAAGGATGGAGTAATATGGGGGAAAATCAAAAGCTAACAGGAAGGAAAAGCCGCCGGAACGCCAAAAAAAAGAGAAAGAAGTGGAAGCACCATAGACCAAGGTTTCCATGCTCCCCGCATCTAAACCTTCATAAATTTGGGTTTAAAAGCGGGGGATTGACGGGAAAAAAAAAACAATTAAAGAGCAAACCATAAAAATCGAGGACCGGACGATAGGGGTAAAGGATTTCAGGGGAGAAAGCTCGAAAAAAAAGTTCCTTGTCTTTAAACGACAATCCTGCTTGTAAGGGAAATAGGGGAAGAACCGCAGATTTCATAATTCTTTGTAGTTGGTACTAGAAGGGAAAACTAAGAATCTTAAAGGCTGGAAAAACAGTTCTCTCAAGAAACAGTTGATGAAAGGTTCGGTTGAAAGTTTTAGAGAAAAGGGCAACATAATCCGAAGGCGATGGATTAGGAGGAGGGGGGGGGTCGGTTGCAGAATCAGGACAGGTTATCATGAAAAAAAATGGGAATCCTGAGATTGGCCATGCCAAAAATGGTGGGGGCGGATAACTCATAAACAAAAAAAGTGGAGGAACATAGAGCAACATTGCATTCAATGGATAACCGTGAAAAGAGAAGTGAAGGATTTAGGGCAAACCTCAACACGAAAATCGCACAACGGAAGAGCCGTAATGTGATAGGAGGTTGGGAAGATCGTTTTTGAAAAGGAAAAAAGATAAAACAAAAAAAGACTGGTACGAAGCGAAGGTGAGGATGAGAAGGTTTTCTGAGCTGAATTGCTAGACTGTCAACACGGGAATGGGAAGGAAAAGAGGCTAGGAAATTCTTCGGGGACATTATACTTACATTGGGCAGGTGGAGAGAGATACAACTTTAATCTGGCCTTATCACAGAAATTAGGGGGTCGGGGTTCAAGGGGGTCACTCATGGGGCAGTGGGGGGGCAAAAAAAAAAAAGGGGAAGTTGGGGGGGGATGAAATCATTGTTTGCGTTGGGCCATCTTGGGGGTTGGAAGGCTTTGAAGAAAAGAAGGTGTGAAGAAGGGAAGGAAACACAATGCCTGTTTCACCGGGCCCCGCAATTGGAGGGGTCTTAGGGGATCGGAACAGGCGGTCCTCTGAGGGAGGGTCAAAAACACAAAAAGCCCATATCCCATAACGAAGAAGGGGGAAAAGTTATAGGGGAAAAGGTAAAAACGACATACCGTACGGTAATCGATTAAACTATTTTGTTTGGGGTGGGCCGCAAGTGTAAGGGGAAAATATGTTGCTCGGAAAAAAAAAACCGGTTCTCCCACATTGTAGGAAAGGAGTGGGAGGAGGAACATTCTCCCACAAAAAAAAAATAACCTCATTTTGATGGGGCAAGAAAAATGGGGGACTCAGGGGCGGTATTATATAGCAGCGGAATTTCCAAAGGAAGTAGCGTACAAGGGGGGGGGGTTAAGGTGTACCAAAAAAAAAAAGTTTATCCAAAAAATGGGGAAAGTTGGAAATTAGAAGAAGGTATGGATGACCTGCTTTAGGTATTATATGTTGTTTTAGGTTATTAGTACGAAATCGAAAAATGATGAAGATAAAGGGGCTTTTAAGTAAAAAAAATGGACGAGGAAAGTAATTAGACAGCATACCATTTGTGCAGCTGGATGCAGCGCTTCACTTTTTAAGGACTCTTGGGGGGGGAAAGAAAAATCGTAAGGAAGAGTGTAAAGAAGTGATGGCTGTTTCCATGACAAGGGCAGGCAGGGGGGGGGGACTGACCCGAGATTAACTGGACGTGGCTATCTGGGGACTGCTAAAAGAGAAGGTGAATTTAAGGGGAGGAGATTGGTGGGAATTGCGTTTCATTAGGGGGAGCCGCTTCAGCTGGTAAAGGTGTGAAAAACAAAGGAAAATAACAGGTCAGTTTAAGGGGCACAAAAATGCATTGGGTCGAAGCGGGATATGCAATGGGGGGATGGGGGAAACCAAAGGTACGAATTTTCTCTTAATGTATCAGTACTTTGTAGCGAACAGGAGTGCAGAAAAGAACATCAGAGGGGTTCATAAATTGTGGATCGCAGTATGAAATAACAGTGGATTTGAAGAAAGAGGTATAAAAAAGAGAAAATAGGGCCACTGCAAAAACTATATCATTTCGCATCCCGAGGCAATAAGGTATTGGAAAGAAAGGTGGGAAATCACGTGCATTACCAATGGTACTGAGGTTATTGAGAATGCAAATTTTAAATGGGGAACCTGAGGAGATAAAAGATAATTGAACTGCTACCGAAATACATTTCACAGTTTGCATCAGCAGCATCGGGGACGTATCCGGAAAAGAGGAAACAAATGTACTTGTTGGGGGGGGGTGGGTGGTGTTGGTTTGTGGGGGGGGGGGGGGGGGGGGGGGGGGGTTGTGGGTGGGGGGGGGTTGGGGGGGGTGTTCTTGAATTGGGATCTTCCCAGGCAATAGTAATTAGATAATGGGAGAATTGTGAAGGAGGGGATTAGGAGAAGCTGGATTTTGGGAAAAATATAAAGGTATAGTAAAGGAAAAAAAAATAGGGGATTCTCTGGGCAATTGCAAGAAAAGATCAGAAAAAAGAGGGATACCATTCGGAAAGCTTTGGTAATATTGCCACGTATGAATTGACAAATGGAGGGGGTGGAAAGTGGGGGGCCAAGGGAAAGTCTACGCAAAGCTATTCTTTAAAAATGTGGAATAAAGAATGAATGGGATGATTCATACTATTACGAGACAGTCGGTGATACTAAACTTAGAAGGGAGAAAAAAGAGAGAAGAACATTTTCGGCTGGTACATAAAAAAAAACCGAGAAAACATAAGTATTTTTTAACTATGATGGGCGTTCGCGCAGACGATGAAGAAGAAAGGGTATTGGGGGGGAAGGAACGCTGAGGTTTCACCATGAGAAAATTTGTACACAATAACTGGTATGCTGGCTTAGGTAAAAGAACGAAAGGGT
>Ga0179591_1348556_pt1 | contig 14236 bp, 23 predicted proteins | sample CZOMad2_1_08_16f_FD_182891 | JGI IMG/M metagenome (GOLD analysis project Ga0179591, IMG submission 182891) | Vadose zone soil fungal communities from Angelo Coast Range Reserve, California, USA - CZOMad2_1_08_16fungal (PacBio error correction) | ecosystem: Environmental > Terrestrial > Soil >...
TGAAAATGCAAATTAACGGAAACCCGAGGGTTTTTCTGGAATGTCAGAGAGCTGAAAGATGGAGGAGGACCCTGAAGATTGGGTTAACAGGTACATTAAAATGGGGTGAAAAATAAAGGGAGATTCTAGGGACCTTAAAAAGAGAGGAGCGTAAAAATAGTGTATCAGGGAAAAGTTATAAGGAAAATCTGAAAAGTCCATATCAGTTTTACTTGAGGGGAAAGTCTATGAAGGGGGAAGCACGGAAAAGGGAGGCAAGAAGGGAAAAGAGGGGCTGAGGGGAACAACGCAAAAGAAAAATGGGGGAGGACGCTCCTAAAAGGTTTTGATACCCTTCGGGCAGGTTGCCGACTAAAAAAAGAAAAAAATGCCAATGGGGGGAGGAGTTGACAAAAAGTTTCAAATGGAGATCGCTTGAAACGAGGCCGAGACTCTAAATTCTAGGATAATCAAAAGGGACAAAAAAGACTCAAAAGGGGAGAAAAGACACACAAGAAGAAGGGAGGAAAGTTCTTAGCACAAGGAAATTATGCGAAAGGGAGAGAGGTCAAATGCAAGTTTTTGAAAGTTGCACGGGGGGAAAAAGTGCAGGGAAAAAACTGGAGGGAGGGGAAAGGAAGCGGATAAAGGATGTGCCGGGGGGGGAAAGGTGGGAAGAGAAGAAAGCATAGGACAAGGTAAAAAATGTTCCGGGGAAGGTTCACGAATCCTAAGAAAAGAGGCGGTCACAGGTGGAGGGGTGTAGGATAAGGGGGAAAGAAAATGACATCTACGGTCCGACAGGTTGGGCAAGGTCCGGGGGTGGGAATCGAGGAAGAAATACAGAGAGGACCTTGTGGGGGTAACATGAAGAAGCGAAACTTTAAAAAAAAGGAACCTTGGGGAATGATTGGAATACGGAACTATTGGAAGGTTGGAGGGGTACTCCACTGGCATAGAGGGGAGGTCATCAAAAGGAAAGGACCGGGAAAAAATTGAGAGGGGTGTTTACTGGGAAGCAACAGGTGTGCTGTCACTCGCCCCATCCAATGAGGGGAGTTGGGGCCCAAAGCAAAAGTTTTAAAAGAGCCTTTGGGAAGGTGCACCATTTGGGGCGGGGCCGCTGGGGGTTATTGCCTGGTAACAGAAAAATTCTATACGGGGAAGGGGCGTATCGGTAAGGAAAATCAAGTGCAAGGACTTCAAAGGCGCAACGAAGAGGGTTTGACTACAGGTTATATTTGGGGGAGAGCATGCAAGATTTGAGAAAAATGGGAAGAAAGTCAAAGAGGGCGAAGGCCATCCCTCACCAAAAAACCCACCGAAATGGAACAGCCAGCAGGTGTTCGGGGTCCTCATGTGGGGGGAAGAAGGGCTGGGAAGGGGTTTTTGGCACAAATTCCAGAGGGAAACGGGAGAACCCTGACGTGTGGGGATTTTGTCCGTGTTTCAGGAAAAAAACTTAAAAGGGGGCGAAATGTTGGGGGGGTAAATGTGGGGGATGTTGAGTGAGGATTGGGGGGACTTGTACCCCAACCTCCCCAAAAAGTCCATTGGAAAAAAGGGAAAAAAAGGTATTGAAGGGAATAAGGGACCGCAAGGGAGTTTCTCAAGTTTCGTATGTTTCACGGGAAAAAGCTCAAAAAAGGGGGTTTACAGCGGGGAGTTAAACAAAAAGGGGGACAATGGTGAACGGGGTGACCAAGTTGGCAAAGGTTGGAAGAAGGGGGGGAAGACAAAAGGTTGTCCAATGCACAAGGGAAAGTATGTCTCAGACGGGGGTAACACAGCACAAAAGAACCGGATTTAGAGTTTTTAGGGAGGAGTATCCAAAGGGGAATTGGAATTGTAAGGCCCAAAGGGCGCAATTGTAGTCAAACCGGGAAGTTGTGACCTGACCTTAGTGGTGCGGAAAAAAAGGAGGTGGCATCGGGGAGAGTTTTTCACCGGGGGAAGTCGTAGGGAGAAGAGGGGAGTGTTTGAACCCTTAGCGGGTAGTTGAAAAGGAAAGGGGGGTGAGTTTCATCTTACTCATTTTGGGGAGGGAAGGGTTTTTCTGGGGGGGGGGAAGGGGTGTACAAGGCCCGAAGGCAGTAATTTCCGAAAAAAAAGTTAAATACCAGTCAAAACAAAAACCATTATGTTCAAAAACTGCCCCGAGACCCCCCTTAGGAGTAGGTACAAAGGGGGGGGAACCAGGGATTGGGTTTAAAATTGAGAACAAAAATGGGAACAGAGGGGCTGCAAAAAACCAAAAAAAGTGGGGGCTACTGGGGGGGTTTTTTGGGGTTGCAGTGGGGGGGTCCGATTTTCAAAATGGAAAAAACGGAAAAGAAAAAAAGTCTAAAGAAGCTAGATCTAGGGAAGAGGGGAACTAAAAATTTCACGGGAGAAACAAGGTTCAGAACCAATTCAGTTGGAATTGGGGAAGGGGACTACGGGAGAAATATAAAGAAGAAGGGGTGAGAAACAAGGGGCGTACTGGAATGGTGAACGCTATGACGGAACCCGAGTTATGGAATCTAAAAAAACGTCGAGGGGGGTCCGGGGGAAATTTGAAAGTCAATGAAAGAAATGGGGGGTCAAGCTTAAGGGACGGAGCCGAGGCTCGGGGAAGTCCGGACTAGGAAAGGGAGAAACCCCGGAGAGGTGAGATACTGAGGTAACAAGCTTAAACCAGGGGGAAAACCGTTCTCTTACACGGGGGAAGCGGGGGGGGGATGGAATGACTGTCGGTGGTGGGTGGGGGGGGTCGAGAATTTGAAGGTTAGGTAGGGGAGTGTGGGGGATGTGAGTGGAGAGCAAGGTGTAAAGGGGGATGGGAGGAGAGGGGGATGAGAAGGGAAGGGTCATTTGGACGCAACATAAGGGAAGTCCTGAGACGGGCAAGGGGAGTCAAGATTAACATCAAGGTCGGAAAAAGGGAACATTGAGGCGATTCTCACTGAAGGGGGAATCAATGGTATTACCTTTTGGAAAAAATTTCAGATTTTAGGAGTTGTATAAAATCCGGCTTCAAGCGGGGAAGCCGACCGGGGTTCCTTAAAAGACTAACCGAGAGAGACCAAATAATCGGGGGTACAAGAGATTTGACGCGGAGACCAGACACAACTGAGGGGAAAAAGTGCTGTAGCAACGTGCTGTTTCAAAAGGGAAGATGCCAGAGAGAAAAGAAGAGTATTGAAAAAGAGGGGAATTTTGCAAGCCCTTTGGGCGATTTAAAGGTAGACGGTGTCCTGAGAGCATTGTCGTCTCTAGCTCAAGAAAAGGGAAGGTCAGGGGGGAAAGGAATCTTTAGGGAGGGGCAAGAGAAAGAGATGAATCCGGGGTTTTTTTGTGAGATATAACTGCACGCTCGGTCTTATGGGGGAGGGGGTGAGTTATAAAATAAAGAGAAAAAAAAAAGGAAAAAAAAGAGAGGATACGGGGAGGAAAGGTTTCAAGGTAACGATTTCACTTAGTTGGGGGGCCGCAGTTTTGTATTTGTAGGAACATATAGACCGATTTCCGTAAAAAACAATATAAAAGGGGAGGCAGCATTGATTGCTACCTGGGTTTTCAAAAAATTCATACACTATTTTCCCGACTGAAGGTCTTGGGAAAAACACAAAGAGAGGGTCAAGGAAAAACGGATAAAGAGAAAAATTTCAGCATTGGGCCGAAGGGGGGTTTCTCAGAAAGTTTCACGAGTGAAAAAAAGCCCCATACAGTGGATTGACAATTGGGCCCAAAAGAAGGTTCATTAAATGGGGAGGGGGGTTAGCAGGAGGCGAAACCATTTTGGGGCTGGCCCTTGGGGAGGGGCAACCTTAATAGAGATGTTCTCTAAGAAAAAAGATCGGGAGAAGTCTAAACTGTGGCTGAGAAGGCAAAGGGAAGGAGATTTTGAGAAGTATCATGACAGAAAGCGAATTGATACACGATCGGGAGGGTTCCTCTAATCGTCAAGCATCTCAAAAGCCAACTCCTGACCAGAATCCCGTCTAAGAACACAAACCTTACAACAAGGGAAACACTAGCAAGCACCTTTTTGGTTTCAGGATTTCTTTTTGTGAACTCGCTCTAAGTTTGATGGGGGGAAAAGTTGGTTCCCCGAGGGTTGTACCCTCTGTAAACCCGAAGGGAAAAGGGCCTTGAAACATTGGACAGGACCGGGTCACAATTCAAGGCCTCTCCGCCGTAAAGAAATCGGGGAGAACTGGGGAATTCTTTCGCGGGCATGTATTCTTATCCTTCTTTTAGGGGGGGGGAAATCCCCAAAAAAACTTACCAGTGAGGACTACTCACAAGTTAACCCGCTTGGGAGAGAATTCCGGGGGTTCACGAGAAAGGACATGCAACTAAAAAATTGGAAGAGACCGTTCCGGAACGAAACCTAAATTGGGGAAATTTTTAACCCGAGGAGGGTTTCGGGGAAAAAACACGACGGTGCCGGGAAAGAGTTTTCAAGGGGGAAGGGGTCTGAAGGGGGGGGAATTGTAAAAAACCCCTTGTCCCTGGTAAACAATGTATCCCCCGATCAAAGCAACCTCTCCACAAAAAGGTCAGAGAAAGGGGAAGGGATGGAGGGTCGTTGTAAAGAGCCAGAAGATTATGGGCCCGTTCCTTGCTGGAAAGCGAAAAACGTTCTCAGGGAACACCGATCAAAAAAATGCACCGAGAAATCCATTTAGTTAAGGGGGAGAATGGGCATGTCGGAGATAAACCTGAGAAAAATTAGTGGGGGCTGGACCATGTAACATTGGAGAAAGGGGGGGGGGAAGGGTTAAATGGAGTTCTGGAGTTTTTCATAATGAATGGGACTTTGGGGTTTTGGGGGGTATCAGCAAATTACGACATCAATAGCCACATCACCCAGGTGAAGGGAATTTTGAAGACCGGGAAAAGAGGGGACACAAGGGCTAAAGGGTCACCCCAATGTTTAAAGGTACCAGATTGCATACTTCGTGAAAAAAAAAATGCCCGAAATTACGGGGGTCCCAAACAGACCAAAGGTGTATTGGTTTGAATAGGAAGGGGGGGGGTTTGTGGATTTGGGGGGTGACGGGATGCAAAATTTTTTAAAGGAGTCGCGATTAGGATGCTGGAAAAGCGAAAAAAACTGTAAAAACTTGTCCAACATTGTCCCTGGGAAGATAACCACTTCCAGGGGAGAAAAGATACTGTAATACTCAACGGGGAGATCTAACATCAACGAGGTTCATGTAAGGCAATACAAACCGAGAGTTAAAATTGTTACTTCTCAACGAACAGCATTCAAAGAACCTGAAAAAACCAGGGTGGATGGGGTGAGCTTTTCCTAGAGTGGGTCTGTTAGATGTACCTATCGTTCCAGGAGGGGGGAAGGGCCCGTAACAAAGATGCCATCGGAGGTCGGACGAAGATTCGGCAATGGGTCTCATCTCTATGTTTGGCTGAAACTTCAAACCTAAAAAAAGATCGTGGACCAATCGGCGGGTATAAACAACTACGGTAGAAGGTTTCGAAGGTCGGGGTCCCTCGGAGAAAGGTTTCTCCGCACGGTGGGGGGGACGTCGGGCGGTTGCTGCGTTCGCTTAACCCCTCACCGGCACGTCCGGATAGGAAGGGTTTGCAGCAAGGGGGTCTATTCCAGGGAAAAATAAAAAACGATCGGGCAAGGTATGGCACAAATATTCGGACGGAAGGGAAAGAAGGTGCTGACAAGGGGAAATCAAATAGGGCTCGAGGATGAGAAAAAAAAGGTTAGGATAGAATTCTGAAGAGGGGAAGTGACAGAAAGAAAAACGGTAACAAGTTGTTAAAAACTTGCAATGAAAAGGAGTCGAAAGGAGAACACAACCAGACAAAGGACAAGAGAGAATACTTTTAAAAGTTGCAAAAAAGGTAAAGTGCTGGAGATCTGATGTCACCCAGACGTTTGAGTTACCGAGGGAAGAAGGCACTCTTCTTGGGGGAAAGCGTTGAAAGTGTGATTGTCAAATCCCAACCATGTGCAGATGGCCGCCGGAGTTGGTGCACGAAGACCCTAATGGAGTGGGTATGAGAAAAAAAAAAAAAGAGATCCCGAAGGGAGTAAGAGCCTCGGGAGAGGAAAGATGGACAAAGGAAATCTATAACTCTCGTCCTGGGGGTTTTATTTTGCTTCTGTGCAGGACGTGAAGAACGAGTGATCTAAAAAAAAAAAAAACGGATAGGGGGGGGGGGGAAACTAGCAATTTGGATTTGGGGTTCAGATAACTCAGAATCCAACTGAAGGTAAGGGGTTGCACCATGAATAATTAAGGAAAAAATGGCAAGAGAGAATCGTCGAAGGGGGGGGATGTTCGGGGAAAAATGGGGGGGGGGGATATTGAAAGAAAGAACGAGAAGGGCACTGTACGGTATGTATAGCAACGGTGGGGGGGGAGAGAACAACACCATCACACGAGGGGGAAATTGGGGACATGGGGGGGAGAGTGACGTTGAAACTTTGTGGCGACGGGCAGGGGTTAGGAAGAATGAAGATGTTTTCTATACGGGGGAGGGGGAGTCTCGGAAGGAAAAAATAGGAAAATTCTTAAAAGTAAGTGGAAAATGAAACGGTTACAACGGGGCAAAAATTGAAGGTATAATTTGAAAAAAAAAAGCTAATTCAGAGCTATCGGGACAACTTTTTCATCTCTCTTCTCATCGAAAAAGTTGATAAAGGAACTGCGAAAAAAAAAAAAATTCCCACAACAACGTTTTGGGCCTTAGTAGAAGCATACCTATGCTTTTTTGTGGGGAACAGGCCCCTCGGGAATTTGGACGGGAAAAGGGGACGTGGGGGGTCTCGAGTGGAAAAAGCTTTAAACATGCAAGAAAGGTGGGGGGTGAAGGTAGGTACCCATGGGAAAAGGAGTGTGGGAGACCTGGAAGGGGGTCTTGGACAGCCCCCAAACCACGACCTCCAAGGACAGGAGGCGAAAACATTTGAACCCCCTTAGTCAGGGGTCAAAAAAAGTCCAAATCCGGGGACCGGCAAGGGGTTTCTAGGTATTCGACAAAAAGGGGGAAATAAAAAAAGAGCTGAAATTTAGTGCCCGCCCCCCCGGGGCCGGGAGGTGGGGGGGGGAACGGTGGGGGGGACTCCCGTTACGCAAGGGTTTTGGAAGGGAAAAAAAGACCGGGACAATAAACCTTGAAAGAAACATGTATTACAAAGCCTACAGCGAAAAATGAGGAACTCGCAGAGATGAGCTGGAGAGACCTTGTAGGAGAACAGAAAGGGGGAAGGGGGGGAAAATTGTCGGACGGGAGCTTGGACAAAAAATTTTCAACAAAAACTGTAGACAACACAACCGATTTGCCTGCCCCGTAGTGGGCGTTCCGAAGTAAAGACCAGTTAGAGACTGGAGGGAAAAAAGGGAGAGAACTACAAAAAAGGAAGTGGGCGGAAAAAGAATACCCTTACGTGTCCGCAAGTATCTGACCTGGGGAAAGTTGTGTTAGGGGGGAAGAGGAATCCGGGTGTACAGAATGGGAGGTTGGTGCGTGAGGGTGGTACAATCAGTAATAGAAAAAGCCCCGCCATTTATCCCTGCAAAAGAATCCCCCTTGGGGAAGGGGGAAAAACTGCAACTAGAGGAACGGAACCAGTAAGAACCGTAAAGGAAAAGGCGACGTCCCAATGGGGGGTGAGGCAAGGTGCTCGGGAGGGGAAAACAAAAAAAATAGCTGCCAATCAAACACAGGGTTGGGGCTCTTTTGGTGCACTAGGGCCGGGGGGGGGGGGGTGGGGGGGGGAAATTTGGGGGGGAGGGAGGATTATGAACCTTCCATGGCCCGATAAGCTAAGATCGGGTAAGTCAGAATCTTCATAAGTCAAATGAAAATTTTGTCAAAAGCGACACCCAGTGTTAAAAGAAAAGACAAGGAAGGGGAAAATGGTAGGGAATACAAGTATAGAACATCCGAGGGGTTTCCCCACTGCAACCCCAGGCGGAGGACTTTACAAAAGGGCGAACAGAAAACACCAACCAAGGAGGCTGAAGATTTTCACAAAAACTCCCTACAGAATTTTTATGGGTTGCAAGGTCAGAAAATTCAATGAGGGACCAAAAAAACAATGGGGCTTCCTCTGGATATTCCGATGGAAAAGAAGGAAATGGGCAGGAAGGGGTCATGTTTGGTCTACCCACGGAAAACCAAAGGGGAGTTTCAAAAGAAAGGGGAGGGGTTAGAGGGGAAAACGGTAGAAGAGGGAAATAGCCGGGGAGAGTGGGAGGGTCCTATTCAGGGAAAAAAATCATTTGTCCGATAGAAATGGGAGGGGAGTATCGAGTAAAAAAAAAAAAGAGGGGACCAAGGGCGAAGGGACCAAACTTTTTGGTGAAGGGCCTGTTGAAAAAAGAAAAAATTGCAAAGTTCTCAGGTACTCGAGTGACAATCCTGCGGCCATCGGGGCTGACCGGGTAAGGACTCTTGTAAAAAGAAGAGGGGAGAAAACGATCGAAGGGACAAAAAACGGAGAAAGTCGGGAGAAAAAACTTAGGGGGGGAGACCCGCAACAGGGTCCAAAAAGTGTTCTTAGGCGGAGGAAAACTTGAAAATGGGCCATAGAGAAAAGGAGGGAAAGAGAGAGGAGTTCGGAAATGTGGACCAAAGGGAGCAATGTCCCGGTCTGGTGTGTCTGAACTTCGGAAAAAACAGGGGGGAGGCTCTAAAGAGGGGCTGCAGGGGGGGGGAGAAGAATCGTTGGAGGAAAAGTTATTGTCAAGTCCATTTTTAAGATGCCCTTATTTGGGGGGGGAGGGGGGACAAAACTAAAGGGAAAAAGGGGAAATTTTGTAAGGGAGGGTCGACAAGACAAAAGAAAAAACTTTTTAAGCCATTTTTGCAGGGGTTCAACTAGAGAAAAAAAAAGGGGAACCTGAAATGGGGGGCTTCGAACAAAGGGGAGAAAATTCAAATCGGAGGTTAGAGGCTACCGTATGTTTCACAAACTCTTTGAAAAAAATTTGGTGAGGAGTGGGAGACAACAGGGGGCAATCAAAAAAGGAACTGGGAAATGGCCCCATGCTGTGTCTTTAAGAAACATTGTGCAAGAGAGGGATCCACTTGAAAACCGCTATGTAGGGGACAAGTTGGACCCAAAGAAAGAATCAGTAATTGGCAGGGGATCTGGTACCTTCACAGGGGAGGATCCTTCCTCTGTTTTATTGGGGGGGGTCTACAACAGGGGGGGACTTTGTGCGGGCATTGGCACAAATATAAAAAATGTTGGTTCTGAAAAAAACTGGGTTCGAAGGTGAAAAATTTTCTTGAAGGGAAGAAAATAAAGTTGCTCAAAACTCTCAGCCCCCTTTTCTCGGAACTATCGCAAAAGGTGCTTCCCAGCAAAAATCCAAAAAAAACTCCGAGGATTCACAACAAACCCCGGGGGGGGGGTTTTCAGGGGGGGGGTGGTGCAAGAAATCTTTTCATTTTTCACGAAGGAAAAGGAGGGAAAAATAAAAAAAAGGAAACATTGGACTTAGGCACCTTACACCAAATTAGAGTGTTTTGACGGGGCCGGAAATGATTTGGATCGGTTCCAAATTCAACAAGGGGGGCATACGGGGTGGACCTGGTCGGGCGCTAGGGGGGGGAAAAATTGATGTGGGAGACCTGCCGGAAAGTGGTCGGAAAAAAAGACCCCCCAAAAGAAAAAAACATTCTACAAATTGAGCGAGAGAACCCAAGGGAACCACATTGTCAGGGGGAAAAAAAGCTGCCAATGGGGGGCGAAGGGGGGGTAACACCGCAAACCAAAACTCATTTTCTACGTTCTAGGGGAGCATTCTCAAGGGGGGAAAACCGGGGCAAAAAAGGAGGGCGTGGAAAGATTGCCGGGAATTGAGGGACTAACAAAAACTGGCGAAAGGGGTGTCCAGGGTGGTCAAGAAAGATGGGTGAATTATTTAGCCGAAAGAACAAGAAAACAAAAAAAAGACAAACACACAAAGGCAAAAGAGCTGTCGTGGGCTTTTGAGAGGGGGGGTGAATCCCTGGGGAGATACCTAGTTAAAGAGCCATTTAGGGGGCTGGCAGTAGAAACCTGGAGAATGTAGGGTCCCACAATCCTTGCCCAAAAGGGAAACGGATTGAGACTACCTTCAAGAGGGGGGACCCTTTAGGGGAGCCTCAAAAAACTCAAACAAAGGGGGTAACAGTTGAAATGAAGTCCGCAGTCTTTTACCCGGAATATAAGCGGGTTCCAGGGGGGGGGTTCATCGAGAAAAGGGGTACCTAAAAGGGTTTTTTTGGGGGAACTCAATCGAGCCGGGAATCTAACCTATTTCCCCTATCGACGCCCCTTGAAAGAAAAAAAGGCCCCTTGGGGAAGGGGGCAAACAGAGGAAAAAAAAAAAAGGACTACTGCCACGGAAAAAGGGACTAAGTCCAGTTTGGACAAAAAAATAAGCGGTAACAATCCTTCGGTAGGCATTCCCCACAGAGGGGAAAAACCAACGGGGCTGGCTCTTGGGGGGGGGCCTAGGGAGTTGGTGGCTCAGTTGGGGAAGGTGACTTAGTCCGCGTGGCGAGAAAAATCTAGGAAAGTCTACCTCGACGGGGAGATCAGAGGAAGTCAGCAAAAAAAATCGTTGCAAAATGTCTTTGCAGATCCCCCTTCCGTGTGAGGCATGGGAGTTGCAAGAGAAGGATGAAAAAAGTCCTGTTGGCAGAAACACCCAAGGCGGAAAAACAATGGGGAACGAGGGCGGGGAGGTGAAGGGGGGGGAGAGGTAAAGAAAATGGTGAAATCACCCCCTCGAAAGCCCCGGAAGTTCCCCCCATTTGTAAAAAACCACCAAACCACAAAAAAAAAACCAACAAAAAAAAACACAAACACCAAAAAAAAAAACACTTCAAGGAACTCCAAGGGGGTTGCTCCAGTGCCACTCGTTAATTAGTTCTTCACGGGGAAGAAAGGGGGTGGGAAAGAGGGAGGAAAGGTTCCTTTTGAACTCTATTCATGAAAAGAGGAAAAGAAAATTCGGGTGCAATAGGTTCTGTTTTGAGAGAAAGCCGGCCATCCGGAAAAGGGGGCGGGGAAATATCCTTTTCAGGAGGGGGGGAGACCTATTAGATGCATGAAGAAGGCAATTTCAGGGAAAAACATTTTTTCAGAGGGCAAAAACCAGCCATCTTGAAAATGGGGGTCCGGAAAAGGGGGAAGAAAGAAACATTGGGGGGAGTCCTGTGGTCAAGATTGCAGCCATGGTTCGAGGAGTGAAAAAAAGGAAAAGGCATCCGGAGTCTCGGGCTCAAATAGGGCGTCTTCTTAATAAACGAGCGAGGGGAAGAATCGGACAAAGACGGCGGAGACGCTTCCAAAAATTAGAGGGGGGAAAGGGAAAAAAGCCACACAGACGTCAACAACAGGGGGTACAAAAGGAAAAAAAGGGGGCAAATTATTCGAAATGAGGGACACCACCACAAGGTCTTGCGAGGACCTATCACGGGATGGATTAGAAGGGTTCCAGAAGGGCCCTTGAAAAACTTGGTGAAGAGGGTGTGGGGTGCACCCAAGGGAAGAAAGACACGAAGGAATGTCCGATTAGGGGAAGATAGACGCGTTTCGTGAATCGCAAGGGAAGGAGTCCAAGGGAGCCAAGCGCCGATGGGGGGAATCAAATCCTAAACTAACTTTTGGGAAGAACACCCTTAAATGACCAAATGAAGGAAACGTCTCCCGTACGGGCAAAGGGGGGGGGCACGCAGGGCCGCGGGCTCTCGTAACCGACACGAATCGGTTTGGGAAGGAACAACAGGGGAATAACAAGGGATCAGACACGAGAGATTAAACGGATAACCAACATAAGTTTCGACACGGGAGGGGGGGGGTCTAGAGCGGTCAAAGAGAAAACTTTAGGTGGAAGGGGGTTAGACAACAGTCACCCGTCAAGAGAATCGAGGAAAAGATTGGGAAAGGGGGGGCAGAAGGGGAGTTAAAAACTCATTGGAACTTCACTTGGAAAAAAGGGTAGAGGAAAGAAGACCCCAAAGAACCAGGGTTTGAGCCTGGGGGGAGGGTTTCGGTGACCAGGTGAAAGTACGCCGGGGGGGGAAAAGGTTTAGAACAAGGAGAAAGAGGAGTCCGACATACTGGGAAGGGGGCGTATCGGGGAGAAAGACAATTGAAAGAAAAAGGGGTTTCGGAAAAAGGGGCGCCAACGAGGTTGTTGGAAAGTTTGCTTAAGCCAAGGCAGATATCTGATACCCCACAAAAAGATCTTAGAAAAAGGTCTCCAAGAGCAGGAAAAGGACTAAGTCCACATAAGGAAACCAAAGGGAAAAACGAAAAAAAGGGAGCCACAAAAGGGTCGAGTAATCTTTGGAAGCCGACAAGGAGGGGCAAGGGGGTTCACTCGGGGAAAGGGACTAAAACCGGGGGGGGCATTAGCTACGTTTTTAGGGAAAGTGGGAGGAAAAACAGTGGGGAGAATGGTAAGGACAAAGATTGTAGGGAGGGAGAGGATGTAAACTGTTCCCCCAAAAAAAAAAAAAGCCCCCCATACCGAAAAGCACACTTAAAAAGAGAATCCCACAAGGTTTCTATTTTCAGGAAAGGGAACAGGAATGACTCATTGCCCCTCGGTTCAGAAAGGAAAAGGACAATGGGAAAAAGGACGCTCGATGAAAGAAACTACGGGAAAAAAAAAGGGTTGTGAACGGGGGGCGGAGGGTTCAATTTTGGGGTCAAGCCCGACAAAGGGTCCAATGAAGGGGTATCCTACAAGAGGACCACTCCCGAATACTACCAAAAAGAGAGAGGGGATCGTTGGGGTAGGGATCAACATCAATGGTAATTGGGGGCCCTTGGACGGGAAATCTGAAAACAAGGAGAAGGAAACTTATGCCCAAAAACAAAAATGCAAAGGGGGGGGGAAAATTGCCAGAGTTGGCAATGGGAGCCTGCACCCGTCGTAATACGAAAAGTTTGGGAAGACCCCGGAGGGATCCGATCTGATTAAAAGATCGGTCAATTGGGGGGAAAAACTCATTTTGTACTAATGTGGTCCGGGGGTTTTTTTGGTGAGGGAACCCCTAAAGAAGGGGGGTCCCGCAAGAAGACCCGCAAGGTCTGCCGCACAGGCAAACAAGAGAGGTTTAAAGGCAACGGTAAAAAAAGTAGATACGTAAACGGAAAAAAGGGGTCCAGAATAGGGTTACCGACTGAGAAAAAATGACCATCACACAACAAAAACCCAAGAGGAAAGAAGGTTTTTTGAAGGCTGGTTTGAGGGGGGGACGTCTTTTGAAAGTTTGGGGACTTAGAAAAGGTGGATGAGACATAGATAAAGGGGTACTATCAGGGGGTAGAGAGCAATTAGCAAAGAATCGAATACTTGGGTGGGACGAAAGTTTTAAGGAAAACAAACCGGTCCGTCCTTTGGAATAGACGCCAAGTCAACGTATCGGAACCAGCGAGTGGGGAAAACACCCCTCGGGACTGAAACCCTGGGCAACAAAAAACATGCAAATGAAAAAGGGGGGAGTTTTGGTCTATTCACAAAAAAGTGGAAATTGGACGGTGGGTGACTGGGGAAAAGAAGAGCGTTGATAGAAACTATAAGAAAGGCCATCAATCCGATGCGTGGGATACCGGAAATCTATTCATGTCTAACCACTGGAAAAAAAGGGGGGGAAAATGATCGTGTCAAAGAGGGGGGAGGAGTAGAAAAGAAGGGAAACTGACAAACCAGTTTTTAGCAGAAAAACCTAGGAGGGGTGTCGGAGGCACAAAACCAAGGTGAGAAGCAACTAGGGAGGGGCCATCCGGAGGAAATCAAAAAGGTCTTGAACCGAAAAACTTTGGGGGGGAAGGTCCTGTTGTGGAAAAGAAAAATTGTAAAGAAGGGGTTCGAGTCTCGTGCACAAAGCCGCAAAAGGGGGGGTCCCCCCTGGCGAAACATTCTCTTGAAAGAGATACTAACGCTGCTAGGGAATAGGAAAAACCTTCGTAAGCAGACAAAGGGGGGGTGACAGCAAAAAAGCGCACTTAACAATTTGCTTAACGTGCCCGGGGCGAAAGGAAGACAGAGAAAAGAACAAAAGGAGAGAGCGGCATGTGGAAAGTGTTGGGAAAATAACAAAGTGCTGTCAGCGGGCCCCACCCTAAGGTTCGCGTCGCAGAAACAGAGGAAGCGCTGTCTTGGGGGATATCCTAAAGCAGTGGAGAAATATGGGAGGGGGGCAGTAACAAGGGCCGCAGGGGATTTGGGGGGTCACATCAGAAAAAAGAAGGTGAGCTGGAGGTTTCTTCTCACCG
>Ga0179591_1270236_pt1 | contig 14235 bp, 21 predicted proteins | sample CZOMad2_1_08_16f_FD_182891 | JGI IMG/M metagenome (GOLD analysis project Ga0179591, IMG submission 182891) | Vadose zone soil fungal communities from Angelo Coast Range Reserve, California, USA - CZOMad2_1_08_16fungal (PacBio error correction) | ecosystem: Environmental > Terrestrial > Soil >...
GGCGCGCGAACAAAAGAAGGGCTGGTTAGGAGCTACAACAACCAAGTAAACGCGATCAAGAAAACTACACCCCTGGGGAAGAGAGGAAAGGGGGAAGCGGAAAGAAAGACGGCGCTACGTGGAAAAGTATCCCCCAGCGCTAAGTTAGCACCTATACAAGGAAAAAATCGGTGACATAATACACCGTAAATCCAGGAGAGGGAAAAGGAAAAACGCCAAAAGAACGGTGGGAATGGGATGCATGGGTCAACTCTGTCTTCACTCAGGGGGGAGTAGCTCCGGCTTTTGGGATCCGTCCCTAAAGCTTGACGGTGGGGGAAGAGTGAGATCGGGAAAAGAGAATCCGGCGAAAGGAGAGCTGAAAAAGGGGGGGCGGCTGAGTACTAAAGGTGAGGGTTTCAATTCGTAGAGGCAAGCGGGGACGTCCAGGGTTCCAAACAAGAGGATCAGTGCAGCTCATAATATATCCTGGAGAGGAATCAGAAGCACAATTGGTGAGTACCTTTTGGGGATGGGGATCGATTCCCATGAGCTGCAAGAAGGACGGGGTAATCTGCTGCTAGTAAACCTTAGGAAACTATACAACGGCACCCTTTCCTTGGAGCAAAGAGACCGCGACAAGGGGGGAAAAACTAAAATTATTTAAAGTTGGTACTAAACGGGTGAAAAAAGAAAAAAATATAGGTTGTGGGGAGTCGCAGGAACTTACAAAGATCCCGAAAATGTCGGGAGGAAACGACCCGGGGGAACGTTCCTTATGACGTAGAAATAACCCCCAATTAAAGGGAATTTGGCTGACAGGAGAAGAGGAAAAAAAAAGGTCCGGTGCGAAAGTTAATGGTCAGTCTTTAGGACTAAAAATTCTTGAATGTAGTGATATGAAAAGAATCATAAGCCTTATTGTGGAGAAGCTCCGATTGCGACTATGTGGGAAAATAGGGAATGGAATAGAAATCGGAGAAACAGACCAGAAGGACAAGGGGCTAAATCTCGTAACTCACGAGGTGTCAGGCTAAGGGGAGTCCCGTGTGGAAACGCATGAAAAGAAGTGAATTCCTCAAAGAACAACCAAAAAAAAAAAGTAAAACAAAGAAGGCGGGAGGGTTTTCGAACACAGAGATTCCAGGGCTAAGGTGTAACGGAAGTACTTGCGTATAAGGGTTGGTTAAGTCATACGCAGGTTCCAGCAATCTAATAAGTAGAAGGTGACAAGGATGATCAACTATAAATCGAATCTTTCACTTGAAGAGTTCATGGGGGCAAATATGAGTAAACAAACCAATGGAGGGAAATGGGTTTTAAGTGGATTTAAAACTGGTAAGATTTTACTATACTAGTCGAGAGGGTAGTTTTGGTTTAATTCCTTGGTTGTAAATAACAAATCTGGTATTGGAGAGGGGATTTTAGGGCGAATATCAAGCTTAATCATTTCACTAGAACTTAGAGAAACGTTGGAAGGCAACTCGCGCAGAAACTATAAGTTTAATCCAAAAAAAAAAAAAAAACACAAATGGGGTAAGACCGAGTAAAATTATTAAAAAGGACAGGGGAAAAAAGCATGAAAAAGGGAATAACCGCGTGTTAATGCAATCAGGGGAATGTTACTTTGTAAGGATAAGGATTGAAACACAGGGATCGCTAGAAAAAACACAACGGAGGGAAAAAAGCGGAGAAAATCTCAATAGTGAACCTAACTTATCGAAGGTCAGACGGAAAAACTTGCAAAGAGGAGGGCTTAAAAAGACAAACATATCTTGAACCATGTTTAGTCAGGGTGCTAACGGTATTTAATGGAAGTTGTTGGGGAATTGTTGGGGATTAAACTTATAAGGGGTGCGTACGGGGCATTATAAAAGGTATGGGAGAGGTCTGGTCTTTCATATTATCACGGGACAGGATGAGGGTTAAGTAAATCTGCCAATGACTCTTTTTTAAGAGATAACCAAATGACAAATCATCCTTCAAGTATAGGGCTGAAGTAATATGAGGAACAGACCGTTAGGGAAAAGATTATAAATATAAAAACCAAGGTAAGTGATAGGAATCAGGTGTCAAGAAAACCTTGGGTGGGCACTCTAAGGATTTTAGGTAGGAGAGATAAAGGACAAAGGCGCGGGGTAGCTGTAAGCTACACCAAACAAAAAAACTAACAGTTTCAGTTTAAAAAAGTGCCATGGGCTCGGGGGAAAAAAAAAAACACGCCGCGACGGTAGTCCAGATGGGTGAACTTGGTTGGTACGATCACTTCACTAGGGCGGAGGCGGGCGCAACCACGTGCAGAAATCAAAGCTTGTGAGGAGACCGGGTTGTTCGTTAGCCACAATTGGGGCCGCGGGTCAAGGACGGTTCTACCAGATGAGAAGAGAAGTTAAGTTTAATAGCGCCCGCAAGAACAATGTAAACGGGAGGAGGAGGCCATAATCAACAGGGACTGAGTGTGATTCGAACAGCCCAGGGTGTACATACTGAGTAAGTCAGACCTTTGTTCCGAAAATCAAAGAAGGGACTGAGGAAGACAAAGGGAACTAGGGTGTGTTGAGGAATCACTGATCCTCCGTAGGGTCGACATGGGGAACGCACTAGAGGGAGTAAGACTTGCTTAACCAAGAGAGGTTGGGGGCGTAGGTGAGGGAAAATCTAGAGAAACGGAGGAGGGGGGGGACACTAAGGGGAACTTAGGGACGAGACAGGAAGTCTAAGCTCCGAGTGAAATTACTACTCGGAAGGGGACTAGACCGGAAAAAGAAAAAAAGGAACTTAGACTGATGGCTCGCTTACCTCAACTGCATCGACGGTCATACGTTGTAACCCTGGAACTGACGGGAAGAGAAGACGTGGCCCAGCGCAAGGAAGTTTCGGAGATCTCCTTACACTGGGCGCAGCCGCCATTATCTGGGGAGAGAGAGCGAGTTAACAAACTAGGGATGGCCGTATTAAGGAGGGGAGGTAAATCGGAGTCCCTGAGGCCTGATTAACGCCAAAGGAAACAGGGCGGTGTTGACGAAAGGGTCAGCCAGTATTATCTACAGGAAAAGGGAGGGGGAAGGAGAGAAACCTGTGAAAAGGAATCCGGGATGGAGGACGGGTAACCACCTTCGGGTACGACCTTAAATAAGTAGACGACGCAAAGGTAAGGCCCGAGCATCGGGTGCATCCGATGTGTAGAGCGTCTAGATACAACCCACTTAGGGAGGGAAGGAATCGATAGAAAAAAATCAGGGAGGTGAAGGGACCACACCCTTTAACCTCGAAGCCAGAGGGCAGCGTAAAGGGCGTAACGGGAGCCGAAAAATGCGAGGAAGGAGGAGAAAACGCGTAACCAGACACAGCCAAAGGGAAAAATTTTGGAAAGCACCGCTCTCAAACTAAGAGGGAAAGCGTAGCATATGAACTAGAAAACAAAGGGTTCGACAAGGAGAAACCCCTGAACGGGGGGTGTACTTGCAACATTACTCATGGGGAAAAAAGGGAGGATTTGGATGAGCTCACTTCGTTGAGAACGGGAGCCAAAGACGTCCGTCTACTTTGGGGCCAGTACGAGAGAGCAAAGGCAGGGCCGCGCAGTGCGATTGGAAAAAGGGTACTGATCGGTTCGGGGGAAGATCTAGGAAGGGGGAAGGGGGTTAACCAAAAGTGAGAAGAAAGAGGATGAATCGAGATCAAGCTTAGCTCCTAAGTCATCTTTGGGGGTTGCTTGCTCGACCAAGTTGATCGGAGGGGACAACTGGGGGTGTCCAAAAAGGGCCAACCAATGGACCTTTATACTAATTCTCCTTCGTGGGAGAATAGCTGGGAAACCGCTCCGGTTATAATAGAATTTCATCGGGAAAAAAAAAAAAAGCTGGGGGATTACTCTAGAAGACTAACAAATTAGGGGATACGGGCTGGGACTTCCGCGGGCAAGGAGTCGGAAGAAGGAAACACCCATTCGTGCGAGTCTATACTAAAGATAGAGAAGAGTCGGGTGACAGTCCTGATCAGTAATTTGGGGAAAGGTTCATCTTTTATAAACCATAAAAGAGGAGTACGGAGGAGGAAGAAGATGAGTATGTCACGAATAGAAGTTTAGGGGTTCCCAGACGTAAGACGAGGGGAAAAAAAAGTACGTTTGGAGCACACTGGATAACGTCCGGGGAAGCAGAAGGCAGGGGGAGGGAATCTCGAAGCGGTTTGAAACGACACAGAAGAGGTTGGGATAACGTGTGTGAAGGAGAGGGGAGAAAAGGGGGTTAACCCGTCAACAAAACCAGCGAAGGTTCAAAAAAATAGGAACTACTTCGTGTGGTGACCCTCACTCTTGGGGTAATAATAAGGGTGCTGTATAAGTTATGGTAAGTCAGGCGGGACAGGCGAAAAGGGGTGGTTAATTTATTTCATGGTCGAAACTAGAAATCGTCGAGGGCGGGCCAATGAATAAAAAGAGTCAAATGATGATTACAGTCCAGGGAGTATTTGTGGAAAAAAGGTTATCTAAATTTGGGGAACTAGGGATAGGGAACGAGGGAAAAGAGACTGGCTCGAATCTGTAAGGAGGTTTGTTTCAGCAAAGTTGGGTGATCAACGATGCCAGGAGGGGGGGGGGGGGGGGCGTTATTATTAAGGGGGAGAATGGAACGTGCACCTTACCTACGTTGGAATAAACTTTTTATAATTAAAAGGCTACGCATCCTATAATTGGATTTCCTAAACATCAATAAATCACCTAGAAAAGGAGGGGAGGGTGACCTTGCAAAAAAGAAATATATGCAGACCGAGTTTATAACATACATACAGGTGGTCAAGGGGGAGTATTTAGAAATGAACGTTAAAAGAAGGCAAGAGAGCCGGTGCTCAGAAAAAAAAACAAAGGAGGAAAAATAGACCTTGCTTCAAAGTAGGCGGGGGAAAAAGATTTAGCGAAAAGTACTACCTTATTAAGGTTTTCGCCACGACGGACAACACACTTTAGGGGTTGAACAGGCAGTTCCAGATCCCCTGTCCTTTTATGGTTTGGATATAGAATTGGAAAAAGGACAACGTATCAGGATCGGGACGGGGAAGTCTCATCCGACAACTTGGGGAAGAAGGATGAGAGAGTTTCCAAGTATGAAAAGAGAAGATTAAGGACAAAAAAAGCGTATTACTTTTTCCTCCTATAACCAAAGAAGAGAAAAAAATAATACTAAAAGATCCTAGTCAAATCGAATAGAAAACGAAGGGTCCGAGTAGAGAGTTAGAAACAAGGACCAGGGGAATGTATTTACTCATGAAATAATGATGAAGGTTTATTTCAAGAGGAAATAAGAATTTTATATATCCAGGGGATATGAAACGGTCTGAGGGGTGACAAGAAATCGTAGACAAAAGAGGGAGAGCAGAGGCTGTGAACCAAGATTATAGTAGCATGTGAAGCGGGACAGAACGAAGCGCCCGTAGTCACAAGAAGGGGTCTTCACTTGGATTTGTTGAACTACTCCGGGGGAGGGGAATAGATTCGCACACACGGAAATAACGTAGCATTTTTGGGAGGTAGACAAAGGGCGTTCGGAAGTCAGAACATTGGACCGACGTTAGAAAAGGGAGAGATCAGGTCCAAAGATAGGTCCTTTGAAGAGAGAGCAACCGGAGCTGGAGACAATAATGAAGGGAGCTTATGGGAAAAATACAACTATCATGCTCAAGGGCCATCCACAGAGTTTGGACCACCCCCGTGGGGTACCATAACTAAGTGGGACAGTGTGCGAAGGCCGACTATTTCATTTGGAGGATCAAAAACGGAAGAGCAGGGGGGGGAGTGATCCTTCTAAAAAAGACTCAAGGGTGCGGGAAAAAACGGCCCTAGATGTGGTCATATTAACTTTGAAGTTGCACCCAGATTGGTGGGGGAGGGGGGGGACGGGGCTGTAATCATAGTAGAACAGGATGTTCAGACACTCTTACCAGAAAAATTATCTCAGGGGTACCGTAGACAACAAGTAAAACGAAAAACTGGGATGCCATCCCCCGACAAAGAGAGGGAAGGGCGCCTAGGGCGTACGAGCTCATATAGCAGGGACCATTTCGAGAAAACTTCTCCAGAAAGGGGGGCCGACGGTTCCGCAAGGAAGGTCGTCGATAGTAAATTAAAGGGAGGCCAGACTAATTTCCATTAGAGTTAAGACTCAGAACACGGCCCCAACATAAGGGAGGACGCTGGAAGAGGAAAAGAAGTGAATCCAGGAGGAGGACCGTTCAAAGAAAGTAATTCAAGGGAAGTTTGCCTCCGAGAGTAGGCATGGGGGTCCTGTTCAAAAGGGGGACGCCTCCGGAGATTCCAAATGTTCGGTCCAAGGGGGAGGGGGAGAAGGTTCGCCCGCGTAGAAACTATAAGTATCAGAAAGGGGGGGCCTTCTATCGGGAGGGAGGTGTGTTATCAGAAGCAAAGATGAATGTGGTGGGGGGGCGAGAGGTAGACGGGGGAGGAGATATAAGCTCCTGTCCACCAAAGAGGTTGAGGGTAGCTCCCCACAGGGAAAAAGCTATTGAACCGGAATACAATTCAGGGCCTGCGTTCTGATTATTTTTAACGTCGCTGTAAAAAGGCGGGGGCGGAGCACGTCATGGGAACATGTGGAGAAGACTTAATAAGGGGACACTTTCCCGTCTCAGGGGCCGTCGTAAAAACGTAGGGGTTCAGGGGGGCGTCATGCTAGCCGCAAAGGAAATACTGTACTTGACTCGAAAAAACTATTGTCGAGCTCACGGAGGGGAACAACTTGAAGGCAGGGAAAAGTTGTATACGTTGGAGGGGGTTTGCAGAAATTCAACTTTTCTTCCGTTCTCTCGAAGGAAGTCCAACTATCTCTAAGTCTTACGAAGGCGTACGGAGATGGGGGTGGTTTCGGTTAGCAGGAGAAAAAAAGTCTAAACGTGTTCTTAGGGAGAATCGGGAAAAAAAAAAAGGTCCGTCAGGAAAAAGGGAAGAAAAAAAGATACCAACCGACTTCTCGAAGGTGGGGTGGCCTCGGGGGTCGGGCGGGTCTCGGTGGGGGGCTTGATCGTCTAGCCCATGAGGCCGGAGTGTTGACATTGCTATGGAGGGGAAAGGTAACTCATATAAAAAAACCAAAAATGGAAACACACTTTACAGGGGGCGGGGTGGGGGAAGTCGTGGGGATGGGGCCGGCCGGGGGGGGGGGGGGGCAGGGGCGGGGGGGGGGGGAGTGAGGGGGGGGGGTGGGGGGGGAGGGGAAGAGGTGGAGTGGGGGGGGTGGGGGGGGGGGAGGAGGGGGGGGGGGGAACAGGGGGGAGACCGGGGGGGGGAGGGGGGGGGGGGGGGGGGCGGGGGCGGTGAGGGGGGGGGTGGAAGGGTGGGGGAGTGGGAAATTGGGAGAGAGGAAAGGAGGGTGGGGGTGCGGTAAGTGGGAAGGGGGGGGAAGCGGGAGATGGAATGGGAGGGTGGAAACAGCGAAGGATAAAGGAGGGGGGGGGGGAGGAGGGGGTGGGAGGGAGAACAGGAGGGAGTAGGGAGGGAGGAGAGGGGGGGCAGCGGAAGAGAGCGGAGGTGTGGGAAAGGGTGGGGGGGTGGGAGGGGTTGGGGGTAGGTGGGAGGGGGGGGGAGGGGGGTGGGGAAGGTGGGGGGTGAAAAAGAGACAAAGGATGGGAGTGTGGGTAAGTTGGGGATGGGGACGGAGAGGAGGTGGGGGGGTTTGAGAGTGCGAGAAAGTAAGAGGAGAAGGGGTGAGGGAGTTGGGAGCGTTGGCGGGGAAATGAAGGGAAGAGAGAGGGGAAAGGGGGGGGGGAAAAAGAGAGGGGGATGAGGGGGGATGGGGGGGGGAGGAGGTGGGAAGAGAATGCGGGGGGGGGGAGAGGAGAGGAGTGCGCATGTGGGGAGAGAGTGTGAGTGGGGGGGAGTGGAGGGGGGGGAGAAGGAGGGGGGAGGAGGGGTTGGGTACAGATGAGGAAGGTAGGGAGGGGACGGGGGGGGGATGTGGGGGGCGGGGATGGGGGGAGGATCGTGGCACAAGTGGGTTGGTGGGGGGTGGGGGGAGAGGGTGAGGGTGTCAGGATAGGGAGCGTGGTGAGAGTGGGGGGGGTGGTGCGGGGATGGGGACTCAGATTAGGGGGGGGGAGGGGCTAGGGAGGGGTGGGAGTGAGAATGAGGGGGGGCGGATGGCGGTAGGGGGTGGTAGGGAAAGGAGAAGGTATGGAGGGGGGGGCGGGAGGAGGGGGAGGGAGGAGACAAAAGGGGGGGTGGAGTGGAAGGAAGAGGGGTGGGGAGAACGACAGTGGGATGGGGAAAGTTCAGACAAAGAGTAAGGTTGGGGTTTGGGTGGAGGTTAGGGGGGGGGTTACAGGGGGGGAAGGAAGAAGTGGGAGTGTCGGAAGGGGGGAGACGAGGGAGGTGGGATTGTTTAAGGGGCAAGAAAAGAGAGGCCGGTGGGTAGGCTCAGAGAGGGTGAAAGGAGAGGAGCAGAAAATGAAAGGTGAGAGGGGAAACAAGTTAGGGGGTGGGGAGGAGGGGAGGGTAGCAGGCGGGAGGGATAGGTCAGGGGGAAGGAGAGGAGCAGGCTAGAGGTTGAGGGGGATGACAAGGGGGAAGGGTTTGAGAGGAAGGGGGAAAGGGGTAGGCAGAAGAGGAGGGGCGATGCAGGGATGCAGGGAAGGGAGGCACCGATGGGGGAAATTCTGGGGAGTAGGGGGGGGAAAGGGAGAGGGTGATGATGCTTTGCGGGGGGGGGAGGGGGGGGGGGGGGTTGGTGGGAGCAGGAGAGCTAAGGCACGCAGGAGAGAGGGGGGGAAGGGGAGAAAGGGAAGTGGGGGGTGGATTTTAAGTAGGGGGAGGGGGGGAGGGGTAGGGGGGATGAGAGAGCAGAGGGCGAGTGGGGTGCGGAAAGATGATCGGGAAGGTAGGGTGGGGGGAGGATATGGGAGGAGGGGGGGTGGGGGGATAGTGAGGGGGGGGAGAGGGGTGGAACTGGGGGGGGGATGTTAAAATGCGGGAGAAGCGAGAACACAGGGAGGAGGGGAGTGGATGCGAGAAGGGGGGGGGTAGGAGAGTGGGGGGAGCGCGAAGGAGGGACGTTGGGGCGAGGGATTAGCGACTATCGAGGGGATGGGGAAGGATATGCGAAGGGGGTGGGGCATGTGGGAGGAAAGGGGGGGTGGGGGGGAAGGGTCGTGAAGAAGAGAGGGATGTGGGGAGGGGGGGGAAAAGGGTTGGGTGGGGGAGAGGGGGGAGGGCACACGAAAAGTGTGTTGGGTGGAATGGGGAGGGGAGGGATGGGAAAAGGGGGCGGGAGTAATGATGGGGTGTAAGGAGGAAAGTGGTAGACAGAAGAGGGTGTTAGAACATCGAAGGAGGATTGTGAAAGGGTGGCAGGTAGGAAGGATGTGGGGGGGCGATAAGGGTGGGATATATGGGGAAGCTGGGAGAGGGCGGGCGCTGCGAGGATTGCGGGCGATAAGTAAAAAGCGTGGGCGAAGAGGGGTTGGGCTGGGAGGAGAGGTGGTAATGGGGTGAAGAGGAGGTTTAGAGGGGGAAAGAGGCGATAGAGGGGGGGGTGGTGTCCATAGGGGGGAGGGGTAGGGGGGTGGAAGGGGAGGAAGAGGGGGTGGGGGTGAGGGTGGGGGGGTGGGATGGGGGGGGGGGGGGAGGGGGATGGAGGGGGAGGTGGAGAGAGACAGGGGAAGCATCTGAGTTTAGGTGGAATTGAGAGTTCAAGGGTGGAAGTGCCGAGGTCATATAGACGGAGGTGGTAGTAGCAGAGGAGGGGGTGCGTGAGGGTGCGGAAGGGTCGGTCTGGTGAGGGGGAGTGGAGTGGATGAGTAGGGTCTAACGACGGAGAATGAATTGAGGGTCCGGGGGGAGGGCTGGGATGGTGCGGGACCTGTGGGTAGAGCGTAAGGGAATAGAGGGCAGCTGGGGTGAAGTGAGGATGACACGGGGGGAGTGCGGGGAGTGAGTAAGGGCAGAGAAAGGGACTAGTTGAGAGGGAGTGTTGGAGAGAGGGCCGATGTGGGGTGGGGGTAGGGACGGGACGTGAGAACTAGGGATGGGGGGAGTGGGTGGAGGGTGGGAGGAGGGGGGGATGTACTATGAGTACGAGAGCAGGGGGAGTGAGGGGAAAAGGGTGGAGGCAGAAGGGGTGCCCGGGAGTAGTAAAGAGATATCCAGGAGGCAAATGGGTGGTCGGGACAAGGTGATGAAGAGGGGTGGGGATGTGGGCGGAATTAGAGAGGGGGTGGGATGGAGAAAGGGAAGAAAAGGAGGTATGGAGGGGGGAGGCAGAGGAGGGGATAGGAGGGGCAAGTGTGCAGGGGGTGAGATGGAGAAGGAGGTGGCTGGGGGGAAGGGGGTGGGGTGCCGGGCGAAAGGACGACAGAGTAGGAGGGGTTGAGGGGGCGGGGGTTGAGAAAGAGGGGGGGCGGGGGGGGGAGTGAGGAAGGATGGTGGGAGGAGATGGGGTAGAGAGGAGCAGGGGTTGGGGATGAGGGTGGGAGGGGACTATGGGGGCAGGGGGAGGGAATAATATTTTAGTGGATAAGGAGGGGGGTGGAAGCGATTAAGAATCCGGGGGTGAGATACCGATGATGTTGGGAAGGGGTAGGGGGGGATTGGAAGGGCAGGTGCAGGGTGAAGGAGCAGCATTGAATTATCAGGGCGCGTAGGGAGGAGAGGAAGAGCGGAATGGGGAAGGAGGGAGCGGGAGGGGGGGGAGGGGAGTAAGCCGGGACAATGGTGGAGGGTGGGCGAGGGGATGGGAAGGGGAGGGAGGGGGTATGGAACGAACGAGGGAAAAACTGGGGCAGGGGGTTGGAAGGAAGGAGAGGAGTGGGACCGGGCGAGGTGGGTGGGGAGGAAGGGGGGAAGGGGGTGGGGGGGAGAAGGGGGGGGGTAAGCGGGAGGGAGGGCGAGTGAGAAAGAGGGGAGGGAGGGGGAGGGGGAGGAGAGGTGGATGGTGGGGGAGGGGGCGGGGAGGGGAGGGACGGGTGGGGATGACGTGGGGGAGAAGAAGGTGATAGGGAGGGATGGGGGGAGTACTGGAAGGAGGGCAGGAGTTGGAGAAGAAAGGGGGGATACATTCCTGGGAGGGGGCTTATGGTCAAATAATAGAACGGTAAGGGGGGGGGTACAAAATCCGCGCATGAGAGTACTTTACCTTATCTAGGTAGATAAAGGTCCCTTGAAAGGGGGGGCCATGGAGAATCGTTTCAGGGAGGGGGAAAGTCCGGGGGAGAAATAGGGGGAAGAAGACAATTGTTAAGATCTCCTTCAACAACCCCAGAGGGGAAGAGACACGCTGAAGAAGGGTGATTTTAGGGATAAAGGGAGCTATAAAGGGGGGGGCCACGTTCTTATAATTTTTGTCATCATCTTTACAAGAAAAGGTAAGCGGGGGAAGGGGTAGTAAAAGGTGAAAGGAGTAAATAACTAGTATTCTCAAGGGTTGCCGAAATGAAATAAAGTGGGCATTATAGAAAAAGGAAGGTAATTAGTTAAAAAAGTCGTGGGCGTGTTTTACATAGACCCGGGAAGGGCCTATTGGGGAGCAAGGAAAGTCATCTGAGAAGGTCAGCTTTGGGTCACACTTTGTGTTATATTAATAAGGTTGAGCGAAGTGGGGTGGTTATGGGGTTATTCCTTTTTCATACTGTAAAAAAGCTATCCTCCTCCAATGTCGGAAAGACGTAGTAGAAACGGTTGCTAACTTCAAAGTCAGACGCCAGGGAGAGGGATGAAACTGAAGGAAACCAAAGGTACCTTTATACAGTAAGGGATACTTTCCCTGAAAAAGAAAAAAAGAAAAGCACTGGGAAAGTGGATATCATACGTGGGGGGGGCAGGAGTGTTAGATATGAGGAAAAAGCTAAGTTAGGAATATACATTTTCTCTCCACCCCCACTGGGAGGATGTAGGAAAAAGAGGAGACGTGTCGGGGGGCTCTAAACAAGATAATTTCGGGTAACCCGGTCGAGGAATGAGGGGAGCTAACAGAGACACAAAATTTATTTGGGCGAGACATAATTTTCAAGAATGTCCTCAAGGGAGGGAAAGGGGATGGTGGGGTGGGGACATTAAACTTATAAGGAGGTCTTAGCGGCATAAAAAAGGGGTGTAAGGGGTAAGAATTGGGAGGGAGTTTATGGGAGTATTAAAAATCACTATTCTTCGAAAAGACAGGAGGGATAATAGTCACAGAATTTGAAAAAAAACAAAAGGGGGGAAAAAAAAGAATTACTTGGGGAAACTATAATGTATGAACAATGAGGGCTATATGACAAAATAAGGGAAGAAAGAGATGCTTTAAAAACAGGGGATTGTTGGGAACAAATGCAATAATAATAAATACTTTATGGGGAAGGGCAAAAAGAGAGGGGATTTTCAGGAAATTCCTTAAAATCTATAAAATATCACCTTGCAAATCGGTGGAGGGAGGTAAGAGAAGGGAAAAACCGTATACACGTGGAAACAGAGGGGCGCAGTATCTCGGGGGGGGGAGAAAAACGAACGACCGGAAAGAATCAGATGGCAACGGATGTTTTTTAAAAGGGGAAGAAAGGAAAAAGAAGTAGGGAAGGAGGCAAACCAACCTACCAAGGTAGCATTGTTTAAAGTGGTAGGGGGAGAACGCGTGCGGCTCTATGGGACCACCTAAAAGGGAGGTAGAAACAAGGGGAGAGAAAGAAGAGAATCTCGGGATGTGGGACTCACTGGAAAAGGAACAGGAGAAGGAAAGAGGAAATGTATTAGGGAACACTATCCTCCTGACGTCAAAGGGGTAAAAGGAAGGTTCACACCTTTAACATACCTGCATGGGGCATGTGTCGGAGGACACGGCTCGGGATGTCGAGATCGGGAAGCGTCGACTTTGTTGGGTTTTAAGAAGAAAGAGGAGATCAAGAGGGAAAGGAAAAGATACACGTCCCAGTAAGCAAGCGGGATGCGCAGCACCCCAAATTGGGGGGAGGGTTTTCGAAGCATAGTAGAACCCAAGTCTAATTTAGAAAACATTTACGAGGAAGTGAGAAGAGATCAGGGTAAAGGTGAAGACGGGACACCGCGGGAAAAAGGGAAGCGGGATAAAAAAATCAGAGGGGGACCTTTGACTACGGACTCAAGGTCGCCTTGCATGCCGATCAAGATATTGGGAAAAACCTGTGGCTACCGCCATACCTTTTCGGGAGACTCAAAGGGGGGTCATTGGGGGAGGGCCACGCTACGGCTCCGGCGGAGTTCGCTCTTAGCCTAAACCACTACTCTGTAGCTGACGAGTCAAAAAGAGGGGGGGACTACGAAAAAAATCGATACGAGGAAACCGTGCACGAAGGACCAACCACGTCGGGTGGGGAGGGGTCAGACAAGGAAGGGACACGTTGGTCTTTTCAATGGCAAATGCCAAATGGGGTCCGAGAAAAAGAGGAATTGAGAAAAGGGGGAATTTGGTAATTTCGACAAGCTGAGAGGGAAAGGGACAGATAATACTGTAAGGCCGGCAAGGGGGGAGCCAGGACCGAGGCAACGCGTCCTGGGGAGTTGTGGTTGCGTATCGCTTCTCTAGACTCAACAAAGGAGGGGGGGGAAAGAAAGAAGGGGAAAGCTCGAAAAAATTCTTCTCTCACCGACAAAGCGATACCTCGGGCCAAAGATACAAGCAAACGGTGCCGGGCGGCTGGGAGTACAGATAAGGCGACTCTTTTTAACCGGACCCGCCCCATGTAAAGCCCTTGTGGAAAAAAAAAAGGGCGCTCCAGGTCGATAAATGAGACACCGAACCCAACGGCTACCGCGGAAACCCTTCACCACTAAAGGGGGGTAGGGAAAGGGGGAAGAAGAAGAAGGGGAGACGCAAGGAATTTTAAGTGCCATAGGGCGCCTGAAGATGGGTAAAAAAAGCGGGCACCAGGGCCGGAGAATAGCTGAACACCACATTTTACTGCTAAAATGACAAGAAATTCCAGGGGCGGAGGCGGGCATAAGGAGCTAAGACAGGGTTCCCCACGATTCGCGAGGAAATACGCTCAAAATATATACTCTATTGCAACCGAGACAGACTTGAAGAGGGGGGAGGAATCGCATAAAGTGCCGTTAAAAAGTCTAAACGGGGTCAAAGGGAGGGAGCTATACGACTGGCGAGGAAAAGGATAAGGAGATGACCGTAAGGTTTCTACTATTTCCACTGACAAAAAGGAATGGGGGGGAGGAAGCAATAGAACTTAAGACTAAAAAAAGGGGAGTCCCGAACAGGGGGGCTAGTAACTCCCCAGGGTATAGTT
>Ga0179591_1164448_pt1 | contig 14233 bp, 18 predicted proteins | sample CZOMad2_1_08_16f_FD_182891 | JGI IMG/M metagenome (GOLD analysis project Ga0179591, IMG submission 182891) | Vadose zone soil fungal communities from Angelo Coast Range Reserve, California, USA - CZOMad2_1_08_16fungal (PacBio error correction) | ecosystem: Environmental > Terrestrial > Soil >...
GCCAAAGCGGACCAAGCTGATTGGCATACAAAGGGATGAAAGGGATCAGATTCAAAAGGTGTACCCCCGAGTGTTGAAGGGCGCAAAAAAGGGAAAAAGTGTGTACGTTTTGGGAAAATTTTGACTTGCAAAACAAGAGGGGGACCTAACGATAGTGTAGGGGGAACAGGCGCAAAACCAGCAGGAGTTGGAAGGGCTATAGGAAATCCACTGTGGCGAAGCGCCGGAAACCCCATTCAGGAGGGAGGCTATTTTGGGGAAAGAAATTCGCCGAGAAGACGCCGGACCCTTGACGTAAACAGGAGCGGAATCTCAACCAAAAAATCCTAGACGACCTCTCCTGGGAGCTAAGGGAGGAGCGTAATAGAAAGGTCCAGCAGGTAAAAAAACACTAGCACGAAGGATTGGCTCTTGCTCAGAGTCCGGGGGGGAAAAGGGAACCGGACGCTAGACGAACCAATCGCCATCAGTCTAAAAGAAGGGATAAAAAAAACCGCTACGACACATGGAGTGAATGGAAAAGGACAGAAAAGCGAAGAAATGTAAACGGCCGCGCAGGTGAGGACACCTATGCATCAAAAAAATCTGAGGGGTTTCCGGACCTGGCTAGGGGGGGGGATGACAAGCATCGACAACTAGGATCGGAAGATTTACAATCTAAAAGATAGCCCCAAGGCGAACTGGGCTCACCCTCGGGAGCTCTCGTTCCGCACAATTCGGATCAGAGCGGCAAAGGAAACGCTAACAAAAAACCCAACAGGCGGAAACTGCCCTCAACCGCTAGGAACACAGGTACCAGCGGATTAAAAGATCAGGTCAGTTCTACTTAAAAGGAAACCAAGGAATACGCGACCTCGTATCAGCCGACAAGGTTAAGCGCCATACCGTCAAAACAGCCAGGGGACGAAAAAAATTATGGCAAAATGTCGAAAGCGGAAGGACACCGGACCAGTTTCTAACCAAGGAGAAAGAAAAAAGAGACGAACGCAGCCAACAAGCAACAATAGAAACTCACAAAACTATCCGAAGCTGCGAGAGGGGGCCGAAGCTACAAAGAGCAAGTCTCGATCTATGGTCGAAGAGGGAGAACGCGGGACCGGGCGTAAGCGAAACCAAGAGCACGGAAAACTGACGGGCGGAAGGATTGCAAAATATGTCAACGCATGCGTAAAGACCTAGGAAAAGGGGGGAAGGGGGCGGTGGCGGCAACGAAAGTACAATGCTCTGGACAGCCTTAACAAATCAGGAGTAGACGCAAAAACGCGCTAGGGAAAGGGGGTATAAATCAGAAAAAAATTCGCAAGGAGGGGAAAGGGGTGATCGAATCGTCGCCAATTTCGAAAGCGATCCTCGTAGTCGTCAAAAAAAGAACACGCGGAGGCGATGAGACCCAATAGACAAGTTTGGTGGGAAGGCTGAGCCAAAAAAACAAAGCGGACACAGCAAGACTTGCAGGGGATCAAATGCGTACGAACAACAGGGATGGAAGCAACTCAAACTTACTGACGAACGGCTTCAAATGGCCAGCTTCCATCCAAAAACTAGACGGGGGGGAGGGCTTAAGGTTGCTAGTACGAGGATGGTTGATAAAAGATTCACGCAAGGAAAGCTAGAAGGACGTGGGTATGCTAGACCAGATGCCAGGGAGGGAAAACATTCCAACCGCGGAAGGAAGGTTAAAAATCAAAAAAGGAACTGGATCGGTGGAGCTAGAATGAAAAACCAGAATGTCAAACACTACTGCTGAAAAAAAAAAAAAAAAAACAAACCAACAAAAAAGAAAAACACAACACAAAAAAAAAAAAAAAAACCCCAAAAAAAACCAAAAACAACACGGAGAGTACTTGAGCGTAAAGAGCCTGGAGCCTGACAGCGAGAAAACCGAGCCAGAGGATAAAGGTGGTTGGGAAGATGGGAAGGGAGCTGAGAAAATTAAATCGAACGCGTGAAAGATCGAACGCCTCTAAGGTTAAAAATTGTCTTGATTCTGCAATAGGGGGAAACATCTAGTCAAAAAAAGGAAGGTCTACCATGCAAACCGAGGACTTGGAAAAAGACAAGCAGGGCATATCACAGTGAAAAGGGGAATTGCGAGGGAACGGTGAACATTTATGACGAGCTGGTTGAAACAAGACTGTGAGAAAGGGGCGGAAAAATCGGCGGAGGGGGACTGTGGAAAAGGAGACGCAAAGAGAAGAGCGGAAGACATCGGACTGTGCGGAACGAAAGAATCCTTGACAAGCGGAGGTGTTATCTCCAGAACACCACAACAAGAAAAGAAGAGATAAAGAAGCCGGAGAAAATCAGACGTCGTGCAGTTCGAACCAGTCCGAACTCAACTGCTCTAAAGAAGTGCGGGACGCGCCGCAAAAATCGAAGGGGTTACCCAAGGGTGGAAATCCGGAACTGAACACACCAACTACTTGAAGACCTCCAAAAGAACTAATAAATTAGGAGAATTCTCCGTAAACCTGTAAAGGAGGCGCGGAGGGGAGTGAGGAAAAAAAAAAAAGGGGTAAGTCATATTTAACTGACGACGAAGAAACCACTTGGAGAAGGACAATGGGGGGAAAAAAAGAAAAGGTCGGAAAAAGAGCTAAAAAGGGATAGAACGCTGTGGGGGGGGGGGGTGGGGGGGGGGGGGGGAGGGGGGGGGCAAAGAAAATATCCCGCTAAAAGAAAATTCCGGGGGGGGCTGAGGGACTTCTGGCTTATCAAAGAGCCGGGGCCGAAGGAAGCTGAGATCAAGGATCGGGGGGCTAAACTTCTAAAGAGGAGGGGATTCCAGAAGGAAAAGCGAGACAGATCAAGATCGGGTGCTGGGAGCGACCGGAGCCAATACAGGAAGGACCGCGCGTGCTGGAAGGGTAAAGGAGTGGTGAAAGAGGAATCAAAACTTCTTCAATCTCAGGGCGCGGCTGGAAGATAAGGAAAAAAAACCAACGATGGGGAAAAAAAGGAGAAAACTGGCAACTAAAGGAAAAAGGGGGGGGTCTGGAAGTGGAGCTTGAAAATGCTGAGGAAACGCAATGAAGGGGAAGTGGGAAAAAGCCGTTGACGAACCAGAAGGCTCGGCGGAAGTTGATGAATCCGCCAGGTGCTGGGGAAAAAAGAATGAAACGAACAAGGGGCGATAGTTGGTCTCACGAGATCAGAAAAAGGAGATACACGAAGAGAGTATAAAGCAGGGGGGGGGCGTCTCTGCAGGATCAAAGAAGTCGGAACGTGGCGTAGGAGATTGGGCGTCATCGAAATTCTCGAGAGGAAAAGGGAGAAAAAAGCTGCCTCGTCTTACATCAAAACCGTTAAAACTCGTGCCGTGTTGAATGGAGACTACGAATCGGACCGGGACAGAGGATGGTCAATCGAACAACTCCTCCCCGCCTGCCAGGAGGGGCTGGGTGAAAAAGTAAAAAAAAAGCCGCTTAGAGGGGCTTACATAACGAGACCGGGAAGAAAAGGGACAGAGACGCGCCGAGGGGCGGGGAGAATTTCCGAATGTAGATGCTTTTTCTTCGTGGCTGCGGGGAAGAGTGTAGAACGCAGGGAAAAAGGCGGGCAACGGGTCCCGGGTCGCTTCCTTGAAATACGGAGGGGAAGTAATCGCCTTAGGAAAGCTGGAAGCCAGGGGGGGAGGACACCTGTTCGCATAAAAATCGCGTCGGGGGGCCCGAATTGTAACACGGAAAAAGCAAAAACGAGCTGGAGGAACACGGCAGGGGGGAGATTGGCCTCAGAGGGCAGAGTCCGACTTCGCGTGAGAGCGGGGAAATACCTTTTCGAACTACGATTACCGAACTCGGGAAGCGGATCTATAGACCTGGGGGGGAAAAAAGTGAAGAAAAGAAGCCGGGACGGGGGACCAGAAGCCCAATCCGCGGGGGTGTCCAAACAGAGAAGGCAGCCGTTTTATTCTGGGGAGAGCTGGGGGCAAAAAACGGAAAAAGGGAATGACATTGATTCAAGCAGGAGCGAAAAAGAATCGTCATACATGGTCAGAGCAGGTGATTTGTCCTCAGAGAAATTGAAGGATGCCGGGACGCGTCTAGCAGAGAAAAAAAAAAAAACTTGAAAGCCGGTAAAACAGGGAGAAAGAAAAAGATCCAAATCGAAGTCGTTCCTAAGAGGGGAAGAACGACAAGGGGGGGGCAAAAGAAATAGAAAACGGGCTAAACGGCCGCCGACGTAGAAGGGTTGCGTCAGAAGAGCGCAAGTTTCGCTGAGTCGGCGAGAACCGAACAAAAAAAAAAAGGCAAAAGAGGCAAGGGCTGAAGACCGCAAAAGGGCGGAGGGAGCAAAAGGTTTCGCACCCAACCCGAAAGCCATCCAATGAGAACGGTCATGGAGGCCATTAAAAAAGGAACAAGAGAAGAATCGGAGGACCAAGCGGAGAACGGGAAAAAGAAAAGTAGCAGGACGCACGTTGCGCACAGGCAAACAGTCGAACGCCCACTGAAAATGCGTCATGGTCCTTTTCAGAATCATAGGACGGCCAAGAGGGTGCAGTGGGGGGCATCTAAAAAAAAACAACAAGAGTAGTTCCGAAAAAGAGGACGGACTCCGATTGGGCTGACAGGAAATGAAAGCGAAATGGTTAACGTCGGGAAGTTTGAACTGTTCAAGAAGGGTCCGGGGAAAAATAATGGAGAAGACGTGAAAAAAAAATAAACGTTGGGGACCATCAGCTGCGGAATGGTGAAAAAGAGGGGTGATTGAAGGACAGAAAGCAGACTAAACGGGGAATGAAGGGTGGCGAAATTGGCTAAAGAAGGGACTCTCCATTTAGTCTTGAAAAGGAGTTTAAGCGAAGAACGGATGAACGGCCTTGCCGCAGAGGGAACCAGGGACGAGAACGCGCAACCCGACCGTAACCCTTCCCGAGAAGGGGAACGTAAGATTAGGAAAAAAAAAAAAATCTTGGAGGAAAAGGCATCCATTCACCTATGAGAAGGGAGGATCGGGAGCGCACCTTGTGTGCGGAAGCGGAAACTTAGAAAAGACAACGGGCGATGAGAAATCCAAGGAGAATGAAGGGAGAAAACAATGGGACGATGCAGGGATTTCCAACATGCTACATCAACGCGGAAAGATGGGATGGCTGAAATTGCACGTGTAAAAAAACCACTCCTGGAGTGTAAAAAAGGCGGCGTGGGGGGCAAAGGCTAAACTAGTATAAAGAGTTTTCACGAGGGGGCCGGAAAGAGGCGGGGCCCCGTCGGGACTTTCAAGCGAGAATCGCATTAAAACTCACGTGTCATGGCGTAGCACCTGAGGCAAAGCAAGAGTCTCAAAAAAGCGGACGGGGCACACCAAGGGGAAAAAAAACGGCCACGAAGGACAGAAACTGTCGAAAGGCCCCCAGTAAATCTGGCCTATAGCAGATCCTTGCTTAAAATGCTCAAGAAAGGAAACGCGAAAAGTATCCTCAAAGAGCCGCAAAAAGAACAAGGAATCAGACAGGCTAAGGTAAGAAAGGGAACGTAAAGAAAAAACTAGCAAGGAACAACTCTGGGGGGGACCCTGTGTCTCGACAAGGAACAGGCACTAAGACGTAAATCATAAGTAATCATAACCAAAACTAAGGGCAATACGCGGAACAAAAAAGGCCTAACCAAAATAGCCAGACTCGAATTATCGGGCGAAAAGGAGTAGATCTATGAGCCGACGAAGGGCTTACGTACTTCCCTCAAAAGAAGAATGCGCGGACGGGGGGGGGGAGGCCGAAAAGAAGCGAAATCGATTTACCGGCACGAATGCTAGTCTAAAGAACCAAGGGGACACTAAGTTTTCAGGGCAAAACGACGGGCAGACGCCGGCAAGAAATCTAAAAGAAGGAAAGAAAAATAGAGAGCCGCTCATCACTAGGAAAAGGACACTAACAGATGAAACAACCATGCAGAATCATCTTCTGTCCAGAAAACAACGATTAACCCTGAAGCGCACAACGTGGGGGGAGTTGGGACGCAAATCAAAAAGAGTAAGAAAAAGCAAAGCCTGATATTTTCATCAGTCGACTAGGGCGGGAGGGAACGAAAGGGAAGAATGCGGGCTTTGGAGAAACGAAAAAGAAGATCCCCCAAGGAGAGGAAAGGGGACTCAGTGTCGGGGGGGAAAAAAAAAAGAAGTGCAAACTAGGCATTGGGTTGAAAAAAAAACTCGACAAAATCGAAAAAAAAAAGACGCTTTTGGAATGCTACAGAAAATAAAAAAGAGGGCGAGGGCGCCATGTTAATCTAACGGCTCCGGAAAAAAAAGGATAGTTTGCGCAAAAAAGAGTTCCATAGGCTGGGAAGGCCAAGATATGCTGCATCAGAAGAGACTTGTCTCTGTGAGGGGCATAATTCAAAACGATAAAAGGCAGATGATCAGACTGAATTGGCCTCGACGGAAGACAGACTTCCTGATCTAAACAGGGTAGAAGAAAAGGGACAAGGGGGGGCATGTTAAGCCAAATTGCCTGTGAAAGCCGAAGGACAAGATTTGGGCCATCATCGAGTCGGGGAGAGGAAAAAAATAGACCCATCAAATAACTGCATTCTCCAGGCGAGGGTAAAAGATTCAACTTCATGAGAAGGTGAAATAGGACATTTGATATACTTAGGGGGGAATTGTTCAGGGGGGTGTGAGAGTTGCCGGAGTAAAATGTTGGAGCAGATTGTTGCGAGGACGGAAAAAAGCGGAAGGGAAGATTTGAGGTATCGGACAAATTCTAACTGGGGGGAAGAAAGAGGGAGTTAAACCCAAGGCAAACTGTTGATCGCAAAAGACCACCCAGAGGAAAGAAAGAAGCCAAGGGGTAAATCACGCGTCTGAATAAGGGCGAGGGAAGAAGACTGACTCCACGCCGCGAGACCCCCTAAGGCACGAAAAGGCAACAAAAACGAATGTTAAAAAAGTGCCCGTTAAAAACACTAGCCCAAATCCTACTCCAAATCAATTCAATATCAATACGAAAAAGGAGGGAGGGGGACAAAGAAAGGTTGATATGCATGCTGAAGAGAGGGGGATCAATGGGCTGTATGGGTGACCTAAAAAAAAGCGACGCATAGACGGGAAAAAGAGGGGCATAGGCAATAAAAAGGAAAAGGGGTTAAAACTTAAAAGAGGACAATTCGGAAACGAGGGGAAAGATGATATTACCCATACACGCAATACAGCTCTTAATCTAGTCGCAGGAGTCAATGATTCTGTCTTGGAAAGGAGCCTTCCGTAGCAGGAGAGAAGGACATAAGTATCGGGGGGCTCTTAGCCCAGAAGATGTGGGGCGCGAACCTCTCGAGAGAGCGCCTATCATACATTTCCGGAAAAAACAAAGGGATGGTAAGTGGGACGAATTTGTAAGTTGGGCATTCATACAAAACGCGTCCCAAAACTAGCTACGTGGGAAGAGTAAGAGGCGGATCACCAGCCTCCGGGGAAAAAAAATTAGTCCGCCCTCGGCTTAACGGTTGGGGAGGACTTTCGCAGAAAAAGAGGCGGAAGCATCGTACCTGTATGGAAAAAAAAAGACCCATCGTGGATAAGGGAAAAGGAGAACCTCGGGCTCAGAGAATGGGAATGCCCGGGATAGAAAAACAAAAACTGAGGAGATAGGGGGGGCCTCCTCTCTCAAAGAGTGATTAAGAGAAAGGAAAGGAGGAGAGAGGTAATTAGGTTCGCTAAGGAGGAATCAGGACCTCCGGAGAGTTAAGTCAGGGGAGCAGGGTTGAGGAAGAGCCATTCGATCGTGGGACGGTCAAAAAAACCATATAATACGCCACCTCCGGGAATTCAGGGCAGGGGGGGGTGCGGAGGAATCTTACCGGGACTCGGGTTAACAGCAACACATGGAAAAAAACCCGGCCGGAGAAAGGATATTGACTTAAATCGTTAAAAGCTATGGGGTCAAAAGAGTACATAGAGAGAGAAAAAGAAAGAGAGGGATGCTTCGATCGAAGGGTTCCTTGGAGAAAAGGGGTTGGGGAGAACATCGTGGCAGGAGTCTTGAAAGTTGGATAGAGAAAGTGTCTCGAGGTGTCCTGGAGTGAGAGACAGGGGAAAAAATTAACCTCAGCCTTGGGCAGAGAAATTTTGGCCTTACGGGGGAAAAAATCTAAACTAAGGAGACAAGGTCGGTGACCTAACTGGTGGCCGCTACACCGGCAAGGGGCTGAAAATGGACAGAGATTCTGAACCTTTAAAGTCCACTTACACAACTACTGATGAGAGCGGCGCCCGTAACGAATATTAAGCGTCGGAAGGGCTGACGAAGAGGGGAGGTCGTTCTTGGGGGCAGGAGGGAAATGCTGAAGAGCTTCACGGTCTTTAAAAAACAGCAAACGAATGAATCCGCGTTTCTTAAACGAAGAGATAGCGCCGGTGAGGAAGTAGTTTTAAGAATCTTCAAAAAAGAAAGACTAAGACCCGGAAAAGGGGGGGAAACATCTTTGCATTCAAATAAATCATTAAAAACAACCAGTGGGAGGATGCATAACCGGGCAACTAAGCCAAGGGTAAGGGGAAGGGTTCCGCGAAAGGGGGGAGACAGGCTCATACATTTGGGGATTTGGGGGGGGTGAAAATTGGATTCTCAAGAGGAGGAGGGACGGGTGTCGTTATCGAGTCAATCAACACAAAGGCTCTCGCAACCACCGGAGGGAGAATAGGGGTGACCGAGCGAGGGGCGCACGATTGCACAGATAAGACGAAAAGTCCGGACAAGCCACCCTAGAGTCTCTGGGTGTGTCGTGCAGTCGGGGGTGGGTCTGAGTGCAATGAGACAAAATAACAGTCGTGCGGGAATAGGAGGGGGGCAAGTGTCGCAGTGGACCATACGGGGGGGGGTAGGAAAAACGTACACAGTAGTATGTCTTGTAAGAGGTCTCAACACACTCACAAAAAAGAAAAATGACAAGGAACCGGGAAGGCGAGTCTGAAAGACCTAAGCAGGAACCATGTTCGAATGAAGTGGCAAAAAGAACAAAGAGGTAGCAGCCGAAGGGGCACAGCAAAGAAAAGAAGGAAAAAAATTGAGACGTTCATTGACCGGGAAAAAAAGAAGTCGAAGATCTCAACAACAAAAAAAGGAGGAAGGCATGCATCAAGCGGGACGCCGCATTTTGAGTGAAAGGCGCGCGGCCCGGGGGAGAAAAAGGGTTGAAGGAACCAAACGGCGGCCGGCAAAAAAAGAAAAGTTAGCTCCCCGTGGTGGAAAGGTCAACAACCGGGTTCCTAAAACTATTCGGATAGTATTGGAAGAGAAACAAAGAGAGGAATGGGGGACGGGATCGTCAAAAGGGCGACTCGCCAGGGGCACTGTTCCCCGCGCGAGATGTCTGGCTGTGGGCGCCGGATCAAAAGCCAAAAAAAGCAGAGCAAGCGCGCAACCCCCAAAAAAAAAAAAAAAAATAACGAAAAACGAAAAAATCAGCGAAACTAGGAGGCAGAGTTAAAAAAAATGAAAAAAGTTAACGCCGAGGGGGCTGCACACGAGAGCCCGTTTCTACTGCGGAAAATCGAGAAGGAAAAGCACGAAGCTTCGCCATCTACGGGAGAAAGACAAAGGGCCGAAATACGCTTAAATTAGCACTCGAAAGATCAGCAAAGATACGTTTTCCTGGCGACAGTTTTCCAAGCCTAACAAGGGAATGGAGGAAAATGCAATTCGGCAGGTGGCGGAAAGCTACGACAGGGGTCTTATCTGGGTAAAGAAGATCGCCGAAGTGCGGGCACGGTCGAATTGCTTCTCGCACGACTCTAAGCCAAGAGGTGGATTCCGAAAGGAGGGGTCATCGTAGCTACAGACAGTAAAAGGGCGATAACGCGAAGCACACGCTTGCCAAAGCCAAGGAAAGAACAAAAACAGCCAAAAGAGAGCACTCCAAGCGGAAGAGGTAAGGGGGGAGCGTCAACAGGCCCGGCCGACGGTACTACGACGAAAGGTTGTGCAAGACCGTATCAATCCATGGAGAAGGAGATAAGAAAAAGGGCGCTGCCCAAGGAAGACAGGGGGAAAAAAAAGGGTATGAAGAAAAGAAAAACAGTAATAAGCGGCCCACGGAACCAGAGCTTACGCCTCTAAAAGAAAGGGGGGACGTCAAAGGCAAAGAAAAACGCGAAGTAGCGAGCCTGGAAGAGATAAGGGGAAACGGGGGAAGCGCTTTACTCGCGGCAAAAACACAGAATGGGGAGGCTATTTTCTAGCAGAGGAGGTGAAAGAATTCGAAGGAAAAAGAAAAACAAATATCACGCCGGGTGGGAAAGAGGTCGAGTAACGAACGGGCCCTAAAAGTCAATCGAAATTTATATTACCCCAACGCGCACGAGATCCAAGAACTATTCCTCATTATTTTCCAGGTAGGAACAAAACCTCAAAGGGGGACTCCTCGAGACACGGCTACTAAAAGCTGGGAAGTACCAACTATCTAAAATTTTGTGAGGAGGATAGACAAGCCCCAGGGCGGTCCGGCATAACACTCAAGGAGGGACAGACGGACTAAGAAAGAGGGAATGGCAACAGAAAGAACGGGGAGACCTCTTTTGTACCATCAGAAACACCAAAGGAGGAAGGGGAAATAACGGGGAAAGTTCTGGGGTGAAAAAAGGACACGAGGAGCAAAAAAAAAAAAAAAAAACACACCACAAAAAAAAAAAACGAAAAAAAACCGGAGCGGAAGTGGGGGGGGGGGGGGGTGGGGGGGGAGGGGGTTTGAGTTGGGGGTGGATGGGGGGGGAACTACGCCAGGAGCGCAGGGGGGGGGGGGGGGGGGGGGGGCTATCCGCTGGAAATGGTGTGCTGAGTCAGTGCAGCGAGGGGCAGCAGACTGTCCCCCGGAATGAAGCGCCGGGGGAAGCAAGGAGTCCGGGCGGAGCGGCCGGAGGGGGGTAAGCTCTGCAAAAAGAGGGGCTCCGAAGAACGTCAGAAGCTGATGGATATCGGTAGAGCTGATGAGTCGGCGTGGGGGGGGGTGTGAAAGGGTACTCCGATATGAGGTGGGACACATCTCTGTGGGTGAGGCTCTGCGGCCGAGTCCTCGTTCGGCCTTTCTACGTCAGCGTGGCGTTGCGAAAGGGGGGGTATGATCAAAAGGCCGTGGGAAGGATCGAGGAAGACTCAAACGAACCGATTTGCTGTCTCTGCAGGTGCGTGTGTGTGCCGTCAGGGGGTTGGGGGCCGTCATCTGCTTCTGTGCCGACAGTGCGCAGGTTGTCCGGGCGACCGGGTCCCTCCGTAGGAGCTGCGGGGGCTCTATCGGTTGAGTACGCGTGGTCTTTTTGGGGGGAGTGGGTTAGGGAGGACGGGAGGGCTGGCCATAGGCGGGTTCGTCTTCTCGTATTCACTCACTGTTGCTGGTGGTACTTGGTCCTTGGCTTAGAAGGGTGAATGTAGAAGGGGCAGAGTGGGCACTCCTGGTGGGAAGGGGCGCGGGTTGCGGGGTGCGGATAGGGGGGGGTTAAATGGGGACTCCTCCTCCAGCTGAGACAAATCACTGCCGCCTATACCGGTGCGGTAGCCGAGAAAGAATTCGCAGGAGGCTCAGCTCCGATGCCAAGGTTTACCGCAGTTGCTGCTGATGTCTGGCTGCTGGCGTCATTTTCTCTCCAGATGGAAGGAGTTGTGTTGGGTCGATTCCATCGGGTGGTGGTTAGGGGCGATACGGCCACGGAAATCGTCGCTCGGTTTCGGCGGGGGAGATCGGAGCTCATCTCAAAGAACGGAGCGGTTGACGCCTCATTAGTAACCTGGGATAAAGCAAGCGAGTGCAAACGGCAGATTGATTTGGGCCTCTCGCAACCGCTTCCTACCGAAGCCGTAGGGGAGCGGAACATTCAAGGACGCCCTGGAAGTCACGCGTGCTTCAGAAGGGAAATGGAAATATTCACACACGAGGAGATCTAAAGAAGGAGGAGCACTGGAAGAAAGGGCGACGACATTTGTCACATCATACCGAAGCGAAAACCCCAAATGGCAAATAAAAAAAAAGCTAATAAGGCAAAGGAATTTCACAAGGAGGGACATTGACGAATCACTGTTGGCCTTCGCCGATAGGGAAAGATGTCGGGTCTAAAGTTGTAGATGGGGAAACGCGAAGGGAGCTATTCGAACCATTTTTCGATGCTAAAGACAAATTTGGATTAAAAAATAGCATGGTAAAATCGGAAGGAACGCGGGGAAGAAGAGACCTCGTAAAAAGAGGGTAAAGGGGACAGACGAAGGGAACACGGCGAGCTCAGCTGGGACGTATGGATTATCAAGACCTGAGAAATGATCTCTGGTAAGGGACAGGGAGGGGGGGGGGGGATCTTCTGTACATATAGGCAGAAAAAAGAATGTCAGGTGGGAACCGAACCTCGCCCATGGGGGGGTCAGATGAGGCCTGTATGAGCTCCAGGAGGATGCTTTGCAGAAATGTGTAAGTGTGAAGAATCAAAGCAGTAGGTCGAGACGTCAAGGGGGGCAGCGAGGGATCACCATCATCGTTTGAAACAACCGGAAGAAGGCTGGACCAATCCAAGTACGCGGGGACTCCGGGGGGGGTAGAGGTTGACGGGGAAAAGGATGAACAGGGTCGTCAAAGGAGGGCCATTCCAAATTAGTAAAAAATGGGAACGATCGGGATGCTGGTGCCCGCCAATGGCGTTTTCACGCATTGGAAAACGAAAAAAAAGAGGGTGGAGATAGTTTGGCTCAAAGCGGCACGGCTCTCAGAGAAAAGAGGAGAGGTGCGGTTACAGTTGGCGATGAGAAAAAATCCTGAGGAATACGTGATGAGGGAGCGAGGTTTGGGTTGGGGAGTCAATCGCCGGCGAGATCACGGCGGTCAAAAACACAGGGGACCGGATCGGGCTTGAACCCCGCCGGAACAGCAGACAGGGGGTGCAGGTCGCTCTTGACCGGGGGACAGAGGGGGGGGCGCAGCAACAACAGCTAAGGAACAAGTAACGTCTGCAGGCCTGAACTTTTGGGGGAGGGGTATGGGCAATCGACCCTTCTACGAGCGTAACTCAGAAACGGGGAGAGATCGCGATTAGTTTCTGGAAAAAAAAAAATCAGCCTGGTGGGGACGGGAGCTGACCTTGTGTGGAGAAATCGTGGCCGGAGGTTGGGGTCGGCTTTGGGAGGGTCAAGGGCTTGGATGACTCTGGTCACTGGGGAGGGATAATACCAATTGCCGATAGACGAAAGTGTAACGACCTGGGAATTCGGAAATTAGTCGACCTGGCGGGAGGGGGGTATGGCGCTACACCGCCGGGGATGGGATTGAGGTCGGCCAGGCCTGGAGACAAACGAGTCCCCGGAACCTCGTTCGGCGACTCGACCCGCTTGCCGGGTAGAGGATCGGGGCCGCTGAAACTTGTGGAAAGGGGCCTCTCTCAGGCTTCAACGACAGTTGACGTGTCAGAGAAAAAGGCCATACGGGGGTCGAAAAAAAAGCGAGGCTGAAAGTGAAGTCTCAGTGGGAAGAATCTTCAGCTGGATCAACAAAAAAAAAAGAGGAGAGCTTGTTTTGGGTGGGTTGGCAAAATGCCGTAAAGGCATTCGTCAGCAGACGTGTTGTGGCTTAACTAGGGAAACGGCAGCATTGCCCGCAGACCGTCGTTGTCTATGAAATGGGGGTCGGCATCCATAATCGTTCTCTGGTAGTCGGTGCAGGCTCAACATGGGAAAAGTGCCTTATTCGGTGCAGAGGCGATCCTTTGCAAAGGGGGGTACGACCGGGCCTGGACTCGTCGGCACTCTGAAACTCGTGGCTTCTGGTACATAATAGGGGGTTACACTTCGTTTCGTTCAAATTAGGGGATCGCAAAGAATTGAAACTGAAACTATGACTAGGGTGACACTTCATAGATCGTGTAGGTCCTATAACTGATTCTTAGGTTTTCTGTCTGCTATCAGGTCGGTCAAATGGTTCGGGGTCGTACGTACTCGTCGGGAGGAGGGGCAGCCATCAGCCCCATAATAACGAACACGCTGTCTGGAGATACTAACAATTACAGGCGCCCATTTCGGGACCGGAGGGGGAAACCGATCACGGCCAATGAAAAAGTGGGAAGGGTGTCTTACGGAAACACAGAACGAGACGTCAAAAACGTTGAAAAAAACGACAGATGAATTGAACAAAAAGGGACAGCTAAGTTATACAAGCGGGGGAACAGGCAATTGAGAAAAGATCCACAACAGTGCACCTTCAAACAAATTACAGGTTGATAAACATCATAGGCGGACCGCATCCTTTTCATTGTAAGAAGAGAG
>Ga0179591_1273810_pt1 | contig 14233 bp, 21 predicted proteins | sample CZOMad2_1_08_16f_FD_182891 | JGI IMG/M metagenome (GOLD analysis project Ga0179591, IMG submission 182891) | Vadose zone soil fungal communities from Angelo Coast Range Reserve, California, USA - CZOMad2_1_08_16fungal (PacBio error correction) | ecosystem: Environmental > Terrestrial > Soil >...
TAAAAGCCAAACATGGAAGAAAAAAAGGGGCAAACTAGCCGCGGGAACGCCGTCATGGTCAAAAAACGGCAAAAAAAAAGTGAAGGAAGAAGATGCCCCATCACGGTATGGTCAACAACCGATGAACTTGCCAACAACAAGCTTTATCCCAAAAACCGGTCCAGGGAAGACCAACGGAAAACAGGAAAAAAAAAAGCGCGAAAAACCGCGTGGTACCGGTATTGGCCAAACGGTCAAGGCTGGTAAAGCGTGGCCTCATCTCAAACCAAAGTAAACCAAATCGTGTACTGTGGGCAAAAAAAGGGGACACAAAACCAAAAGCCCCTTAGAGGGAAAAAAGGAGAGGGCGGGAAAAAAAACAACTTCCTACGTAAGTGGGTTGGGGAAAAAAAGGAAGAAAACCGACTTACCATGCGCACGATGGTCAACGTGGGAGAGGTGAAAAGATTTGAAAGAGGCAGGAACCGGATGGACCACAAGCATAGCCCGGGAGTGCCTTATCAGTAGAATACTCCAAAGTTAGCAAAATTTGGGCGCACTAGGGGGAAGGATCAGGGAAAATGAAAGCAGAATCAGCCGCGAAAGGTACTCCGGCTTAAAGGAGGAAAAGCGGATGCGCTGACGAAGGGGGGGGGAAGATTTTCGCAAAAGCGCCCCCTAAGTGAAACGACCCGCGGGTTTACCCGACCCCACGTGACGCGCGGGAAAAAAGGGGACGCGCGGTCCGAGTACGCCAGAAAGGGGTGTTTTCGACGGGGGGGAGGTGTGAACGACGCTCAGAGGACACAACCTCTTGGAACGCCTTACACAAGGGGACGGGCGCGGCCTTAAACGACTATGGGGAAAAGTGGTCCAATTGTGGACAAATGTACTGGACTTGGGGGAACACTGCGTGGGGCAAACGTGGTTTCCCAAACTGCTTGACAAAACAGGGCATCACGCGAAAAGATGCTTCTGCGACAAATGGAAAAAAAAAAAAACTGCTCGAGAGAAACACGAAAAAATCAGCTTCAAAAAAAAAAGCAGCGAGAAAAGCGTAGACTACTCACCCGGCGGAAGGGGGAGGAGGGAAACGATCCAGCAACGCTGGACACCGGAGGGGAAGGGGAAAGGACGCCAGCTAAGTAAACAAAGAAGCCTGTCTCTCCTCCGAAAAAAAAAAGATCAGGACTTAAGGATTGGTTTGTAGTACCAAAAACGGCAGGACCTGCAAGAAAAAGGACCCGGGCAGGGGGGGGGGTTGCTTGAATGCGGGCAAAACAGGGGTCACAGGGGGCAAAACGCCACGGAATAGATCGGGATCGCAGAAGAGTTAGAGGTTCGCGTGAATAAGCAAGGCGGGCGCGAGATCGAGCATTTTGTGGAACATGGAGACGGTCAGAGCATCTGTCAGGAACTGTGGAGTGGGGGGAAAAAAAGAACAAGCCGGGCAGCGGGGGGGTCGAAACAAGAATGCCAGTAGTCAAAATTAAAGGGGGTCAGGGACGATGTCCATAGGACCGGGACCAACCGCCAAACCCAGCCACGTGTTTGAGGAGGTTGGGGGGGAAAACCTCTAAGACGGGGGGGAGAAAAAGCTGATCAATCAGGAGGGACACTGGAGGAAAGTCAAGTTCTGTTCTCGGTGAGGACAGGAAAATCAGCACGACCGGGCCCCCTGGGGGGAACCGCTCTTGAAAATGGGGGGGGGGAAGGGTTAAAAAACAGGAAGCGGGCAAAAAAAGTACGTGGTGGGGAGGTGCTTTTTTGAAAGAAAAAAGGGGGGGGAGGCAAGACCCCTTCAAGCGAAGGCCCGCCCGGGACTTAATTTGGGTGTCACAAAAAGGGGCGGACCCATCAGACACCGGACGACGGGCTGATTCTTTTTGTGGGGGTGATAGAAATCCGGCGAGTCAGCGCACAAAAAACATTCTGCAACGGAGGAAATGACTACGAATAGGTTGGACAGCAAACATATTATATAACACAAAAAGTGACAGGATGAATTGGGGCACAAGCCATCCGTACAATTTAAAAGGTTGAAACCAAGCCTCAAATGGGGTTCCACCAAAAAGAAAAGGGAAGTGGGGTTTGGGAAAATTTTTACATCAAGGTCCGGAATGCTTCAGGCAAACCTTGGGTCAGGGAGGAAAAAATTCAAAAAGGGAGAAAAGGAAGGGGCCTCAGCTTCCAAGGGGAGAATTGGAAAAGGTTTAGGGTGGGTGGAAAAAAAGGAAAAGATCGGGGGCGTGGCGGGGCAAGAATGAAACAAGGGAACAGCAAAGGGGGGGGGGGGAGGGGACCCGGTGACCAAACGAACACTAGCTTGTTTAGGGGTTGGGGAATGTAAGACGGGTAATCAGGAAGCCAAAAGAGGGGTCATACAGATCGTGGGGGGGGGTTGTGGTAGGACAGGGTGGGAAAAAAAGGGGAGTTGGCACGCTGCGAGAACCGGGGGAAGAAAAAAAGGATTTTTTAAAAGTGGGACGGTCCCCTAATTGTGAACAAGGACACAGCGAAAAAATGCACGAAATGACACCACGGGTGGGCGTGGGTCACAAGGGGTTGCTTGGGGGGAAAGTCTATCAAAAACAATTCATGCAAGGGTTTCTCGACATCAGAAAAAGGGGGAACTCAGCCGTGGCAGCTGAGGGCTGAAAAGCCGGCATGCGGGAGAGGAGAAAAGAAAGTGGGGTTTTTTTTTGGTTTTCGCCCTATTATCGCAAGCGTGGGGGGGTCCAATGATCAATCACCGGGCGCGGGAGGTACGCTCATGGGGGGGGAAATAGCAAAAAAAAACCGGTTCCCGTAGCACCGCCCTTGAATAGATGTAAAAACGACTCGCTGAAAGAGCCCTGCACGCAGCCGGGATAAAGGGGTGCCAGGGAACATTGGGTGACCGGCCGAAGTCGCACAGGGTTACAAAGAGTAAGTAAAGAATTGATTATCATGGGGGGCAAGAACTCAAAACTTCCCTAAGCGAGACACTCGAAGGACAAGAATGGCCCCGAAGCCGCCTAACGAAAAAGGAAAAAAAGGCACATACTAAAGGGTCACCGCTTATAAAAAAGTTCGCGGCGGGGGGGGGAGCCCCGGTCACAGAAAAATAAGTCCACCAGAAACGGGCACTCGGGAAACTGAAAGAAAGTTCACACGAACAACTGTGAGAAGGAACTTTTGGGATGGGAAGTCAGGAAAGGCCTTCTGAGGAGGGGGAGCTTGAACTCGCAGGGGGCCTGGGGTTGGGATATGGAGGGGGAAATCGACAATGACGAAATTAAGCATACCAAAAAAAAAAAGAAAAAAAAAAGAAAAAAAAAAGGACTTTTGGGAACAAAAAAGTTGGGTGATGCGGGGGTCAACTTTCCTGGGAGGGGGCAAAAAGTTCAAGGTTTGTTCGAAAGATGGCCTGGAGAGCAATTCTTTTTGGAAGGTACCAAAAAGTGATGGCAGGAAAAAAAGAGGTCAAAAAAAAACAAAAGGAGGGAAAACCCTTTTGGTTAAGTTTGGAATCAAGGCGAGAAAATTCTCAGATTGGTCTCCCGGAAGGATAAAAAAAATGTGGGTGGAAGAAAGAAGCAGCCAAAATTCCGGGCCAGGATATAAAACTAAGCACTGGGGTATCAAGGAATCTCTTGAAAAAGAAAGGGTGGGGGGGGGGGGGGGGGAGACACAGCCAGCACCAAGGTGGGAGGGTCGCGAAAAAAAGTGTAGCTCAAAGGGTGGAATTCAAAATACGGGCCGGCCGGGCGATTGGCCTGGGGATGTGGGGGGGGGGGTCAGATGGTGTCCATAATTATTTGGCACGGCCAAATAGGTCGCCAGTGGGGAAGGGAACAATTTTCATCAAACTTGTCAGGGGAAGAAAGTCGGGGGAAAATAACCCACCCCGTCAGGTAAGGGAAAAGAGGGAAGGGGGGGGAGCAGAGAATCGGAAAAGGGTAAGGAGGGCACTAGAAAGGGGTTAAATGCGCTTGCTGGGGAGGGGAAAAGAAAGACGGAAAGAAGAGGAGGTCCGTGTAAAGTTACCTGTCGAAATGGGGGATGGTGAGAATGTGAAAGCAACTTCTTAAAAAAAAAAAAAAAAAAAAAAAAACGAGGCAAAAAATGAAACATCCCAAAAACCAGAAAGGAAGTACATGGCGTGAGGTTGAGCGATAAGCCATTGGGACCTCGGAGAGAAAAGGCGACAAACTGAAACAAAACTGAAAACAAGGAGGGCCTAAGATAGCAGACAAGCAAAAAGGGGAGTCGGGGGAAACGGCGGAAACGAAAAAAAGGGTTGAAAAGATCTGCCGAGCAAGGGGGGCCACTAAAAACTACACAAAAGAAACCTTCATCGGGCAAGCGCGACACCGACACGAAAAAAAAAACAAAAATACTGAATTGAAATGAGAGGTGGTAAGCAACTCCGCTCAAATCCAGGCCGGCGAAGGCAGTGTTGATTCGGAGGGGGGTGTTTTCGGAAGACGCGGAACTGAGGACCGATCCTAGAGACGCCCAGTATGGTTCCTATGGGGGGCGAAAATGGCATTGGGCTTAGAAAAAAAAGAAGGCTTGCTCCTGCTCGACACCTGTATTGGGGAAGAGAACCCCCGGAGGGGGGCGTGGGAAAAGGATTCGCTATCTACAAAGGGGACTAGGAGAGACGAGCAGGGACAAAAGGAAAAAAAAAAAAAAAAAAGCGCTGATTGGCGCTTGGGGGTTCGGAAACCAAAAAACTAGAGGGGGGGACAGAAAAAAGACGAATCTGTAGCAAAAAACAGTTCAGACCTGTCGTCACCAACCGAGGGGGAACCTACGAAAAACGGAGGTGGAAAAAACATCGCGGAACCGTGCGAGGAGTGACGCGTACGTTGATCTTCGGCACAAAAGGGGAAGCTTCCATCAAAAAAACAAGAAGGGAAGGAGGGGAGATGGAGTCAAACAAAGGCACTAAGAACATTCCAGGGCACGGAAGGGAAACAAATCAGCGCTGAGACGCCACCCTCCAAGAAACAGATCTGGTAAGGGGGGGATTAACGCAAGGTCGGGGAGTAAAAGAGCGGGGAGAAAAGTAAAAGAGCTAACTAAAAGGGGGGGTCAGGCCGATACCATTTTGCCTCAACGCTAAAGCAGATTGTACCGGAAAAGGACCCGTACAGGTGAGGGGGTAAACCAGACGAGGCCGAAGGGTCCAAGGGAAAATTACACCAAAAAGACACTAAACAACCAAGTTGTGGCAAATCCCAAGTTCTATTCCAAATTAAGGGGAAAGAGAAACAGGGAACTGAGGCGATAAACTAACTTCAAATAAAGGACTAGGGGGGGACTATGAATGGTTCTCCTTCGAAAAGGAGAAACTTCTAAGGCACAGAGGGAGCTAGAAAGCCAAAAAATCAGGGAAACTTGGAGATATAAAAGGAAAAAGCTCAGGTGGGACTTAAACATCCCGGGGGTACAGGTCTACGGGGAAAGAAGCACTTTTACATGCCACACTAACCTCACTTTGGGACGGAAAAGCCAAAAAACAAACCACCGTAAGAGGAGATGACAGTCATTTCCTCAAGGAGAAAAAAGTTACACAATTTCCGAAGTTCGAAAGTTAAGAGCATAAAAACGGAGGTTTTCTGCGCTAAAAAAAGGCCGAAGTGGAAAGAAAGAAGAACAAAGAGAAGGCCAAAAAGGGGGGGAGAAAGCCCTGAAAGGTGGAGGGAAAGAGATGGACAAAATCCCCAAAGAAAAAAGAGGCAGGGGGTACATCTCAGTCAGGGAAGGGAAAGGGTACGATGCAGGGGGGAATCTGAAAACCAAAAAAAAAATAGGGAGGGGAGAAAAAAAAAAAAAAAGGAAAAGATGGTACTCTTCGTAGAGGAAAGGGGGAAAATGTCCAGAAGCAAGGAGGATGCCAACGAGGGCTCATTGAAGAAAAAGTGCTCAAAGGGAAGCAGGGGTTGTTTTCGGAGGGAAAAGTGACTTGACTGCCCAATCGATCCGAAATCAACCAAGAGAGGAACTTCATAAGGGACTGACCTTGACATATAACTGGACAAATGGAGTAAGGAAAGACTCCAACGATTCCCAGGGGGTGGCCTTTGGGATCGGGGTGTGGACAGTACAAGGTAGGGAAAAAAGGGGTAAGTCCGTGGGGGGAAAAGGGGCAAAAAAAAAATGACAAAAAGGGAGAAAGTACAGAAAGGCCCTGGAAGCGCCAGCAGCCTTGGGACCTGTCAGCATGCTCAAGGGATCTGTGAAAGACATAGCATAAAGAAATGGTAGAAGGCCCCAGGGGGGCCGTCGAAACAGGGTAGTGGGGGAAGCGCGGCATGCTGTAGCTGGGAACCGGGCCAGACCAAGGAGGGGAGATGTGAAAAAATCACCTTTCCCGGGGGGCCGAGACGCCACGGGGATGCAAATGGGGGGAGTGAAAATGTGGGGGGAATAGGTGGGGCCAGACGGACAGGGGGAAAGAGGTAGTTTTAATACATAAGGGGGTTACGACTGGCGCCCCAACGTACCCGTAAAAACCAACGTCCCCAGAGGGAAAGAAACCACCTGGTCTGAAATCAGAAAAAAAAACCTGGATTTTTTAATCTTAAGGTCCAGAGCGAGGGGGGGAGAAAATGCCCCGGAAAGGTTGCCTTGTTGTCCTAGCCAGCAGGAGGGCCTGGGGGGAGACCCAAAGGTGGGGGGGAAAATGCAAAAAAACGCTCCCTTCGAAAAAAAAACGCCCAGGGAACGCAGGTGTACGGTAGGTCCCAGAAGTGGGTGGGGGAAAGGTGTGTTCTGAAAGGGAGGGGAAGTAAAGAACGTTTCTTGGTTCGGGGAGATCAATCAGCTCAGTGAGAGGGAAAAAGCGCAGGCCCCTCGCGTAGGGTCCTTGTGGGGAAGAGGGCCAGACTCTCTCGCAGGGGAAAGTAGGAAATAAAGCTCCGACGCCCCCCACCCCCCCACCCCAAAAGGGGGGGGGGGGGGGTTGTGGGGGTTGTTTTTTTTTGTGAAACAGCATTGGGAACTCCAAACCAGGGTGCAATCAGAACATGGGAAAGAGCTACGAGATAACTTGGGAAAAAAAATGATCCATCGCGAAAATCTTATTATCAAAGAAACTAAAAACCAGACAGACATAACTTAGTAATGGGTGGGAAGCTCAACGGTGAAAAAGAGGAATGGAAAAAGAAAGGAACTTCTTATTTAGGACCGAGCCCGAAAAAGAGTTATATGTGACGTGCACAAGAAAGGGTAGCGTCACTTAGGGAAAAAAAAAAAAAGAAATGTGACAGAAGACGGAACCGCAGACTTTGATTAACGTAAAGTTATGGCGAGCAGCGTGGCTGACGCCGAGTTCAAATGGCAAGGAAAGAGAAGGCGAACGGACATGGTACGGATTTCAAACGGGAGATGGTCAATGGGAGCTTCGAACAAGACAGTGTAGTCAAGGGCAAAAGCAAAGGAAAAATTTCGAAGAGGACACACTTCGGACATCAAGAAAGCCAAAACATGTCAGGAAACCAGCTCAGGCGACGGCAGAATCAAAAAGGGGAGACAGCGTGACCCCCCAGAAAAGGCAAAACTGCAAGGGGTTGAGTGGTGGTTTCCGAGCGGGGGCCGAGGTTTTTGGATGGGAGGGGCAAAAGGAAAACAGGGAATGAACGTTTCAAGCATGACGCAGAAGAATTGAAAGCGTGGAGAATGTAAGGGGAAAAAGACGCGACAAACATCCCGAAAAATCGACCGCACCGGAAAAAATCGACAAGGCTAGCAAAAAGAATGTGTGGAGGGGGAACTAACAAAACCGCATGTCAGAAAGACAAACAACAAGGGGGAGGGAGAGTTTCCAAGGAACGCTCGTGCATCCTAAGAAAAATGGGAATCTCTCAGAAACCATCACTTCTGGAGGGGAAAGGCGTCACTTTCGAAGGAAAAAAAGGGGAAATTCAATCATGACTGGGTGGCGGAGAGAGCAAACTGAATTGGGGAAAGGAAATCCACAAGGGTACGGGGGGAGACTCGGATTCATCTGGACAGTGGGAGTTCGCAGGAGTTGGGACGAAAAGGGACCCGTCGGCACATTACTTAATCGGAAAATTCGGGAAATGGACGAGCCGGGGATAATAAACAACGAAGTTAACAATAAAAAAACCGAGGGAAAAAAAATACTCCCCTAGGAGGAAATGAAAAGTGAGGGTGAAGGTTACGGGAAAAGAGCTAGAAGAATCACACCTTATGTTAAGCAGGATTTCCACGCGTCGGGGGGGGACCGCCTTGAAACAGACGAGGTTGAGTTTTGCATGAGGCCGGGCTTCGGCATAGGAAGTAGTGTCGCAGCTAATGAACAAGGGGGGGATACTCGCAATCGGGAATAAAATTTCTACCTTACGTTCCTTCCAGCAATGGGTACATTGGAAACCAAAGTAGTCTCCTACAAAGTGCGAAAAAAAAATTATGTCGGTACATCCTATCAGGAACGAGGGGACAACGCTATTAACGGAGGGTCACATTAAGAAGGCGCCCGGTTCATGAGATGGGGGGGGGCACAAGCTATACGGGCAAAAAGACGGGTCTGGGAAGTACATAAAACTCTCCGCAACGCAATGGCTTGGGGGGGCTCTCAGAATCAACTGGAGCGGAGCGGAAGAAAGGGGGGGGGAGAAGGTTCTAAAGAAGGACTTTACACACGCATGCCAGAGCCCCCGCTATTCGTCATAACGGCAACGGGAAAGTTGAAAAGATGCCCGGGATGGAACGGTAATCGCTTAAAAAGACAAAAGGGTTCAAAAAGCACTCTTGTTATTAAACGCAAGAACAAGGGCGGATACGGACCTTGAGAAACCCAGCCTGCCAAGCGGGTTGGCCGTGTATGGGAAAAAAAAACGGAGGTTGGACAGTCCCTCCCATGAAAGCGAAAAGTACAAGGAGCGGGGGGTACGGGTTCAAAAAACGAACGCCACCAAGGCCTCATAGACGAAAGGGGGGAGACCTTCCTACAACGACCCGAAGTGGGGGGGGGGGGTACACACACGAACCCGAGGGGTCAAAGGAAGACAGACGGGATGAAAATTTAAAAAGGACGTTTTTCAAACGGGGTTGGCCAAAAAGGGTGGGACAATCACGTAGAAAAAAAGAAAAATAACCCGCAAATAGTAAGGCGGGTTCCCAAAGACGGGGGAAAAAGGAAGGCCCGAGAATTCCAGGGAGAAAGTGTTACGCTGTTGAAAAATCGCTTGAGGTTAAAAAAAAAGTGGAAATACATAGCTAAAGCAGCAAGGATTGGACGCGAAGAAGGACCCGAAAACCGCCGAGAGGGACGTGTTAAACCTTTGCGCAAAAAAACAAAGAGTTCCAACAACGAAAGAGAATGCCCGTCGGTAAAACAACAAAGTGAACAAAAATCAAAACCATGTGGCCGCGGCGTCATCAACGCCTCACCGAAAAAGGAGGGGGGGGGGGGGGGGTCAAAAGTGTTTACCTACGACAAGACTCAACATCAAATGAGGCCCCGGTAGGCTAAAATGGTGACACACAAGAAAGAAAACGGGACTACAGGGCCCGGGCAACGCGGCGGCAGTCCCTACTGGAAAAACGAGAAAGGGGATGGTGAAAAACGTGCACTTCGAAGAGCGTACGTGAAAAAAAAAGGGACTTCCAAATGGGGCCAACAAAAAAAAAAAAACTGTGGTCCAAAAATGGAGGAGGAGAAAACAAACAATGAACGGAGCCTATTCAAACGAGAAAATCGCGGTACGAAAAATGCATTACTCAAAGGAGGAAATACTGCCAAATCAAGCAAAAAGTATGGAAAAAACGCGGGAGTGTATGGGGAGGAAAGGAAAAAAACCAGGATAAAAACCTACAAAAAAACGAAGGTTAAATCAGGGAGACTACAACATAACCAGGGGAGAAAAAGAGATCCGTGTAACTTCGTGGGGGTAACTGGCGGTAAAAGGGTCAAAATCCCCAGGGAAAATTGGGAAGCAGCTTGGGTTTATGAACGGGGGTGGCGAACCGGGGAAAAACTTACGCGGGGAGAGCGATGCCATATCCGCAAGGGGGCGATTTGGTGTCGACACGCATTGAATAGCAACCGGGGGGATTTTGAGGGGGGGGATTTTGCTAAATCAAGGGAAAAAGTTCTCAAGACTCGTTATAAGGAACCGGGGGGGGGAAACAGACGGCCTGCCAAGAAGCCTGAAGGGGAACAAACCCTCAGGAAAAAGGAGGAAGAAGTGTACGTTGACAACTCCTCCAGAAGTCGAAGAAAAAAAGAGCGTCGACCGGTGGGGAGGACGTGCAAAACAAACAAAAGGAGTCTTTTCTTTAATTGAAAATGAAAATCCCAATCACTAAAGGGAAAACACAGGCCCAGGGTACGACCCGTTCTGACGTTCAGGGTCGGGGGTTGAAGCCGGCGGGACCGGGGACCCTTGGTCCCCGGATGAAAGATGGTGTGGGGCCACATGTTGAAACTCCAATAGTCTTATGGGGAAAATTATGCTGTGTTCATAACTAAACTAAAGGAAGTACACACGATTCATCAAGGAAGGGGAAAAAAAAGGGGGGGGGCGAGCTCCCGTCCCACGCGCACACTCTGGTTGTCGGGAATTAAGACGAAAAAAAAATCTCACGACCAATCGAAAATCTCCAAAAAACCTCAAGGGGGGCCCGAAGGTAGCAAAACCCGATGAGAAGGGTCCAGAGATTGGCCCAAAAAAGGAGGGATGCTCCAATCCTTCTTACTATGGAAAAACCAGACCCGGTTTCAAAAAGAGCCCTGTAATTACATCCAGCTGGGAATGACCGGGGGGGGAACAGTTTGCACCACTTTGACAGTTCGACTTTTTGGGGGGAAAAAAAAAAAAAAAAAGGTAGTCAGGATGGGGTGCTTGAGGTTTTGAACTACAGATGCTGCGTTGGTGGGGGGGAGGAGAACAAAACCAAGGAAACAAAGGGGGGGAAAGGTGCAATACTGGGGGGCCAAAAATCCCTCCGTGCGTTCTGACGAGTTTGGGGAAAGGGGGGTTGTTGGTTTATCAAGAAGTGGATGGAACTCCTCAAGGGGGGGGAAAGGGGTCCAAATGTTGCGAGAAAAATGGAGGACGGGGAAATCTTGCTTTTAACCGAAAACGGGTGAAACAAAGCAGCGAAAGAAAATGACGGTCATGAAAAGAAGGTTTTTAGTAACTAAGGACACCTGCGTCACATGACCCTCCGCCTCAAGGGGATCAGCACTTGGTGTTCAGGGAAGCGAAGGGGCGTGGGAGGAAATCGGGGAAAATTTTTCAAAAAGGCAAAGGAAAAAAAAAGACTCCCTTGGGGCAACAGCATCACCACAGCAGGCAAAAGAGTACGTTGGGAGGAAGGGGAATAGGAGCCGGGGGTCCAGAAAACAGAGGGGGAGCAATCATCATATAACGAAGCAATATCCATCCTCTGAGACGACGAAAGGGATAAAAACTGTGGGGGCAAAAAAAGGGTTCCGCCTTGGGAGAACAACACGTGTAAAAGATTTAATCAGGAAAAAAAAAAAAAAAAAACGACCTCCGCTCCATAGAACTCTCTCAGAAAACATACCTCCCTAAGCAGTAAGGTGCACCGATGAGAAATACGGAGGGGAACAAAAACAGCGCTTTCAGAGGAACAAAACAGCTTTGAAACCGGAAATAAACACAAAAAAAAAAAAAAATAAAAAATCGCAGACCGTAATCTATCGGCTCGAAACAGCCTAAACAAGGGTTTGGAATATGCCGTCGAGTGCGCGTGGAGGGGGCCAAAGGGGTCCGAGAGGGGTAAAAGGGTGCGGGTCGGGTAAAACTGGAATTCAAAAGTACAAGGGTACTGGGGGGGGACGGGTCGTGTCGAGGAAAAATAAAAACGCGGGCAAACACTAAATGGTGTTCAGATTGAAGCCGGGAACATTGTGGGGGGGAATTGCAACCAAATTTTGTCCAAAAGGAAAGGACAGCAAAATAAAAAGGGGGAAAAAACTTCCTGTTTTGGGTTTTGTTATCGGGAGAAGAAAAGAACCTACAGGCAACCACGACCTTGGAGAACCACTCAAGAGATGGGTAAGAGCGTCACTTGTCAGGGGGAAAATATCCCAAGAGTTAGGGGAGGAAAAAAGGGAAAAGCTAACCAAGGTTGGGTTTGCGGAAGGTCAGCCGCCCCTGGGCACGGTGGGGGTCCAGTCCAAAAGGGGGGGGGGGGGGTGCGTAAGGTTCCAACTGTGGTCAGGAAAACCGGCTTGGCGAGGGCAAAAGGGGTTAGAGATGGGGAAAAGAGTATATAACAACGCCAGTAAGAGGTAAATCTAAGGATGGAAAGGGGGTCAAAACAGGTAACGGGAAAACAAAAAAAAACATCCGAAAAAAGAGGGACGATCAGGAAACCTAAGAAAAACCCCGATAGGGGAAAGGGGAAAAAATCTAAAAGTTGGGTGCAAACAGCAAGCCAGGGGGCTGAATTCCGATACTGAGGACTGGTGGGCGGGGGGACTTTAGGGGGGGCACTGGGGAAAAAAATCAGTCGTTGGCAAAAAGACCTGTGGATTGTACGGAAAATGGAACTAAAAATCCTGCAGAAGCAAACGCGGGGAAAATGAAACTCAACGGGAATACGGTGGAATTCTGTATTACTCTCTAGAAACATGGTGAAGGAAAAACCGGAGCAAGCCGAAGCGCGAAAAAGAGTCGAAACGAGTTAAAAAAATACCAATGAGGGACAGGGGACGCTAACCTCAGGGGGGTGAGCTAACGCAGACTGGCCTTCGAAGGGAGGCGAGTCTTCGGAAGTACCCATCCAAGAAAAAAGGGGTAAAAGTTTCAGGTCCACGTAATGTAGCCGAGTCACGAATGCAGGAGAAGAATTCCAGAAAAGTCGGGGGGGTAGACGCGGAAGGGTTTTCTCAAAAGCGCTTGTCTTTACCAAGCCGCTCTGCAAAAGCAATGGGGGACGGGAATTCAAGATAGTGGCGTCTTATTGAACGCAGGCCAATACATCGGGGGTTGGTGACATCTACAAAAGCCCCCAACGGGTGCAGAAGTATTAGCTTGTTACTGAAAAACTGGGGAAAAAAGAAATGCAACTGATCCTTTCCACGTACCAAAAAAAAAAAAAAAAACCATGAAATCAAGGGTTCCTGGAAAAGAGTGAGGGGCGCAACTACCGGGGTCTAAGCTGATCCAGAAAATAGAAGCAGGGTGAGTCAATCGCGGGACCTTTGTTCCGAAAAAAAAAAAGTAACAAAAGAGTAACACCCGTTGGAACAACCCAAAAGAACGGATGTGGGAAACCAAATCTCGAAAAAACCGGAAAGGGGAGATTTGGAAAGGGACGGTAATGATCAGGAAACAAAAAACAAACGGTATGAGAGACAAAGGCCACTAGCTGCTGAGAAAAGGGCACAAAAATCGAAAATTTCCAAGTATTAAGTTTTACACCACGAGCCCTTAAAAAAAGCCGTTACACAAGCCATAAGGGGGCAAAAAAGAAATGCACCCTACGTGTTCTTCTGTGAACGGGCGGGGAGGGGAGAAAAAAGTCCTAAGGGCGGAGGGGACCTTCGGGTTGGGGCAGACGGGATAAAAAGCAGCCTGACCACAACAACGGAAAACTTTCCTTCACACGGGACAAAGAACGGAAGAAACGGGAAAACGGGTACCAACTGGCACGAACGAATTTGGGGCCAAGCCAAGGCAAGCTTACGCGAAACCGGGCAAGGGGCTGAGAAGAAACGAAGAGCGAACCCTAGGGGCGAACGAGAAATGGGTCGCCCAAAGGACAGCAAAAAGAAAAGGGGAGGCATTGATAAAAAGGACCATCAATGAAATCAAGTTCAATTCAAAATGCGGGAAAGAAAAAGGCGGCTGAGAGAAAGAAAAGGGGAAATACTGACAGTGCAAAGAGGCAAATGCATCAAAAAATTAACCCTGGACCGGAAAAAAAAATTCCAAAAACGGGCAGAGTAACCAAAAAGTCACTTTAAATCGGGAAGAATAAATAGGTCCAAATGGGTGAAAAAAAAAAAAAAAAAAAGAGGAAGGTGACAGATAGAACTACTATCTTCAGAAAAAAAAAACAACAAGACACTAAGAAACCAAGCCCTTTCAATGGGTGAAAACGGGCAAGCGGACAAGAAAACCACCAGAAGAAAAAAAAAAAAAATCACAAGAACAAACAGACCTTTATCCGCATGTGAAAGGAAGAGAGGTGGCAACATAGGAAAGGGCTGGGAAACAGTTTGCCGGGACCTAAAATCTGGAAGAAATCAAATCCTAGA
>Ga0179591_1306080_pt1 | contig 14233 bp, 27 predicted proteins | sample CZOMad2_1_08_16f_FD_182891 | JGI IMG/M metagenome (GOLD analysis project Ga0179591, IMG submission 182891) | Vadose zone soil fungal communities from Angelo Coast Range Reserve, California, USA - CZOMad2_1_08_16fungal (PacBio error correction) | ecosystem: Environmental > Terrestrial > Soil >...
GAGTTCAAAGTGGAAGATTCAGGGTGGGGAAAACACCTCTAATGACGACATTACATTCGCATCACATTCAGGGACCGTAAAGATGGACAGCACGGGGAGAAGAAAAAGTTATAAAAATAATGAGGTCACATATCAATTTAAGGGGTGGGAAAAATGAAAAGGAAGGGAACATCTTTTCAGCGTTAACAGGTATCGGGAGGGGCCTGTTCCCGTTTCAAGAGGGCCTGCCTGGGAAGAAATGGGGATTGGTATGTCATGGCAATGTTGGTGGGAGGAGGGTCAAATGGTTGCGTTCCACATTTGGTACGAGGGGGAAAAGGTCTTATGTCAAGGGGGGGGGTTTTGGTGAACCTGGGGGGAGAAGGGGCAGGAATTCTGTTGAAAAAGGAATAAAAAAGAAGGGCGATATGGTTTGGGAAGGGGAAAATGTTGGCGGGGTCCGCCGAATATTTAAAAAAGGAAAATGGGACTGAAATTACAGGTCAAATACATAAAGAACCAAAGTCTCAGAAAAAAACCTCAAGGGTGCTAAGAGCCCACTTCATGGTGTACTGGACGATATTAGTATCGAGGCACAGGAAGAAAAAGTTCTGGGAACAGGGCGCAGGAAAATATGATTCAAAAGGGACAAGAGGATGTCAAATAAAACGTTAAAAAAGGTAATAGCTCAGTCGAAAAAGCAACGAGGCAGGAGTCATGGATCTTCCCTAATGCGAATGAAGGAGAAGTACCTTTTAATTACGGCGTCCGAATTTCATCCGAAATGACGAAAAGGCCACGGAAAAAAGAAGTGAATTAGAGGGGGACAGTGTGCAGGAACAGGGGGGTGAGCAAAGCATGATCAGACGTTGGGAGGGGAAATATTACGGAGAAAAAGGGTTCGTAATCGAGTAAGAGTAATCAAGTTGGGGGACACATATTGTTACAGGGGCACAAAGGGGTGGAAGTTACCAACAAAAAAAACTACTTGAAAATTGAATCGAAAAGGAAAAAGGGAAAAATTTTAAAAAAAAAAATTTCCAAGAAGAGAAGTCAAGATATGCATCGCAAGCCAGCGGAAGGCTGAAAAGTGGAATGCGGAATTAAAGTTCTAAAGACTAACAAAAGGGGCAACAAAAAATTTATAAAAGTCGCCAGGGAAAGAAGAACTCTCAAAGCGGGTAAAAGACAAGAAGGGGTGGGGGCACATAACTATGTAATACTCAGCCAATTGTGGGGGTCTGTAAAATTAAAAAAAGCGACGCGATGGGGAAGAGCCTCTAGGGAACTTAATACCGTATAAAAAACGCCTTGTACAAATTTTCAAAATGGGGAAGGAGGGGACTGGAAAGACGAGAACCGACAGAGGAAGTAAAGGAGAGGAAAGGGAAAAACGCAGAGAGACCGAATGCCAATTGGTAGGGGCGCGGATGTGGGGAAGGGGAAAAGTTTCATTAGGGGTTTACTTGGAAAAGAAAAGGTTTGCAAAGAAATAGCAATTGCAAATGCCAGAGAATGAGAGGGAGGATACACAATGAAACCGAAAAAAGAAAGGGGATGCTAAACAAAGGAAGGAGGGAAACTTCAGAAAAATGAAAGACCTTTTTCTCGATCAAGAGATAAGAGGGGGTTTTGAAAATGTAAACTGGGTGTGGGGGAAACGGGGTAAAAAGCAAAACTACGTCGGTGAGAAAAAGAAGGGAAACAAAAAGGTTGTAAACTCGTCTAACCACGGGAACCGTACAAAACGGGAAAAAAATCCCGTACCAGTGTCAAAATTGCGGCAAAAAGGAACTTCAATAAAAATTATTAGACGGGCATGAGCGAATTGGGGGAAGGGAGGGGAGCAGTACAAAATAGAGAAAAGGGGGCAGTTCGAAAAGAGGGGGGGGTGGCCAAAGAGGAAAGTTGCAGAAAGTGGGGTTGGGGAGCGATGGAGGAAAGATAGGAATTTGAAAAAAACATAGCTTACCCAGCACAAAGGAATCAGTGGTTTTCAGGAAACGTGCTCCAGGAGAACAAGAAATCTTATACATAACTGTAAGAAAAAAAGTTTAGAGGTGAGTTCGGTCATGCTCCGACGGAGCAGACAGGGTTGAAAAATGGGTCCGAAAAAGAACACTTATGTATGACCCCTAAGGGCAGAGATTATTTGTGACAAAACCAGAGGGAGGGGATTATATCAAAAGTTTTGAAGAACAAATAGGAAGAAGGGGTGGTGACAAGCATGAAAGGATACAGGGGTTTGGTAAAAGATATAAGGAAAAGACGAGTAGTTTTCATGCGTCTGTTGGGTAGGAAAAAAAGGAGGGGGGAAACACTACCAAAAAAAAATCAAAGATGGAGAAAAAGGGGGTAAAAGGTTTGGTGCAAGACAAAGATCGGAGATTTGGAAAGAAATTTGTCAAGGGGGAAAGCGCAGCTGCGAGGACCAAAAATGAGGGGGAAGGGAATCATAAACTCTCCACGAAATGAGGGAGGGGGGGGTCCCTCAGACGGACCCATTAGTATATTCACCGGACAACCGGCAAGTTACAGGGTACGGCTTCTAAGGCTCAAAAAAATGTGCTGGCAGGGGGGAAAAAAAAGAGGTCGTAACAAGGGGCACGTGTAGGAAAAAAAAGGACCCGAAAAATTAAGTTTAAGTGCCAGAAATAGCGGAGCCACAATGTTCCCCCCTGAATAGGCAAGGGGGGGGAAGGCGGGGGCACTGTCAAAAGATACAAACTTTTGAAGAAGGGAAAGGAGAGGGAAAGGGATTGTCCCGAGACAAAACCCCATGGAGGGGGAAGGGTTAGTGGAAATCTGAGAGGACGAGGCTAAATTGTGGTAATGAAAGGACGAAAATAATTTTTTGGGTTGGGGAAGAAAAAAACAACTGGGAGGAGGAAAAAAAGAAGAATATCAAAAACAAATTATTGGAAGAGCGGGGGACGGGTGGAAAGCATGAGTTCAGAAGAAGACCGGAATAAAAAAAATCAATGAAGGCACGGTGGGGGAAAGGTTTCGTAGGAGGCATCGGGCCAATGGCAATTTGCTTAAAAAAAAAAGAAAAGAAAAACATGGAAATTTTTAAAGGACAGAAAGGAAAAGTGGGCAGGTAGTCAGAAACCTGGTGGGGAGAGTGAATGAGTGGGACACTTACAGGCAATAAAGGGGGGAGGAAAGGTTTGTAATCAAGGTATGGCATACTAAGAACTAGGGGGAAAAAAAAATGACTTGAAAAGGCAGAAGGGGGAGAAAAGAGCATAAGGGCGCTTTATGTGAGCAGGGACGGGTAAGGGTGGAAATTAATAATGGGGGGGGGCAAAACCTCAGATGCCCAGTGACAAGCACCTTTTTCTGTTGTTTCGTAGCAGGAGGGGGGATAGCATAGGAAAAAAAAAGGTGTTGAAGAGGGGGCAAACTGGGAAAAGAACCGCTTTCCAAAATTCGAAAAAGCGGGAAAAAGAGTGCTGTATAATCGTCAAGGTGTACTGGGTTCAAACAAAACACGGGGGTTTCAAAGTGGCTATCATCTTTGGGGTGAATTTTGGGTTGAAAAGATGGGGGAAAAGTAAAAGGAAACGGGGGGGCAAAAGACAATACAAAGAAAATCCAGAAAAAAGAAGGGAATGGAGAGTGGAACAACGGGGGGTAAAAATCTTTCATAAGGTTGCAAAACGGGGGGAGGAAACAATTTTTATCAGCCAAGAAAGAGGGAGGAAAAAAATATTGGCTTTTGGGGTCCATACACGAGGGGGGTCTTTGAGCAAACAGGGTAAAAAGAAGGGAGAAGGACGATCTGAAAAGCGAACTTGAAACTCAGCAGGAAAAAAACAGTGGTTTATGAATGTTTATGATAGGGTAGAAAAGGGTGGCTAACATAGCAAAAGTCCAAAAAAAAGTACGGGGGGGACTTTTTCAAGACCGAGGGTCGTTTCATCAAATCTTTGAAAAGTCCAATAAAAAATACAAAAAACTTTAAGCAAACTAATAGGCCAAGAGAGAGATATATTTGGTGGATCGGGGGTAAAAAAAAACCAAAAAAAAACCAAGAAGACCAACAACAGAAAAAAAGGTTCTACTTTACCGATCCGGTGTACGCAACGAAAAGAATAGGAAAAAAGACGCAGATTTCCCGAGAAGAAGAAAGGGTGAAAAGGGGGACGAAAAACTAAATTGTGGGGGGGGGAAAGTTTAAAGGAGTCTTGACTACAGGTGTACTTTTCAAAGGGACTAGCTTTAGGGGGGAGGGGAAAAAAAGGGACACACAGTTATCCCGAGCAAAAACAAAAAGAAAACTTAGGATGGACTTTAGAGAGATTGTCGGTCATTCGATTCACTGACGTATGATCTGAGGGGGTTGGCTAAAAAAGGGGAAATGGGGAGCAAGGAAAGGAGGGTTTGTAGAGAAGATATGTTGAGGGGGGTAGGAGGGCAAGGTTTTAGACTGCAAGCATGACAAAAAGCCGGAGCAGAGGCCAACAACCAACCTAACAGGGAAAGGGTCCCGAGAACAGTGATTCAGATAATAAGGGAATTACTCGACAAATATTGAGAAGGAGAAGAGGGGGGGGAAAAAAATTTTATGAAGGGTCCGTTGAGGAAAAGGAAAAGGAGGAGATGCATATGGGAAAACCAGTCAGGAGAAAAATTGGCTAGGGGATAAATAGAAAGGGACAAAACAGGGGAGAATTAAAGCTTGGAGAAAAGGGAGGAAGTTTACTTTTAGACTTTTGAAAAGGAAATTAATTCAATTTGAGACGGTGAAAAAGAAAAGGGAAGGGTTGGTTAGGAATGGAAGAGGGAGGAGGGGAGAGAAGATTCTGAATGAGCGTAGAAAGGGGGGGGGTTGTGGTCAAATTTCAAGGTCTGGGGAGAGGTTGTTTGAAAATGGGGGGACTGTAGGGGGGGGGTTGTCACCAAGGAGAAAAGGGCCAAATGTGTACAATAAAGGGAAGATAAAAAGTAAAGCATTGGGACGAAGGAAAGTGAAGTAAAATTCAAATGAGATCTCACTGGAGGGAAAAAAAAGGGGGGAAAATCAGTAAGACTACATTAACTTTCAGTAATGGAAAGGGGAAGTCAACAGCCGGAAAGGGGAAAAATTCACAGGGAAACGCCTAAAGGTGAAATGGGGAGAGAATAAGGGCATAGTCCATGAGAATAGAGGAGGGTGAGCAAAGGGGAGAGTTAAGTGTACAACGAAGTAAAAGAAACTTTTCCCTTGTCTTAGTCAAGTGGTTCGAAGAAGGGGGAAAAGAAATCCTTGTATGATCAGAGAAAGTAAGGGAAAAGCTTCAGAAACTTGGGAGAAAAAGAGTGCACACAGAAAAAGGCACAAGGTAAGAGTTTTCTGGACTATAGGCCTTGTTAATGTGGGTTATGGGAGGCTATGTTGGGGGGGCCTGTAATGGAAAGTGAAAAAAAAGGGAGTTGGGGGAAATAGATATGAATCCAAAAGAAAAAAGAGTGGCAGAAAAAAAGATTACGGATGTTCTTGAGGCTTCAAAATAATTGTGGAAACTGGGAGAAAAAAAAAAAAACCAAAAAAGATAAAAAAGGGGGCCATAAGAAACATTTAACATAGAAAAGAAGTGGGGGTGAAATCACCCATACGAACACAAAAAATTGCACCTAATCAAGCCAGCGGAGGTCCACACAAGTCACGATGCAATCCAAGAAAAGGGGAAAAAGCAACCATACACGAAAAAGGGAAACATGAAGTGAAGTCAAAAAGGAAGAAAGATACCCTATTCCTTGAAAATCTGATCCAGTGGGGAGGAAGGGGACAATGGGAGGGGAAGGGGCCTTGGATGGGAATAAAATGGTAAGTGCATAGGTGGGGGCAAAAAAAGAATTAAGGAACACGTGAAAGCATTCCCTTAAATCTAGTCACAACAACGTAGGAAAGGGGAAAGCTCATGAAGGAAGAAAAAAAGGGAAGGTTGAAAGATTACATTGGGGACATAGTTCCCGGCAAGTCTCAATCCCATTTTAAAAGGAACAGGTAAACTTGGAGAGAAGAAAGGGGGGGGAAACGGGTCATAAGCGAAGGACCTGGTGGTGGGGGGAATTCATTAAGGGGGGACATAGGGTTAAAGCTGCGATGGGGAGGGGTTCCTTTGGAAAGTTTGGACGTGAAAGAAGGGGGGGGGGGTAAGTTTTTGGTAGGGGCATGGTTGGGAGGTGGCTGCAGGTGTTAGTGAAACAAAAAATGGTGGGCTCTGGAAATTGGAAGGTGGGGGAGAGGGGTTGGATTTTGGGGAGGAAGGGGACGGGAATTCGGAAAAACTGGAAGACTCCTTTCGATCTATTTTATGGGGGGGAAAACTTTTTGTAGGGGTATTCCTCAAACTATATGAAAAAAGGGAAAATAATTGTTATAACTTGGCAAAAGAGAAGAAAAAGAAAACAAAAAAGAACTCTAAAAAATAAACTTAGTTGTTGAAAAGAAGTCGCCCCAATCATGGTGGAGGGAAAAGTGTGTTCGCGAGGAAAAGGAAGAAGTTTCTTGGAACAGCTTCTGAGCTAACCTGAGGGGAAACCTGGAAATGTAAAAGGGGGGGAGGGGGGAAAACGTTTTAAACATAAAAGAGAGCACTGGGGGGGGAAAGAGTCTCATCACGAGCAGGATCATGGGGACAATGGACATGAATGCGGATTAAGTCAACTTGGCGTTAGGAGGATCCAGGAGAAGGACTAGGACAAATGAAAAGAGTGGGGAAGGAAGGGAAAGGTGAAAGGAGCCGATCAAGGGGGGGAAATGGAACGATTAAGTCGGGTCGGGGACCAATGCATATTATATAAGAGTACAGAAAATGGAAATATGGGGTAAGGGCAAGATGTTTAAAATAGTGAAAACAAAAAAAACATCAAATCACCAGTTTGAAAAAAAAAGTCTAAACATAAAATGGGAACAAAAAAAAGTTCACGAAGCAAAAATCTTCTTAAGAGAAGAAAAAACGAACTTAATCAAGTTGGAAAGCGGACATTATGGTGAAAAAATACTAAAACCTGGCCAGAAAAAGTTATGGGGGGGGAAAGTAACCACTTCAGACAAAGGCACAACACTCGAAGAGTTGGAAAAGGATACAGCTGGTGTTTGGGCAACACTCTATGGAAGAAAAGCAAAAACAAAAACGGGGGGCTTAACCCTCTAAGGCGATGAATCTCCTCAAGTAAACTTAAAACAAAAAAGTCCCGCCTTTAAATTTAACAAAAAAAGAAGCGGGAGGGGAAGGACCGAGAGAAAGGAGTAACGTTGACCAAGTTCCAGAAAAATGGGACCTTGTAGGCGCAGGGCACCGGGGGGGGAATAGGGGGGACGGTTGAATGGTCAAAGAAAAAGCAGAGACCAAAGTCCATCATAAAGAGGGAAAGAGGGGCAGGATATAAAAAACAATTCTGGGAGGAACCGCACTTTAGAGCAAACCTTAATGTTCATACGCGAAGAGAAGAAAAAAGAAATGAGAGAAGGTGGGTTGGGGATAGGGGGATGGGTCTCATACTATCAGAAATAGGATGTTTTGTTGATAGAGTAAGGGGTAAACCTTTTCCCTCAAACCTAAGGTCCGGGGATAAAAGCTAGAACTATAACGGCAAACCCGGAGCATTCCCAGTTTTACCTTCAGCCCATTCCAACCTTTCAGGCTACGTTTGCATCTCCAAATTACTGAAGGATAGGGGAAAGGCGAGTGGAATATGATTGTTGTGGGGAGGGAGTACAAAAAAAAAAAATGGTGGATGTGCCCTTCGACCAGTTGTGACTTGACCCCTCTTTTCCAAGAGAAGTGTGTCTCTTATTTTTCTAAACATTTTTGTGGGGAAGTTTGCGTGAAAATAAAATCGAATTGGGGGGGGAAAACAGGGCTTAGTAACGAACATCCTGGGGGAATAGGCTGGGCTTAGTCCAGGAAAACCAAAGAATTGGAAGAAGGGGGAAAAAAATGTCATAAAGCAGATGGAGGGGGGGGGGGGGGGGGAAAAGGTTAAGTGCCACGGCATCCCTTTTGTTGACCAGGGGGAACACCGAAGAAAAGTCAGGGAATTAAAAGGAGAGTAATTAGTGGGGTCAAAATCCATAGGGGAGGATTAAAAATGTTGGGAAGAAAAAGAAAGGGTGGTGAGCTATAACTAAAATTGAGGGGGGGGGGGGGGCAGGAGAGCATCCAGTTCTGGGATTGGAAAGGAAAAAGTCATTGTGGTCTGGAGGGCCCGAAAAATCAAAAAAAAGACAATATGTTGGTGGGAACCAAGGGGGGGGGGGAAAAAAATACTATCAAAAAGAGAGAGTTGAGAAAAGCAGGTTGTTGGGAAAAAAATGGATGTTTGACTGCGATGCACAAGGAGTTGAAAGATAAGTCAATCATTCTAAAAAACATCTACCGAAAGGATGGGCAGATTCTGGGGGAACCATTATTCACGGCAACAGAAAAAAAGATCAAAAGGAAGTTCAATTTTATTTATTACCGCTAAGACCCATGACGGCTGTGTTCAGCGGACGAATTGGATTGGGAAAAAAGGGTCGTAGGCGGGAAGGCATGAAAAGGGCAAAAGAAAAAGGGAGGCCCTTTGTGAAGACAGATCTGAAAGAAAAAAGGAAGACGAGAAAATGGTTGTAGGTGGTGTAGGGGGTGGGGGGGGGGGGGGGGGGGGGGGTCGGAATCGGAGAAAGTAGAAGGTTACACGCATCTGGGAAAATTTCCCTACTGAACGGAAGGAACCCCCCCCCTGTGTGTGCATAAGGCGTGAGGATCTGAGAGAGGTGTTTCAAAAGAGGAAACAAGTAATAGGTGGTGAAGGAGTAGTCTCTAACGGCGGAACAGAGAAAGAGAGAAGAAACAACAAGTTGAATTGAGAACAGTCTTGTGGGAATTACTCAAGTTAGCATTAGGAAAGACACAAACATTCAAGCACGCCAAGAGGGGGGGGGTTCCATGTGAGCAAAAGAAAGAGCGACTGATTAAAGGCCGACACATGGAAAGAAAGAGGGGGGGAAAAGGGGGGAAAAGACAAAAGGGTCATGAGGAAGGAACCTGGTTGTAGATTTTTCAGGATATGTCGGGGACTTAAAACAAGAATGTGTCGGTAGGGGAAACAAGTGACCTAGGGTGGGGGGGAAAAAGAAAGGCGAGCTGGAACAATTTTTTCCGCGAATCAGAAAAAGGGAACTTTGGGCGGAGTGGTTTGATGTCCATCAATAATGGGGGAAAAAACCAATGAACATTAAAAAAAGTAATGTCGGAGATTCGATAAAGACTTGAAAAGGGAGGAACTTTCCAACGTGGTCGGGGCAAAAAAAGGAAGATTGCAGAAAGAGATAAGTATATACGGTCCGGGGGGGGTGTGGCCAAAAACAGGGGTCAAAAAAATAGGGGGGAGAGAATGTTTGATGTTGTCCTTTAGGAGGAAAACTTCCTCAATAAAAACCATTAAAGTAATCATCAATCCGGGGAAGGTTATATTTTTCAACTGGGGGAAGCTAAAAGAGGGTGGGGGTCAAAAACGCATTTGCAGTAAAAAAAACATGGGGAGAGACACCAACAAATGTGGTCAATCGGCACAGGGGAAAAGAAGAAGAAATGGGGAGGGCTGAAAAATCTAAAACAAAACCTGTTAAACCAGGAGAAAAACTAAAAGAAACTGCCCAAGAAGCCTACCACCAGTTGGGTATGAAAGGGGGAGAGTTGGTAAATGAGGGGGCTCCACGAACAGGGAAAGAAAGGGGCAGATGGAAGGGGGTCATGGTAGCTACATGGTATTTCAAAAGTTAGAGGGTGGAAAGGAAAAAAGCACAGAAGCGAAACAGAAGGACAAAAAAAACTACAATCTCGAACGGAAAAAAGGGGGAGAAGTCCGACATGTGGGGTACTCGGAGCAAATCAGAGTCCAGAGGAAGGAAAAAGAGATAATGTTTTAAAGTAACAATTGGGGAAGGGCCCGGGATGCAAAAGAACGATAAGGGGAAGGGAGCTAAAGCAGGGGAAGGAAGTTTGATTGAGGCAAAAAAAAATTACCATGGAAGACGGGGAAAACACCAACCAACCAAGTCGTACTGAATCTGAGGGGAAAAAATGGGGGTCAGTTCATTCGATGCAAAGAAACGTATGAAAAAAGGGTGTTGGCAAGATGGGCAAAAGAAGAAAGAGGTAAAATCGTCTCGATTTTTGGAAGGGGAGTTCTCCTTGACTTTGGAAAGGAGAGGCAATTAAGAAAGGAGCAGAGGCCAAGGTGCAAGGCACTCAAGAAACGGAATAGGGGGGGGGTCCCGCAGGGAGTGCTCTACTACTTAGTCCAGAGGTGTGAAAGGGAGGGGGGCCTGGACAAAGGGACGGAAGGTCTGAAAGGCTGAAGAAGGAGAAGTACAATCCAGGAAGCACACTGAAAAAACCATGGGGGGGGAAGAGGGTGATGATTGAAACAAAAAGGAGGGAAAAAGATGATACTGAGTACCGTTGCAGTTAGAAGGTGGTAATTCAATGGTTTGAGGGCAACGTTTTTAGCTTGAAGTGTGAGGGGGAGGGGGCTGTTATTGAAGAGGGCGCTTGGAAGAAAGGAGGGCGGTGGGGTTCTTTGGAAAAGTAAATGTCGGAGGTTAAAATGGGGAACGAGGCAGGTTTAGGGTGAAAAAAAGTGCCTGCACATTTGTACAAATAGGAGGTAGAGCTCAATGAACCGTGAACGGCTATGGCATGAATATAAAATGTCAAAGGGTAAAGACGGAAGTGATTGCAACGTTATGGCAAACACGGGCAGACAGGAGATTAAGGAGCGAGTGAAGATTGACGCGAACCTGGGATGAGGGTTTAAAGACTACAGACCATGAAAAGGGGGGGGGCCTCTTGGAGGGGGAGAAGGAAATTAGATATTTAGGGGGAAAGGTCATGACCTCTTGTACATGAAGGGAGCAAAAAGTGCCATAGCTCCGGCAAACTAAAAAAGACTTGGTAGGTCAGAATCAGAGCAATTAGGAAGAGTCAAAAGGAGCGTGTCACCAAGAAGATTAGTATTCTTTTTCTCTATGGGCGGGGTAGGTGGGTGGAAGTGAAGGGCTATTGGAAAAGGGGTTAGAACAAGTCATGAAATGTGGTGGAATAGAGAATACAAAGCAACACAATAGTTTAAGAAAAAACAGGAAGAAAAGGAGGGATTCAGTATTTAAACCAATTGGGAAAGAACAAATTGACACCAAAAAGACAAATGGAAAGCAGGTGAAAAAGAAGGCAAATAAAGGTGCACATGAAATAAAAAAAAGGGGGGGGAAGCCATGAACAAACATCGTTAGGAAAAGAAACCCTAAGGTCAAAGAAATCCCCACGGAACCACCTCCCATCCCGATACCGCATGACTTAATTTAAAAGGGGCCAAAAAGGGGAAAGTGCTCAGGAAAAGAAACTTCATAGGATCAAGGGTTGAGAAACGGGCCTCCAAGGGTATTTTATTGGAATTGGGATGGGTTTTACTAATGGAAGTTCGTCAGATAAAAAAAAAAGGAAGTAGGAAAGGGAATGCCCTTTCACGATCTCTCACAACAAACTCTGAGAAGAAATAAGATAAGGATTGATTAAGGGGGATGGAATTTCAGTTGGGTAATACACTCTCTGACACATTACGGCAGGAATCAAGAAAAAAAAACCTTGGAAGTGGGAGAAGCAACTGAGAGAGAAGGGGGTGAAGAGAGCTGGGTTGGGAGTCAAAGAGGGAAAAGCTTTGTCAAAATGTCCGGTAGTATGTAAGGTTTCAATGGGGGGCAGATCGTGAACTCATGGGGTGAAGAAATAGGGGTATGGGTAAAACAAAGGGGGTGGTCTGAGTTCACACAAAAAGGGAGGGGGGACGAAAGTTTTAAAAGTCAATGGGTGGGCAGGTTGGGAGAGTTTTTGGTGTGACAGTTGAGAGGGGGCTTTTCATTGTTGAAGAACTGAAAAGAATGGGGGGGGTGGGAAAAGTGGGTTTGGGATTTGACATGGGGGGATGGGTGGGGGAAGCCACTAGATCCGTAAATCAGGGTTACTGAAGGAAAAAGTAAATAGATCCACCTCCCAATCCAAACTGAAAAAGGAACGCACATGCGTTATTTGCACTCGGGAAAAAAACGACAACGCTCGGTTTGACCTGGAGAAAATGGGGAGGGAGGGCCGAGCCAAGGATCTGGGGAAAGAGGAGGCGGCTGTAGGACACTTTCCTAAATTGCTAAAAAGAATTTAAATGCACCATTCCCGGAGAGCGCACGTTGTTCATTCACTCAAAGAGAAAGGCTACAAGGAGGGGGCGAAGTTAATCTAGGATTAAAAAAAACTGGCGTCTCGCAGAAACCTAATGCCGCGGCCGAAAAAAGTCATGGGTCTTCCCCAGGGGGGAAGGGGGGGGGGAACCAGGTCAATCAAAGCATGTCTCAGGGTTAAAGGGAAAGAAGGCCTGATCACTTCCGTGAAATCGAGTAATGTAATATGGGAAAGAGTGTTGACAGGTTAGTTGTTGGGGGAGTTCACAACACACCTAATGTTGAAAGGGACAAAAGCGAAGAGCAAATTAACAAAAAGAGGTCAAGAATCTCAGCAACTGGGTAGCTAAAAGCGAGACCGGAAAAAAAGGGATAAAAGTTGACAGCTAAAATTAAGTTAAGAAAGAGAAAAAGCCAGAAAATTGAATTAAAAAATCCTACAGAGGGCAAAGGCGACATCAGATTTTTAAGTCTAAACTACTTTTTTTTTGGTCAAAATACAGAAACCAGGGGGAGAAGGTTCTGACAATCTTCGGTGGGGGGGTGGGGGGGGGGGGGGGATGGGAAAATAGAAAGAGTGAACTTAAGGATTCAAGGACCCTCCTTTAAAATTTTCAAAAAAGGGAAGGGGAAAACGATAAACTCGTGAAAGAGACGAAAATGGAAAAGGGAGGACCAGAAAGGAAAGGGGGGGGCGCTGATGGAAACCTTTTGGCATAGGAGAAGTGGGGGACGAATTGAAATAGCCATGGTGACAAAAAAAGGAAATCGTATCCAACGTCAAATAGCATAAGTCAATTATACATGAGTTCGGCTGGGAGGACTAACACAAGGAGGGGGGGTGCAGTACGCATAATCGAAGAAAGACCAGGTAGAGCTCAAATAACTCTTAGGGGGGGGTTCTCTGATTAACTTTAACTGGTTGGGGGGGGGAACAGAAACCAAACGAAAAAGGAAAAAGCGAGACAAAAACCTGAATCTATCAAAGGGGGAATGTCCTTGTCCAAAAGGGAGGGAAAAAGGGAAGCTTCAAAATTCGAGGAAACTTTCACGGTCGGGTGTGAATATGGGTTTGAGGCTGGGGTCGATAAGGTTTGCAGTGGTGGCCAAAGGGACGTCGCTAGGTGGGGACGGGCGGGAAGAAAAAAGATAGTAAATGTTGAACCAGAGCTGAACAAAAATAGGGGTGGAGGAAGGAGGAAACGTGGGATAAGAAAGAGGGAACGAAGAGTAACGAGCATAGGGCCAAGAAACGGGCAGTGGAGCCTTGTACTTACGTGTACGACACTAAACGTCCTCAGCCCGTTTTTAAACCCGGGTGAAACACAAAAAGTCAGGAGGAAAAAGAGGGCCGATATGTGTCCCCAAGCAGCGTGCGGGAGAAAGATCATGTGGGACAGACCAAAAACATGTTGTGACAAGCAAGAGCAGCTAACATGAGGGGGGGTTGGTGTTGGAAAAAGGAGGGAACTGGATGGATTTTAAAACAGGGGGTCTAAAGGAGGAAACAATAAATGAACAAAAAGAGGGGAAACGTTTGGGAAAAAGGGGGTTGGGGGGGTGACCCAGAAGGACATATATACAAAGAAAGTCGGGGAAAGAGGTCGAGGAGGGTTGTGAAATGACCCACAAAAGAGGGGGAGGGATAATCCACCCATCAAAAAAAAGAAATTAGGGGGAGGAAGGTTTATTTAGGTGGGTGAACAAATTTAGCTATTTCAACCGCAAAAGTAACCCGACAAAATTACATGGATTGATTCGCGAGAATTCAGTGGAAAAGAGGGGGGCAGGTGTGAACACGGAAAGGAGTGAGAGTGGGGGGGATGCCATAAAAAAATGCGGAAAGGTGGGAAAGTGCCAGACAACTCGGATATACAAAAGGGACAAATAGTCAAAGAGAGGAAAATGATGGCCGGGCAAGGGGGAAAGAAAGGGCCGATAGTGCGGAGAGAACTCCTCTGTAAAAAACAACAACTGGGTTCATGATGACGGTGATCATGGACTGCACTAAGGGTATGGAATAATGAACTAATTGGGGGTAGGGGG
>Ga0179591_1203740_pt1 | contig 14232 bp, 11 predicted proteins | sample CZOMad2_1_08_16f_FD_182891 | JGI IMG/M metagenome (GOLD analysis project Ga0179591, IMG submission 182891) | Vadose zone soil fungal communities from Angelo Coast Range Reserve, California, USA - CZOMad2_1_08_16fungal (PacBio error correction) | ecosystem: Environmental > Terrestrial > Soil >...
TTGCCTCTTGACAGGCCGGCAAAATCAGGTCGGGGTCTCGGTTGGAAAAGGGAGCCGGCATCCAGGACCTTAGTCGGCGCGATTGGAGAACAAGAGGAAAACACAATCAACGTCTCGATCCGCACCGCAGGAAGAGCCGCGAACCCGATCATCGACAACCTACGCCACATCAGCTCGTGGAAATCAGAGGGAAAAAGGCTATCACTACCGTCGAAAGTCAAGAAAAAATTCCTCTCAAGATAAGCGGAAACCGGAGGAAATCTTCATACACAAAGGTTCTAAAGGGGGATCTGGCTACGAAGGGAAAAAGGGCTTTCTCGATAAAGGACAGGCGGGAACTAAAGATAAGAAAATAGCAATGAGAGACAGACATAAAATAATCGCCCGCTCTCGGATGCGACAGGAAAGGGTTTAAAGCTGGAGATAAAAAAAAGAGACGGGGAGAGAAGCTTCACACTCTACTACAAAAAAAGCGGCAAAGAGACAAGAAATCGAACCACCGAATCTACATCCTCAACTACATGACCGAAAACGACAAGGGGGGGACAGGTTGACGCTGGACGACTAGCGTCTACTAAGAAGAACAGAAGACTTGACTGTCACTATGACCCCAAAAAACAGGTGTCTCTGCTAGAGAAAGGGAAAAAAAAGAGGGGCCATTCCCACCACTAGAAAGAAAAAGGAACAAGCGACAATACAAGGAAAAATGGACAACCAACCACCAACGAGAAGAGCCGTAAAAAGGATGAAACGTACCAGTGGAGAGAGGAGAAAAAGGGGAAAAGATTAACCAGATCGAAAAAACGAAGTCAACTCTCAGCCCTCAAAGAAGGGGAAACAGAAAGAAAGGCGAAAAAAATGGCAGTGAGTAGGAAAAATTTATTCTTCAGCGTTATAATCCGCCACGGGAAACCGCTATTCGGAAGGCGAGAGAAGAAAATTGGGGGGGGGAAAAGGGCCCGCGGGAGAGGGGTCAGGTCTGTCCACAGAAAACACACAAGGCGCACGGAAGAGCACTTCTACGCAGGAGAGCCGTGCTTGTAAGAACCCCACTCAGGAACCGCCCCCTCCCCACGAAGCGGATAACTGAGAACCTAAGAAAGCAAGGCCTATCCAGTTTCCGGAAGGAAAGGGGGCGCGTGATTAAGGAGAGACCGTAATCATTCTCCAAATTTAACAACGGAGACGCCGAGCGCTGGGGGGATTAGGTGGGGGGTCGAAACGGAGAAAAAGAGGACACTCGTGAGAAGAGCAGGGGACAGCTTTGAGAAAAACCTCTTCGCGGCCGCACGGAAGGAAGACTCCGACACTTCCCCCAGGCGAGGAGGAAGAGCATCGAAGGCAGGGACCTGAAGCGACTTAATCTTGCTATCAGAACCGGTGGAGAAACGGCGGTCAGTCTTGAGGTCAATCTCGGAGGAAGATACCAAGTGCTGAATCCCTCCGCCTTCGCCTTAAGGAACCGGTAGGGGGAAGACCAAACGGGCAACTTGGCTCTTTTGGTCGGATCTCCTCAGATCAGAGGAGCCTCATGATCTCCAAAAAAACTCGACCCCTCTACTCCGTAAACAAGAGAGGATCTGCAGAAGATCGCGGGGGCGATGGAGGCGCTGAGTTAGGAGCGGGGACACTTCGCCACCTAGAAGAAACCGCACGCGGAAAAATATGAAAAATGACTATTAGGCAAACGAAAGGGAATTCTAGATCAGAAAAACACACACAAACGTATTATATGGAAAAGAAGCGAGGAGACTGGGCTGCTTGGAGGGTAGGAGGGATTCGTGACACGTGGTCGGAGAGTGGAAGATAAAGCTAAACGCAAAAGGGCATCCAGGGACGTAGAAGAAAGAGTCATCGTAAACTCGCAGGGTCTTCCTTCGTCTAGGTTCTTCTGCAGGGGAGCGAAGGGAGGAAAGGATCGAAGGAAGGCCTCTATTCGGTGCGCGCCCCCACACCACCTCCCCCGAGAGCACGATGCGGGAAAAGTACTTGGGGGAAGAAGTTCCTCAAGGTCTGCGCCGGCGGCGTGGAAAAGACCCGCGAGAGTCTAACGCAACAGAGAAGGACGTGGTAAGGGGGGCTGCTAGACTGCTGAAGTAGACTAGAGACTGAGGGAGGGGGATCGGACCGCAGAGACTGGGAAGGGTCGGCTTAGGACGAAGAGGGGGCGGTGGGCGAGAGGGGAAAGACAGTTTCCCTCGGCTACGATCATTCATGGGAAAATGCCAAAAAAAAAGACAGAATACTTCAGGCTTCTGCGTACGAGGGACGGATAAGGAGCTATCGCTGGTAAAAACGCGCCAGCGGAAAGAGGCGACGGTCAGCAAAGTCGAGTGCTCACAGTCTCCTCCGCATGAGGGGGGTGATCCTAGTCCAGGACGCCTCTCCCTGCGCCGCCCGTCGAACAAGCTTGCGAAAGGGGGGGAAAGTAGTCACATCTAACGGGAACCGAAGTAGAAAATATCCGAATATCTTTAAAGGGAACTAATTTTGAGGGGAGAAACCCTGGGGGGTTGTGGGGGGTGGGGGGGATGTGGGGAGTGGGGGGGGTGGGCGTTGTGTGGCGGGTTGGGGGAGGATGGATTGGGTGGGGGGTATGGGGGGGGGGGGGCGAAGGCTCCAAACGAAAAAAGGTGAGGTTCTGGGTTCTGGCAGCTCTTTAGTTTTAGTATAAAGGGGCTTCGGTGGGTGCGATCTGGGGGCAGAAAGGACTAAAACCCTAAGACACTTTTCACACTGGGGGACCTCATGAAGGCGCGGGAAGCGAGGGGTGGGAGGGGACCAGATGGTGGTAGCCGATGTTGAAGGGAAAAAAAGTTGGGTCGGGCAAGGTCGAAGAGGAAAAAAAAACGGCAGTTCCTCGAGTCGGCTAAGAAAGGGTGGGGGTAGAGCCCTTCAGCTGGGGAAGAAGAAAAAGAGGAGGAACGTCACGGCAGGGGCCGGGGACCGGAAAAGAGATTTACCAAATGGACAGAGGAGCCAAAATGAGAGGCTAGGAATACTTGAACGATGTCTTTTGAAGAAAGTGTAAAAAAGGAAGAGAGGTGGTAATCTCACGAATGGGAGAAAAGGCGCGAGGAACGGGGGGATACTCCGTCATATCTTTCAAACTGGGGAGGAGGGCGCGGGAAGGTGTAGATAGAATCCCTTTTGTAAAAGAAAGAGGAGGGGAACGTTAATGGGGGGACAATAAAGACCGGACCAGCTGGGAAGGGTCTAAGAAGGGTTCTTTCCCTGCAAAAGTGACACTGGAAAGACATCATCTCCAGAAGTCCTAGGAAGATGATAAAAAGGAAAAAGGAAATCGGAGAAGAGACCTGGACGGAGGGAAGTTTAGTTGGGGTTCGATTGAGGGAAAAAATCGGCGAAGGGGAGAACCTTGCCTGGCTAAAACAACAAGGCCGTGAAAAAGGTTTCCTGCATGGGTGTAGAGGAAAATTCAGTCTTCTGTCGCGGCGTTGCCCGTGGCGGGAAAGAAAAATAGGATCGTTCGGGCCATTTAGAAAAAATAGGCAGTCGCTTCGAACATGCGGCTTTCACGCACCGATGAAGAAGTTCCTGGGCGAGAAGGAAAAAAGCTGACAACAGCCGTTCGGGGCTCACAGAAAAAGCGTGGGGTAGAGGACGTCAGACCGAGCTCGGAGTAGGACGGGGGGAAGTGTACTGAGGGAAGGGGAGAAAAAAAGTAGCTTCATAGCTTTGGGGGGACAAAACAGCTGGCTTAAGAGAAATCAGGGAAGCGAAACCGGAAGCCAAGGGGGGAGAGTGAAGGTTTGATCCCGCTGCCGGTTACAAGGGTAATCACATTCAGGTCGTAGGACGAGCAAAAGGGGAAGGTTCAAAAGTTCTCTGAGGAGACTTAAGGCGTATAGGTGGGAGGATTGCTTCTAGCTGGAAGTGGGCGAATCGGACGCCCAGGGCGGGGAAAAAGCTCAAGGTCGAAAAGGAAGGGAGGGAAGAGTAGTCGCATGAAGAGGGCATAACCTCCTGCGCGCGGACCATGAGAGGGTTGGGTACGATTAAAAAGAGGATCGTTAGAAGGTAATGGGATAGAAAAAATTTCAGTAGGAGAGGCAAAAGGCGAGATAAAAGGGGGGAGGGAGGTTCTCCCTGCGAATTTGGCGTCGAGCCCTTACGATGTCAAAAGCAGGGGAAAGCATCAAAAGAAAAAAGCCGCTCTGAAAAGTTGATGTTGGGAAAAGACAAAAAAAGAGGTGGGTTTGATCGCGCGAGCCCCCAAGGGTCAAAGAGATACAAAAAAACAAAATGATTATATTAAAAAGAGAGAGAATGGGAATACGACATCCCCTGGAGGGATAGGGGTAAAAAAAAAAAAAACGGGGAGGAAACAACCTCACCTTCTAGGATCTGTCGCCAGGAGGGGTACCTTCCAACAGAACTTGTAAGAGGAAAGGGCGAGAAAAGAGTTTCTCAAGACCCCCTACAACCCGGTCGACAGGAAATTCGAGAAGAAAAAGGGACCGAAAAAAAGTAAACCACCTCTCACGAGAGCAAATCGCCTCAACAAACGAAGAAATGGGACGCGCAGGAGTTGAGACAATTAAACAGAAGAAGCAGCCTGAAAAGAATGACTAACAAAGGAAGAGGGGTCGCTGACGGGACTACCTCGGCGACCACTCCCAAGCCGGGGACCAAAGGATCGCCTACTACAAACGCCGCCCCCTCCAGCGAGAAAAAACAGACGGCTCAAAAAGGAATCGTAAAGACTCCCAAGAAAAAAAAAGAGGGTGAAATCTGAGGGCAGCCCTTTTCGGCAAGTAGAGAGGGGCAAGAGGAAGAGTCCGGCACAGCTAATAAAAAAAAAGCAGATGAGGATTCCTCGAAAAAAAAAGAGGAGGCAACTGGACCCCTACGCCGCTCGGGAGAAAACAAACGAAAAAAGTCGTATGATGACGAAGAGGGAGAGCGGGAAGGCGAAAAAAACAACGCCGGCCAGGTGCCTTCGTTCACGCCGAACGGGCAGGAAAAGCCAGAAGGGGAAGTAAGTACAAAGAAAAAGGGAGGAAAAGGGCAACCGAAGAGACCGAAAAAACGGCGCCAGGGCGTGCCTCTTGACAAAAAACCGGGGGGGAGGAAAAAAAAGAAGTGTCGGAGAGGGGCAAGGACGGAAAAAAAACCGTCTTCGCGCTATGAGACAAGACCCAACCAACTTAGCGATCCGCCCTGCCAGGCCAAGAACCCTCGTCCAAGAAGGATCCTCGAAGAACGGGGAAGGCGAATACGTTCTCAGGCAAGAACCCCTTCCGACGACAAAGAGGGGGAAGCGTCAATCTGCTCCCCAGGAATCTGAAAAGCCGAATGCCAGAAGAAAAGGGGATAGAAGAGAACCCTTAGGTGCAGCAGACGCTCAAATAAGACGCAGCCCATAGCCGAAAAAAACAGGGGAACTGGCAGAGGAAGGGTTCACATGGAGATCACTAGTCAGGGTAATTGTAGGAAAAAAGAATAACCGAAAAAGAGGTCCCCTGTCTCCTATCACTCGACCAGGGACAGAAGGGGAACAAGAGAAACGAAAAAGCCCGGTCAAAAACTTCCACAAAAGGAGAAACGGACGAGCACTATCTGATACGCATCCTTCCTGCAGTCTTCATGGACGAGACAAAAAAAAATTTGGATATAGGCCTAGTACCTCTGAGGGGAACAGAAGAATGCCCTCCCGCTAAAAAAAGACGTAACAGCATCGGAACCAAAACAGAGAGCTATGCAACCCCTTCTCAAAGAAAACAAGAAAAAGAAGGAGGGCTACCGGAACAGTGGCAGGAGAATAGGAGGGAAGGAGAAAACACCGACTTCCCCGATCACAAGCCCCCCGCATAACGAGAACCAGCAAGAATCGTAAAAGCGAAGGAGAGACGGGCGGCAATTACGGGGACATCCGGGAGAATGCACCCGGCGGAGGAGAACAGGGAGACTTGGGGGACGGGAAAATGCGCAGGGAAGCAGGGACGAATAAAACGCAACCAAACCTTGGACAAACTGAGGGCGGAAGGACAATTATAAGCTTGCCTGTCACGGAGGAAAAACCGAGTTCTAAAAGAAACCTGTGTCATACGGCGGCTCCGGGAGAAAGCCGAAACAGGCCAGAGCCGTAGGGACGAAGAAAATTGAGATTAGAATCTCTCACGCGCCTTCGCAATTTGAAAAGAACAAGAAGATCTAGGAAGGGGGGCAACTGATAAAAAGGATTATTATAAAAGAAAGAAACGGAAAGACAGTTCCTTCTGATTAACCGCTCGATCAATAAACCCAAGAGGGTGCCTCCTCCGAAAAAAGTAAACCAGCTACAAAAAAAAACCTGGCGCTGACCTGATCGATACGGAGCTATATTCATACCTCCTAGTTCTAGGAACGGAGACTTTAGGAGATAAGAAAAGGGCTAAGAACAACCCAATTCTGACTCGAGGATGGGAACCAGGAGCACAAATTTGGAAGAGGCTAAAGGGAGTCTAAGCGCCGTCTTGTCCTTCTATAGAATCAAAAAAGAATTGCTCAGGCAGCTGAAGACCCTAAAGAAAGGAAGTCCGAAAACTATTCTTCGCTGAGCAGGCGTAAAGGTCAAATTCCTTTAGCGATGGGAGGGGAAAAAAGAAGTCTGGAAGAATCTAACCAGGATCCGAACAATTGCACAATAGCTACCATGCGTATAGACTCCATGATGAGTGCGAGACTAAAAAAATTATAAGAGGAGGAAGAGATGAGACTTCCTGGGGAAAGGAGAAAAGCCACGGTTGCGCGATTCTGGGGGAGGGGGGGGTGCCCTGGTCTCTCTTTGCTCCTAGCAGATCCGCCTCAACGGAAAAAATCAGGAAATCAATGATCTGAAGGCCTCGGAAGGGGATGCATGCGCTGGGGGAAACGGCGGGGGCTGAGCGAATGAATGGAGCTCGAGAGCCTAAAAGGAGCGAAAAAAACGTCAGATAAAATGCTGCGACCGCGGGGTCTGGGGACCACGCATTGCATAATCGATCGAAGGGGGCTTCTGATTCCGGAGCGCGCAATTACTACCTACGCGCCGGAATAAGAGGCAAAGCAGGGCGAGCCGAGCAGCGACGAAATGTACCAAAAAAAGGGAAAAGAGGGAACTCGGACCGCAGCTCCTGGGGGGAGAGAAAAAAGAAAAACCGCGGGGAGTGGATCGAGCTGTTACAGGAACACGAAAAAAGGAGCGAAAAAAACTTGTATGTGGAAGCCTCTTATCAGTCACCCCAAACCCAAAATCGGAAAGACTGAGTCAACGAGACCGGGAAAAAAAGGTCTAGGTATCCAAGAAAACACGTCAAGCTTCGCAATAGGCAAAAAGGGGGATGGACAGGATGCGAAAGGAGCAGAAAAAAAAATATGGGGGGGGAGGAAGGTTTGCGCAGGAAAATCAACGCTCTCCTTCACGAGGGCGCGATAGGAGGGACTAGGTTAGTCCAAGGGGAAAAATCGAAAAGGGAAGGACAAAGGCGAAATTGCGCGAATCCGAAGGCGGTGAAAGTGAAAGGATACCCAAGGAAGACGCAAAAAGGTAACGGCCTCCTCCCTGGGAGGAGGGGTTCGATTAGGGTGAAGGGACACTCTTATGGGAGGTCTTGAAACCAAAAGGAAGGGGGGAGATATGTCTCAGAAGACAAAGCACATGCCCATGGGGGGAAATTTCACAGCAAGATAACGGATCTTCTCCGGTTTTTCCTTCTAAGAAGGGGGGATAAACAGGGAAGTGTAGGGGGGGGCTGGGGGCAGGGAGAAGCTGGTGTTCCACCCTTCCTTTTACCATCCTATCTGATATAAAGGGTTTGGTGAGAGGTGGAAATGCAAGCTGCCGGAAAGAGGTAAGGATAAAAGGAGCCAGAGGAAACCGTCCCTTTTGGCTCGGTTACCGAGAAGACGGTAGGAAGTCCAAAGCGTCGGAAGGTCGAGTGATAGAAGAAAAAAAGGGGCGTTGGAGGCTGGTGCCGAACTTCAGACGTCTGTTTATCTTCAAGCGTGAAAAAGGACGTCAGGGAAAACGCGAGAGGAGAGGATTCACTGGTCTATCAGGGGGAACTTGTCGGGGCTGAGGAGGCCGCAGGGGGTAGAGTCTGAAGGACCGTTCGGAAGGGGCACGCTGATCTTCAGAAAGTCAAGTGGAGAAGGAAGACGTCCAGAGGATGAAGGGGGGAAAAAGGTTTAAATGAAACGGATGACAGTTAGATAGCCGTCGCGAAACAAAAAATTCCAAGAAGTAGAGGATAGCTGAGGGTAAAATCTGAAGCAGCTGCAGGGACCTTTCTTAAGGGAAGTGGAGGGGTGCGAGGGGAGACTCGAGAAAAGACACGGGGGGACCGTCCAGCACAAGAGCAACCGGGTTGAAGGTTGTCAATGCTGTAACTGCTCCGTCAGCGCGGGGGAAGAAACCAGGACCGCCCGTCGTTGACGGCTTTGGAGCGGCCTAGATCGTCGGACCGTTCCGGCAGCCAAAAAGGGGGCTAAAAACTGAGGGAGGTTGGAAATCCTGAAAAGTCAAAAAGAGTCGGAATCACGCAGGGGGGACAGGGGGTAAGAAGATCCACGTAAGTGTCTCTGCGGTAGGTGGTACCGGTTTCCGTGGGGGAAAAAAAGACAATGAATCAGGACAGACTTGGGGGTAGAAACCAAGAGATCACTCGGGTACCAAAACGGAGAGAAAAGAGAATAAGTTGGATCCCGCGCCGTGTAACGAAGGGGGAGATAAACGGCGGTCTGAAGGAAGGTCGTAAGGCCGTCTGGACAAAAGGAGGGCGGAGGAAGTCAGGCGGGCGTAGGGTACAGGAGGCTCGTTAAAGGTGGCCCCTCTGTACATAAAGAGAAACTTGGTATAGGGGAGAGGAAGGGGCGCAAAGATACAGCACGCCGCAACGGAAAGTCAAGTTGTGAGGGGTCATTACTCTCTTCTGTATTAGGTCCTTGATCCAAAGGAGATATAGTATAGGCGGCCATCAGAGAAGAGGAGGACAGTGGGGAAATCTCGAAAGATAGTGGCCGGGAGGAGCCCGTAAATAAGCTTTCTTGCAGGACCCTGGGCATCCACAACGACTAAACAACAGAGCTCAGACGGGGAGGGGAACACACCGGAGAAATTTTTTGGAGAATCGAAGGATAAGGGAGGAGATGACTGCAAGAAAAAAACACAAGGATGCGGGAAAAGCATGAACTCTCTGCCGACGACCCTCCCCTGGTATTTGTAAACGCAGGAAAAAAAGAGGAAAGGTGTCGGACCAAAATCAATCGTCCAGGAAGAGAGAAGTGGTGCAGTGGCCCAATATTGTCATCGTACGGATCGACGCCACCGGGGAACGGACAGAAAAGATAAAAGGGAGACGCATCTGAGAAACCCAAAAGAAGTGAAGGAGAAATCAGGGGAAAGGCCGGATAACGAAAAGCTCCAGAAAACCACTCGACTTGTAAAAGCAGGTGCTGAGATAAGACGAGACACTTCTACTGACCTCACTAGAAAGGGCGCCGGCGAAAAAGGAAACCGTCCCTCGATCCGACGACAGAAACCCATATCATCAAGAAGAAAAAAAACAGACTTGATACGGCAAGGACGAAGGCAGAAAGCGAGGAGATAGGTACTCTCCTCCTCGCCGAAACCGCGACGGGAAACAAGGAAAGGAATTGGAGGGGGGGAGAAGGTGTTAGGTGGGAAACTACGAGAGGAAGCAAAAAAAAAGAGCCCAAATCGGACTTCGCGTCCGCCGAAATAACGGTCAACAGGTACAAAATAAGGAGAAGAGGAATGGGGGGAAGAGACCCCACCTGCGAGAGCGTAAGGGACGGACCGTCAGAAAGAGGGGGTCGAACCAGCAGATCGTCCTCGGCTGGACGGGTTAAGAGAGAAGAACTTGGGAAACGTGAAAGAGTCAAATCCGGGAAGAGGCTGGCGAGTTCAAAGCCTAGCCCCGCCGGCGCCCGTGCAGAGTGAAAAAAAGGCAATAATGGCTTGGATAGGGGGTAGGGAAAAGTGAACGTTCAAGGATGACAGTAGATAGGCGAACAGATGGAAAAAAGAAAACTTCTCGATCCGCCCGGAAAACGAAAAGGGACACCAAGACAAAGAAAAAAGAAGGGGCTGGGAAGAGCGGGAGTCATACTTCTATCTACCTTTCTAGGGCGACTCCCCTTTCCAGCTCAGCTGACGAGTTTCCGTGAAAGAAAGGGGATCAAAAGGACTTAAAACAGGCTATTTGCGCCAAAAGGAGAGGAGAGCCCCTTCGAAGGAGAATAAGAGCAACAAGGGCCATATCTACCAAAAGTCGCATCCTCAAAAAAACGGCAGAGGAAAGTCTCTCTTCAAAAGAAAGGAAGATCAACCAGGTCAGAAGATAAAAAGATATACATCTACGAAACGACCCGATGGAGAATACAACTCTCAATCTACCGGGGCGACAAAATGCTAAATCAAAAGGGGCCGATAAGGGAGACTTACACCTTCCACCAGAAAAAATCACAGGGAAGCTTGAAAGGAGGAGAAAAAATCCCTGAAGAAAGAAAACGTTAAAAACCCCAGGGTATCCAGAGGACCTGCCGGTACCACAGATAAAAAGGCCCTGAACGAACCACTCACTAACCACGTTCCACATCGGCTCCAACAATAGAGAAACCCGGTCTCAAGAGCAGGGAGAGAAAAAGGCTGAAAAAAAGGGACCAAGGGAAGAGAAAGGAGAGAACTTGATGAAAAAGGAGAAAAACCTATGCAGAAGAAATCCACTCAAACATAAAGACATGAACGACCCTAATCTAAAGGCGCCCAGGTCGAGGGGAGATGGAAAGGGGGCGGAGAAAAAAACACTCCGGCAAGCAACGGGGGAGAAATCGATCGCGGAAGTCACTGTGCCGGGCAGCGGACGGAAAAAGGCGAGGAACTAAAAGTCCTAGCAAGCCATTTGCGAAGAGGAGGGAAGAAAACAAAATGTCTTCAGAACACGATTCGCCCCCCCTCACCCGCAAAAAAACCGAAGGGCTGAGCAGGGGGCGCATAAGGAAGACAAGGGGCAGACCGGCTCCTGCTGCCTCGTTGCGCGGACGACCGTGCTATCACCGCGAGGAAAGCCCCTTTCGGGACTCAAAAGAAGGTCCTCAGATATCTTGTTCGGGGTGGGAAAAAGAGTACTAGATTGAGAAATGATTTCTCTGGCGAAATCGTACTTCTGAAAAATCGACCTTCAACGCCAAACTCTGTGGGGAGAAGCGGGGAAACAAGAAAAAATTAGCGGCTTGCCGGGAGGGGAAGGAAGGGGAAGAAATCTTCTAAGGTCGAGAAAGGCAGTAGACCGCCTATGCGATTACAAAGGAGGAGGTCAGGATGGTCTACCGAAAACAGTAGCTCCAAAGAAGAGGGGGGGGAAAAAAATCGATTAGGTACCTGCGGCCAAAGCTTGAGAAGCGTTGCTAGGAGTCTCAAGCCCAGGATGAATTAGGAGAGACGGCTGCTCTCCAGAGACGAACTCTAAGGGAAGGGACTGCAAACGGGTAAGGAGACGGCGGGTTTTCGGACTTTAGAAGAGGCATTTCGAGGAACGCGGAAAAGAGAAAGAAGAGAGCCGGGGCAAATAAGGACTACCTAGCTAAACAAAAAATTCCAACCGGGAGTAGGAAGGCGAAACTCGCTCAGAACAACACAACGTATTAGGAGAAGGATTGCTCGGGCCTCACTTTGATGAGTGGGAGGGGGAAAAAAGGGGCGGCCGGAGTTAGAAGGTGAGGCTAGGTCTGCCTAAATAGAAGGAAGAGAAAGGGCCAGGAGAAGAAAACGCAGGCTTCAAAAGCAAAGGAAGGTTGTACGGAGGTAGATTTCAGGAGCGGGCTTCAGAAAGGGGATTCTATCTCATCCTCGATTCGATATCAAAAGAAGAAAAAGGTCCGCTGACCCAGGTTTCAAGAAGGGGGAAAGATCTCATATCTTGGGAGAGTCTGTCACTGCTTTAGGAAATCCAACAAAAAAAAGGGGGAAGACTCCCTAGAGGATGACGAACTATACGGGCCTATAAGCCGGGAAGAAAAACTAGGCAATCGGCGAAGGGTTACGTGGTGTCAAGGCGGGAAAACAAGCTGGGCTGGTTTATCTCTAGGCGGCCGCATACGAAAAGAATAAAACAGAAAGAGGTCTCACTCCTACTGAAGAGACCCCCGCAAGCCGCTCTCTGCAGGCGTCTGAAGGGGAAGGAGAAGGGGCGAAGTCGCTTTCAGCGTCTCACAAACCAGCGACACGGAGCAACCGGCCCTCGGGAAAAAACTCAAGTTTAGGAAACTGGAGTGCACTGCTCCGCCGTCGGGCGAACGGGTGTGGAGTAGGGGTCGACAGGACAAAAATCGAATTCGCAGCAGGGCGAACTTTCGGGCGAGTTAGCGACAAAAGAACCAAAAAAAAAACGACCTCAAAAGTCGAAAGGAGGAAAAAAATCCAGAATAAAGTGGGAAAGGTTTCCCTATGCTCCCGTAAGAGAAGAAACTGAAAGAAGAAGGCAAAAGGGGCGAACCTTTCGTGAGGGGTGTCGTTACAGCGAGTGGTGGGAAGGGTCAGGGTGGAAAGTCTTGTTGCATCTGGCAACAGAAGTCGAGAAGCTGCCAATTCCAGGGTTGAAACATCGGATCGAGGAACTTATACCGGCTAAGTGGTTCAAGTCGAACGAAAGAGGTGGGACGGGTTTAAGTGGAAGAGGTGTCAGGGGGAAGTGCGAAGAGTTTACCCCGTCAGGGGAAATAAGTATCTATATCACCTGGTGGGGGATCGTTTACATGAAGAGTCATTCCGTCGCGGACAATCAAATACGGCAGTCCCCGGTAACCGGTTTTGCCGGGGCCGGATCAGGAGATGAAAAAAACAACAGATGTCGACCAGGAAGGTCGACAAACAGTAAAACCCCAGTGCTCGGGAAAAAAGAAATGAGTGGTTTCTTCTGTGGCCTCCAAGGAAAAACGGGTATTACGTGCAAACACTGGAGGAAGGGGGTCAGGTCTCGAGTCGGAAAGGAAGATAGCGGGTACTATCTGGAAAAAGGAAAAGGTCGAAAAGGACTCATGTGTAAGATCGAGCACCTGGGGTGTCAGAGCGAGACAGCGGCAGATGCCGACTTCCTGGGGCATCAGGAATACGAACAAGAAACGGTAGAAAGGAATGGGGAGTGCCCATGACCCTGGAGGGAAGGCGAAGTCGAATCATACAAAGAGGAAAGAAGAAGCCTGCAGAGTAGGACGGGGGCGGGGCAAGAAGGCTCTTGTCGCCTCTAATCCTGTCTTTCAGAAAGGGGTGTGGGGGGCTAGGAGCCCTAAGAGCCTTCACCATAAAAGTTCCAGGCAGTTCAGGATATAAAACAGAGTCGAGGGGCAAAGGTGAAAAATATCAACAGGGTTCTAATGGGAGTAGGGCTCTGGATTTTGCCCCTTCTGCAAATCCGGAGGAGATGGCTTTGAAATGATTCACGATGCGGGAGGAATGATCGCACGTGAAAGGGAAGGGGGCCACCAACCTGACTTAAGCTCAGTTATGGTGTCTACTAACCACGAAGTCTAACTAAGAAAGAAAAAAAAAAAAACACAGGACGTGGTGAGAGGAAGGGAAAAATCCGAAAAGAAGAGGCGGAGGTGACCGGGGGGGGGGCCGTATGGGGTTCGGAAAGGGAAAGCGGCCGAGCTTTTTGGAGATCCAAAAAGATTACAAAGGCGGTTGGGACCACGAGACAAAATTAAAAGTCCTGTGGGGAAGCCCGGGCTCCGGGTTTCTTCTAGTCGATCACTTTCGGGAGCGAGGAAGAAAAAAGAGCTGGTGTCAACCCCCACCAAAACCATCGATAACAGCAAAGGGCTGGAGAGAGAGTCGGGGGAGGGAGTGTTGCACTTCGCTATCGGGAATTGTTCAAAACTAGAACGAAATTTCAAAGAAGAGGAATTTCTTAGGAATGAGGCAGAACGGGGCGGGGAGAAAAAAAAAGCAACCTAGCAAAAAGGCTGGGGGGTATTCTGTTTATCGATTCGAGATGGTCCGGTTAAGCGAAGAAGGAGGAGGGCGTCTTCTGAAGAGAGGGAGTAGGAAAAGTTGGGTAAGGGTACTTTTAGGTGGAAATTCTCCGTAATGGCTGTAAGATCGACAGGAAAAGAGGGGATTCATAAAAAAGCAGCCACAAGGAACAGAAAGCAGCGTGGAAGAAGTGAAAGGGAAAATCCCTTGCTCGATTTGGGGTGATCGCGCGGGGAAAAAAGAAACGAGTCGGA
>Ga0179591_1287836_pt1 | contig 14230 bp, 4 predicted proteins | sample CZOMad2_1_08_16f_FD_182891 | JGI IMG/M metagenome (GOLD analysis project Ga0179591, IMG submission 182891) | Vadose zone soil fungal communities from Angelo Coast Range Reserve, California, USA - CZOMad2_1_08_16fungal (PacBio error correction) | ecosystem: Environmental > Terrestrial > Soil >...
TCGAGGGAAAAAGTGTCCTTATCGAGGGAAAAATTGTTCGACTCCAGAACAGGGGGGAATCGCACACTGCTGGCCGCGAAAGATCCCAGCGCGAGGGGGAAGTCGCGTAAAGCTCTCGGTGAAAGGGGCTGGCGTGCCGAATCTTGAGAGAAAAAAGGGCGTTCCCTTCAGGAACGCGTCTCCAGGGGTCGAGCCCGGTTCCCACGGCCGAGCCATGCGATACGCGAGCAAAGGGGGCTAGTCGAGAAGCTTGTCGCGGAGTCTATTTGTTCGGCTAGGAGGCGACTGAAGAACGGAGCGTCGAAATCGCCAGAAGAAAAGGGGACAGCACGAGCTAAACCCTCAACGGCATAGCTGGCGGCGGTAAAATTAGGTGCGCGGCAAAACTAGATGCGGTCTCAAAGGCGTAAAAGACCGCAAGGTATCTTATCAGACGATCAGCGGGATTCGGGGAAGGGAGAGGTTCATCCAAGAGTCCGATGGGGGAAAAAGGGCGGACGCAGAAGGGATTTCGTCATGGTGAAGGGCATGAAGGAGAGTCCGAACGCCGGAAAAACGTGACCGTCGACGTTGAAGCAAACCGGAACATCTGCAAGATTACTAATCGCCGAGGTCAACAAGAGGGGGGACAAAGCTTGGATCTGGATAAGGCGGATTATCCGGAAATGAGTCCAGGCTAGGGCCTGGGATGACAAGAAGGCGTCGCTGACGAAGTACGATCAAGTGCGCAAAAAGGACAAGACGAGAACAAGAAAGAAGTCGGCACCTACTAACCTGGGGCGGGCAACTAAAGGGATTCGCTTAGCCGGGAAAAAGAGAGGGTTAAGCGAGGGTTGGAGGATGGTAAGGCTAGGATAACAGGAGTCTTCCGAAAGGTTTCTCGGGGTATCTCGTCTTGAGGGGAAGGTCGGAAGAGGTGGGTTTAGCTTTTGGGGTTGCCGGTGGTGGGTGGACCGTTAGTCACGTCGCCCTGTGACGTGTTAAAGGGAGTTTCGGGGCGGGTCGGGGGCGTTTGGGTTTGTCCGCGAGCCTTGAGGTACAAAAGATACCCGCCTATAAAGGGAAAGGTGAAGCAGACCAGATGGTTGAAGACGCACTGCGGAAAAAAGGGGGCGGCCGCGTGCTCTCCAAGACGCCGATGTGGTAGGCGGGAAGTTAGAAGGCCGTTGCCGGGGAGAACAAACGAGGGCACTGGGCCGAGAGGCCCCTGCTTGCTGGGTGCTGGTGGGAAGAGGAGTTGCGGGGAAGGAGAGGGAAAGGCAAATTCGGTGTAACATCGGCAGACGAATGGGAGAAAGCGAAAACCAGTACAGGTGTCGGAAAAAACGGCCGCAATTTGAGTTGGGGGACTTCAATAAACCGGAGTCGGAAAAGACCACGGCGAGGCAGGGTCGAGAAAAAATCGGCGGAACGGGCTTACGCAAGGTGGGCGGTAATACGCGTCTCAAATTAGCTCAAACTTTCTTCTGGCACTGAACACCTCGGAAAGGCCTTGAAAGATCCCCGGTTTGAGGCGCTTGGAAAACATACAGCTTGAGGGGCCCTAAAAACACCAGCTCGATAGAAGAATAAGCCTTCCTGCCAGGAAATAAAGGCCTAGAAATATTAATAAGAATGTATTGGTCTCTCTCATCCCGGAGCCGGGGTGGGTTCAAAAGCAGCTATGTAAGGGATCGGGACGCGATCATACCGAGCTTCTCTACAGGCGCCTTTTTGGAGACAAGGGGCTGGGAGAAATAGACAACCAGGGCCAGTTGGGGGTTATCGTGCGGGGAGGCGGCTGGATCGAATTTCAGGTGGATTTTCAAGGGGCGGACCTGCCGAACACCGGTCGAAATACTCTTCAGTCGGTTAACAAGTCCAAAGGGGGTCAGGGGAAGGAGACGAGGTGGGGTCAAACATGGGCTGGGCCGTATCTCCCTTTTAGACGGATGCGGGTTCAGTTTCTCGGGACCTTCTTTTTATGTCATCCTATTTTATCCCTCTCATAGCTAGCTCAAAAAGACCTTTGGAGGGATATGGCTCAAAGGGGTGGGAAAACCCACTACCAAATCTGGAGACCACAAAGCCCGTGGACCGAAAAAAAGAAGGCTGGAGGGTTTTTCGAGGAACTCACGTTCGGAAGGCCTCTTCAGAGAAGAAGCCGTCAATGTTTGGGGTGGCAAGGCGTCGGTACACAAAGCCCGGGCAACTTCTACATCCGAGAATTTAAAAGTGTGGGTTGGGTCTCTTGCAGGCGCGGGAATAGGTAAGCAATCGCGGGAGGTTCCCGTGAGGTTCTGGAGTGGGGTCCGCTTATGTGGAACGTCATCGGGGCGTGAGAGAAGCCGCTTGGAAAGAAAGCAAGAAAATCGAACGACGAAACTGTGAAGAAACCAGTAAGATTCCCATGAAACACCCTAGGTGGCTATCCTGGCCACGGGGCTCAAAAGGAACCACTCCGGATAAAGCTGGGGCCCAACTCGATGTGAGGCCCTGCCTTCAAATTCGAAAGTGGCGCCATGCTCAAACATAGGGGGGACGTACACGCGATCTAATGGTATAGGAAAAACCATTCGCGAGTTTCGAACCCTGCCTCCCAAAGAGGGTCTTCCCCTGGAGAACCCAACAGCTTGGATCTCTAAAGGGGGGTGACGAGCGCAAGTGCGAATCGTGTGGTCTGGGCTTCATAACTGCATTTGGGGAAGGAGACAACACTACTAAAGTCCGCTCCCTACCCAGTACTTTACCTAGGACCCAAGGGGAAAGACGAGAGATGGTACTCCGAAGCATATGGTGTTCTAATCCTTCCAGGCGCTCAATCTGGGAGGCCGGGGGGGTCGCAATGGCTCGAATGGATGATCGAGAGCGCGGTAGCTCCTCAGTTCACAAACAGGATGGTTCACTCCAAATCGTCCAGATCGGTATTCCTCGCAAAAAACACCTTCGAGGGGAAAAAAGAATCAACACTGAGCCTATCAGTGACCCTCCGGCCGACAGTATTCAGGAGACGAAGAAGCCGAAGATCAACAAGCGTCATGGGATTCAAAGGAACCTCGAAAGATGACCAGGTGAGCAGGGGGAAGTGAAAAACAAGAGTAGCGTCGACCACAACAAGGTCTGGCCCGAGAAATGTGCAAGGGACTAGTGGGGGGGGTGTGACGGGAACTCTACTTGGAGGATGGGTGTAAAGTAAAAGGGAGCATTCGAAAGCACCACTAAAGGTCAGAACCTGCTCTCTTAAAATCGAGAGGTGGGGTTAGGGGGGGAACCTTCTGAAGGTAACTAATATCTTAGGAAAAGGCTATAAGGTTATTCGGGGTCATCTAAGGAGAAGGTATAAAGAAAAAAATGGCACGAAGTAAGAACGGGCAACTCAGAGAGGAGGAAATAAGAGCTGTCGACGGGCTGAGTCGCTTCAAAGAGGACGACGGACCATTTGGTCTAAAAAAAGATAGTCCTTGACAAAGGACGTCCTTAGGGGGACTGGCTCAGGGGGAGAGAGGGATTAGCGGCTACTTACCGTGTCCAACAGCTACTAAAAAAGGCCAATGGTGGAATCTCGGGGGGGGTTCTACCGCGTTAACCGGCTGTCCAAAGTCCCACTAAGAGATTCTGGAGGACGGCTAGGGGCCGAAAACAAACAATGCTCGACACCTTCCTTCAGCTTCTTCTAGGTTCGGAATCATCAAAAAGAAAAGTGAAGTGGTGTGACCGAGTACCAACCTAATCCGAGGGGGTTGGTTTTCTGTAAGGTTTGGGGCTTGGGTCTTTTAAACCCGCTCAGGAAGCGATCCAGGACGCGCTTCACCCGGGAAAATAGCGACGGGCTCCAAAAATGGCTGTCCATCAACCGCGGTTCCGCGACCAGACACCAAACGAACCAATGCGCAGGGCCCTTTTCGACCAAGCTCGAAGAAATCTGAGACTAACCTTTAATCAGCACCGCCGACAGCTTAAAAGTGGAGGAGGGGTAACTATACACGGGCCCTCAATCGTCGCGTTCGTAAAGCCGCGTACCCACTTGCCCAGGATCCTCGGCCGAAGCATTAGGTAGCATGCAAAAAGGCGCCATTTGGTCGAAGAGGGGATCTGGATCTCGGGGAGGACCCCATCTAAAGCTTGATCCCAGACGTCGGGTTGAAGGGGGAACAAAAAGGATCCTCCGATGATCAACTTCGGGAGGGCGTAAGCCAGAGTTGGGGGGATAGCCCTACTCAGCGGTCTGGCGACCCCGGCCGCCCAAGCTGGGTCTTCGGACTAATTAGGGGGAAGCGGGTCAACCGAGGTTGGGGGGCTCTCACTCGACTTTCGAGCGCGAGGACCGCCATCAAGAAAAAAGGCCTTGCAGCCGAGGAGAAGAGCGGCGAACTCCCTGAGAACTCCTGTGATTGGCCGAAGTCTGGGGGAGGGGAGTTTATCAATCAAGGCGAACGTGTCTGACACCCACATTTTTCATCACCCGATGGGGAAGGGCCCACTGTAAAAAACTGGGCCTAAACCATCGAGTCCTGGAAAGCCCACCAGAAAGAATCAGGGGGAAGGAGAGCTTGCCATGCCCTTTCCTGGGGTGTTTTCACAGGACTTACGGGGGAAACTCCAGCACAGGCGTAAAATGGGCACCGAAATGCACCCGGTGTTCATTGCGTTAATGCACTCGTACTTTACAGAGAGACTTAGGGGACTCTGTGCTCGGAACGAAGGGCAACACCACTAACGCACCTCACCAGTCCAAATACACTGCAGACACAAGTCACAGGGGAGATCTAAAAAAAACCACACGGGCAACGCCAAAAAGTGCACCACTGCACGGAGGTCCGCCTCGGACCTAAGCAGAAAAGAAACGACAAAGTGCTAAGCCCCTCCAAAAAACCGCCGTCCATTCCAAGCCGGCTTAAAAGCTACGCGGGCTACGGGTGGCGTCCGCACAAGCGGGGGGCGGATCGTCGTGGAGGGTCGTCAGGGGGGGCTGGCGTTTTAGTCCGCGCCAAGGAACATCGTCCTGCTTCAGCTTAAAGCCAACTTCTGGAGGGAATCGGACTGGAGAGCGGGCCGGAGAAGGCGTCCCGAATAGGAAAAGCGGACCCAAGAAGTGTTCCCTCGACGTCGCTGGGAAGAACTTGACGATGGAGCGGTTGCTCCACGTCGAAACCGTTCTCCGGGAGAACCCCGGACCGGGCCCCCGGGAGTAAATACCAAGCGAACTCAAGGAAGTGGGGTGAGACCGACGGGAGGAGACTAGGGTTTGCATGCCTGCCTGCTCGAGACCCCGGCGGCTAAAAGTCCACCCTGCATGAAAAACACTCCGAGCACCGCATCAAAACCGCGACCTGGCGTTGATGGGTTTGGGACCGGAAACACTTTCCAGAGGATCTTTCGCTGCGAAAATGACGACAAGGGTAAAAAGCAGGGACGCTGAAAAGAGAAAAAACAGAAAGAACCGTGCAGGCAACGGGGGGACCCGGATCATCAATGCAGTGGGACCAAAAGGGGTCCGTGAAAAAGGAAGCTTAGAGAAGTGAAACCCGGAGATAGGGGGGGGCTAAGAACCCGAGCCGATGCCAAGAGTGTTGCCGACCAGACCTCAACCTTCTCAGGAGGAAGTTATCGAGGCCAGCAGTGCTAAAAGAGGTCCGAGTATTTGAAAAAGAGTTCCTCGCTCCATTAAAAACGATCGATCTCAACACCGGATGGGTATGAAAGATAGGGGAGTGTGGTCCTGGCGAGGATGTACCGAAAAGTGCATAGACTTATCAAGGAGGCCAATAAAAAACGACCGCTCGTAATAGGAGAGAATCGCGGAAGGCACAAGAAGAATCGGCTTTACGGTGGGCTTTAGGAAGATTCTGCTTCTAAGACCGGCTGAAAAGAGAAATCAGCTTCTTCTTCAAAAATCGAAGGGTAAACCACTTTCCTCGCCAAGGGATGCTGCTAGGGCCTGAGTGATGGAAGGCGGCGCGATCTCCGCGATGGGGGTGAACTGCTTGCAGCAGGCGACTGAAAGTCGTTCAGAGAGCGCAAAGCCAAAGGGGACAAGATCAAACCCATCAAAAGGGAGGTCGCTGGCGTCATCTGTCTTGATCTTCCATGTCTCTGCGAGAAGAAAGGGAGGGAAGTTCAGCAGGAGCGGTTGAAAAAGTGTAGAAGGCATGCAGTTCTCCGGAACCTCGCCGATTGGTATCAACCGCAGCGAGAAAGGCTTTGGAGGAGCTCATGAAAAACGGGGGGGAAAAGTTGTTCCCAAGAGGACCTGACAAATTGTTTCGGAGTGGCCTCAAAAAGAAGGGAACCTCGGGAGAACGCAAGGAAGTCAAAATGTCCCGTGGTTGAATGCTCTGTATACGGAGAACTTATGGAAGGCATAAAGTTAAATTCAGATTTATGTAAAGGCCTCTGAAGGGATATCAAGTGGACTCCCAAATTACAACGAATCCACGAGCGTAATAGGTAAAAGGCAATCTTAAAGAAAAAAGTTTCAGACGCCCCCCATGATTACTTAAAAAGCCGGTCCGGCTGGGCGATTTGTTCAAGGGGGGGATTAGAATGAGGGGAGAAGTAAGGTTTCGTTTGGTCGGGTTCATAGTGTCCTCCAGTCATCTCGTAAGTGGTTGAGAAAGGCGTTGCCAGTGGTTTCCCGGAAACAACGGCGCCCTTTAGTGCTGCGTGGGAAGTGCGGGTGTAGGTGAGTGCTGCGTCTTCAGGGGTTTGCCTGGGATGCCTAGGGGTACAACCTCTGACTGGAAGTGCTCAAGACCCCATAGGACAGCTAGACTGCGTACGAGAGGAGAAAGGGAAAAAAAAACCAGACACCGTTATGGGGGCCATCCTTGCGCCGGGTCTGTAAAAAGAATGGGTTTGCCTAGGTTAAAAAAAACGACTGGGTTGTAAAGAGCCTGCGGTTCGGGGCTTTCTTGGGGGGATTTGAACGTGTGTCTTAGGGGGTCCACGAATGCCCCCTTAAGAAGGGAGACACAGCTTTAACTTGGTTCTCAAGATAACCATGGTTTCTACACAAAAATTAGCAACCCGGTCCAACTCTCAGTCCTGTCCCAAAATGAAAAGGTCAAAAAAAACTGGGGGAATGGGGTCGAAGCTCTCGAGAAAATCAGGCCTTGGGGGAGGGCACAGGCCAAGGTGGGACAGATCTCAGCCGCATATTGAAGCAACACAAATTTCAAGCTAAAAGGGGTCAACCGGTAATCCAGTTTGTGACGGGCAGAAATACCGCAGAGAGAGTTGGCTCCTCAAGGACCCCCTAGAATGAAAGCTACTCCGGAAGCCTCATCCATCTGTGATGAAAGGTTATTAAGGAGGGGGTATCTCTAGAAAATGAATCCTTTTTTAGATCCTCCCGGTCAGGGCTACGCGATACCAGGAACTAGAACGACTGCAAAGCCTTTTGGACACCTTCTACGGACTTCTCAGGTCCGATAGTCAACCTTCTTGGTTGCTTCTACGACGATCGGAATCGTTGCCCAGTTAGGGCCGGTGAGGGTAAAAACAAAGCAAGCAAGTGGAGTTCGGACGGGTCAAGAGGGAGGGACTAGGTGCATTGTGGGTCTAGGCGGCAACCAGGTTCTTAAGAAAGCGCGGAAACCGGGGGGGGTGATAAGCCAGGGTTGAGCCCGTCGTAGGGGTCTCGAGGACCAGAATCTGAGGGATAAGACCCGATCTTGGACCCACCCCTAAAAAACCAAAAAATGTACCAGACCCCAAGAAAGGAACAGCGGTCGGGTCGAGACCCATACCGTCACTGGGGAGGTGCAGGGATTGGGGAGATTAAGAAGGTAGAGAGAGGGAGGGGGTGGGGTGGACGAGGAGGGGATGGCATCAACCTTTGGGGGCGGCTCACAAAAAGGGACAGGCCTGGTGGGCTGAGCAAGTGCAGAACGTCGGACGGGCCTAAACCTGAAAACGCGCCCCTACCACACCCTTGCGGGGTCTGGAGTTGTAAGCTTCATCGGCTGGAGCATCTAATACTGCCACTTAAGGTCGTCGAGTGGGGGTCGTCTATGAAGGTCCCACGACTCGTGATTTTGAAAAGGGAAATCTAAATCATGCTACACTGGAAACGGAAAATGCTTCCGTTAAGAACGGTCTGGGGTATTCCAGGGAAAAACCAAAAGGGGGGCTATCGAGGAGAAGGTTAGGAATCTCAACCTCCGTCGGAGCAAATGGGCCTCAGAAGATGGTTTGAACTTTCATCTAGTGGGAGCCCGTGCCCCCGAATCTCGACAATAAGTCCAAGGGTGGAGTATTTAGGAGGGTCGTTGTGGTTTAGGCCAGGGGGGTGGGGAATGAAGGTGGGGGGAACCGGGAGGGCGAGAGGGTGTGGAGAAGAGCCTGGGGAGTATGGGGGGAGGTGGGAATTAGAACTCTCTCGTAGCTCTATCAGGTGTCCGGTTCCGTCTGCTCTGGCATGGAGTGTAACACCGTAACCAATAAAAAGGTTCCATGAAATGACTAAGAACGGGTCATCGAAAGGGTAAAGAGAGGAGGTGGGCGACTCGTTTGGGGGTGTCACAAGCCGCTATTGAATCGGGGAGAATCTGTAGAAAGGGTCTTAGGATCCAAAAGGGGGATACCCCTCTTCCAAACTTCATCTGAAGATCCATTTTTGTTTCTAACCGAGTTGTGTGAATCCATACTTCTACATGAAGACTGGAGACCTTGCTTAGAAAATCTGGAGGGGAATTGGGAGGTCTCGGAGAGAAGCCAGCTTGACATGGGTCAAGAACATGGGGCGGCCCTGCCGCAGTACTAAAAACAAAAAAAGGGGAAAGGAAAAAGGAACGAGAAGGGAGGGGAAACCTCCAAACTCTGGAGGGGAAGAAGACACCAGGCTCCCTAATAGAAAAATTCACAGTAGAATCTCCCTTTATCCAAAACTGTCTCAGGACTTCGGGCGGAGCACCAGAGGAAGTCTAAAAAACACTGGTAGTCTGAAGATGGTGCCAGAGAGGTTCTGAGAAAGGACTCCTTTTACGAATGGAGGCGATAAAGAGGGGCAAAAGGCCAAGCTTAAAGACCGCTCGTGCACAAGATTCATGATTCAAAGAGCGGTGGGGTTAGGCATGGTCCAGAAAAAAAAAGAGAAAATTAGTGATATCTATGGGAAAAGGGGGGCGATGTAAAAACAAGTGTCGGACTCCAAGGAGAGACTGGTCTCAAAAAAAATCGGGAGATCAGAAAAAAACTCATAAGAGATTGCAAGGGGGAGCGAAGGGGGAGGAGTGCGCCTAAATACGACGCCTTGGAGACCATGGGCCTAGAGACGGTTTTCGTGAGGAAGGGGGGCGTCGTCTAAGGGAGCCGGGATAGAGAACGATGGGCAGGACCGCGACGAACCCAAAGCGAAAAAAAAGGGGGCTGCGGGCTCGCTGGTTACCCGTCTGGATCCACGCGAAGACATGGTGACTTGTGGCGGTCCGTTCACGGATTCTTGAGAACGAAACATGGCTCGCACAAGAATTCTACTTAGTCAGTCGAAATTGTCGCCGCGTGTCCCGACTCCGAGTGATTGGCTCAGACAAGATCGCCAGGGGGTTGGTGCGGTCCCAGTTTTGGGACGTGTAGGGGCGTTTTACCTCTCGTGAGTCTAGAAAAAAGTACGCAGCGCCGCGCTCGCCGACTCTGGCACGGGATTCACCGGGGCATGAGGCAAGAAGAATTGTACTAGAAGCCGAGAATCAGCGGGAAGGGAAGAGAGGCGCGCCCTGGAAACCAAGAGATAGGTCTTCGAAAAAAGGGGCTAGCCGAAAGGAAGAGTAGCGCACTTTGGGGTACGTTCCCGGGTCACGGAAGTGGAAAGACGGCAAGAAACCCATCGCAGCTTAGAAGCCTGAAACACATTGAGTGCTAGCCGCTGAAAGTAGAAAAGGTGGGACAACAAGGTCTGAAGGGTTAAGTTCCGAGTCTTTAAGGTCTATCAAGAAAGCGTAAGGCACCACGAATGCGATGTTTTGGGGGGGAGATCAAACCAAGGCCTAAAGGCGAAGCGGCTCTAGCTTAGAGAAAAGCGTTGGTCGTTGGCTTTGGACTAACTAAAATTGGAAGACCCTTAAACACCCACCAGGATACAGCTGCTCCCATCTGTCGCGTCAGCCGCCATTGGTGGGACTCACGCGTTGCAACAGCCTCTAAAAAAGAGTCAATGCCCTCCATATAGGCTGGTATCGGATCGACCTAAATCCCTCAACTTTCGGAACGGGGGATTCGAATCCTGGATCAAAGGCGGCCCTTGGCGGAACATCTGCAAAGGTCGTCGCCAAGGACAGTACCCGATGAACCGAAGACCGTCGTTTCAACTCTCCTAAGTCCTTCCTCCCTCCACCGCACTACCGGGAGAGATGGAAAGTTTCAAAGGGGTTTGGCACGGCAACGCTTAGGGGGGCAAGCCCCCCTCTGAGGGCAACTAATTCTTCGAAAGGTTAGAAAAAGAGAATTGAAAGTGGAATGAGAAACCTCTTGTGGTGATCAGCACTGCTCTACGGTAGTTCCTTTACTAGGTAAGCTAAAGGCCGGTACTACAAACCTCCATAACCTAATAGCACAGCAGAGGGGAGAAAGAGGAAAACCCATGGCGACGTGGAAAGGTCAAGCAAAGGAACTGCAAGGGGGATTAAAAAAAGGATCAGAGAAAGAACGGATAAAACGAGAACCAAGCTCGAAGAAGAGATGCGACATATCCTAAAAAAAGAAGACAAAAAAAAAAAAAGTCAAGGAGCCCTTTCTTATAAGAGCCCCATGGGGTGAAAGGCCAGCGCCCATGTTTCACTTAAAGGGGGCCTCAGGGTAAGAGTTCTGAACTGGTGGGGCGGGCCTCAGTTGGATCGGAGGCCACCTCATGATCTGAAAAGCCAATCACATTAAAACTGGATCACTCCGCAGGTATCATCCGCCTGAATTACCGAAGACCGGAGACCAGGTTTCCACACAGGAACCTGGGAGCGTCGTTAGGAAGGCCGATGATAGGTTGAGGGGAGTCGAAGCCGTAGTTCGGTAGGAACACTCGGCCGGGACTGCTTCTAGAAAAAAGGAAGGGAGGAGTCGCGGAAGGGTGCTACGGAACGTAGGGAGAACTGCTTGGTGCCGTCGACCGAAATCGTCGGGATCACGCTCAACAAGCGCGACCTTCAACACCAGGACCGCCTCAAGGCATATAACAAAACCGAAACAGTGCACGACGACGTGGATCGTGGGGAAGATCGCACCGACGCCTAGAGCTAGGCGAAGACGATGACGCCTCTATCTGAGGGGACTGCAACGAGCTCAAAAAAAACTAGCTGCGCAGCAAAAGATCTTCTTGAAGAAAAACCTGGCAGAACGGACCTGGGAGAGAAAAGACCGACGGAAAAAGACCTTACCCTTTCTACCATTTCCGGAGAATATCTCTAGAAGTTACTACAAAAGAGAGGAACTTCCAGAACCCTCAAAGGAAAAGTGTTCCTTAAGACGCTCCTACTTATCGAGAGTGTATCTTTGAGAGTACAGCAGTGCCTCAAAGAGAACGATCAGAAGGAATTTCTCCAACAATTCCTCGCATAGAAAGGAAGTCTAAAAAAAAGAAAAAAAAAGGAGGAGTTAGGACGGTTGCGGGTGACAGAACTGAGGTTCTAAGGAACCTAGATTCGTTCCGAAAGAACTGCTGAGCGTCACACCGATCCCGAGCAGAAGGATCTTGGAAGCACAATCTAAGGAATAGGAGGAGGTTGGTTTCGTCCGGAATTCGTAAAGGGAGTAGTTAAAGTCTGATAAAAGCGATCCGACTTGGGAGGTCGAGGAAAAATGTCCGAAAAGAAAAGCTGGGTCCGCCCTGCCGGTTGCTTGGAGGAAGGATCATGGCTCTAGTCTGGGGGAAAGGGCTCGGGGAGCTCGCTTGAGGGGGTAAATCGTAAATCCACAGATCGGCTACCTTGCCAAAGAACAAAACCAACCATCAGAAGAGTGGTCTCGGCTAATGCTGGATGCGGATCGGAGAGGGCGCAGTGCTGTAGCGAAAATGGCTCCGGAAAAGATCGACTAAGGAGGTCGCATCAAGAAAGAAAGATCCGTCCTATGTTAACCATGAGAGAGTGGGGTTTGCAACATTCGACGTGCCGTAGGTTTGTTCAAAAGAAAGTCCCTAACAGGACTTGCCGGGCAAAGAAAGGTAGGAAGAAGGGCTGTCAACACCAGAGGGGTTGGAAAGGGCTTCTGTCGTTCTTTACCGGGGGAGTGAAATACAAGTCGACCTTGAGAAAGGTATAAGTCGCTGAACTAATTACGGGGAGCTCCCGAATACAAGTATTCCCTCAAAAGAGGATTAGGAAAAAAAAAGTCGTTAATAAGACAGTCGGGTCACTAAAAATTTAAGGGAGGAATCTGAAGACCTTCTCCTTTACTGATTGGGGTAATGTATGGGGATAGCAGAAAGGCGTCGTAGATCCGGACTTTTGGTGAAAAGGTGGCCGTTTCCCGAAGCGGATCTCGCCTGTTGTTGAACAGGGAAGGTAAAGGGGTGGGACGTTTGAGCGAAAAAAACGGTCGCCCGAACCTTTTGCTGGGGGTTCTCGGGACTGGGTCTGGCTCGGGGGGGGGGGGAGGATGTAGTCCGGGGGAGCCTTGAGGTGACCGAGTACCCGAGACGTCGGAAAGGTGCCCATGAAAAGGACTTGCTAATCGGCGTGCGCGCCCAGAACTAAGTGGGAGCCTGGGGTTGGGCCCTAGAGAATTGGTGAGAAGACTGGGGAGGGACAGATCTGCTTGGTCGTGCTGGGTGTAGTGGGAGGGCAGGCTTCGGAGAAGAGTTCCACTAAGGAACTCGAGGATTTTAGAGCGTTCTCGTTGGCTCAGTAACCATTGAAAAGTCCTTCAGAAAGGCAAATAATGCCCCCATTTCAAACTAAAGAAGTAGACCTCAGGAAGAAAGTCAGGTCGATGGTCAGCCTGTCTGTTCCGGAAAGAATTGAGGTCATACGTCCGCCGCATTAAAAGCAAAAAGCCCCTGGAGGAGACAGAGAAAACCCCAGAATGTCACAGTTTTTCCGTAGGGACTTTGAGATAAAGATAGCTTTATGGGGGCCCCTCACGAAACTCGTGAATGGACAGAATGAAAGTGGACAGAAGAAGCGTTGCACGGAGTATTAGGGGGTTGGAGATCACCTCTAAGGTCGGGGTGAATCAAGCGCATTGGAGAGGTTGAATTCAGAAACTGATCAGGCCCCTAAAAGGATTCGAAAAAAAAGGGGGAAGGGCAGTTCAAACTTGCATTCAACGGCGGTCCAGGGTCAGAGTCGGGAACTCGCCGAGGCTCGTGGACCTCGGTCCCGTTGACCGGCAAATCGCGGCGCGCCCACAACGCTGATAGCTCGTCGGGAGCGGCACGTCTCCAATTTCGTCACCCAGGTCCAGGGGGAGACCAGGAGCGGCTAGGGGGGATCTTTCGTTGGCGAGTAGTGGACCTTCTTAAAGAAGCCATTGGGAGGTCAAGAGGATAGAGCTCAGGGTGAGACTAGGGAAGGAGACCAGAGGGTGAGACCAGATCAAAGTCACCAAACCGTGGAAAAAAAAACAAATAGGACGATAGGGTTCTGGGTCGGGCACAGGGGGAGCTTCAGAGGGAGGGAGGGGACTTTGTCGAAGTCGAACGGAGTTTTCGGAGCAGTGTCTTAGCGGGGACGTGAAAAGAAAAAGAATTGAAAAGACGAGATCAACCAGAAAAGGGTACGCGGTCAGCTCGTGTGCTTGTACAACCGAAAGAGGAAAAATAAGAGGCGGCCTTAAAAGGGTTCTCTGGTGGAAGCTCGCTCCGTATCCTCAACCCTCTGCGGAAAAAACTTAAGAAACCGTCCTTGGGACTAACCAATGCTTGGGGAGAGGAACATGTTCGGAACCGAGCTGTAGGGAGGAAAAACGAGCCGCCAATACGTCGAAAGAGACTGGCCGCCTCTAGAAAGGGAGGTCCAGCTCGTCCCGATGCTGCCAGGAGAAAAGGAGAAATCGACCTGAGAAGAACTTAGATGCTAGAGGATAAAAAAAGCGAGAACGTATTATAACCAAAGCTCACAAATTTAAAATTCCATAAAAGTAACCAAAAGGAAGTCGAAACCGAGAGGGGATACGCTCGGGGGTGAAGGACAAAACTGGATCGTCAAGAAAAAAGGAATAAGTCTCCTCAGACCCTCTTCCAGGGAGAAGCGTCAAAGAAAGTTGGTCAGAATACCGCGGGGAGCCGGCCTCCTGCTCAAAAGGCCTCGAGAGCCCTGGTCGG
>Ga0179591_1270440_pt1 | contig 14229 bp, 15 predicted proteins | sample CZOMad2_1_08_16f_FD_182891 | JGI IMG/M metagenome (GOLD analysis project Ga0179591, IMG submission 182891) | Vadose zone soil fungal communities from Angelo Coast Range Reserve, California, USA - CZOMad2_1_08_16fungal (PacBio error correction) | ecosystem: Environmental > Terrestrial > Soil >...
CAAAACCAGCAAGTTTTCCCAAAGAGAACGGTACATGAAGCTGCGTGGTGGGGGGAAACCATGCGAAAGAAACACTCCTAGGAACAACATAACCAGCGCCAAGGGTCTTAAGGGCATCTTGACTTAGGGGGAGGACAAGGGGGGAAGGTGTAAGCCAAAGGACACTGACATCGAAAACAGATCGGGGGGAAAAAGTCTCATCGGCCTAAGATAAGACATCAACCATACCCCATGACTAATGCGAGAAAAGGGACGGGCGATTTGGGGGAAGGTGAAAAATATGGATGGGAAGGGGGAGATTTTTACCACAATATGGGCGGTGCACTGTTGAGGGTGGGAGGGGTGGCAGGAATATTCTCAACTCTGGGGTTCATAGCTAGCTGTGCCGGACCAGTACACGGAAAAAAAAAGGGGTGGGAAGGCGGGGACAGGCTCAGAGACCAATATAAGAAGTCCTTCTGGGGACTATAGCAGCAGTAAAAGTGACGGCGGAAAAAGCTGGAAGAAAAAAAGAGTTTCAAAGGGTAGTGGAGGATAAAGGCATATTGCTCAGACATGGAACCTTGGTGAATTAATATAACTCAATGCGGTGGGCGGAGAAGGTATCAACAGTGGAGGAGGGGAAGATAAGAGCAAGAATGTGAAATGATTAAAGGAAGAAGCGGCAAAACCTTTCTACGCCATGGCAGATGACGCTTTCGCCTGTGTGCATGCGAAATCTCACAATTTTCAGAACCTGACTGTGGGGGGGTGGGGAACGGAGTAATGGATTCATAGTCGGCGAAAGAGGATACGGGGGAACTTGCAGAGTGCAGATCTGAAAAAAGCAAGATCATTTTAACTCCATTGACTCTTACGGGATGAAAAATGAAGGACTTTGGCTTTTCAAAACCTGGGAAACTGGGGGGTTTTTCATATATTACAACGAAGGAAATTTCAAAAATTTCTACCGTATAAGCTAAAGGGAGTTTTAAACGGAAAGATGTTGGGGAAATCGAAACAAATCTAATTCACAGTACAAGAAGGAAATGATAGGGCTAACAGCGTCACGGTTGGGGGCAATTTTTTGCCTGTGGGTATTATTGCGAGAAAGGAATAATGGCCTTTCGCGAATCCAGTTGTTCTTCTTTGTTCTCCTGAGTGAGCTTCAGACAGGGAATTTCACTAAACGTATCAGAGAGGAGGGAACAATTAGCGGGCAACTCGGGAAGAAAAGGAGATGTCCATATATAACATCACTCCTCTTGACATAGACTTAGTGTGCCTTTTTTGGAGATCGACAGAGGGAATCTTTTGAAGGTGAGATGGAGGGGAACATTCAACTCTGGGCTTCTTCGCAGAAAAATGGGAAAGGAAGGGGGAAAAGGGGGAGAAAAAAAAAACGCGACGGGGCGTGACGAAAGCGACCAAAGGGAAAAAAAAGGCCGGTAGGGTAAGGGTCGTAAGGCGGGGTGGAAGGGGAGGGGGGGAGATGTTTTGTTGGAAGGTGGGTTAAAGCTTGAGCGCAAAGAGCACGGTGTGGGGAGGGGGGGGGGGGAGTGGGCTAGGGGAAGAGTACAGGGGGGTGACGTTGGTCGCCGAAGGCATTCTACCACTGATCTAAAGCTTAAGGCTCAGAACAGTTTCGCATCCATAAGGCATCTCAAACACGTGGGTAGGTAAGGGGACTTGGGGTAATATAATGCATTGGGGGGGGGGAAAATTTTGCCAGAATGGTGGACGTGGGGAGAACCCCCCACGAGTCCCGCCAAACATCCTGGCTAACCTGTTCGAAAACCCATTTTTGGCCTGAAAGGGACGGACAACTAAGCAGACTGGGTGAACTTGTTAACGTGGGTGGGCTAAGCGTAGGCGCTTGAAAGGGAGATCGCCGAAGTGGTGTTTTGAAGTAAAGAATAAGAAAACTCCTTAAAGTGTATTCCGGTTGTCATAGCCATAGTTTTTGGTCACTGGGGTAACGACAAGGTGTCCCTGAAGCGACCCAGAGGCGCTTGCAACCCTTTTCAGTGCTTAGACCGGTACAAGGTTAGGAAATGCTAACGTTTATGTACATGGAAGAGAAAGAGTGATCGGCGTTGTCAAGAGGCGTCTAAAGGGCTCGTCCGAGACAGGTGAGTACGCTTTGATCCGGGCGTTTTCATTGATTTCTAATATCCAGCCTTATCTCCATGCCCCTGTGCACACACCTCGCGTCTTTCAACCTGGCACGCCTCTGTCGCGCCCTTGCGTATCTGGGGATCTCGGCGTTGATTGGTAACGAGGCACAAAGGGGACAGTTGCTTTCCACACATTCGCCGTGCATGCTGTCCCCTTTGTGGTTTGGGGGGTGGGGGTGGGGCCGGCGAGATCCTTATCTTCAATCTATAAGGGTGAACAGGGAACCAAGCTGACTGGGCACGAACCATTGTAAATCCGGAAAGAGTGACTTCGAAAAACAACCCTCCATTGGGCGACCAAATGGGTACTTGGGAGGTTAAAATATATGGTATATTAGGGCATCCAATATTCCCGGGACGTAGATGAAATTAGGTCTGATAAGGAAACACAAAAGGACTAGGCAAAGGGATGGAAGATGATGCTGATCCGAAAAGGGGGGTGACTGGGCGAGGAACCAACCGAATAAATCAAGTCGTCGTTCAAGAGTCAGGAAAGTTTGTAAGGTGAAAATAGATATCCGAGGAGGCGGGTGCCCTTACGTTTTTGGTTGTGGAACTTGAGACCCTCAATTGGTGTTTGAATTCAAACGGTGACAGGGGCAGGAATGAGACGTACAGCGGATGAAACGAGAGGGGTCAGGGGGGGCGTTCTTCGACTTTTGGGGTTTGACTTTGAGGAAGGGGGGTTCTGGAATGTAGGAACGCAGGGGATAGCCGTGAAGTGACGGGGTCATGAGGAAAACTCTCAACAAAAAACACGGATTAGGGTAATAGAGATATCCGGAACGGAACATTAGCGGAGGAAGCATTATCCTAGAAAAGAAAATACACACCACGTAATCAGTCATGCCCCTAGATAAGGAGAAAGAGACCGCTAAACCCCCGCCAACAATTGTTGTCTACAGCCCATCTCCCGTTTTTGTAAATGCCCACGGAAACCCTGGGGGGGCTGGACACCAAAATTCATTGATTCAGGGAAGATCCGGACATTGAAACCCAAACAATCGCTTACTGCGTAAACCACCGAACGGCTTTAGTACACTGGTCTGAAGAAGTTTTACAAAAATTATCGCACCTGACCGGATAAGGAGTTGTGGATGCAATAACTTCTCCAAGAGATCATCCTATCGGGGGTGGGAAGAAAATATCTAAAAAAATATTTTGGGAAAAAGTGAGCCAGACTGAAAATACAGAACAACTACAAGAATTGGGGCAAAGGGACGTTTTGTGAATTCACAGGACGAAAAGTTCTAAAAAGGAGACAAGGTACACTTTCCTTAGTTGGGGGGGGGAGAACGGACCAACCAAAGGGCCGAGGAAAGGGGGGTAGGTTGTCAACACTGGAACGCCTTGAAGCGTTTTGAGAGGAAGGAGATCCGGACAAGGGCCAAAAAAACAAACAAAGGGAAAAACTTTAGCTGCGGGTGAGTCAAAAATACAGGGTTCCTACCACGAATACAACTAAAGTGGAAAATACAGTTTCGGGAGACATAATCCAGGTGGGGATATTCTACTTGAATATGTGATGGAACTCACAAATGCTAAACAACAGAATAACCCTTTAATCAAACTTCACTCGATTACATGGGCAACGGTCGGTACCTCGGAACAACCCATAGAGATCACAAAACAAGTCTTGGAGGTCTATTATGTAGAAAAGCAGGGGGTCTCGGGACGGCTTGAAAAAGATTGGGTCAGGAACTTTCCAACTAACTCAATAACAGTTGAACGGCGAATATTTTGAGGAGAGATATGACAACTGGCCGGGACAACTTGGTTTAACCCCGTGAAAAAGACGGGAGACGAATACGACGCACGAAATATGAGGTCAGGACGGCCCGCGGGAGGGAGATCGGACTGTGCCGAGCGAGATCTCATGAGAACCACAATGAAAGATTCCAAAAATAAGTAATTGGATGATGGGTGGCGTCACGGGTAACGTCTAGCTAGTTGGGACCCGTGCCGGGGAAGGGGGGGACTGCTGGGGGAATTTCCCACTTAACAGGAGGGTTAATTACTAGGCAATTATACACGTGAAGAAAGCGGAAGGGTAAGCGTACCTATACTCTAATCACACTTCTAACGGGAGAAAGGACAGGCCCGGGCAACACCCAAATGCAGACATATTCAAAAGGAACCCAGGGAGAGCCACCAGTTAAAAAAAACATCCAAGACCAACAAACCCCACTCTTCCCCACCGTATCAACAGACGAACTTTCGGCCGACGGACAACTAAAGTGCCGATGGAGTCGTCTCAAGTAAGATCTCTAGGTCTACCCTTTTTGGGACTACCATTCAAAAAGAAAAAAAATGTACAGGCGGGAGAAGCCAAAAGAGAAGGGCGGCGGAAGATGTCGACAGAGCACCTGGAGGTGGCCGAGAGGTCCACTTTAAATCAGAATCGAAAAACGTCGATTGTCAATATCGCTGGGGTGGTGTCTGCACATCCTAACCGAGAGCTGCCGGATGGGGCGAAAGAGTTCTGAGAAGTATTTAGACGTACGTGTTAAAAAAAAATCTTAGAACTCTCGGACCACGCCACCAGGCCAGAAGCTCTCCAGCCGGTAGGGGTAAGTTATCGCCTAATATTAAAGAACACAGCCAAACGTTGAGGAATTATCATTTTCAGCGAGGATAGCCTAGCGCCCTCATCTCAGAGGTTCTGAAAACCTACCTTTGTGTGTAGAATAAGGGCACATGTAATAAAGGAGGATATATCCTCAAACACCCAGCCAAAGTCAGAAAATCCACCCAAGAGATGGGGTCGTCCCTCGGTCAAGTGACAAAGGCTAGTCAAAAAATGGTAGGGGAAGGGGGACGAAAACAGTCGGCAAAATCTGGCGGCCTCTTTGAAGAGTGACCGCGGAAAAGGTGCCTGATAACTCCAACGGCAAAAGGCACCAGTCGACTGATTTTGTGGGGGGGTGTTCGAAAAAAAGGAATTTACATCTGAAAGAGCCAGGGGAGAAATGAATGGGTGCCGGCAGGACTATACGGATTGATCCACCACTCTTAGCTTTGCCCATCTATATGTGAGACGACACCGGAGCGCTGTAAATCGAACGCAATGAGTTGAACGAGTACGAATAACAGGTAAATGGGTCAAATAAAATACACGCAAGGGGGGACCACATGAACACAGAGTCTTTCTCAGAGGGTAAAACGCACAGGGACCATTTCGTCGCGGACAAACGTGACTCGCGTATCCAGGGAAAGCGTGTCAGGACTCAAAAAAACTGAAAAAAGGCTGCTTAAGAGGGGGGGACTGGGTGTCACTCTAGATGAACAGTAAGATTGGGGTCTTGAAGAGAACAAAAACATGATCACGAAAAACGAACATATTGGGTGTTTCAAAATCAAATCAAGATCCCTACCTCTGCAACGGGACAAAAACAAGCTCGTCCCTTTGCGAAAGGCCAGCATTGTGATGGGGATGTGAGTAGAGATGCCCGAAGACACGGATGTTTAGAAAAGAGCGGATGCTCTATCAAGGGAGATGTAAAATATAATTTTGTGGGATTCCACAAACTTCGTCAATATGAAATGCACGGCGGGTTAGGTGGATAGGGGGAGGGTAAGGTTCACAGGAAGACTTCGTTCCATGACGCAAGAATGGACTTTAAATGTAAGTAAAGAATGAACACACCACCACTTCACAACAAAAACGGGGGGGAGAGGAAGATGTGGGAGCATTGGTTCCCAAGAAAAGGTACATGGAGTCAAGAGCGGATGGAACGACATGGTGAAAAAAAACCTGAACAACGCCCTATTCAATAAAAAACGGCGTGAAAGCAAATATTGGGTGGGAATGGGGGGGGGGGGGGGTGCAGTCAGTTGTGTTAAACTCCGATCAAAACGACGAATATCTAATAGAAAACATGAGAGGTTACGAGCAAAGAATCCCACTCACCCTCACCATTCTAGCAGCGAGAAGAGGCGCTGTTTGGGCCTAGGGAGAGTGTCCTGGTTAGGGTGGGTACCAAAAAAGGGGTAGGCTGTTAAGTGGTGGTATTTTCAGAGACAGGGCAAAAGAGGATAAAACTCATTGGGAGCGGACGTAAAATACACTAAATGAAAGGGTTTTGAAATTGTCGAAAAAGTGGGAGTACTTCGGCGACGCTTGAAGGGCTTTACCGAGTCTTGGGAGTGTGGGGTAAAATAGCCTGTGCGAAATTGGGGGGTGGGGGTTTTGAAGGGCGTTCGACCCTGCGAGAAGGACTCTTGGAATGGTCTGGGGAGGTCGAAAGGGCGACATCAAGTTCTATTGAAGACGTGAACGCAATGGGGTGAAAGTTATAGAGAGGGCGCGTATTCATAAGAGATGGCAACTAGTGGCTCAATGAAATTATACCGAAAGGCTCAAAAAGGTACAAGGAGCAACTGAAATGTAAAAGCTGGGAAGGCGAAAAAAGGGCGCAAAAGATAAAAGACGGTTTGGTGTCGTGGTAGGTGGAGAATTGAAGAGGCGCATTAGGAGGAAGCTGCAATCTAGGTCGGCATAGTTCCGCTTTGGATGCGAGAAACGGAGCCAGTCATGGGAACTCAGAAAGAAAGAGGGAGAGGAAAGAATTTCTTGGGAAAGACCGTGTGCTGGGTGGGGATCGATAAGAGTACTACATAGATGCAAGAGGGTCATACTTACTCTGAGGGGGTAACGATGGAGGAGGGACTCACAGGGATTCAGGAGATCAGGAACCTGAGAAGGGGCGGCTGCATTTGAGGTTGAGAGAAGATTAGGAAGAGAAAGTAAAATACCGGGCCGGGGGAGAGAGGTGCAACGACAGTTGCTGGACGGTGAAGAGTGATTAGAAGCAAGGGGTCAGGATTAAACGTCCTTATACTATAGGCGAAATTAAACGTACAGAGGAAGCGCAGTCGGTAGGTGCAGAAAAAAGATATATCTTGACAAAAGAGAAGCTTGCGAATGGGGGCCGTCAAGGCCGTGGAAAAGGGGTAAATTGAGAGGAGAACCGCCGTCTCTTAAAGAGGATATTGAGAAGGAGAGGGAGGAAAAAGGGGGAACAAGCCTTATCAGGAAGCGCGAAAAAAAAAAAAAAAAAAAAAAAAAAAAAAAAAAAAAAAAAAAAAAAAAAAAAAAAAAAAAAAAAAAAAAAAAAAAACCAAAAAAAAAAAAAAAACCATTATCGTTAGGGGGTCAAAGGGGGAGGGTCGGGGGAGTCAACGGGGGGGCGGGGGGCAATTTAAGGGGATGGGTGGGTAGGGGGAGGTTTTCTCAACAAATAGGGTGAGGATCGACCAGGATGGCAGGGGGTTGGGGGTTGCCGCCCTGGATGGAACGTTCTTCCTGTGGACACATCTCTTTGCTTGCAGAAGATAGCATTGGGATCAACCAAAGGAAGGGGGAATCAAACACTTGATAGGTCCAGATCCGTGGGAAATTTTTCACCATTAAGGTTTAAGAACAGACCCGCGCGGAAAGCAGGGTGTGCACGGGGCACAAAAACTTGTATCTATACTTACGGGGAACGTAAACGTGAGGAAAAATATGATGGGAATCTGGTGGAACTCAAGGGAGAGAGACCGCCGTCCATACAAGAAAAAGGGAAGGTTGTGGTTGATTACTGGTATAATGACAGGGGAACTTGCGTGATAAAGAGTTTGGGATCCTTTCTAAGGTCATGATTCGCGAACAATTAAACAAGCGGGGGATTCACGGACAGGCCAGACCTTGCTAGAGTCGAGAACGTAAAAAGGAGCATTCAACTCGCAAAGCAAGTGATCGGTACGCAGAGACTGGAATGGCGAGGACCAACCTGTCATCGATATAAGGGGGGTTTGGGGACATGGGAGTGGAATTCTACTAAAATTACAATAGGGAAAACGGAATTCAGTTCGCGAAGGGGAGGTAGAACACGTTCGGGGGAGCGGGGTAGTTCACAAAGGCATGCCATTCTTGACACAAGAAAGAGGCCATGTCCCCCTTTGGGGGGGGGGGTTGACAACGGCCTTAGCTTATTAATCCAACAAAAGAGTCAAGGTTGGACCAAAAAGTGGAAAGACCTTCGACAAACCCCAGTGGAAGTCTGCAAATGAATTCGAAACCCCCACTCCTGAAAGGGGAGACACTGTTTACGTTATGCGTAATTGAGGCAAACGGAAGGATAGAGGGGAAAAGGAGGGACTGAACGTCCAAAAAAAAAAAGTTTCACGGGACCGTAGGGGGAGGACACCAACCGAGGTGCTGATCCTAGGATACGTTATCGAGGAAACTAGTCCATCGCTGGAAGGGAGATCTTTTCACAAAAACCACAAAAAAAGGTCGAAGAAGCGCTGGGGGGGGGGCTTTGGGAGTCACACTCCTTGGTTGTAAAATCAAACGGGGGGCACACAAAGGGCCCATGGCGGGAATGATGCACGTGCGTCCACGATAGTGGGGAGGGGGGAGCATCAAAAAGTTTTGGTGGTCTTTCTTTCAGGGAATCTGAAAGGCGCGCGTACTAGGGAAGTGCGAGTAAATTCGCAGAAAAAAACAACAAGAGGAGAGTGTCTATCTCCTGAAATAAAGGACGGCGAGGAGCGATCACGGCAAGATCCTAGAAAAAAAAAAAAAAAAAAACCGTAGCATCAGAGCGACAAAGAACCATCGTGGAAAATCAAATCAGGGGACGTGTTATAGTAAAAAGCAAGTGGGTTGCACAACTTGGACAAAAAAATGTGAAGCAAGGGAGATTTAAATTTGGAAAAAACAGCGCTTCTTCGCACAGGCTTATGGAGCACCGTAACTGAGCACAACTGACCGCGAAGGGATAATAGTGATAACAGATTCACCTGGAAATAGAGTTTTGTCTAAAAAGTATAGCCAAAAAAGGAAGGCAGTTTGTGGGGAAATGCCTCATTGGGGGCAATACGACCGGCACGGTGGCATGGAGGGTGTTGCCATCATACGCAAGTTGAAAGAAAGAAAAACAATTTGCTACACGTTCACGAGTTGTGATACGTAGGGGGAAAACTGGGTCCGCACTGTAGTGATTAACGGGAAACAAGGGAAGCGGGGGTGATTATTGGACTCAGGCCAAAAAAAGTAAAATGGACGAAGTGGAGTGACGAAGGCATTCATGGGGGACCGACCAGACAGAAATCAGGGTAAGTTAGGGAGGCTAATGGCATAGGGAATATTGTAAGGGGGGGGTATCAAACTCAAAAAAGACGAAAAAAAAAGGGAGACACCTGCCTCCTGAGATGAACTGAAACTAGAACCACACTATAAAGCTGGCGAACAAGCACGAATCACTTGCGGTAAGGAAGGATCAGACGGTGAGAGAGCCAAAGTGGGGATGGACGTCTCCCCATAACTGGAAACGAAGGGCGGAGGATCATGAAAGTCTTAACCCCAGGGGGAAAACTCTGGAGAAAAACGAAGGGAACCAATCAGGAGGATTAGTGAAACACAAACAAAAAAGTGGGATCAAAGGGGGAGGGGGGGGCCAGTCTCCTGGAGGGCGTGGCAAAACAAGTGTCACAAGAGGACCTATTCCTTGGGAAAGGGGGTTGCGGGTCCCGGGTAGCCAGGCTAATTGGGTGTAAAAATGTGCCCGGCGGGACAAGAGGGTCCAGGGTCCGCAACTTAACCCGTCCGGGGGGAAAATTTTCAACCCTTATTGGCAAAGAATTCCCCTGGAGAGTTAAGTGGGGAGCGAAAAAAGGCTAAAAAATATGCGCAAAACAAGAAATGCTACAGAAATGAAAAATTCGACCCACCAAATGACACCCTTGGGATCTCAAAACTGAAAAAAAAGCGTTCCAACTCCCCCTTTGATTAGACCATCCTGGGAAAAAAACCCCTCTGCCAAAAAAACACAGTAAAGAAAATAGAAAACTCGGAACACGAAAAGGAAATGACTCCGACAAAGAACGGTCCAATGGCGTCCGTAAGCCGGAGCACTTTCGACGAAAAAACCTTTTGTCCTCCAGACGAGAAGAAGAATAAAAGGAAAGTGCGCAGGTCACAATACGTCAAAATTTCAAGGGAAAAGCGGTCACTTGGAAAAAAGCGCAAAAGAGATGGGGGAAAAATGTTTATAGAGGTCAACAGACGACGGGATTATCTGGGAAAACTACGATTAAAATGCGTACGTGGGGAAACCCGAAAACTCTTGAAAATCTCATCAGAGTCACCAATCCCATCTGAAGAGAGAGACAGGCCAGGTATTGAAATTTATCTAAGAGGAAAAAGGCCGAAAACCGGACAAAAAGTGAAAAAATGTGGCTCAAAAACAAAAGGGGGAAGCCGGGATCTGACGGAATAGCTGTCGGGAACGCCAAGACAATATAAATACACGGGGTTAAAAAAAACCTTTGTGTTGGTTAGAGTTTTAGAAGGGAAGTAGGTACTAAAGGGGATAAGAGCCCAAGGCAAAAGAAAAGCACAGCACCCGGGAGAAAGCCACCGGAAGAAGGTCGTCCTCAGGTTCCCCTGCTTTCCAGGGACTCTTTTGAGGTCTTTGCAAAACGCAAAATAGATGCCGAAGAGGATCCGAGGGCCTTAGACAAACGAAAAAAGGGTAACCAACGACACCCCAGGAGGGGATCGCCTAGGGGGGTGAGTGGGCAAAAGAAAATCATGGGAAAGCGGACATACTGCCGTTAGGGGGGGGGGGAAGCATTCTTAGGGGTGAAAAACTATAAACAAGAGGACGGCTTTTGGTCCTCTATCCGCCAGCGGAAACTCGGAGACACGCGAAACGCATGGTTCAGTAGGAAGTTAAAAATAAGGTGACGGGAAATGACTGAAATAACGAATAAACATTAGACCACAATCGGTATGTCAAGCAGGGCAACGAAAAAGTACGCACAATGGAAGAATGAAAGACGGAGTCAAGAAGCACCGAGGAGACTGCAGATCACGGGGGCGTCGTGCGTACGCAAAAGAATCGTACCTAAAAATCGAATGTCCGGGGTACGGGGGGGCGGACGCTGCCTTAGTTAAAGAAGTTTGGCTGTCCGAAAAGGAACAAACATGTTCACAGCACGAAAATGTTGGGTAAAAAAGACAATTCGGGCTAAAGACCATACCCGAGGAATAAAAAACAGCGCCTCGCCGGTGTAAGGCATTGGGGTGGGATTTGCTAGAGGAAGAAGATGAGAAAATAAAATAAAGAGAGGAGAGTCGCGGGGGCATCCAGAAAACTGTTGAAAAAAAGATAGGGGGGGAGTAAACCTTCATAACCCAAGGGACAGGTACTCAACGCTGGGATTGGGGGTTAAGAGGCGGGGTCAGGTACAGTATCGACAGCGTTCACAGTGCCAATGGGGGACTCCAAGGAAGGTAGCTTTGGAAAAGTCGACCACTACCCAAGAGAGAGAAAAAACAACACAGTAAAAGAGGGGGGGTGAGAAGGTTTGGCATTACAAGGATTCCATCTTGGGGAATGAACGGAAGGGGATGAAAGGGAATGACTGACCTCCCTATTCCCACAGAAAAACAACAGGGGGAAAATTAATGTGGGGGCGCAATCGTTGTTGAAACGAAAAAGGGACGAGACAGACATCGCTCTCGAAAACTAGACGGTGGTACGACAAAAACACGATCAAGAAAAACAGGAACAAAGACCATGCTGCAATGCGCAGAGGGAGAGTTGGGTGTCGTTGGCAAAAAAGGGAAGAGGGATAGGGGGGACCAAAACGGGGGTCGTGACTGAGAATGTTTGGTGGGGGGCGTGAGCAAAAGATAGTGAGCACTCATGTGAAGAGGCGTGGAAGGTACCAGAAAAGAAGAAGTGATCGCTTGAAGGGAAGAACGCTTAAAACGGGGGAGAAAAGGAGACCAGCCTGGCACAGTGGAAGCGATAACGAATGAAAAAAGTCGGAACGTGGGACCAGAGGAGGAAGACCGATTGGGTCCTAAATGAAATTTGCGGAAGGGTGAATTCATGCAACTGTTATTGGGGGGGGTAAAGTTGACCATGGAGGGGGCGCTGGATCAGCAGGGTGGGGGGGATATGAAGAGGGCAGCTGCCGCGGTGTCAATACATTAATATACTCTACGCTTTCCCGCGGACATGGAACGCAGGTCAAGCGGTTCAGGAACTCAAAAATGGAAAACCCTGAGGGGGGTGGAGTTGGGGGGGGAAGGGGGACTGGAGAAGGCACAGGACGGATCAGATAACGAGGCCTTAAGAATTGGCGCGTGTATGGGAAAAAAACACCGAGAAAGTAGGAGAGGGAGTCATGGACGAGGGATGCTTCGAGGAGTTGCAGTTTCAGACCGGGCATTTTCCTTTGAAAGGGTATCGCTCCGAAGGAAGGATGCAAGATTTTCAAGGAGAAGCTAAAAAAGGGAGGGGGAGGGAGAGGAAGGAGGGAGGACGGGAGTATCAGAAACATGAGACTGGAGAGGCAACGGGGGAAGTGGGGCAGGTTACCTCATTAGCACGATAACATTAAAACCTTAGGGCAAGAAAGGGTGACGGTGACGAGATGGAGATCATTAAAAGTAAGGAAAGAATCTCTTCGAATGAACAGGTAGGTCCAGACGGCGAAGGCAAGTAGGATTATGTGAACGATTATAAATGAGGGGGAGATCTGGGAAAAGAAACGTTGGTGGGGCTAAATGGTTTGATGATCAATTAACGGGAAAGGTAACGATGGGTTTCGTGAAGAGCTCCCTGGAAAGACGGGGGTCGGACTTCTAAAGGGAAATTGGAATGAAAGGAAAGTGAGAACGGCGCGCGGACGGACGAACAAAAGGGGGGGGCTCGTAAAGAGGGTAAGGTTAGGGAGTCGGGGGTACGGTGGGGGGCAAGGGTGGTTTTGGAGTTTATTTTTTGGTGGAGACCCTTTTCTACCAATCGGGGAAGGGTTTTAAATTTGGTTGGGGGGATACTTGGGTGGGGTCACGCCGCCATGCTTCAAATTTCTCAAAGGAAGGAACGGCTTAGTGCGCATAGAAGTGAATGGTTGACATAAGAACTTCAGCGATCAAAACCGTGGTAGTAAGGTAGAAATAATGGCATTGAATGGTCATGTGGAAGGGGGGGGAAAGACCCGAGTAAACTCAAGAACAAAAAGGGGAAAGCGGAAAGGACGGACGCAACTTCATTTCACGGGAACATTGGAAAGTGGGACAAGGGTTTGGGGTTACACTTCTATCGGCAAAGAAAACAGTCCCGAGATCGCCGAAAGGGGGGGGGGGTCAATGACTGAAGGGGGCATGCAGGTGAGTCTCAACAGTTGGCGAAGGGGTTCGTAAGAGGGTCCAATGAGCGGACCTATTCTCTTAAACTTGGGAGAACTGCAAAGACCAACCACGACTTGGATATAACCGTCTGAGAAGGCCGATCAAGCAAGGGAGAGGCAGGGGGGGGAGAAGACTTTAGCATGGGGGTTCTATGAATGAAAGGATGTCAACATGTGTTATCCTGGTTACTGTGGAAAGTGAGTGGGACATAAGAGAAATAATAAATATACACATTCCTGCTGGGAGGGAAGGACGGAGTCCAGTTGGCGTCTTTAGCTCTGTTAATTTAAAAAAGGGAAGGGAGGCTTACTCACCACGAAGGAACATGTCCCCTTGGGGGGTTTTGACAGGAAGGATCATGAGAGATCTCTCCAAATGGAAGGGTTTGAAACAACGTGAAACAAAACCTTCAGCCGCACCTAGTGATCATCCCTTATTCGGAGAAAACCAAACGGGCGAAGGGAATGTCATTTAGGGAACTTGCAAGGTTAAAAAAAGGAAAGCAGGCAAGGGAAGAGAGGTGGCAAGAGAAGAAACTTCCAATCAAACCGAGGGGGGAGGGACCTATAGTTTGAGAAAAACAATAGGTAATTCTTATCCCGGAGGAAAAAGGGGATCGAGGGAACATCACTAAGATCAAGGGAGCGGTCAGGTGCGCCAGTTTTATGGGCACATGAACGAAGAGAGGGTGGGTCACAACTAAGAGTAGACGTTGCGAAAGAAAGGGGTGACCCTCAACTTGTGACACAAGGGCCAATTGCGGTGAAGGAACACCTCGTTTAGGGTCAAGATAGGTTTGACTGAGGGATGGGCGACGGTTTTTGGGGGAGGGGTCTCGAGGAGCATGAGGAAGGCGTATACGGAAGGAAGGTCCTT
>Ga0179591_1298065_pt1 | contig 14229 bp, 15 predicted proteins | sample CZOMad2_1_08_16f_FD_182891 | JGI IMG/M metagenome (GOLD analysis project Ga0179591, IMG submission 182891) | Vadose zone soil fungal communities from Angelo Coast Range Reserve, California, USA - CZOMad2_1_08_16fungal (PacBio error correction) | ecosystem: Environmental > Terrestrial > Soil >...
TAAATGGCGTTGGTTTGAAAGTTCGGGAAATCGAGTTTAGTGTGGACCGAGGGCAGGGGTAATGGGATGGGGGCTGAAGATAAGGTTTCGTGCGGATATCGGCTCTTCCTCTAATGTGGACCCTTGTATTCGCTCCGGGCAATACAAGAAGAAAATGTTTTCGGTAGCCCGCATTTTTGGGTTGGTTTGGCTGAGGGTAGATAAAATAAAAAATAAAGTAAAAAGGACAAGAAAAACACAAAAAGAAAGAAGAGAAAAAAAGAACGCAGAGGAAAAAAAGGAAAAAGAGGGAGAGAAAAAAGAAAAGGAAAAAAAAAAGACAAGAAAAAAGGGGCAAAAAAAATAAATCAAAATAAGAAGAAACATATACCATCAAAAATAGATAAAATCGTGGAGTGCTGAACGCAGAGGCGAAGATAACAAAAAAGATGCCAGGGGAGGAAAGAGAAAGATGGGGGGGAGAAGAAGAGGAGAGACTCGAGAAGAGCAAAGTAGGCAAAGAACAAAAAAATATTCACGAATGAAGTGGAGAATCAAAATCAGAAAGAAGTCGGCCCTCATCACTATGCTCGAAGTGCCACGCGCCAGAAACAACAGGAAGGGAAGATATCGCTCGAAATGGAGTAAGGTGGGGACCATCTCAGGTATATCGGCAAAACAAGAATATGTATTTCCAAAAGAGGAGGAATAGGTCACTTCCCTACGACTCAGTTCCCTACGAGAGAAGTGAGGGCGACAAGGAGGGATCAAAAAGGGTGCTTTGTATGACCGGTGGGGTCATATGGCCACTACAATCTGTTAGGACCTGTGGTAGGCGAGGGGGGTTAGAGAAAGTGACAGCCCGCAAATGAAGCAGCGCTAAAAGAGATTTAGGGGCGGGGGTCAAGAGTCTCTTTACTCGGGGATCAGCGGCCCTGTTGGGGCCCGCGGGTCGCTCTTTTGCAGAAAAACAACGGGAGGGTCATGGGGGTACTGACTCCATAAAATCGGCCTCAAACTAGGGTTAAAAACCAAGCAGCAGGGAACGTCAGAAGTAATCGGCCTAAAAAAATTTAACTGGGGAGGATTTGTTCCAGAACGACGGGAATTGTGGCAGGACGAATTCAGCATATGGTTGAAGGAGTCACCCTAGAGAAAATGACTCGATGCAGACAAACTAAATGTGAAGATCTCTCGAAATTGAAAAATTGAAGCGAAATAAAAATACTTGGTAGGCCATGCTTCTTTTTGGGAGTTTTTGTGACAGTCGGAATGAATTTTTTAGCAATGGGTACATCCATTGGGATAAGCTTTCGGAGTGGCAGTCAAGGAGGAGTTGAAGGGGAAAGAGAAGACTCCCTAGGTTTTTGAAACTAAACTATAGGGAAAAAGACAGTCCTGGAGCAGGTTACCTAACAATTCAACTTGGGCATATAATAAACAGAAAAAGAGTCAGACCCAATTTCAATTGGACGACGGGATGGACGGGATCACACAGCTGGTATCTATGAGCGTAAGCATACTGGCATAAATGAAAGGGGGCGGGCATGGATGGAGAAGGTAAAGGAAAGATCTCAATTTAATAGAAAAGAGTGTTATAACTGGAGATTACTTCGATGTGGACTGTATTCTCTTCCGGTCTCTCAAGAAGTGAGCGACTCATAGGTCATCTCAACGACATGGTTCAGTGGGGAACTAATTCAGGAGCGTGGAAGTGATAAAAGCTCGTATAAGGGTTTAAAAGGTCGGCGAAAGACTTTCTCCAGTGGTGTGTACGAAAAACGTCACTTAAGGTCTCTCGCGAAGGGCGCAGTGTAGATGGCTTAAAGGGAATGGGCTCACCGGGGTGTGGAGTGAAAGGACGGGAAATTGTTGTGGGGCCAACATCGTAACTTCTCAGGTGCGGGTAAAAGCGGATACAGCTTCCGGGACTTGGAGTTGGAAGACTAGCTTCACATTTGTAATGGAATCTTTTATTTTAACTGCTCTGGGGGCTGACAGACAAACCGGCGATGCAATGTAGCAGCAAGGGTCTCATATGCATCTTCCGAAATTGAAGGGTAGCAGATACCTTCGCGGGGGGGGGGCCTATACGAACCCCGTCCCCCGCAAATACATCGCGCTGGCTTTCTAATGAAGTTCCCTCCCGCGCCGGCGGTGGCCCTAGGGGACAGGCACTCTCCTCGAACTTGCTCCCGGGGCACTGATCACCGCGCCAATTAGTCACCGGATCTTTCCCTAAGGTAAATACGGTCCCTGCCATCCAACCAATCCCCTATGGACAATCCATAGGTTCTGCGTGGAGTTCGCCTCGGTAACATAGATGCATGGCCAGGTAGATTGCTCAAAGTCTCCTAGGTAGAAGAATCATAACTTGTCAAAGTAAGAGAAAGAATGCGAATATTTTGAATAGACGGGGCGAGAAAGCGGGGTACACTAGGACAATGGTCTAAAAGCTCGATAATCCGATTACAACTTCAAAGAAAGGACGGCCGTCATCGGGGTTTTCGACAGGGCCATGACATTCTCCCGTGATATAAAAACGGGAATACTCCCCTAGGGTTGTCTCATCACCGTGACATTTATTTCGCACCGCCTTTAAATTCGCGAGGGATCACCTCCTTGTGACCCCAAAGGGGGCTAGAGCATTTCACCATCCTTTTAATAGCTTGAGGAGCGATTAACTTACAACTCCAGAGGGCGACCTAAGACAAGGGAGTTTGCATGCCAGGTGGTCGTATCACTCAACAACAACTTAGGAAGGGAAAAAAAAAAAATAAAATATCCGACTGTTAGGGGGAGGGGGGGAGGAATTTCAAGGGCGAGCCTGATTTTACTTTTTTTCAGTGTAATCTGGAACATGCATTCACGGGAAGGCGAACCTGAATCATGGTCGTCAGGGGGGGACACGATGTTGCTTTAAATCGCGACATGAGAAGGAGGAGGAACTCAATTGTCATCCGGGGAATGCACCACGAGATTGGAGATGCGGTATCGCCTGGAGACACCATTCAGGGAGGTCCGGAAAAAGATGAATGGCCAGGAGAGGTCATAGGGCTGGAAAGCGAGTTGAGAGAAAATTCGCCTAAGGATTAGAAGCATCTAGAAGGATTTCTAGACTAGGGCGGAGGGAGGGGGGGATTCAACGTCGTCTACAAGGATTATAAAAAAGAGGGGCATTGACGCTTGAGGAATAGGTCAAATAGAAAACTGGCATGGTGCCAGGGGGTTACAAATCAAAGCAGGTATGATGAGTAGCTGACTAGAAGGAAAGATGACGGTGCCGCGGACCCTCGGGGACTTTATAGGAGTGGATCATATGATGGGGTACGCGGTGAGGGACAACGCCGGTAGAGAGGACTTGCCTACATTCAGTTATTTGAGCCGCCTTCTTACTTAAATGGATCCAGCTTTTTACCATATAGCTGGGGGGAGTATCTGAGAAACCCGCATGCATCACAGGCAACTCTGCATTATTTTAAAAAGAATAAGAGTCAATCGATTAAATGGTTACCCCTTGAATATTGAGGGGGGTAGAGTCCACAAAAGGGAGGGTAGCCGTCACGGTGCACATCATCTCCGCTTCAAGGAGGCAACCATGAAGAAAATTCATTCTTGGGGTAACGATTTAATCGCGGCGTCGTTTTAATCTGTGTTTCAAGGAGTATAATGTTGAGTCGACAGGTCCGGCGTACTTCTTCTTAATCGTGATTCGAGAGGGACAAGCAAATTAGATTCCCTGAAGGGGAGCAAGACTATGTCCCGCGAAGTATCGGCAGGCGATAGCTCGGAAACAGCGCTACGAGGGGAGGCTGTCGAAAAGGAAAGCAGCTTATCTTTTCTATTTTGCAAGCAGTGTTTAAAAAGTTCAGGGGGTCAAAATTGAATGTTGGCTGGGATCTGGGGAGGAAATTTACGTGTTACCGAACTCTTCTAGGCTCGGTTCTCTAGAAGTCAAACAGGTCCCGTTAGATTGATAGATGCCGTGAAAACGTACATCCATCACTGAGCCACTCCGAATCATGGGACCCGAGTTTACAGAACAAAATGCATGGCAAGTAACAACGGAGGTTTGGAAAAGTATTCCAATATTCTCTTCCATACTGGAGAGAGATTGCGTGTGTTAGAGCGAGCTGTAGAGCTGGGGGTTCAGAGGGCGCGGCAAAAACATAGCAATCGTCTTCCAAGTCGGGAATTCGTCACGAGAAAGAGCCGTTACAGTGGGAAAGTGGAACCAGGATGCCTGAGGCGAAGGGGGGGATCATATTGCATTGGCTATAATGTCAATTCTCTATTGGGGGGGTCGAAAGATCACTGATCTCAAGGGGACGAGTTGGCCCTGATAGGGCAACGACTTCCCAACTACTGGGCCTCCTTCGGTAAGCTTCCGCATATCCTAATGCCGCACTACATCTACCTAAACTATGCAATGGTTCCTGGATCAGCTTCGAAATATACAACCAAAAAAATAGACAAATTCGTACAGAAGTTTTGAAGTAGTTGAAAAGAAAGACAAACCAGTTGGTCTGAATCGAATGAGGTTAGGAGCTTAGTCAGAATTCGAGGGGCGGCGGTCAGAGGGGAAGTCGAAAAGGGTATAGTATCGAGCAGAAGATAATCCTGTGTGAAGGGATGGAACAAATTAATGAATCTCATCAGGCCTGACGCACGTTCCCAGGGATTGTGGAGGAATACGGGAGGAGCGTGCATAGATGGGTAGACTGCTTCAGTCCAGACGGCCTTATCAACAATAACCAGACGTGACGGATGGAAGTCCGCGGGAAAGGCGAAATTGGTAGTATCAAACCACTGGGATCAATAACCAGCTTATTAAAAGAGGATACATCCAGGAAAGAAGGGAACTCTCCGTAGAACGAAAGGGAACTATTTACCGAATTCACTGAAATAAAAAGCTTTCCTAGGGAGAAATTCAAAATTGTTGGCTGGGGGGTAACCGAGTTTCTCAAGCAGAAATCATGGGACCAACACCCCTCTCAGGGAACAGGTAAGAGATAGAAAAAAAACTCAATTTGTATATTCATGACAACTAAAAAACGCAGTATTCGGCGATATTGTCAAATTAATCATCAGATGGGGCAAAAGTACCCGAGGATTGGGGCAGACTATCCTTATTGTCACACTCCTCCAGTGCAAAATAAGCGAAATGCAGAGCTGTTGCCAAAGCGACCCGAACGGACCAGTCAAACGTTGTTTGGAAGGAAAAAGGGAGAAGGAAAATAATGAACAGAAAAATTAAACTGCAAAGAAACGTTCCAAAAGGAATGAATGACAGGAAAACGGAACAAATAGAGGGGTCCGACGATCATGTAGGGATGTAGACCAGTTGATGCTCCAGGGAAAGAGGAACAAAAAACTGGAGGAAGAGACCATCCAGGGCGGCCCTACAGAGAGACCCTGGGAGAAACTCCTGCGAAGAGTAGGAACTCTTTTTTCTGCCGTAAGATGAGACGTTAGAGCCTCTCGCAGCATTGGTAAAATTTTTGTGAGGTAATGATCAACAGGGGGCCTGCCATTACAGTTAAAACTAGACAAGGGGGGATGGGGTACTGGGAGGGAGGTGGTGCGAGAGATCTGGAACAATTTTTGAATTAATGGTCTGAATGGGAGTTTGTTGGAACGGCGGGCCATGAGAAAGGGCGCGGCTCTTGCTGTGGAGGGGGGGCTTTTTGGTAGACTCACGCTTGATGTACTTTGGGTAACACCGTGCTCAAAAGGAATTGATGTGTGTGTCTTGTTGCTGCGTAGGAGTGAGGGTTGTCTATCTTGGCCCAGGTGTCTCCTGGCAGGGGGGGTACTGGGGGGGAACAAGAAGGGAAGAGGCGCAACGACTCTTAAAAAAGGAAATGGGTCAGGAAACTCGGAGGGCAGAACCTGCCCTTTAGGGGAGAGCAGTGCCTTTCGTTAGCGGGAGCGGCTCTGGGGGGACCATAAGAACTAAAAATCAGTGTATTCAGCTAGAAAAGGCGAGCAACTGTTAGTATTGTGGGGGGTGGGGGTTTCTCACCCAATGTCCGCTAATAAAGAGGGGGACAATTTAACAAGCGTCAAGCTGGGCTAAAACGGAGGCGTAATTCCGACAGGTCGCAAAAAAAATCTTTTTGCGATCACATAAAACTTATTTATTAACCCATACAAACGCCCCGGGGAAACTCGCAATCGTCTTCGGGCTTTTGTCCACCCGCAAATTCGCCGGGTCCGAGAGTATTGGGAAACCATCGAACGCTTTACTATAGCCGCACGCTCTTTGAATTAGGAAGAAGCTTCAGAGAGCCTGAAACCCCTTAGAGAGTGGGGTACATAGATTACAACCGCCTTTTCTCCGTCGAATGGGGTGTGGGAGGCTCCTTGAATCTGTGCAAGCACATCGGTCTATGGGATGACATCTGACCTAGCTGGAAAGTTTCCGCTATCGCGGGGGCCCGCCATAAGGGGGTTAAAGCGATTGTAGAGTGACCTGTGAGGCAAAAGAAGAAAGTCGAGCCTGTACACAATAGAGAAAGAAACTCCACGGTTAGTACTGCCTAACGTATTCATACACCGGACTAATCTGGGTAAAAAAAGGGTACGTGGTGTCCGGTGACAGAGAATATAAAATTTTTCATATACGATTGCCTGAGTTTTCCGGGCCCATCTACAAAAGCAAGTAACTCTCTCATAAACAAAGAGCGGGGGGAGAGCCTCTAATTAGAGGGGAAATAGCGTGGGACCTGACTTCAGGTGGTGTTTCCGTGACCATTTGGTAATCCTTTAGAAAACGATCGGATTTTTCGGGGTGTGAAACTCGTCACAATATGGGCAGCTCAGCAATATTCATACTGGGATAGTAGATGGAAGGGAGGGTGACAAAAAATCCGCATCTATAACTCGCAGCAAAAAGGATTGGGGGCGAACTTGAACTGGCAGAACACCAGTGAGCAAATAAAAGAGGAAATGTCAAAACGCTTCGTTCAGATGACTTGACGAAGCGAAGAGCCGCGATACTTTCCGAGAAAAGATAATCTGACGCGGAAAGGTACAGACTAGAGAGCTTAGTCAAACTAATTAAAACGCCTAGAAAGGGTACAGCTAAGACTACATGGCAAAGTCTTTCGAAAAAATAAGGCTAACCCATAGCCAGTAGATCGAAACAATCTTAAAACAAGACCACCGAAGTGAAATCTTACACAACCGGCGATTCTGGACGCGGAGGGGAGACACGGAGCGGGGGCGACATTGAGAAAGGTGGTGGTAGGGTAAGCTAAAAAACCCGAATTGGCCACACTAAAACGGAGGCAAATTTCAATTGGGACAAACGAGGTCAGAAATGCAAAAGGCAGTCATGCGGCCGCAAAAAAGCCCTTGTTTGACATCGGATTTAACGCTAGCGAGGCCAGAAAAAAAATGTAGGAACAAAGCATGAGAACGGCGGTCAAAAGGTCGAAATGGAAAAAGTAGAAGAGACCAATTCATCACAAGAGAAAAAAGCCATAAAGAGGGGGATAACTTCTGGAAACTACTGGCTATGCTGGGGGGGGAGGCACAGGAATAGGTATAAGAGCATTCAGTGGGAAAGGGCAATCAAATCAGAGATGAAACAATGGGGATGATTTACGGGCCCTACCATGAAGAAATATAAACGTTGAGTTCCACGAAAAAAATAAAGCGTGGGAAGAGGGGAACTCTCAAACTATTTTTAGACGAGGAATCACCGAGGAAGGCCTCTGAACTCATGCATAGGTTAAAATTCAGACAGCCAAGCAATGAAGGCCGGATAGATAATCTACAAGGAACTCGTCTGCTTCGGACAGGCCTTACTCTTATGTGGAAGGACATATCAAGGGATCACCGAGATAAACACCTCTGCACTGTGGGGTAAGAAAAACTATGGTTGCAATTGGGCGTATCCGACTTAAGAATGGGGATAAATGGATTATGAAAAAAGAAAAAGGTAGTGCACCTTGGGAGGGCTCAGGCGCCATGCATTTGGGCTCGAGAGATTCCTGCAAGGGAAAGGAAGAAAACGACAACTCAATAGCCTAGATGTTAATGCCGACGACATAACAGACGGGGGATTCGCCCAAAACAAAAGAGGGGGGAGTATCAAAGAGAGAAACCAGAAATTGGGAGGGGAAGGTCTCGTCAGGGGAGAGCTTTTATTGAGGTAATCTCGAATCAACTCAGCGATGCCAAAAATGCGACCATACGGATAGTTGACAAATTTGGGGTATGGGATCACAGAGAAACCACGAAAGGTCCGCGCAAAGCTGGAAAAATACGCTTTGGAGAGTAAGCAACAACGGAGATTGGGGTGATTAGTTTTGAGCTGAGCATGGAACATAAATTGCAGCGTAAAAGGCAGCTGGAGGTATAAAGCAAAAAAGGTCAACAGTCGAGAGTTTCTCATGGGACCGATGCCGTCGAAGCGATTAAAGCTCCGGGGACCTTCAAATATTAGCGGAGGAGATACGTCAAAGGAGGTTCCCGACAGGATAGTTGGGATCCACTAACATTGACGCTTATTTAGGGGCGGGGACTAAATAACTGGGACGGGAAACATTGTGGACTGGTAAAATCTTCCCTGTTTCAAGTTGAGTATAGTTGAAAAGGGAACAAATGAGCAGTCCCTTCAGAGCGGTGGGGGATGAATGGGGAGAATGGTTATTTGGGCTTGCAAGGACTTTCAGTAGCACGATTTTCTAGAATGCCGGTAGGTCGGGAAAAATACTTCTTACCTTCTATCAGTCCGTTTTTGCATTGCATCGAGAGGGAATAAAATCTGAGAAAAACTGCGGGAATGTAATGGTGCGACCAGAATTTGCTGAATCGGGGAGAAATAACTTGGAAAAATTTAATGAGAAGTTGGAAAATGGACCACAATGGTTAACGGCTTCAACCACAATTGGGCACGAAAGGCTAAAAGTTCCGACGGAAGAGAAAGGATTCACAGTGGGGAACGGTCCAGGGGAGAAAGGGGGGGGGGGGGGGAGAGGGGGGTTACACTCGACTGGACTGTACGAATTCCGTCGGGCCATGCAAAATCAATAGGGAAAAAGGGGGTAGTTCGGGGCGAATGATTGGCTTATTAACGGGGTGGGTATCTACTACTGGGGTTCTGAGAAGTAACAGCGAAAGGAAGACTCAGAGGGGACGCCATGAGCGTCATTAATCGCGGGGGAAGTTTGAATCGGAGCAGATTTCGTCTATAGGGCTAAAAAGATTGGGTGACGGAAGGTCAGAATGTTTCCTTGCTGGATTCCTCGGGGGCTAAGGGGGTGGTTCCCTGGTCACAACATCATGAGTGATTGACTAACCAGGGCGTGACCTTTGCTGAGACTGCCTTCAACTGATCGGAACGAGGGAAAGCAGCATAGAAGGAAAATCATGGGGGGGCAATGATTGAAAACAAGTCCGTCATATGGCGAAAAAGGAAGGAAGGGATTCCAAAGTTTTGGGAGGGAAAAAGGAGTGAGTCAGCGATTTAGGCTTTGTCTGAGCTGTTTGAAAGAGTTGGAGAAAAGGCCACAGGCAGGCAATCGGAAGATATTGACGTGGCGTGATTCAAGAAAAAGGGCACTGGAGTGCCGATTACGAGTAAGGCGAGGTGTGATCCTGCGGAGGGAACGACATGGGGTGGGGAGTAAAAAGAGTAAATCAGATGGATTCTTACTTAATTGACGTCTTGCTCACGGGGAGATATAAAATGTAGCAACTCGGTCAACTCTGGAAAATCGGACTATATTAAAAATTGATCCATAATCTAATGAAATAAGGAGGAGGGATCCAGTTGGGGGGGGAATATTGCACGAAGGATGGGAAACAAAAAAAAAAAGCAGACGTTTAAAAATAGCGTGGTGGAAACTTAAGTAAACCGGAGCAAAGCGGGGAAGGGACGGTCTGGGGTCTGTCAGAAGGGTGGCGGCAGTCAAATGTAGGCGATAAGTCAATGAGGTAGGAAAGAATCTCGTCTCATCGGATACACTTTAGGGAGGGTCTGGACAAAAGGACAGGGGACATTCCTCTTCGAATAATTCCTCCCAGGCGGGTTTAAATTGGTTTCGTTTTTGTTTTTTTACTTGCATGTGAAGACAGACTTTAGTAAAGGGCGACGAGCTCAATCCTTTTTGCCCTGCTAAAAATCAACTCGCGGTACGGCCAAAACACACGGGAAGAGTCCCCGTCCATCCTGAGATGACAGTCGTATAAAAAAAAACACCGCTGTGATAACAGACGCTGGGGGCAGGGGGGGTCTTCATCAACTACGGGGAACCTCTCAGACCGGAAAGGTTACATCAGAGAAAAGCGGGCAGTCTCCCGCAAGCGTTCGACGGTACTCAGTAATTTGGTGAATTGGGAACCGAGGGGGGTTCGCTGAAAATTCTGGGAACCAAGAGGAAAGGTAAGGAATGAAGAAGAAAAACTCAATGGGGGTCGAGAAATCGAACAACCAAAGGGAAAAAAAACCATTAGGAGAGGACGGTTAATAAGAAGCAAGGGGTAGAGGCTCGAAAACAGTTTAAGTGAAGAAAAGCCGCGGGTGCACAACCACCTTTATAAAGGGGAAAATGCAGAAAACGGGTGAAAAAAAAAAAGGCACAAAAACTCCGCCCATCAACTCTCAACAACTAGTTGGACACACGGGGAATAACATAGTCAAAAAACTTAAAAACACGACGGAAGCAACTCCCAGGAGGGACAGACCGAGGGAAAAAAATAGAAAGGATGGACGATTCTCAGGGTTAGATGTGCCTATAGGGAGGCTAAGTTGGAGGGGAGTCGATCGAGCGAAAAACGGGGGGGATAGAAGAGAGAGGATAGACGATTCGCCCGCCAGGAAAACTGGAGAAGAATAAATAAAAATAGTACGGCATCTCTAGGTTCATCATAAAAATGTGATATTTGAGATCTAAGGTGGAGCGCCTGGCTCAAGGGGCATTTTTAGGGGTTGGGAATTTCTCAAGGGGGCATGTTCTATGGTCAATAATCCAAAAAGGAACCTAAAAATTGGGTGGAATGGTAATGTGATGTAGAGAATGCTTGAACCCTCTCGGAGAAATTTTTGTCCTGGGGGAGTGACCCTTAGATTGGACACAAAGTAACGGCTCTCGGGAACGGACTTTTGAGGTGTTTACTTGGTGCCCGAAACGATGAGTATTAACTTGAACACCTTCTTACAACAGGATGGTGAATGGATTGGGGACGGAAAAAAATCTAGAGAGAAATGGAGGGGGGAAGGGGAATCCTGGAGGAGGGACGGGCGGGGAAGGGTGTGGGGACCAAAAAGGGGAGCATCGGAAGAAACCCTCGTAGGAGTCTTCAAACAGTTAAGGACGCTGAAAATTGAGGGAACCTGACCGGTTTCTGGTCGTAAGGGGGAAGAGGCCGTTCACGGACTAGGGCCGGTAACTCAAGTTTCCGTGGATGAAGACTCGGCAATAATGGGCTGAACCTTTTGTGGGCATTGTACGAGAAAATAAAAAATAGGTGAGGAAGGGTTCATCAATCAGCGGGGGGTCTGGCTACGGCTGAACAGGACCCATTGCACCATCTATTTAAAACTCTCGGCGCCCCTCATAACGGAGACTGCCAAGACCGGAGGAACCGTTTTTGGACAGGAGAAGCATTGGGAGGGCAGGGTTTTTAACGCCCTTCCCGAAATGGGGAGTAGCTAGACCTATTCAGTAGTAGAAAAACGGGACTAGCGAAGCAAGATCATTGGAATTATACCGGAGAGACGGGAACTATTCGGAATTCGACAACGGGCTCTTTGAATGGGGAACCGCATTTTAGAAAATCTTCTTGGCAGACCGTCGGGGGCATTTGTGTGGGCAGGGGTGCACCGACGGTACTGCGCATCTCAGGGGACATTTGAGGCGGCTTTACAGAGGGCGGGAATCTCATGGGAAGAGTCCAGCCAAAATTTACGCGTTCCTCAGAGGACGCCCTGAAAGAGATCAGGTGTTCCTAAGAACGAAGGGTCGAGCAAGACGGAACGGGGAGTCCCTCGCTCCTCATCCGTGAGCACACCGGGGACTCTACCTGTAAATCTTCCTCAAGGAAGACATTTGACTGATCTTTCCAGAGCGAAGAGAGAATAATTAAAAAAGAGAGGGGGCGTCACATAAAGGAAACGCTCAGATCTACTCTCTCGAGACAAAATCTCGGGGAATCGTACGGGATGCAGGTGGTACGAAATATCTGGAAATCCCCTGAAACTAGGGGGGGGAGTTGGACCGTTTTAGGAATTCGGGGAATCCTTGCCAAGCGGGAGGTTACTCTTGGGCGGAGGGGAAAAGCGTGGAATGAGTTGATTTGAAGGTCATCTCATACTCTACCCTCAAATAATTCTAGAAGTTCAGATACGAGGCTCGCAGGGGACGCCTATCAGTCACTGACTTGAAGACTAGAACCAAAGCGCAAAATCAGGGGGCAGGCAGGGACTTTTGAACATCCACCAGGGATTAAAGAGACGGATCTCATAGGCCGCCGAATAACTTCTATTAAGACTCAAAGGGGAGGGGGAGGGAAATGTAAATTTGTCGCAGAAACTGAGAGGTACTGCTACTAGGACCTGGGAAGTAAAAGGAAAGCGGATTTAAAGGGAGCACTCTAGGACTTATCTCTACCTAAATGAATTCTTGTGCGAAGCATGAAAATAAGGAAGTGCAGACCCGCGACAGGCGAGGAAAATGTACAAAAGAAAAAAGAAAAACAGACCGTTCCCGCGAAAATTGAAATAGGTAACACCCTACTCATTTCGAAGAGACGGTCGAAGGACGAGGGAGGGGAACATGGTGAACCTGGTGTTGGAACAATCAATTACCCAGAAGCAATTTCAATGGAAAAAGGAAGAAACTCAGGAGTACGGATGACGGGGCCAATTAAGAAGGGTGGGAACCAGAGGGAGTGAGGGCAAGGTTGGGGAAAAAGCGTTTCTTAAAGACCACTACTCATGAACAGGAGGAAGTCTCCTGAGGGGCCCACTACTTTCAAGGAAATCAGCGCAATGGGGCGAAGGCGATAAAGGAGCGGGGGAACAACACGAAACATCAGATACGGTGAAATCAGTCATTAAAAGACTAAGCAGCGGCACATCAAGTACTCAAGTAAACGAAAAAAAAAGGACGCAATCATAAAGTACATGAAAAGAGGGAAGTAAGTCCAGGAAAACTCAAATAAGAGTTCAAACACATGGGGTACAACCGCAGTAAAAAAGGCAAGGTCTAATGGCAGTTTTAGAACGACCGAATAAAAAGACGAGAAGGCTGGGGAACTCCGAGAAAGGGGGAAAGATCCTACAGAGGGGTAATCCTTCTAATGAAGAAACTCTAATGGCAGAACCTGTAGAACATTAAGGGCTTCTGGAGGAAAGGAACAACCGAAAGGACTTGAAGGCTCAGATATTCACACCTTATAATCAAAGGACGCTAGACACCGGAACGTGGTCACGAAATCACAGGAAATGGGAAAAATTGCAGAGGGGACGAAGTTAAGAAGGGAGGCGATGGATACATATCAGAGCCGGACAACGAATTGCTTGGCAGGGGGGGGGAACAGACGTTTGAAGATCTGACTTTCGCAAGGTGATAGTACAATAAGGAGAGCCCTGATCAGCAGGGAAAAAATCTTGGGGGTAAAAAAGTTTGGAAAGGATCAAAGAAAAAGCCAAAAACAAAGTGGAGGATGAACAGAGAGAGATCGAAATTTTCTGTATAAAGCGCTAACGAGGTTGTGCTAAGTTGTAATTTCAAATCTAACGAGCGCAGCTAGGAAAATGAAGAAAACCCTGCGACCATAAAGATTCTTTGTAACGAGGGGGTTAGTTAAGAACCATCGGGGGGGCGCCTTAATTAATGTCCTGGCCGAGACATCAATGAAAAAGAAGGCGGGATATAACAAGGCGAGGGTCTTGTCGGTGGATCCGGGGGAAATGGAACCATGCTTTAATGAAGCTGGGAAGGTCCCATCAGAAAAAAAATAACTGACTCACGGGTGCTCGAAGGCCGGGGGATTAGCAGACCTGGGGGAGGCTGGAGAACCCGGTAAATTCACCTCAGTCTGAGTTAAAAAAAAGGAAAGAAGACGTAGCTGATTCGTCGGATATAAAAGTCAATGGATCCCGTAGACCTGGAAACAGTTCAAGTGGGGTTTAAACGGCTAAAAAAATGACGGGGGATTACTGGGGTGACTCAAAGATTTCTGAAGGGATTAGTCTTAAAGGGGGACGAGAAGACCGGGGTCCGGGAAACTGAC